>ENA-UACL01000093-UACL01000093.1-human-gut-metagenome-genome-assembly--contig:-NODE-93-length-33587-cov-13.301384_pt1 | contig 33587 bp, 18 predicted proteins | sample MGYA00243876_ERZ654219 | MGnify/ENA primary metagenome ERZ654219 (study PRJEB26926, sample SAMN06164986) | human gut metagenome | biome: ENVO:00009003; feature: ENVO:2100002; material: ENVO:00002003...
AGTGCACCTCAATAAAAAATCGAATACACAAGATGTAGTTGAGCAGTCGCTTACGGAAGATGTTTCGCTTTAGCTTTGAATTCTGAAAATCCTCGTACTCTGGCGGGTGCATATCACTATTTGTATCTGTTGGAAAAGAAACAGAAAAAGTATGCAATGGCTCTCTATTTCAAAGAAAAGTCTGATTCGTTGTTAGTCATTGAACGGGATGCTAAACAAACATCTCAAATTTTGACTTTGCAACGTAAATATGAAAGAGGAAAACTTCTTTTAGAAAAGCAACAGGTTGAACGTGAAAAGCAAATACAGCTTTATTTTTGGATAGCAGTAGTCTTGTTTATTATACTGCTATGCATTGTTTTGTATTTTCTTTTGAGAAAGAGATATGAAGGACTGTTCCGGAAGAATATGCAAATAATAGAAGAAAATGAGTGCATGATTAAACGATATGTTTATGAACTTGATGTGTTGAAACAAAGGGCAGGTGAGATGGCAGAAACAAATAGAGAGAAGATTGCTAAATTGAACCAAAAGATTTTGCTATTGGAGAGTGAGAATAAAAAAATAAGTGAAAATGTATGTGTAAATGGCGTTTATCTCTTGGAACAATTGAAGAAGGAAAAGCTGATTGTGAAGAATATGACCAACCAGGAGAAAGAACAACTCCTTGAATATATAGATTTAATATATGGTAATTTTATTTCTCGGTTAAAGAAAGATTTTAAATTAACTAGTGGCAACTTGATGTTGTTGGCTTTGCTTAAAGTCGGTTTCACTTCCAGTGAATTGATGTTCACTTTTGACTGTGAGATGAATTCCATTTTTACGAAGAAACGGAGGTTGAGGGGAATCTTAAGTTTGGATACAAATGATAAATTGGAAGAATTTGTAGCTCTTTACTAGAATAATCGCTTGATTTTCGTCCACTAATTTAGAAATGTTTTTACTGTCATCTTATTGGTGTATAGAGTATTGACTTGTCTTGTGTTGTCCACTCGTATTTTCTCTAAGAAGTGATTGAATGGCTATCTTTGTAACATTCAAAACTAAAGATACTATGAAATCATTTTTTATTTTGTTAAGTTTATACTACTTTCTTGTAGTAAATGTAGTAAGTGCAGATTCAGTTACTTTTCCTTCGAGAGTAGAAATCGTCATGGATGAGGATTTTGATTTACCGGGTGGTCCGGGGAATGCTCATCGTTCTATTCCTTCAGCTACTCCTTTTTTAGCATTTTTGAATGATGACCATTCCATTGATTTGGAATTCTATCAATCGATAGGTGAAGTGGAAATTGCAATTTCTCAGAATGGGAATGTTGTTTACTCCTCTGCTGAGAATATAGACTCTCCTATATTATGAGAATATAGACTCTCCTATATTAAGAAAAGTACAGTTACAGCAAGGTTTAGGTGGTGATTTTTTACTTGAGATAAAGGGCGCGGATGGGGCTTATGCATTCGGTAGATTTACTGTTCATTGATTTGATAATGAATATATAACACTATGAAACAAATCTCATTTTGCATCACTTGCATGAACCGGCTTATTATCGACGAAGTCATAGTGGGAATATGGTTTTTAGGTTAGCGAGTCGGTATGTAATCTGGATGCAGATAATTATCTGGGGGAAAGGCTTTGCAGAGTTCGTGATGAAGAAGTTTGAGAATGAAGAAAATATATTCTATATCAGTACTCTTTGTAAACGTGATGTTTTTGGACGAATATGTTTGAAGAAGCGAGGCTTTATTGCAATGAAAGGTTATAATGAGGCTTTGGTAGGCTATGGATTTGAGGATGCAGAATTTTATGATGGTCTGGAGTCGTAATCAGGATATGAAGTCGGGTGAAACTTGTTCGTTTTTAGCTAAAGAAAAGATTGTATAACGCTTCTTTTTAGTAAGAAGCATAATAATTATTTATGTATGAAAAAAAAGATTGTAGTGTATGTCTTGATGGCTTTTATAGCTCTATTTTTAATATTTAGATTCGTGTCTATATCAAATAACATAAGTCTGCAAAGAGGAATTGTTAGAAGTGTATCTGCTACAGAGCATAATGATATTGTAATAGAGTTGGAGAATGATTCTTTTTATTATATAAATAGAGGTATGGAAAGTGAAATAAATTATGAATGGTTTCAGAATTATTTGCCAGGCCATGAAATAGAGTTGTATATTCAAAATGAACATTTATTTGGGTCAAATAGTAATCGTATTGTTGAAGTAAGCATAAATGATTCTGGCATATATAAGAAGTGATTTATATTTATTCGCAAGAAAACAGTTGTATGCCAAGAAGGTGATAACTTGTTTGATAAAGAGAACAATCAGCATATTCAAATTCGGGGAGTTAGTTCGGATGGATGTTTTTTTGCTTTATTACAACCGGATGAACTTAGCGATGATAATCAACAGAGAATGGGAGTTGAAGAAGAAGGTAACCCCATAATAGCTGTTCTTTATTAAGAAGTTGATATAAAGATGAAACTGTTTTCCCATGAAGTGTGAAAAATATATCTATGAATAGTTCGTAATTCATTTGTTTTTAGTATGTTTGTGCTATTCGTATATATAGTATGAAATACTAAGGAAGAGAATGTTCTTAATGAAAGTATGAAAAGAAGAGTTAAAGCATTGACTGTTGTTTTGGCAATATGTCTTATAACTGTTTTTATTCGATGTCAGTCGAATGAAACTCCTATTCAGCAACTTGTAGTTGTTGTGAATGGGGATTCTATTGAGATGGTTTTTGTGAAAGGAGGTACATTTATGATGGGATGTACAGATGAGCAGGGATGTGACTGTGAGGATAACGAGAAACCAGCACGTAAGGAGTCGGTATCTGATTTTTACATAGGAAAATATGAAGTTACTCAAAGGCTGTGGAGGGCGGTTATGGATACTGATTCCATTTTGCCGTTTAATGGGGGATGCGAAGATTGCCCGATGGAAAATGTAAGCTGGAAAAATGCGCAGGAGTTTATCGGTAGATTAAATGCTATGACCGGTAAAACATTTCGTCTTCCGACTGAGGCCGAATGGGAATACGCAGCGCGTGGTGGACACAAAAGTAAGCACTATAAATACAGTGGCAGCAATCAGGTAAGTGAGGTGGCTTGGTATGTTGGGAATTCCTCTGGCGGACAATATGGAGAAGCTGGAACTACCCGTCCGGTAGGTCTGAAAAAAAGCAATGAATTGGGATTGTATGATATGAGTGGCAATGTTTGGGAGTGGTGTGGTGATTTGTACACTAAAGAATACAAGCAAGGTGGTAAGTCTATCCATCCGGAATGGCCTTTTGAGGGTACTTATCTTTTTTTCCGCCGAATATTGCGAGGTGGAAGTTGGGGAGGAACAGCAAAGGGGTGTCGGGTGTCGTACATTGATTACGACATTGAGAATTATAGTGACGAGTATGGAGGTTTTCGCCTTGTGATGGAGCCGGAATCGATTAAATAATGTAATTAATGATGATAAGTGATATTTTACTACTTTCAGAGTAATGAATAGAAATGGTATGAGATATATGTGGAAATTCTTTTTATTATTGATGTTGGTTGTAACTTCGTGTTCCGAAAAGCAGATTGATGGCAATGTAATTAATGTTGCGGAAGCAATGAGTAGATTGTCAGAAGGACAATCTGTACAAAATTTGTTTTCCAGCATAAGTTATATTCCTTTGGAGACTAATGAGCAGGCTATTATAGGAAAATATCCGGAGTGCATAATTATGGATAGTGCGATATTGGTATCTTCTGTCCATCAGAATCTGAAGCTTTTTGACCGTACTAACGGGAAGTATATTCGGGATATTGGACACGTAGGTACTGATCCGGAAGGATATGCAAAGGATTCATGGGGGAAAGTGAGCTTTTGGGCTGATACGGTTCGGAGAACCGTTTATCTATTGGGATGGAATAATGATTTCCTACTATATGGATTTGATGGGAAATATAAGGATAGAATTCGATTGCAAGATACAGTCAATTGTATTCTGTCCCAAAATTACTATTTGATGGATGCGGACAGAATTTGGGGACATAATAAAATGAAACTCTCTCCGGAGACGCCATCAGTCTTTTATATGGATAGAAATACGATGTCATTGACCGGTATTGCTACATGGAATTCAGCCCTGCTTCCCATGGATGAGGTTTTGTCGGTTTCAAATTTGTTGGGGGGCAATGTTGCTTATGGGGGTGACTTGGCAATGGCAGAATTTGTTGGTGACCGGAAATATTATACGGCAATCAATAGCCCTTCGTTATGGAAATCTAAGGATGCCATCCGAGTGAAACAAGCTTTTAATGATACTATCTATACTATTTCAGAGCAGGGACTTACTCCATATCTGGTTTTTGAACTGGGTGAGTGGCACTGGAATGAGCAGCAGCAATTGGATGTAGAAGGATGTGATAAAAAAATAGCCATAGACTATATTCTGGAGAATGCAGAGTACATCTATTTCCATTTTCATACAAGCTTATATTTAGAAGAAAGTCAGTCATATTGTGGATTTTACCATAAGGAAAAGAAAACTGTTGTTTGCCAAAAGGGTGATAGCTTATTTGATAAAATGAATAATCAGCATATCCAAATCAGGGGAGTCACTTCGGATGGACATTTTTTTGCTTTGTTACAACCGGATGAACTCAGTGATGATAATCAACGGAGAATGGGAGTAGAAGAGGAAGGTAACCCTATTATGGTCATGCTTTATTAAGTACTTATTCCGTCGTCTTCCCCCTTGCATCCAAATACCCTCTTTTAAACATATCCACGAACAGAAAGAATAGTGACAAGAGCAGTGGCCCGAAGATGACACCCATGAATCCGAAAAGGGACAAGCCGATTACAACTCCGAAGACAGTGATAAGCGGATGAATGTCTGCCATTTTCTTCTGGATGATGAAGCGTATCAGGTTGTCGAGCTGTGAAATGACTGCACCGCCATAGATGGCCAGGCCGATAGCTTGAACCCAGTTGCCTATCAATGCCATGTAGACAGCTATCGGAAACCATACCAGCGCTGTTCCTACCATTGGGATGATGCTGGCGAAGCAGGTCAGGAAACCGGCGAACAAGATGTTGGGAGCACCGAAAATCCAGTAGCCTATCATGGCTACTCCTCCTTGTATGACGGCGAGTAAGGGGATGCCGATGGCATTGGAGCGGACAATCATGTTGATTTCGTGGATGACGTTTTGTGTATTGTCATCGTTGAACGGTAGTAGGTCGTTGACGTACTGTTCCATCTTTTTGCCCCCTATCAGCATGAAGTAGAGTACAAAGACCAGTACGAAGATGTTGACGGCAAAACTGCTGATACCTCCCATGATGGCTTGCCCGATGCGGGGAAGAATTGAAATGACGTATGCCACCGTGTCTTTCCCCAAGATATAGTAGCCGGTTTTGGCTTTAATGATGTTGGCCGCTTCTTCGAAAGGAGCTATAATGGCTTGCGGGTCCAGATTGATGTTTTGAAGATTGACCACAGCCAGCCATACCACCAGCCCAAGCGGAACCAGAAAGCAGAGAATGGCCTCTGCCGTAATGAGGGTGGCAGCTATGCTGCGCTTCATTTTCCGCTTGTCGGAAAGATACATCATCTGCTTTCTCACCAGGATATAGATAGTCAAGGCTCCCAGCAGACCGCCCATGAATGGGGCTATTTGTCTGAAAAGAATGATTCCCAGCCCGATAATGATAGCTATCAGCGAATATTTCCAATATTGCTCTTTTGTGCTCATGAGATTCAATGTTTTAATTAAAAACATTGAAGTGGCAGAAAAGGTTTGTTGGTAAGATGCTTAAAAGTCAGATTTTATCCTTCGTCCAGCCAGCCTAACCCCTGGCGTATGATTTCCGGCTCCCCATTGGTGCAATCCACTACGGTAGAGCCTTCCGTACCGCCGATACCGCCGTCTATTACCAAATCGACAATATCACCGAATTTCTCGTCAATCAGTTCCGGGTCTGTGCAGTATTCAATGTCCTCATTGTCATCATGCGGCAATGTAGTTGTCATGATGGGAGCATCCAGCAGGCGGGCTATTTCCTGAATGATGGAATTGTCCGGCATACGGATGCCGACCTCCTTACGGTTACGGAATATCTTGGGCAGGCGGGTGGTGCCGTTCAGAATGAAGGTGAAAGCTCCGGGCAGATTACGCTTCATCAACTTGAAGGTGCTGTTGTCCACTTTGGCATATTCGCTGACCTTGCTCAAGTCGTAGCAGATGATGGAAAGATTGTTCTTCTTGGGGTCGATATTTTTAAGACGGCAGATGCGCTCGATGGCGCGCTCCTTCAGTCCGTGGCAGCCGATGGCATACATGGTGTCGGTAGGGTAGATAAGGATACCTCCGTCATTCAGTAGGTCGACCACCTGCTGCAGGTCGGCGGGATTGTTATTTTTTTCATAAAGTTTCAGAAGCATGGCAGAAATGGATTTGAGTTTTATATTACATGCAAAAATAGATAATAATCGGCTTATAAACAAGCGATTCACCTTTTTAGCATCTCTTTCTCCAGTTTCTTTATCTTCTTCCAGGCCTCTTTGAATTTGGGACAGAGGGTGACGGCTTTCTCATAGTTTTTCATGGCTGCCTCCTTCATGTCATGCTTCAGGCATTCGTCACCCATAAGGATGTATTCGCGGGCATACTTTACAAGGGCTTTCTCTTTCTCCAATGCTGCTTGTTTCAGTGCACGGTTTTCCTCTTTCAGACGGTTGATGATGTTCAGCTTCCGGCGGATGAGGCGCTGCACGTTGGGCTTCTCGATGTCGTAGCGGGAATGGATGGCTTTGAAAAACTCATCCAGGAAAGTGCCGAAATCCCCTTTGTCGAAGGCTTTGGCGGCGGCAACGTATTGAACGTCTGCCTGTGCTTGCTTCAAGGCACGGTCGATGGCGGTGCGGTTGTTGAAGCGTTCGGAGAAACTGACAATCTCCGGACGCACGAATACATCGGCACGGCTGATGGGCTTTTTCAGCTGGATGCCTTCCAGCGAGGTGCAGCGGCTGAGGGCTACGTATGCCTGCCCACCGGCAAACACGCCGCCGGTAAAGTCGATGACTACCCGGCTGAAGGTCAGCCCTTGGCTCTTGTGGACGGTGATGGCCCATGCCAGGCGCACGGGATATTGTGTAAAGGTACCCAGCTCTTCCTCTTCAATCTGTTTCTTTTCTTCGTTGTATTTGTAGCGGATGTTTCGCCACGACTCTCGTTTGACGTCACATTCCTTGCCGTCGTCGGTGATGACGTAGAGGGTCTCTTCAATAGGGTCGAAGCCGCTGATGACGCCGATGGTGCCGTTCACCCAGCGGCGGTCGAAGTCATTCTTGATGAAGATGATTTGTGCGCCCGGTTTCAGTACCAGTTCCTGCGAGGTGGGGAGGCTGCTTTCGGGAAAGTCTCCCATGATTTCGCCGTAGAAGGTGACCGGGTCACCGGGAAGTTCCGCCAGTTTCTTGTCGTTGATGTAGTCCACATTATCACGGCGGGTGGCGAGGGTGATGTACATGTCGGCTTCCGATTGCTCTATTTGGGTGCCATAGCGGGTGTTGAGCAGCTGAAGTTCGGTAGAGCCGACGGTATTGTTGCGGATGTGATCCAGCACATGGATGAACTTGCTGTCTGTTTGCCGGTATACTTTCTGCAGTTCGATGGAGACAAGGTCTATCTGGCCGAATACCCTGGCAGAGAAGAAATAAGGGGTAGGGTAGAATCGGTTCAGTATCTCCCGTTCATCTCCTTTGACGACGGGTTCCAACTGGAACACATCGCCCACCAATAATATCTGTTTGCCACCGAAGGGTTCGCGCAGGTTGCGGGAATAGACGCGCAGGATGCGGTCTACGGCGTCGATGATGTCGGCGCGTACCATGGAAATCTCGTCGATGATGACCAATTCCAGCTCTTCCAGCAGTTTGCGGTGGGGTTTGGTGTATTTGAAAAATTCGTGGATGCGTCCCCGTTGCAGACTGAAGTTCGGGTCGTCGGGCAGCAGGGGGTAGAAGGGCAGTTTGAAGAAGCTGTGCAGGGTACTGCCTCCGGCATTGATGGCGGCTATGCCGGTCGGTGCAAGCACCACGTGCTTTTTCTTTGTATTCGCGCAGATGTACTTCAGGAAGGTCGATTTGCCCGTACCTGCTTTGCCCGTCAGGAATACGGACTGACGGGTATACTGGATGAGGTTCAAGGCGTCTTGAAACTCTTTGTTTTGGGTATCGGGAACGAAGCTCAAAAGATTTCAGATTTATGATGGATTCCCGACTATGCCGAAATATTTCAGGGCGTTGGCGATACCGTCTTCATCAACAGAAGTGGTTGTGTAGTTACTGGCAGCTTTCACGTCATCATTGGCATTGCCCATGGCTACACCGATACCGGCATGGCGCAACATGCTGATGTCATTTCCTCCGTCGCCGAAGGCCATGGTTTCTTCCAGCTTGATGCCGAAGTGGCGGATAATCTGGTCGATACCGTTCTGCTTGGTGTTTCCTTTGGCTGTCACGTCTACGAAGGCGGGATGCCAGCGGCCCATCTCGCAGTGGGGGACGGCGGGCAGGATGATTGCTTCTTCCTCGGCGTTGATAAAGGGAGTCAGCTGGAAGAAGGCTTTGTCGGCATGGCTGTCGGTATAGGGCTTTGCTTCGATGGGGTCCACTTTGAGTTGGCGGTGGAAGATTTCCTCCACTACTTCGCCGGGCTGGTTCACGCAGATGTCGTGCTCTCCCACCAGGATGCATGGGATGTTGCGTTCGTGGCAGAAAGCTGTCAAGGCATCCACTTCCGCTGTCGGTATGGGGCTTTTGTAGATAACGGTGTCTTCTACAAAGCAATAGGCGCCGTTCATCGTGATGTAGCCGTCTATCAGATTCCGTTCCTGCAAGGCAGACAAGTTGTTGATGATGACGCGTGGACGTCCGGTAGAAATGAAGATATGTATGCCTTTGGCCTTGGCGGCAGTCAACGCTTCAATAGTGGAAACGGGAATTTCGTGGGTCTTGAAGCTGACCAAGGTTCCGTCGATGTCAAAAAACAGAGCTTTTATCATAAGGGGTTCTTTTATCTTGTGCGCGAAATTACTTAAAAAAGCGAAGATATTTCGTACTTTTGCGCACAAATAAATGATAAATAACAAATGAAGAAACATTCTTTGAAAGATTGGATGATAGCGGTGCGTCCGTGGTCATTCCCCGCCTCTTCGATGCCGGTGGTGGTGACGTTGGCATATCTGTATTGGATGCGGCAGGACATAAACTGGGTGAACGGCATCTGGGCATTGCTGAACATCGTCGTGTTTCACGCTGCCGGGAATACCTGGAGCGATTATTTTGACTATAAGCATAAGGTCGATGCAAGGGATACCTTTGGCGCCAAGACCTTGACCGACGGGATGTTTGCTCCGCGCGAGATATATGGCTTGTCGATGGCATTGCTGGCAGTTGCCCTTGTTGCGGGTGTCGGCCTGCTGTGGCGTACGGGGTTGCCGTTGCTGTACATCGGTATAGGCGGCGCGGCTTGCTCGTTGCTTTATCCGCCGCTCAAGTATCGTGCGTTGGGCGATGTCATCATCTTTTTGGCGTATGCCTTGCTGCCGACGTTGGGCACCTGCTATGTGGCTACGGGAGTAGTTGACTGGAATGTCTTGTGGATAGCTCTGCCGGTGGGACTGATTACGGTGGCCATTCTGCATGCCAATAATACACGGGATATGCGTACCGATGCCCGTGCCGAGATTCAGACACTGGCCATGAAGCTGGGAGGAAAGGCGTCGATGTACGTTTATTGTGCCGAAGTCCTTTTTCCTTTTGGCTGGATAGCCGGCTTGATAGCTGCGGGAACTCTTCCTTTATGGACCCTGCTGGTGATGTCGGCACTGGTTCCTGCCATAGGCAATGTACGGGTGGTGTCCCGTTTTCCCGGAAAGGGAGAAAGTGCCATAGCCGGTCTGGATGAGATGACTGCAAAACTCCAGTTGTTGTTCAGTCTGCTGTTCACGTTGTCGTTCGTTGTAGCCGGTCTGCTGTCATGAAGAAGCTGATTTTTACCATTCTGCTGGCTGCCGTGCTGTGGACGGTCATGTTTTCGCCTTGGACGGCTCCTTTCGTGAATTTCTGGTGGATGATGACCGGTTCTGCGCTCACACTGTCCGTGTTTGCCACTTTGTTCAATCCCGGCTGGTGGCGGGAGGTGAAGTGGAGCTTGCCGAATGTCTTGCTGGGAATTGGCATTGCTGTTGCTTTGTGGGGCGTTTTCTGGTTGGGAGACAAGGTGTCATCTTGGATGTTCGATTTTGCCCGTCCGCAGGTGGACTCCATTTATGGGATGAAAGAGGGAGAGTCTCCTTGGCTGCTGGCAGCATTGCTGCTGTTGCTGATAGGGCCGGCGGAAGAGATTTTCTGGCGCGGCTATGTGCAACGCACGCTTTCCAAACGCTGGAATCCGAATGCGGGTTTTGTGGTGGCTACTTTGATTTATGCACTGGTGCATGCCGGTTCCTGTAACTTCATGCTGGTCATGGCGGCTCTGGTGGTGGGGGCGGCATGGGGGGCGCTTTACCGTTTCTTTCCGAACCGCTTTGCCGCTATTATCTTGTCTCATGCAGTGTGGGATGTGGCGGTATTTATATTTTTCCCGATATGATTATTATTTACAAAAATAAGGTGGCGGTAATGGATTGTATACTGAGCCCTATTCAGTCGTATACTGAACCTATTTCAGTATACGACTGAATAGGGCTCAGTATACGACAGAAATAGGATGTATTTATACATGTTGATAATCAGATAGTTGTAAATTCTCTTTCGGGCGGTATAAAAACAAGACAAATTGATGCGTTGAATTAGTGAAACTACAATAAAAAGACAAGCAAATGACTTACAATTTTGATGAAGTAATAGAGCGCCGTGGTACCGACTCCGTGAAATGGGACGGTGTGAAGAGTGTATGGGGACGCGATGACCTCCTCCCCATGTGGGTGGCGGATATGGATTTCCGCACGCCCCCGTTTGTGATGGAAGCCTTGCGGAAGCGTCTTGAACATGAAGTGCTGGGCTATACGTCTGCGTGTGAGGAATGGTATACTTCCATTTGTAGCTGGCTCAGTCGTCGCCACGGTTGGGACGTCACTCGCGAGATGCTGACTTTTGTACCCGGCATTGTCCGCGGTCAAGCCTTCGCATTGCAATGCTTCACCAATCCCGGCGACCGGGTAATGGTGATGACTCCCGTTTATCATCCCTTCTTCCTGGTGACGCAACGCATGAAGCGCGAAGTGGTTTACTCTCCGCTCGACCTGAAAGACGGACAGTATCAGATTGACTTTGAGCGTTTCCGTAAGGATATACAAGGATGCAAAGTATTGATTCTCTGCAATCCCCATAACCCGGGCGGGCGTGTATGGACGATGGACGAATTACGCCGGATTGCTGATATTTGTACGGAAAGCCATACGTTTGTCATCTCCGATGAAATTCATGCCGACTTGACTCTGCCACCTTACAAACACCATCCTTTTGCTACTGTTTCGGGGGCTGCCGCGCAGAATTCCCTCACCTTCATGGCACCCAGCAAAACATTCAATATGCCGGGATTGGGAAGTTCGTACGCCATTATCCTCAATGAGGACATCCGCCACCGTTTTCAGGAGTTCATGGAAGCGGGCGAGTTCAGCGAAGGGCACATGTTGGCCTATATCGGTGCGGCTGCTGCCTATATGCATGGTGAGGAATGGTTGGAACAGCTGCTGGACTATATAAAGGGCAATATCGATTTCACGGAGAACTACCTGCGCGAGCATATTCCGGGCATCGGCATGATACGTCCGCAAGCTTCTTACCTGATTTATCTGGACTGCCGGGGATTGGGGCTGACTCAGGAGGAACTGGTGAGATTATTTGTAGACCAGGCACACCTGGCGCTGAATGACGGTACCATGTTCGGTGAACCGGGCAAGGGATTTATGCGGCTGAATATCGGCTGCCCGCGTTCGGTGTTGGAGCAGGCGCTGAAGCAACTGGAAACTGCGGTTGCAGACAAATGATAGAAAAAACTATATCTCCTATATTATGAATAGATTACCTTTCCTTGGACTATTGTTTGCGTTGCTGTGCCTTGTTGCCTGCCGGCAGATGAATGAGGCACATCTGTTACATCTGGCAGAAAAGCAGGTGAATATGAATGTGGACAGCGTGTATGCCTTGCTGGTACAGATAGAGAGGCCATCGCAACTTTCGGATGAGGAGAGGCTGTTGTATGGATGGCTGAATGCTTATGTGCACTATAAGCGGCACAACTCGATGGCGGAAGATTCCTTGATATTGCCTGCTTCCGATTATTACGTCTTCCGCAACGACACGGCGAAGAATCTGTTTTCCTATCAGTTGAAAGCCTGGTACTGGTATTGGCTGAAAGAGCACGAACGGTGTATAGCTGCCATTGACAGCGGCGTAGCTTTGGCCAAGGCGCTGCAGGACACGGGAAGAATGGCTGATATGCTGATTGATAAGGCATACTGGTATGTGTATGTCTGGAAAGATTATGAGAAAGCGATAGAAACTTTCCGTACTGCCATAGCCTTGGATGCAAGAGCCGAAAGCTTCTTCTCTATGGGAATTGCCCTGGGGCTGAACAAGAATGATTCTGCACCTTACTACATGGAGCGTAGCATAGAACTGGCTGTGCAGGCAGGAGATACCAGTAAGATAGTGCATTATTTGCGTAACTATGCCCAGATGCAGGCTTACCTTTTTGATGAACCTTCCGGTGCGATAGCTACTATTCGTCGTATGGAGCAGTATGTCATCGATCCGGTGCAGTTGCGTATGGGAGATCTGGTGAAAGTGGAAGTGTTCTTGAAAGAAGGGCTGCTTGATTCGGCGGAATACTATTTGAATAAGGAGAGGAAACGTGGCGAGGGCCGGAACCGGTTTCTGACGGAAGAGAATATGGTGGCAGTATATAGGGCATTGATAGATTATACACGTCACCGTACGTTTGATGTGCTGGACGTGGCGCGCTATAATGATTCTGTTGCCAATGCTCTTGCTGCGCTGCAGAGTACCGTCCGGCGTAAGGACGAGTCGAAGGAGACGCTTTCGCAAGCCAACTTGATTCTGACGGTGGAACGGAAGCAGGCACAGTTGAATTTGTTGCTGGCACTGTTGGTACTGGTGCTTGCAGGTGGCGGTGTGTCCCTTTATGTCCGTAACCGGCGTAACCGGTTGATTGAAGCGGAAGAACGGGCGGAAACACTGACCCGGCTGTTGGAAGATGCGACCAAGAACCAGTCGAAGGAGGAAGACGGACAGTTTTTCCGGAAAATACTGTTGCAGCAATTAGGCATGATACGGCTGGTGGCTAAACAACCTACCTCGCAGAATCAGGAGCTGCTTCGCCGCATTTCGGGTATTACCAGCCATGAACTGCCGGTAGAGAGTTTGCTGGTATGGGAGGACTTGTACCCTATCATAGACCGGATGTATGATAATTTCTACACAAAGATGGACAGCCGTTTTGGAGATGTGCTCATTGACAAAGAAAAGCAGCTTTGCTGCCTGCTCTGTGCGGACTTCTCGACGAAGGAGATTAGTGTGGTGACACAACAAAGCATTCCTACCATTTACCAGCGAAAGACGAATATCCGCAAGAAACTGGGGATGGGGGAGAAGGAAGGCATTGTAGAGTTTATAGGCAGCATATAGACCGGAAAAGGCATAATATAGACTTTTGTAAAATTAAAGTGTTGATATGTAGTGATTTGTAGTCTTGGGGTATAGACTTTTTATTCCCCGATATAGACCGTTTGAGGCATGTTTTACCCCTATCTTTGTTTCAGCGAAATACAAAGAGTAAAACATTGAAATCAAACGCATAATGAAAGAAAATCTACTGAACAACGTTAGAAAAAGAGTGATGGTATGGATGGCCTTGGCAAGTATGGCCACTTTCCTTTCCGCCCAGACTTACCGGCTTTCCGGTTGTGTGCAGGACGAGAACCGCCAACCGGTAGAGGTGGCGAATGTGCTGCTGAAGCAGGCAAAAGACAGTACCTATATTACCGGTATGCTGACCGACACACAAGGTTGTTTTTCCTTTGACCAGCCACTGGGAGAATACTTGTTGCATATTACCCTTATCGGCAGCGAAGACCTCTACGTTCCCGTTGTGCTGCAAGGAAACAAAAACGTTGGCGAATTGACATTGAAATCTTCTTCCGCCTTGCTGGACGAAGTGACCGTTACGGCCGCGCGTCCCGTTATCAAGCGTCTGGTGGATAGGGTAGTGTTCGATGCACATAATACCATAGCCTCTGCCGGAGGCAGTGCACTCGACCTTCTGCGTGAAGTGCCCGGTCTGCAGGTTGGACAAAACAGTATTGGTATTATAGGTAAAGGGGGTATCAAGGTTTATATCAACGACCGTGAGACGAAGCTGTCGGGAGATGAACTGATAGATTACCTCCGTTCCTATGACGCCTCCCAGATACTGAAGGTGGAGGTGATTACCACGCCTCCGTCCAAGTACGATGCCGCCGGAAATGCAGGCATCATCAATATCCGCTTGAAGTCACGTCCCAAAGATTACGTGGGTGGTACGGCTTCCGCTTCCTACAGCGCTGGTGAAAAGGACAATTACGGATATGGCGGGGTAAGCCTGAATCTCAGCAAGGGGCGCGTGTCATCCTTCCTCAACGGGGGTACTACGCAGGGCAACTATGAGACGTGTGAGAAGAATTACCGCTATTTTCCGCAGAACACCTGGAACAGCCGTGCCGACTACACCAATTACATGAATAGCTTCTACCTTCAGGGAGGTGTGGACGTATCGTTGGAACGGGACTGGACTGTAGGTATGCAGGCCATCTATAATCACAGTGCTCCCAAACCGGGCAACGCCCTTTCATGGACGGAAGTTTACGATGCCTCTACCGCCGTATTGGATTCTTTGCTGTACTCCAACAGTGACAAGGATACCAGTTCCGACCGCCTCAATCTGAATTTTCATACCGATAAGGTCTGGGATGACAAAGGCAAGAAAATGACTTGGGATGTGGATTACCTGCGTGACAACCGGGACGAAAATATGGGCTTTCTCTCGAAAACCCTCCTGCCTGACGGTACGGAGATTCCGGGCACAAACTTCGATTACAACTATCTGCAACATCGCAAGGTAGATGTAGTCTCCTCCGCTCTTGATTTCATCCTTCCTTTTGAAAAGTACAAGATAACGGCAGGTGCCAAGGTCTCCTTTACCAACACTCGCAACGGTATCAATTACGATACGTCGGACCCTACGCTGGTGCAGGATGATTATTTCCGTTACAAGGAGCAAATCTATGCCTTATATGCTGATTATAGCCGTGAATTTTCCGAACGTTTTTCCATGCAGTTGGGCTTGCGTATGGAGCACACCCGCACTACCGGTATTTCCGAAGCGAAGGATACGGAGGACAAGCACGACTATACGCGCTTATTCCCTACTGTCTATCTGCTTTATTCGCCTACTGACGGGCATGCGCTGAACTTCAGTTTCTCCAACCGCATCTCCCGTCCGTCACAGAATATGGTCAATCCTTTTCCGTTCTATCAGAACAAGTACACTTACGCTTGTGGTCGTGAAGACTTGAAACCTAGTTATACTTACAATGTCGAGCTGGGATATACGTTGAAGAATAACTTCAATGTTTCTGCCTATTATTCTTATTCGGACGATGTATTCTTCCAGGTTGTGGACTTGGATGCCGAAACGAATGTGACCTCTTTTCTCTGGGAGAATTTCATGCAGACGCATGCTTTCGGGCTTAACAATTCGTACACTTTCCGTACCAAATGGCTGCAAGCTTACGCCCAGCATGGAGTGAGCTATCGCCGGACCACCTCCAGCGCTGCCACCACCTCTCCCGAGGAGAAAGGGTGGGCTTATGACGCCAGTCTGCGCAACACTTTCTTCTTCAATGAAAAGAAGACTCTTCTGGCTACGTTGTCCGGTTCCTATTCTTCCCGTCAGTATCAGGGCATCTATCTGATGAGCCCCACTTACAGTATCAGTGCAGGTATGCTTTACCGGTTGTTGGACAATAAGCTCAGCCTCAGCCTGAATGTCAACAATTTGTTTGTCAGCCATTCCAAATTGGAAACCATGTCCAACAGGCTGAAGATAATTGCCGACAATCAGTTTGCCTTTACCAGTTTCCATATCGGTGTATCCTATACTTTCGGTGGTGATATACGTAGCAAGGGTCAGCGGAACAGTAACGAGGATATTCAGAGGAGGCTATAACGCGGAAAGGGTGCTACCCGGTTTCCCCCTTTTGTTGCTAAGTGAGAGATTGTCGAACTTTCATTGTGGAGCGTTATTGTATAGGCTTTCTAATGTATATGAAGGGTCATTGGAGAAATACCCTTTGGTCATGACATCTATCACATCCTTTCCATTGTTGACATAAGTTCCTGTGGTGTGATTCATCAGCCCGGAACATTCCCGTCCGGCGCCGGCATTGCCGTTGTCCCAATAGAATACGGCCATGCCATTGGTGCGTGCAGCTTTGCATACATATTCCAGGTAGTATTTGCGGAATGCTTCAGAACGGTTGTTGTTGCGGTGTACGCACCCCATTTCTCCAATGTATACGGGAATCCCTTTTTCTACGTAAGCGGTTCTTAATGCTGCAAAGACTTTCTTAAGATGCTCTTCGTCTCCCCAGCTCTCTTTTTTACTGGGGGCGCCGGTGTGTCCCCACTCTGCAAATTTATCTTCCAATGCGAAGGTGGCAGGGTCGTAGTAGTGTACTGATATTAACAGACGGTCTTGTGCCGGATCTGTCGGGAGCTGCAAGTGTTTTATAGTAAGATTAGGGCTTGTGCAATAGCCGCTGATACCCAAGTAGCGGGTTGCATTGTTGCCGCCGGTGGCACGGACGGCATCTACAAAAACTTGTTGCCATTCGTTGAGTATGGCATATTGTTTGCCTCCGTCGGTGGTATTGGTGCCAGAGCCCCATCTTCCGTCATGGATTTCATTGAGGCCTTCAAAAATGAGGAACTCGCCTTTGTTCTCGAAACGTTGGGCTATTTGTGTCCACATGGATTTGAGTTGCTCTTTGATAGCGGTATTCATGTCCTTGTTTTGTGCTGCTCCTACGATGTCAAGCCAGCGATGCTCGTCAAAACCGTCTTCGTGGATGTGGCGGTGTCCGTCATGATGGATGTTGATAATGGCTTTCAGTCCGGCTTTTTCAGCATATTCCACTACTTCTGCCACGCGGTTCATCCAGTCCGTGTCGATGTGATAGTGTGGGGCCTCGCCTACTTTTCCCAACCAGGTAACGGGGATGCGGACTGATGTAAATCCGGCTTGTTTTACTTTCAAGAGTGTTTCTTGTGTAACTTTGCCGTTGCCCCATGAGGTTTCGTCGGCTATTTCGTTTACATGGGCATCAAGCTGGTTACCCAGATTCCATCCGAGCCCCAACTCCTTTGCCACTTTTACAGCAGGGAGATTCTCGTCTATGGCAGGTTTGCTCTCTTGTTCATTATTTGCAGCCTGGGTGATGATGATGATGGTTTCTTTTTCACCGGCCGTGATAGTTATGCCGGCTTCACGGGCATTCCCTTTATTGGCTTTTGCTGTAAATGTAAATGACGTAAGGCTATCGGAAGAAGTATTTGATTTCAGTGTTATCCACCCGGCATCGGATTGGGCTGTTGCGATGGGATAGGATGAAACACGGATGGTTATTTCGCCACCGGCAGCTGCGAGATTCTGAGGGGATACACTTTTCACGGTGAGATAGGGCAACTCCTCTATGGAGGAATTGGAGCTGGAACAGGACAAAATGTTTATGGACAATAGTATTGCCATTACATTCTTCAAGCAGATGAATTTTGTGCTCATAAAATCAGTTTTATAGGTTTATGGCGACAAAGGTAGTGGCAATGGGGTTATGTATAGTTTGAAATCCTGCATATAGAGGTTTGAAATCCTACAAATCAGCCTATATTCATTCTTTGCCCGGTGTATCGGCTGGGTTGGACACCGAAATATTTCTTGAATAAGGTGCTGAAATATTTGGAGTTTACAAATCCCGTTTGTATGGAAACATCGGTCACCGGTATTCCTTGTTGCAGTAGGGCGGCAGCTTGCTCAAGGCGGATAATACGGATGAAGTCTTGCGGGGTATGCCCGGTAAGAGCTTTCAGCCGTTCGTGGAAGAGAGTCCGGCACATAGCCATGTGCCGGCAGAGCCGGTCAATGTCGAATTCAAAATCGCTTATGTTATCTTTCACGATTTGGGTTGCTTTTTCCACAAAGGCACTGTCCGCATTATTGGGCACGGCAGATTGTACAGGCATTTCCTTGATGGTCTTGTCTGTTGAAAGGGTATGTTGCAGAGCAATTTGCGTATAGTATTGCCGCAGGCGTCTGCGATTCTCTATTTGTGCCTGAATTTTGGCTTTCAGTATATCTATGTCGAAAGGTTTGGCTATGTAGTCATCGGCTCCTTTCTGCAATCCTTCTATGATGGATGTCCTGAAGGTCTTGGCGGTAAGTAGTATGACCGGTATACCTGAAGTGGCAGGAGTGCTTTTTATACGGTGGCACATTTCGTCACCCGGCATACCGGGCATCATTATATCAGATAACACTAAACTGGGATATTGCGTTTCCATATATTCCAGCGCTTCTTGCGCATTGGATTTGTCTATGACCCGGTAAACCGGTTCAAATATACGGCGCATATAGAGGCGGAGTTCATCATTGTCTTCTACAATGAGCAATGTATCCTTGTCCGAGTCACAAAGTGTGGTGTTTTCGGTGGTAGTGAAATCTTTCGTGATTGGAGTGGTAGTGGGCACGGCAGAGGCTGTGACTGCAGCCTTGTTGAGTATGAGCATGAACTCCGAACCTTGGTTTACGATGGAGTTGACTTTGATGTCCCCTTTCAGTAAAGTGGCAAACCGCTTGGCTTGTAATAGTCCCAAGCCGATGCCCGGAGTGCCGGAACTGATGGCATTGCTGGCACGGAAAAAACTTGTAAACAGTTTCTTTTGTTCTTTGGGGGAGATGCCGATACCTGTATCGCTGACGATAATCTGTACTTTGTCAGCTTCGGCTTTCACGTCGATGCTGATTTTCCCTCCAGCAGGAGTGTATTTAAGAGCGTTGGATAGAAGGTTGGTAAGTATCCGGTCCAGTAATTTACTGTCGGCCCACACCCCCAACTGGCAGTTAATGCTGCTTGCCTGCAATGTTTTCTGTTGCTGCTGGCAGAGCGGTTGAAAGATAGTGAAGAGGTTGTCGATATTCTGTTTTAGTGGCACAGCCTCCATTTTGGGGTTCATACTGGAATGGTCTATTCGTTCAAAATCAAGTAGCTGTGATAATATGTCCAGTAGCTTGTTGAGATTGGAATGTGCCAGCCCTATAGACCGGATGGCGTCTGCATGAAGTGTGGAATCCTGACGCAATTCGTCCAAAGGAGCTTTGACAAGCGTAAGTGGGGTACGGATGTCGTGGGCTATGCTTACGAAGAAGGCAATCTTTTCGTTCATATAGTGGCGCACCAACTGTTGCTGTTTGCTTTTGATAATCACTCCTATAATACCGCATAGGGTTATGGTATATAATAGCCAAGCCCACCAAGTGTTCCACCATGGCTGGCAGATGGTGATGCTTGTTGTCCGGTTGCTTAATATAAGCCCGCTGTTGAGGCTGTATGACCGTATGCAAAGTTGGTATTTGCCTGGTGATACATTCGTGTAGCGCAGTTGCTCATTGTTTTCCAACTTGTTCCAGTCACGGTCAAACCCTTCAAGCATGTATTCGTATGCAATGTCTTCCTGATAACGGAAACTTACTGATTCAAATCCTATTGTGAATGAATTGTGTCGGTATGATAAAGTGATGGTGCTATCTGCCAGCATTTGCATGAGCTCTGGACGCATGTCTGTGGATTCTCTGCTGTCTATATTGTCTATCCGGAAGTTGGTGAGCTGTAAAGACGGGGCCTGATAGGAAGTGAGTGAAATGTGGGGGTTGAAAATCAGTACTCCGGTGGTGCTTCCCAGTGCTACACGTCCATCTGCCAATAGGATAGCGGCGGAACGGTTGTAGAATCTCGACATCACATGCTCAAAGTTTTGGTTGTATATCTGCATGGACGGCTGTGGGGGAAGGCAGGCCAGTCCGTGGTCGGTAGTTATCCATAACATCTTGCTGTGGTCGATGAGCAAGGCACTTACACGATTGGAGGGCAGACGTTGCTCGGTAGAGAAAGCCCTTTTTTCAAGAGTTTGCAGATTGCACAAATAAAGGCCTCCGCCATCACTTCCCAGCCATGCTTGTTCATCGTCTATAAATGCTATGGATTGAATGAAAGCATTGAAATCCTCCCCTTTGTTGTCGGTGCTCTTAAATATATGTGCCTGTTTCCCAGTTTGTTTGTTTATCAGTACCAGCCCGTCCACTGTGCCTACAGCAATGGTATGTGCATCCTTTTGTGCTATGCAACGTGCTTTAATTACGTTGTACGATTTCCACTGCCGGATAGGGTGCTCCAGTTGCAACAACTGGTTGTCCATTGTCCCTATCCATAAATCTCTGTCTGTATCAAACTGTACTGTAGAGAGGTAGTCGGAAGGCAAACTGCTGTTGGTGCTTAAGTAATGATGTAAAATTTCTCCCTGGCTGTTGAGAAGAAAGACTCCATTGCCATAAGTGCCTGCAGCGATGATATCCTGGGAATCGATGGAGATACTTAATACCACATTGCCTGGAAGTATCTGCCTGCATCGGTTATTTGGGGGATTGTATATGCTGATACCATTATCGGTGGCAATCCACAATTCACCGTTGCTTTGTTCGCAGAATGCATTTACATTGTCATCGGCTAAGGATGGTTCTTCTCCTTTGCGATGTCTCAGTAAAGTTGTACTGGTTTCCTCGGGCATCATGAGAAATGCCCCGCCGGTATAAGTCCCTATCCATATATTGTCTTCGCAATCTCGGCATAGGGAATACACTCCCATGGCAGTAAGCATCCGGTTGGTGCGCGTGAAGAGTGGCTCCGCTTCGCCGCTGGATAAGTTGTAGGTGTACACTCCATCTCCATCAAAACCCAATAAAACGGTGGACGGTGTCATTTCTATCATGGAACGGATAGGAGTGTGAGGGAGAGAACCGTTTTTGACAGGCTGCTCTTGCCATGAACTGAGACTGATACTTTTCACTCCACAGTTGAAAGTACCTATTAATAATATCTCCTTGTTTGGAAGTGGTAGGAGACTTTGTACATAGGTGTCCGGGCAGAGTTTTTGTAATAAATTCCTATCCTTGGAATAGATACGTAAGTCACATGTGGTACCTATGGCCATACTTTGAGGTAATTCTGTGATATAGGTCACATGGCAGTCGGAATCAATAAGTTGGGGCGTTTCACCTAATAGACAACAGTAGAGACCGCTATTGAGCCCTATCCACAACTGTTCCTGAGAGTCAATAAAAAGGTAATGGAGAACCAGGCCCATATAAATATGTTCGGCTAAATCAAGGTAGAGCTCAAATTGATCGGTAAGCAGGTTATATCTGTAAATCCGTCCTACGTTATTATAAGCATAAAGTGAATTGTTGGGGCTTATGGTTAACATGGTAGTACTTCCTGAGGCATCGGAAAACCTTTGGTTGGTCCCTAATTTATAGCTTTTCATCGAGCGCCCGTTGAAACGGTTGATTCCATCAAGTGTGCCCATCCATATAGCTCCTGACTTGTCTGTTGCGATGGAAAAGACCCGTAGGCTGTTCAACCCCTCTTCTGTACCAAATTGTAGGCTGGAAAAACGCTGGATATGCTTGTCTGCATGGGCTGTGATTGAGAACAGCATGAAGAAAAGCAAGACCAGAGTCTGTAGAGTTTGTTTAGTGCAGATATACATTTGCTATGCAATGTTGGTTAACGAGTACAAAAGTACATTAACTCTGTGAATGTTCAAAACAATAATCCAATAAGTTCGAATTGTTGAAAGTATTTGTATTGAAAATCAGTGCCTTGTGATAAAATGCAAGAATTCAAACCTGATATGTGGGGATTCAAACCTGATGAATGGATACTTTAATGAACTTTGCGGCCTAACCGAGAATCTGGTTTACAAATTTTATTATTAATATTATGAAAGTAAAGAAATGTAAAAACACGTTACTCTGCGGCACACTTACTCTCTGTTTGTGGGGAGGTTTTTCGCAAGTGAGGGCTGCTTCATTTGAAAATTTTGCAATAGAACAGCAAAGCAACAAAGTAACAGGTATTGTGAATGATGAGTTTGGTCCGGTGATAGGAGCCTCTGTTGTTGAAAAAGGAACCAGCAATGGTGTAGTTACTGACCTGGATGGTAAATTCAGTCTGAATGTTAAACCTGGAGCAACATTAATCATCAGTTTTGTAGGATACAAACAGCAAGAAGTAAAGGCTGGTAATGCTCCATTGAACATTGTACTTGAAGAAGACAGCAAGATGCTGAGTGAAGTGGTCGTAACTGCTTTAGGTATTAAGCGCGAGCGTAAGGCTCTGGGATATGGTGTGGCTGAAGTGCAGGGTGAAGCGTTGACCAAGGCCAAAGAAACGAATGTCATCAATTCAATGGCGGGCCGTGTTCCAGGTTTGGTAGTGACCCAGACTGCAGGTGGAGCTTCCGGTTCTTCCCGTGTGATATTACGTGGTAGTACAGAGATGACTGGTAATAATCAGCCTTTGTATGTGATAGACGGTGTACCTTTGGATAATACCAATTTTGGTAGTGCCGGTACTTACGGCGGTTTTGACCTTGGTGACGGTATTTCCAGTGTCAATCCTGATGACATTGAAAGCATGTCGGTGCTGAAAGGACCTGCTGCCTCGGCTCTTTATGGTAGTCGTGCCAGCCACGGTGTGATTCTTATCACGACCAAAAAGGCCAATAAGGATAAGGTTAGCGTGGAATACAACGGAACGCTGACTTTTGATACTCAGTTGGCTAAATGGGATGATGTTCAGCAGGTCTACGGTATGGGTGCCAACGGAACTTATCCCATTAACGCGGTGTCTAATACGAACATGAGCTGGGGTGCCAAAGCTGACGGTACCAATATGCTTAAGTATTTTGATGGTGTGGAACGTCCTTACCTGATAGTTCCTGACAATACTTCCCAGTTCTTCCGCACAGGCTTTACTGCAACTAACAGTGCTATCATCGGGGTGAATAATGGCAAGACCGGTATTCGTTTCACCTATACTGATATGCGCAATAAGGATATTGTGCCAAAGACTCACATGAGCAGGGACATCTTCAATTTGCGCGCCAATACCAGTGCCGGGAAGTTTGACTTGGATTTCAGTGTTAACTATACCCGTGAAGATGTGAAAAATCGTCCTGCATTGGGAGACAGCAAATCGAATATTGGAAAGAATTTAATGACTTTGGCCACCACTTATGACCAGGCATGGCTCAAGTCTTATCAGGATGCCAGTGGTGAATATGCCAACTGGAATGGTATGGACCCTTATAATGTGAATCCTTATTGGGATGTTTACAAGAACTCAAACAGCTCTAAGAAAGACCAATTCCGTTTCAATGGTAAGGTTGTCTGGAACATCACTCAACACCTGAAGGTACAAGGAACAGCAGGAGCTGAGCTTAATTGGTTTACTTTTGAAGACTACAAGGCTCCTACCACGCCGGGATATGAATCCGGTTACTTGCAGAATAATAATTTCCGTAATCGCATGTATAACTTCGAGCTTCTGGCCCTCTATAATAACTCTTGGGGGAATTTCGACTTTAATGCGACATTGGGAGGTAACTTGTACAAAGTGAATAACCAGACTATAGTCACTACTGCCAAGGACATGAAGATTCGCGATGTGGTGGCTTTGATGAGCTTCAATGAAGTAAGTGTAGAGCCTTACAGTTATCGTAAGCAGATTAACTCTATTTATGGTGCCGTTAACTTGGGTTGGAAGCACATGCTTTACTTTGATGCAACCCTTCGTGGCGACCAGTCTTCCACATTACCCATCAGTAATAACATGTATATCTATCCTTCTTTCTCCGGTAGCTTTGTATTCTCCGAGTTGCTGAAGTTGGGTGACAAACTTCCTTATGGTAAAGTGCGTATGTCATGGGCGCAAGTTGGTAGTGATACCGATCCATATCAGCTCGGATTGGTGTATACCAAGTCTAAGTTTGCTTATCCCGGTTATACTATTGGTTATATCAGTAACGGTACTATCCCCAATAAGGATTTGAAACCTACCAAGACCAATTCATTCGAAATGGGTCTGGAACTGAAATTCTTGAAGAACCGTATCGGCTTGGACTTCACTTATTACAGCCAGCTTAGCAAGAATCAGATTATGGGTATGGCCAGCTCCTCGACTTCCGGCTACGGCTATCGTTTGATTAATGCGGGTGAAATTGAGAATAAAGGTGTGGAAATAGCTTTGAACACTCGTCCGATTCAAACGAAAGACTTCTCTTGGGATTTGAATTTCAACTTCTCGAAGAATAGTAATAAGGTGAAGAAACTGGTGGACGACATGGATATGTTTGAACTGGAAAAGGCTACATGGCTTGACGTACAAGTGGCTGCCAAGGTAGGTGAGAATTTCGGCTCTATCGTAGGTCCCGACTTCCAGCGTAACGAAAATGGTGATATTCTTATCGATCCCTCAACCGGATTGCCTATGTACGACAAGAGCAACCATGTGCTGGGAAATGCATCTTGGGACTGGACCGGCGGTGTTTATACCAACTTCTCCTACAAGAATATTTCACTTTCTGCCGTGTTTGATGTGAAGGTAGGTGCTGACCTTTATTCTATGTCAGCTCGGGCCGCGCATGAAACAGGCAAGAGCATGGCCACTTTGGAAGGCCGCGAAGCATGGTATAAGTCCGAAGAGGCTCGTCAGGCAGCAGGCTATGCCAAGGATTCTCCTGACTGGATACCGACCGGTGGTTTCATTGCTCCGGGTGTGATTGACAATGGTGACGGCACCTATCGTGAAAACGACATTATAATTAATCCAGAAAAGTACTGGATGAATGTTTGCCGCAATGCGCCTTCTATGTTCATCTATGATAACTCTTATGTAAAGTGCCGCGAAATCACGCTGAGCTACACCTTACCTAAAACCTGGTTGAAGAATGTAATAGACGGACTGACAGTATCGTTTGTAGCCCGTAATCCGTTCATTGTCTGGAAAAATATTCCAAACATTGACCCGGACTCCAACTACAACAATACCACCGGTATGGGTATGGAGTATGGTTCACTGCCTTCACGCAAGAGCTACGGCTTCAATATTAATGTAAAATTCTAAGAGACCCCATACAATTTATCCAATACATTATTAAAAAAGATATATACAATGAGACACTATAAATCATATATCACAATGGCGTTGGCAGCATGTACTTTGTCTTTTGCTTCTTGCAGCGATGAGTACATGGAGAACATGAATACCGATCCCTCAAAGGCTGCAACCATTGACCCCAACGCACAGCTCACGACTGCCCAACTCCATACTTATGGTGACCTGGAGGTGAGTGAAACTTACCGTAGCTACATTTATGCCTTTAATCAGCAACTGATGGGCTGCTGGAATACTACGAATTATGGTGGCCGCCATACACTTGACCTTAACGAGATGGGGCATATCTGGCAGAACTACTATTTGAAAAATATCAAGGACCTTACCGATGCGCAGGCACGCACTACGGATGATGACGAGAAGGTGAACATCAATGCGGCTGTCCGCATCTATCGTGTCTATCTCATGTCTCATCTTACTGATATTTATGGTGATGTACCTTACTTTGAAGCGGGAAAAGGCTTTATTGATGGTAAGTTCACGCCTAGATATGACACGCAAGAAGAGATATACAATGACTTTTTTGCGGAACTCGACGCTGCCGTAACAGCTTTTGATGGTACCAAGGACCGCATCACCGGAGATGTCATTTATAACGGTGATATAAACAAATGGAAGAAGTTTGCCAATTCACTCCGCCTGCGTTATGCTATGCGTATCTCGGATGCCAACCCACAGAAGGCCCAGGAAGAGTTTGAAAAAGCTTTGGCTGCAGATGGTGGTATCATTGTCTCTGGTGCTGATGACGCACTGATTCCTTATTTGGATATTGCTTTTGACTTTGGTGGCGAAAGCTATTCCGACTATCGTCGCAACGCTTTGTCACAACGTCTGTATGGTAACGACCCTCGCAATAACCCCAGTTTTATCTGCTCTACTTTTTATAATCAGCTGTTCAATACTGGTGACCCTCGTTTCCTTGCTATCATACGGTTCTACTTTGACCAGATAATGAGCACAACCAGTACCGAAGGCCGCATTGATATCACTGAAGAGGTATTGGCTAAAAATATGGCGCATCCGCGCGATCCAGGTGCATTCTTCTATGAACCTTTGCCCGAAGCGTACGAGAGCGACCTTATAAAAGAATTGCAGGAAAGCAATCCTGCCATTGAAAAGATTTCCATGGATACAGAAACGGAACCCAAGTTGGCAAGTAACTTTCTTGAGGGCGAAAACCCGGGAGTGGTTATAACCTCGGCCGAAGTGGACTTCCTGCTGGCAGAAGCTGCTCTGAAAGGATGGAATGTGGCTGGCTCCGTAGAAGAGCATTATAGAAAAGGTGTACGTGCGGCTATGGACTTCTTGACGGACAATTACGGATGTGATAAAATAACTGATGAAGAGTTCGACAACTATATGGTCAATAACATCATTGGTTACACGGTAGAGCAGAAAAAGGCATCTATCAATACGCAGGCATGGATTCTGCATTTCACCAATCCGTTGGAGTGTTGGGCTAATTTGCGCCGTTCCAACTACCCACAGCTAAAGTCTCCTGCAGAGTATGGCTTCAGCCAGGTTCTTACTGGGGGGGCAGCTATCCCGGTCCGTCTGTGCTATCCTGTGCTGGAATCTTCATACAATAAGAAAAACTATGAGGAAGCGCTGGAGCGTATGGGAGGTAATAATAGCTGGAATACCCCTGTGTGGTGGGATAAAAATAATGTTCAATAATTTCTGTTCAACATCAAATTAACTATCAATATGAAAAAGATATATGTTATGCTGTTTGCCATATTGGCATTCAACGCCTTCTTGACAAGCTGCAGCGACGAAGAGCCGTTCTCTACGGCTACGCCCAATGATGAGCCTCGTATACTCGACCCTACCTTTCCGGACCGGGTCAATGGAAATCTGGCCACATTTGCCAATTTCAGTCGTGACGGCAAATTTTCGATGAAACTCACGGTGACTCCCGCGGACTATACTACCGTAACCTGGTTTGTGGATGGAGAAGAAGTGGCTACCGGTACTGAAATAGAAAAGGAATTTATGGCAGGAACTTATCACCTTAAAATAACAGCTACCACCACTGTTGGGAAATCCACTTACCGTGAGGGGCTTATCCAGGTAAATCCTTTAGCGGATGACCCCAGTGCCACTGAAGTGGCATTCGAACGTATTGTGGCTCCCGGTAATAAAGCTTGTCTTTACGGCGATAACCTGGATAAAGTGGAAAGCATTCTTATTGGTGGGATGGCTGCCACGGATATTACTTATGTGGAGTCGGAAGATGGCAATTATGTGGAATATACTGTGCCTGCCGGCTTGTCGGAGGGAGACTACCGGGCTATTTTTATCGATGCCGAAGGAAATGAATATGGCGCCAATAAAGTGAAAGTGACTAAAGGGGCTATGATTACAATGGGAGCCAACCGTGCTACCGTTGGTACGGCATGGATAATGACCGGTATTAATCTTGATGCTGTTGCCTCGGTTGCGGTAGCTGATGTGGAGGTAGTGGAATTTGCAGAGCAAACTACCACTTCTCTCACGCTGATTTGCCCGGAACTGGCAGAAGGGGAATATACAGTGACTGGTAAGACCAAGACTGGTGAGAGTATACAGTTCTATGCCAATGGTGAAGTTACTACAGAACAGAAAGTTACTATCTCTTCTGAGAAAGCCCTATGGGAAGGCCATCATTATGTGTCTTGGGACAAAGCGGACGGTGATCCGAACAAATCGTTCAACCTAATTCCTCAAGAAGTGATGACTGCCCTTAAGCCGGGAACTATTTTGCGGGTGTATTATTCGATAGAGCCTACAGCAGAATATCATCAGATGCAACTTGCTACCGGTTGGTGGACAGGGCTGATGGATAAGATAGAATTCAGTGAAGATGGTGTTTACGAACTGATTATCACCCAAGAGGTTATTGACAAGATAAATGCTGAGGCCGGATTCCTTTGTGTGGGACACGGTTACTATGTTGACTTGGTAACAGTTCAATAATTTCTAATAAAGAGTGAAAAAATGCATACTTACATTTTACGATTTTTTCTGCTGTTTGCTGCATCTGCCACAAATCTTAGTGCACAGATACCCATATATCAAAATCCTGATATGCCTATCGAAGTGCGCGTTGAGGATGCGTTAAGCCGTATGACACTTGAAGAAAAGGTGGCACTTTGCCATGCGCAGAGCAAGTTCTCATCGGCAGGGGTGCCCCGTTTGGGTATTCCAGAGTTGTGGATGAGTGATGGACCTCATGGAGTTCGCCATGAGTTTGAATGGAATACTTGGAATTATGCGGGTTGGACCAACGACTCTATTACGGCTTTTCCTGCTCTTACGGCTCTTGCCGCCACTTGGAATCCGGATATGGCTGCACGCTATGGCAAGGCTATTGGCGAGGAGGCACGTTATCGTAAGAAAGACGTATTGTTAGGTCCCGGTGTCAATATCTACCGTACTCCCCTTAATGGGCGTAACTTTGAGTATATGGGTGAAGACCCTTATCTTGCCGGTGTGATGGCGGTTCCTTATGTCAAGGAATTGCAAAAGAACGGTGTTGCTGCTTGTGTGAAGCATTTTGCATTGAACAACCAGGAGCTGTGGCGTGGTACCGTTGACGTTGAAGTGAGTGACCGTGCTCTTTACGAAATCTATTTGCCTGCTTTCAAGCAGGCAATAGTGGAAGGGGGGGCATGGAGCGTCATGGGAGCTTATAACAAGTATCGTGGCCAGCATTGTTGCCATAATGCCCGTCTGCTCAATGATATTCTACGTGATGAATGGGGTTTTGACGGTTGTGTCATTACGGATTGGGGAGGAGCTCACGACACCAAAGAGGCTGCTCTTAATGGTCTTGACATTGAAATGGGGTCTTATACCAACGGTTTGACTTCGGATAATAGCTTGGGGTATAATCTCTATTATTTGGCAGACCCCTATCTGGAGATGTTGAAGAAGGGGGAATTGCCGATGGCGTCAGTGGATGCGAAAGCGAGAAATATACTGCGTCTGATTTTCCGGACTTCATTGAATCAGAATAAGCCGTATGGCTCACTCTGTACCAAAGAACATTATGATGTGGCTAAAGTAATAGGTGACGAGTCCATCGTACTGTTGCGGAACAATGGCATTCTTCCATTACAAGCTGATAAGTATAATCGGATATTGGTGGTTGGTGACAATGCTGTCCGTAGACTTACGGATGGTGGCGGTTCGTCGGAATTGAAACCAAAAGATATGATTTCTCCACTTGATGCACTGCGTGCCCTATATGGTGATAAGATAGAATACACCCAGGGTTATGCATGTGGCCGTCCCTTTTTTGGATATGAGGAGGAAATGCAACAGACGGTGATAGACTCTTTGCGTGTTGAGGCTGTGGCAAAGGCACGGCAGGCAGATGTTGTTATCTATGTGGGAGGTTTGAATAAAAATGCTTTTCAGGATTGTGAATCTACTGACCGTAAGTCGTATAATTTACCTTTTTCTCAAAATGAATTGATAGAAGAGCTTGTTGCTGTCAATCCAAATCTTGTGATAGCCAATATCAGTGGCAATGCTTATGCTATGCCGTGGTTGAAGAAAGTGCCTGCAATCCTGCATATTTCTTATTTGGGGACCATGGGAGGAGCGTCGATTGCAGATGTTATCAGTGGTAAAGTGAATCCATCGGGTAAACTGCCTTATTCTTTCCCGGTGAAGTTAAGCGATTGTTCGGCGCACTCTTTTGGTGAAGGGGCTTATCCGGGTATCGATACTGGCAAGGAAGATGTGTCTTTGACGGATTATCAGCGCAATGTCGGTGTCAACCCTAAAGAAGAGTATAAAGATGATATTTTAGTAGGTTATCGTTGGCACGATACAAAGAAGATTCCGGCTCTTTTTAGTTTTGGCCATGGATTGAGTTATACTTCTTTCAAATACGGCAAGTCTCGGCTGTCATCGAAGACGATGGATGAAAAAGGAAGTATCAAGGTGACAGTACCCTTGACTAATACGGGTACGAGGATTGGTAAAGAAGTGGTACAACTTTATCTTGGAGATCCGGTGTGTAGCGTTATCCGTCCATTGAAAGAGTTGAAGCATTTTACAAAAGTAGAGGTCGAACCTGATGAAACTGTTCAAGTGGAATTTGTTATCACTCCTGATGATTTGAAGTTTTTTGATGAGGCAAGCCATCAATGGGTAGCTGAACCGGGAGTATTCAATGTGTATGTCGGGACTTCATCTGCAGATATTCGTTGCATGCACTCTTTTAAATATATATGTGATTGACGTAATAATTCGATGGCAATTAAACTATGATATGTGAAGAAAGCGTACTGCCTTTTAGGCAGTACGCTGCATAATGAATCATTCTTTTTGAAGTTTGAAATTTAATCAATATCCATTATCTTTGTATATTTGGATAGATAATTGCCTAATATAAAACCATGATGAAACAGAAACTTCTTTACCTTTTGCCACTCTTCCTATTGTCGGGATGCGGGCAGGTTACTTACAAGAATGCATCTCTGCCGGCAGAAGAGCGTGCCGGACTTTTGCTGAAGGAACTGACGCTCGAAGAGAAGGTGTCCTTGATGATGGACAGCTCCAAACCAGTGGAACGCCTGGGCATCAAGCCCTATAACTGGTGGAATGAAGCGTTGCATGGAGTGGCGCGTGCCGGGCTGGCCACAGTGTTTCCTCAACCGATTGGTATGGCGGCATCCTTTTCGCCGGAGACTGTATACGAGGTATTTACTGCCGTATCTGATGAGGCCCGCGCCAAGAATGCCTACTATACATCTCAGGAAAGCCATGAACGCTATCAAGGGTTGACAATGTGGACGCCTACAGTGAACATCTATCGCGACCCCCGCTGGGGAAGGGGTATAGAGACCTATGGGGAAGACCCTTATCTGACCAGCCGTATGGGCGTGATGGTTGTAAAGGGTTTGCAGGGTACGAACGATGGAAAATATGACAAGCTGCATGCTTGTGCCAAGCACTTTGCCGTACACTCCGGTCCGGAATGGAACCGCCATGAGTTTAATGCGGAAAATATCAAGCCCCGTGATTTGTATGAAACTTATCTTCCTCCTTTCGAAGCTTTGGTGAAAGAAGGAAAAGTGAAGGAGGTGATGTGTGCCTACAACCGTTTTGAGGGCGATCCTTGTTGCGGTAGCGACCGCCTGCTGATGCAGATTTTGCGCGATGAGTGGGGATTTGACGGTATTGTCCTTTCGGACTGTGGAGCTATTGCCGATTTTTACAGAGATTATGGTCATAAGACGCATCCTGATGCAGAGTCCGCTTCAGCGGCTGCGGTGCTGAGTGGGACTGACTTGGAATGCGGTTCGAGTTACGAGGCCCTGGTAGAAGCGGTGAAGCAGGGAAAGATTGATGAAAAAGCAGTGGATGTAGCAGTCAAGCGCCTTTTGACGGCCCGCTTTGCCTTGGGTGAAATGGACGAGCCGGAGAAGGTGTCCTGGACCGGCATTCCTTTTTCTGTGGTGGCTTCTGCCGGACACGATTCTCTGGCGCTCGACATGGCGCGCAAGTCAATGACACTGCTTATGAACAAGGATAATACCTTGCCGTTGAAGCGTGGAGGGCTGACTGTAGCCGTGATGGGGCCGAACGCCAATGATTCTGTGATGCAGTGGGGAAATTATAACGGTATGCCTCCGCACACAGTCACCATTCTGGACGGAATTAGAAAAGCTTTGGGGACTGATGACCGGCTTATTTATGAACAAGGCTGCGGATGGGTGGAGAGAGCTCAGATACAGAGCGTCTTCAACCGTTGCAAGACTGCCGACGGGAAACCCGGATTTACTGCACGCTACTGGAATAACGTGACTCGTGACGGTGAGCCAGTCACTACTGCCCAAGTGACTACTCCTTTCCGTTTCTGTACATCCGGTGCCACGGTTTTTGCTCCGGGTGTGAATCTTACCGACTTCTCGGCAACCTACAACAGCGTATTCACTCCCGACCAGTCGGGAGAGGTGGTCTTTGACATCTATGCCTATGGCTCAGGGAGATTGCGGATAAATGGGGAGGAAGTGAGAGGATTTTCCAATCAGCACGGTGGACAGAAGAGTGCTTATACTTTGCAGGTACAAGCTGGAAAAACGTATGACGTTGAATTGGATTTTGAATATTTCCGTAGCGATGCACAACTGAACTTCGACCTTGGATTTAAGAATGAAGTGGATGTGAGGAAATCTGTGGAGCGTGTAAAGGATGCTGATGTCGTGGTCTTTGTGGGAGGAGTCTCTCCGAACCTCGAAGGCGAGGAGATGGGCGTTGAGCTTCCCGGATTTAGAGGAGGCGACCGTACGGATATCGAGTTGCCTGCTGTCCAACGGGAACTGATTGCCGCCTTGCACCGTGCCGGTAAAAAGGTGGTGTTGGTGAACTGTTCGGGTTCTCCCATCGGTCTGGAGCCGGAAACCGGGAGGTGTGGAGCCATTCTGCAGGCATGGTATCCCGGTCAGGCAGGCGGTACGGCTGTAGCCGAAGTCTTGTTCGGCGATTACAATCCGGCAGGACGCTTGCCGGTGACCTTCTACCGTAATGTGTCACAGCTTCCAGATTTTGAGGATTATAATATGACGGGTCGGACTTACCGTTACATGACCCAGGAACCGCTTTTCCCCTTCGGTCATGGATTGAGCTATACCTCTTTCAGCTATGGCGCTGTGGTGCTTGGTTCGGATAATATAAAGTCCGGTGAGAAATTGAGATTGAGTGTCCCCGTAACCAATACCGGCAAATGTGACGGTGAAGAGGTTGTGCAGGTCTATTTGAAGAAAAACGATGATGTAGAAGGACCGAACAAGGCATTGCGTGCTTTCAAGCGGGTACATATCCCGGCAGGAAAGACGGTCGATGTAGAGTTTGATTTGGGCGATAAAGAGTTGGTGTGGTGGAATCCGCAAAGCAATACCATGTGCGTTTCCGAAGGCAGTTATGAACTGATGGTGGGCGGTAGCTCGCAAACTGCTGATTTGCTGCGCCGGTCTTTTGTCATTCAGCCTTGATACATCACTGACAGAGTCAAAAAAAAGTTTTCCGCTTGAGGGTGAGTTATGACCCTCAAGCGGAATTTTTGTATACTGGGAATACATGTTCTTAATAATCCTTAATACTATATGTTAACTCCCTTGTTTCTTTGTACTTCTCCTGTCTCTTATACACATCTCCGAGCCCACGGACGC
>ENA-UACL01000138-UACL01000138.1-human-gut-metagenome-genome-assembly--contig:-NODE-138-length-27218-cov-11.800317_pt1 | contig 27218 bp, 19 predicted proteins | sample MGYA00243876_ERZ654219 | MGnify/ENA primary metagenome ERZ654219 (study PRJEB26926, sample SAMN06164986) | human gut metagenome | biome: ENVO:00009003; feature: ENVO:2100002; material: ENVO:00002003...
ACAACGGTTTTCAAGACCGCCGCAATCGACCACTCTGCCACCTCTCCAAAACTTCTTTTTCAGAAGTACTTTTCTTTTAAAGCGGTGCAAAGATACAAATCATTTTTTATTCTACAAACTTTTCTGCACAAAAACAGAGCAATTATACCAAAATTCTTGTTTATACCCACTACGGAACGAACATAACGGCATTTAGGCTATTTGTTGAAATTTATCAAGGGCAAGACAGAGTTTTATAACTTACTGGCTATCAGTATATTTACAAAGAGCCACATTCAGTATACGATTGAACCCTATTCAGTATACGACTGAATGGCATTCACTATACGACTGAATTAGGTTCAGAATACGACTGTTCCTTAAACCTACATCATTTGTAAATAATGCAGATTATTATTCGGTTCTTGTTTCAATTCATAAACCACATATAAAGAAAGTATTAACATCTCTACTCCCCCGGACATTCACTACCTAATAATAGTTATTTTATGCTGTTCAACATAAAAAGAGAAGTATCTCTTATAAAATTACGGAATTTATTCAGTATTTTTGCGCGCTCTAAAGGATAACATTATCTAACCTACTAACAAAAACAAATATTATGGAATTGAACAAAACCTTTACCAATGGGCTTTGGAATAAAGAAATCAATGTCAGTGATTTCGTCAGTAAAAACATCGCACCCTATACCGGGGATGCATCTTTCTTGCAGGGACCTACCGAACGTACCAAACGTATCTGGGACATCTGTCTGAAGGCTCTCGAAGAAGAAAGGAACAACAATGGCGTCCGTTCACTGGACAATACCACCGTATCTACCATCACTTCTCATAAAGCCGGGTATATTGATAAGGACAATGAACTTATTGTCGGTTTGCAGACTGATGAACTGTTGAAACGATCCATCAAACCTTTCGGAGGCATCAACGTGGTAGCAAAAGCATGCCGTGAAAACGGAGTGGAAGTGGACGATAAAGTAAAAGACATCTTCACCCATTACCGCAAAACACATAACGACGGCGTATTCGATGTATATACCGAAGAAATCCGTTCCTTCCGCTCACTGGGATTCCTTACCGGATTGCCCGACAACTATGCCCGCGGACGTATCATCGGCGACTACCGCCGATTGGCTCTCTACGGCATCGACCGTCTGATTGAAGCCAAGCAGGAGGACTTGCGCAACCTCACCGGCCCGATGACCGAAGCACGCATCCGTCTACGCGAAGAAGTGGCAGAACAAATCAAAGCTTTGAAGGACATCAAGGTTATGGGCGAATATTACGGACTCGACCTCAGCCATCCGGCTACATCAGCTCAAGAGGCCGTGCAATGGGTATACATGGCATATCTTGCTGCCATCAAAGAGCAGGACGGAGCAGCCATGTCACTGGGTAACGTATCTTCGTTCCTCGACATATTCATTGAATACGATCTGGCTCACGGAAAAATCAATGAGACGTTTGCACAGGAACTGATAGACCAGTTCGTCATCAAGCTGCGCATGGTACGCCATCTGCGTATGCAATCATACAATGATATCTTTGCCGGTGACCCGACTTGGGTGACCGAAGCCATCGGAGGACGCTTCAATGACGGACGCGTGAAGGTCACCAAGACTTCTTTCCGCTTCTTGCAGACGCTATACAACCTCGGTCCTTCTCCGGAACCAAACTTGACCGTACTGTGGAGTCCCGAACTGCCGGAAGGCTTCAAAGACTTCTGCGCCAAGGTTTCCGTAGATACCAGCTCCATTCAGTACGAAAACGACAACCTGATGCGCGAAGTGCGCAACTGCGACGATTACGGCATTGCCTGCTGTGTATCCTACCAAGCCATCGGCAAGCAAATCCAGTTCTTCGGCGCACGTGCCAACCTTGCCAAGGCCCTGCTGCTTGCCATCAACGGTGGCCGTTGCGAAAACACCGGAACTGTCATGGTGAAAGGTATTCCCGTATTGACCGGCGAGACACTGAAGTTTGAGGAAGTTATGGCCAACTACAAGAAGGTACTGACTGAAATAGCCCGTGTCTACAACGAGGCCATGAATATCATCCACTACATGCATGATAAGTATTATTATGAGAAAGCCCAGATGGCATTCATCGATACCGACCCACGCATCAATCTGGCATACGGTGTTGCCGGCCTTTCCATCGCCATAGACTCACTGTCCGCCATCAAATATGCCAAAGTCACTGCACGCCGCAACGAAATCGGCCTGACCGAAGGTTTCGACACCGAAGGCTCATTCCCCTGCTTCGGCAATAATGACGACCGTGTGGACCACCTGGGAGTAGACCTCGTTTACTATTTCAGCGAAGAACTGAAAAAGCTGCCTGTCTACAAGAATGCCCGTCCCACCCTTTCCTTGCTGACTATCACCTCCAACGTGATGTACGGCAAGAAGACCGGTGCCACTCCGGACGGACGCGCCAAAGGTGTTGCCTTTGCTCCGGGTGCCAACCCAATGCACGGACGTGACAAGAACGGTGCCATCGCTTCCTTGAGCTCCGTAGCCAAATTGCGCTACCGCGACTCGCAGGACGGCATCAGCAATACGTTCTCCATTGTTCCCAAATCACTGGGCCCGACACCGGAAGAACGTGTAGAGAACCTGGTAACCATGATGGACGGCTACTTCACCAAAGGTGCCCACCATTTGAACGTAAACGTACTGAACCGCGAAATGCTGGAAGATGCCATGGAACATCCTGAAAAGTATCCGCAACTCACCATCCGCGTTTCCGGCTATGCCGTGAACTTCGTGAAGTTGAGCCGCGAGCATCAGTTGGAAGTCATCAGCCGTTCATTCCACGAAAGAATGTAATATGATAAATGTACACTCCTACGAAAGTATGGGAACATTCGACGGGCCGGGTCTCCGGCTCGTCGTTTTCCTGCAAGGATGTCCGTTCCGTTGTCTGTATTGTGCCAATCCGGATACGATTGATGTAAAAGGAGGCACTCCCACCACTCCGGAAGAGATTCTGCAAATGGCTATCAGCCAAAAGGCATTCTTCGGGAAGAAAGGAGGTATTACTTTCTCCGGCGGTGAGCCTACCCTGCAAGCAGAAGCGCTGATTCCTCTTTTCAAGGAGCTGAAGGCGAACGGCATCCATATCTGTCTGGACAGTAACGGAGGCATCTGGAATGAAAAGGTGGAAGAGCTCTTTAGTCTGACTGACCTCGTGCTGCTGGACATCAAGCAATTCAATCCCGAACGCCACCGTACGCTGACGGGACGAAGCAACGAACAGACACTCCGCACCGCTGCCTGGCTCGAAGAACATGAACACCCCTTCTGGCTGCGCTATGTACTGGTCCCCGGTTACAGCGATTCGGAAGAAGACACCCGCCTGCTGGGTGAAAGTCTTGGCAAATACCAGCAGATACAACGGGTGGAAATACTTCCTTATCACCGTCTGGGTGTTCACAAATACGAAGCCATGGGATGGGATTACAAATTGAAAGAAGTGAAGGAAAATACTCCGGAACAACTGGAACGGGCAGAAAAACTGTTCAAAGAGTATTTCACGAATGTGATAACCAACTAAAACAGAAAAGCAAGGCTGTCCGGATATGATTCCAGACAGCCTTGCTTTTCATTTATAGGGTAAGAATCCTATTCTTTCAAGTTATAGGTAATCTGCTGTACATCATCACTACTGCCACCCACCATAAAGACGAAATCACCAGGTTCTACCATATAATTCATCTCATTGTCATAGAATCCCAGTGCATCGTCAGTTATCTGAAAAGCTACAGTTTTGCTTTCACCCACATTCAGATGAATTTTCCTGAAGCCCTTCAATTCCTTTATCGGACGCGTAACAGAGGCTACCTTATCCTGCACATACAATTGAACTACTTCCTCTCCTGCACACTTACCGGTATTAGTCACTTTTACCGACACCTCCGTATGGACGCCTGCAGCCTTGCCCGGCAGCAGTTTCAAATCAGAATATCCAAAATCCGTGTACGAAAGCCCATATCCGAAAGGATAGGCAGGCTCAGTGGAAGCATCGATATAAGATGCCTTATAGGTCTGTTTCAATGCGGTAGGGCGGCCGGTGCTCTTATTCTGATAATAAATGGGAATCTGTCCTACGTGTGCAGGAAATGTCATGGGCAATTTAGCCGAAGGATTATACTCTCCCCACAACACATTGCATATGGCATTGCCGGCCTCACTTCCCAGCCACCAAGTACACAGTACCGCATCAGCATGTTCCCTTATCTCATTGAAGATTACCGGACGCCCACACATGACAAGAGCAATGACAGGTTTTCCAGTCTTTGCCAGTTCCGACACCAGCTTCTGCTGCCCCTCGGGTATGGCTATATTCACTTTGGAAGCCTTCTCGCCACTCTGACCGAATCTCTCGCCTACCGCCACAACAATGACATCCGAAGCCTCAGCAGCCTGTAATGCTTCCTGCAATCCGGTCAACTGATTGCTCTTCATATCATAGCCTTCAGCATAGCTCACCTCCAGTCCTTTCCGGACCAATGCATCATATAAGGTCACCACTTTGTTCCGGTCCGTAGTGGCAGCCCAAGCACCTGCCATATCGTACTGGGATTTTGAGAGTCCTCCTATCAAGGCTATCTTCCTCGTCTGTGCCGTCAACGGAAGCACAGATTCCCTATTCTCCAGCAATACAACGGAACGCTCGGCCATACGGAGCGAAGCATTACGGACTTCGGGCGCATTGAGTATTCTGGCCGCTCTTTCCGGATTACAGTAGCGAAAAGGGTCCTCAAACAATCCCAACTCATATTTCTTCTCCAATATACGCCGTACTGCATCATCAAGCACACTCTCCTTTACTTTCCCTTCTTGAACAAGCTCCTTCAGATAAGTCAAGTAGCAGGTACTTACCATCTCCATGTCCAGACCAGCATTCAGCGCTTTGGCTGCGGCATCTTTCTTGTCAACAGCATAACGGTGGTTCACCAATTCCTCTACCGAATTATAATCGGACACAACAAATCCCTTAAATCCCCACTGCTCTCTCAATAGCCGGTTGAGCAAGAAATCATTGGCAGTACAAGGAATATTATTAAAATCATTGAAAGCACTCATCACGGTAGCTGCTCCTACCTTTATGGCCGCCTTATAGGGAGGCATATAAAAATTGGCAAAGTGGCCCATTGACATATCCACACTATTATACTCCTTTCCTGCTATCGGTGCACCATATCCGGCAAAATGTTTCATACATGCCATGACAGTCGTCGTGTCTGCCAAATCGTCTCCTTGCAAGCCTCTGACACGCGCCTCCGCTACCCGAGAACCATAATAAGGGTCCTCACCGGCCCCTTCCATGACGCGTCCCCAACGTGCGTCCCACGAAATATCCACCATCGGGGCAAAAACCCAGTTCAAACCATCGGCGGCACTTTCCAAAGCATTGTAGCGTGCAGCTTCCTCAATCATGGCCAAATCGAAACTTGCAGCCTCGGCAAGCGGAAGCGGAAATCCGGTACGATAGCCGTGGATAACATCCAGTCCGAAAATTAAAGGAATGCGCAAACGCGATTGCAAAGCAAGCTCTTGATAACGGCGTATATCCTTTACTCCTATCACATTCAGCATAGAGCCTATTCTGCCTTGCCGGACATACTCTTCTTTAGGAATATTTCCACCGTCGGGTCCGGTAAAATTCCCTCGGTAGGTGCATTGTGCAAGCTGGCCTATCTTTTCATCCAGCGTCATCTGCTTCATCAAGCTTGAGATGAATTTCTCCTTCTCCGTAGTTTGTGCCGAGGTAAAGGTGTTACCAAGTCCCCACAGACAAACCATCAGTATTATTATCTTTTTCATACTGCCATTCTTGTTTTGATATTTATTTTATCATAAAACAACAGTTGCCTTCAATGGTAAATCAGCTGAAGAAGGACCTGCCAGAATCTCAAAAGTCCCCTTTTCCACTACAAACCGATGTGATTCCACATCATAGTAGGCAAAGGCTTCCTCATCCAGCAATATCCGAACGCGCTTGGTTTCACCCTTCTTCAAGTAAACCTTATCGTAGCCTTTCAACTCCTTCAATGGACGCGGAACAGAACATTCCACATCCCGCACATATACCTGAGCCGCTTCCGCAGCATCCATCTTTCCGGTATTCTTGATGTCAAAGCTTACCGTAACCCGGCTTCCCCCCGTCTTCTCAACACTCAGATTACTATATTCAAAACTACTGTATGACAGTCCATACCCGAAAGGATAGAGCGGCTGCTTTCCGTTCCGGTCATATCCCCTATAACCTACGAAAACACCTTCGGCATACTGCACCCGTTTATGAGGTACATTGCGATTGTCATAATAATTACCATATACCGGATTATCTTCCCATTTTTCCTCGATGCTGACTGGTAGTTTGCCACTTGGCGAAAGCTTGCCCGTAATGATTTCGGCAAGGGCCTTTCCACCCTCCTGCCCCGGATACCATGCCATCAAAATAGCTTGTACACTCTGCCCCCAATTGCGGAAATCTATTCCACCTCCGGCATTCACCACCACAGCCACATTATCATGAAGTGAAGCCACTTTATTAATGAGATATTCCTGCCCGTATGACAATGCAAACGGACGGTCGAACCCTTCACCTTCTGTACTGCTGTTGAACCCGGCACATACAATAACATTCCTGGCATGCTTCAGTGAAGAGGCCAAACGCTCCTCATCCATCATTCCTGCCTGGAAACTGACAGTCGCCTCACCCACATTATCAAAATATTCAATACGCAACCGGTATATCTCCCCTGCACTGACCTGCATAAATGCACTGCGGGTACTGAATGAATGGTTCCCCCAATCTCCGGTAATCAGCTTATCGTTTACAAACAGACGGTATCCGTCATCGCCAGCCAGCTGGAACTTGACAGTTCCATCCTTGTCAGCCTTGTAAACTCCCGTCCAACGGGCAGAAAACTGATCTACCGGCATGCCGTCGAACGGTGCACCGTATTTCCAGGCATGGTCTATGGCAGGCTCTATGGCAGCTTGAAAGAGTTCTCCGGTAAGATTACGAGTATTATAATATTCGCCCTTAAAACCGTTTTGCGTAAAACTGCCATCCGTATAAATCTGTTGGGACATATCCTTATAAAGAATGCTGTCAGACAGCAGCTCTATCTGTCTGCCGCCCTTCAACTGAACCATACCGTCATAGAGTGACACTACCGAATAAGGGGTGACAAATCCGCTTCCTCCTCCTGTGGGAATAATATCGGCATTAGGCCCGATTACCAATGTTCTACCGTTCCGGTAAGGCAACGTACCGTTATCATTTTTCAATAAGACTACTCCTTCTCTCGCCAAGTCAAGTGCAATTTCCTTAGACTGTGCATTGTCTTTATCGATAGATTTATCTTCTCTCGGAGTATCAAGTGCTCCAAAAGCAATCAATGTCTGGAGTATATGCCGGACTTTGGCGTCAATGGTCTCTTCCTTCACGATACCATTCTCTATTGCCGGAATAAGAATTTCCCTGGTCATGAATTTACCGACGGGCATTTCCAAATCCAACCCTCCATTAGCGGCTCCCACACCGGAATATACAGATGTCCAGTCAGACATCAGGATACCTTTAAATCCCCACTGCTTGCGTAATACATCAATGTTCAGCCAGCTGTTTTCGGTGGCATGTACCCCGTTCAGCGGATTATAGCTATCCATAACCGCCCCTACTCCTGCTTCCTGCACAGCTTTTCGGAACGCGGGAAAATAAATTTCCTGCAGCGTGCGTTCATCCACATCTGAGCTGGCATGATGTCTGCTCCACTCCTGGTTATTGGCCGCAAAATGCTTCACCGTAGCCATAACTCCCTCTTCCTGCACTCCCAAGATATATTCTTTAGCAGTTTCGCCCGTCAAATAAGGGTCTTCACCAAAATACTCATAGTTTCGCCCGCATAGAGGAGAGCGGTAGATATTGACTCCAGGCCCCAACAGAATACTTACCCCACGGGCCTTTGCATCCCGGGCCAAACCATGTCCCAGCTCTCTAGCCAACTTACGGTTCCATGTCGAAGCCGACAAGATGCCACAAGGATACAAGGTACTTTGAGTATTGTTACGTATGCCTTGCGGACCATCGGCCATCCTGATTTCGGGTATGCCAAGCCGGGGTACAGCCCGGATATAAAAAGATTTGGGACCGGAAATGTAATCGATTTTTTCTTCCAGCGTCATTTGAGAAACCAACTCCCTGGCACGCTGCTCCACCTGGGGAGTAATACACACTTGTGCTTTTGCCGTGATTGCACAACAAAGCAATAGCCCGCTTAAGGCTACTTTCTTTTTAATCTTCATTTTGTCTATTTTACTACGTGTTTGTTATATTGCCGGGCATGTCCCGACCTACTTTCTTTCTTCTCAATCAATAAAAAACCGTGTCCCTTCATCCACCAACGAAGAAACACGGCCGAAAGTTATTAAGAAAATTCTGAATCTACAAGAAAGTGGACAAAAACATGTCTGTCCTGCCATCAATAAGTAAGACGTATACCGGCCTGCAACGTAAAGTTACACGGGTTCTCCTTGCGTATAGTCTGTATCGACGAACCGTCATCAAAGAAATAAGATACTCCCGGTTCCACATACAGGCCCACCCTATTGCTTATGTTATACTGGGCACCGACAGCACCCATGACAGAAAGCTGTACCGGTTTCACAGTCTCACTCTCAGTACCAATCTTGCCATACACACATTTTTCAATGGCACCCCCCGCCGAAACGTACATCGTAAAGTTCTTTGCATCCACAAAGTTCCAGTTGGCCCGTACCGGAATGCCAATATAATGCAGCTTCTGGCTTATCTTTTCCGAGCTGCCCTCATACCTTACGTCAGAAGCAAGATAGGTATACGTCAGCCCGCTTTCCACAGAGAAACCCTTCGCCAAGTTTTTCCGCACCGAAACACCGAAACTGAGCGGTTGTTTATGGTCTATATCCGCAATTTTCTTTTCGCGTCTTTGCAGATAGGGCATACCATCCTTAAAAACCAGTTCCTGCCCGTCGGGAATAGTAACAATGCCATTGGCCGTAGAGGATAAATCTACGTTACCGCCATAAATAGGACTTCCAGGCATGTAGTCCGACATCACATTCGCTTCCCCTTCATTCGCCAATGAAAAACCTCCCGTATTTCCTACGGACAAGCCAACCGCCCATCCTTTAGCATCCCTACCAGAACTGTTTTTTTCCGGAAGATGCAGTTTGTCCCGGCCTGACGGACGATAGCGGTCTTCCCTTGTTCTCTCCGGTTCCTCGGCCTGCATTGTAGTTTCATGGTCCGTATCTTCCACTACCGGTACTTCCGCCTGCTGTCCAATACCGACAACCTCATCTGCAGTTTCAACCGGCAGCATTTCCTCCTGCTGTTCTTCGCCAACCGATATTCTGATATGTTGTGCAACCAAAGGGTGACTTGCCTCCTTATTGGGCGCCGATGCATTTCCATGTGCCCGATAAGCAGGCTCTATGGAATTAGTCCGTATGGCAGGTACTGTCTGTTCCGGCAAGACGTCCGAAGCCACAGCCAAAGCGGGCACTGACGTATGCCGCATTTCATTCCCTACCGGACTCTGCAACAGCCACAGACTGACGGACGAAACCGCCACCAGCAACACAGCTGCCGCGGCCACCGCCCAGCGACGGAAAGGTATCATCCTATGCGGTCCGGTTATCGGAGCTCCGGAAACGGACAATTCCTTCTCCAACCGCTCCCATCCGGCAACCGGCAGCGGTTCGGAATAGTCTTCCAGCTTGTCCTTTATCTTTTTCAACCACAATTCATCTTCCATACGTTCCTTCATTTAATCATTTCTTTTCATCCACTCACGTACTTTTGCCGCTAAAGTCGCTTTAGCACGCGTCAACTGCGAGGCAGAGGATTTTTCATTAATTCCCAATAGTCGAGCAATCTCCTTATGGGATTTCTCTTCAAAAATATATAAGTTGAATACGGTACGATAGCCGGCAGGCAATTCACTGATAAACTGCATCAGTACCTTTTGAGGAATGACATCTATTGACGAACCTTCCGGTTCCTCATAAGCTTCGGGTGCATTCTCCAAGGCCGATGACTGATTCATCACATCATTTTTCCGCAAATACTGCAACACCGTATTCACCATTACGCGTTCCATCCATGCCCGCAGAGAACCCTCTCCCCGCCAAGTGAACTTATCGAAAGAATCAAAAAGTTTCAGAAAACCGTCATGCATCAGGTCTTGGGCAGTCTCCCGGTCACCTGCATAACGGAGGCATACGCTGAGCATGCGTCCCGCATAGCGCTCATACAGTTCTTTGCGGGCAAGATTGTCTCCTTGCCTACAGCGTTCTGCCAATTCCTGTTCTTCCATTCTCTCTTTTAACACGTGTTTACCCTATAAATGCAATCGGCGCAAAAATACTGCATCAGGCAGAGAAGAAAATCATACTTTCATTTCTTTAACAGTATACTACGCAGTATTTAGCTTTTCACCGCATTTTCTGAATACAAAAATAAGTTTTAAACAGAAAAAGAGCTAAAACCTACCACTTATGAAGAAACTGAGAATGACATTGGCAGCATCCATGCTTTTATTCCTGACTGCCATTGTATTGCAATCATGCCTGGACGATTGGGATGACAAATATGACACTTTGTTCGCCGTAGGTACGGTAAAGGTCATCGAAGGAAAAGACTACTATTTCTCACTGGACGAAGGCAGTAAACTATATCCCAGTGACACAACCTATGTTCACGACTATGCCGTAATAGACGGCCAGAGGGCTTTCATCTACTTCCGCGAACTGGAAGAGAAACTTCCAGGCTACGAATACAATGCCCAAATAAAGCACATCGAAAACATTCTGACCAAAGACATCTACTCCATGCCTGCCGAAAAGGCAGACAGTATCGGAGACGACAACATCAACGCCACGGATTTATGGATTACGGGCGAGTATCTGAACATCAAATATCAATTCTACCACAGCAACAACGAAGATAAGAAGCACATGCTGAACCTGGTCATCAATGAAGCATCCACCGGCGAAAACGACAAACCGGATTACGTCAATCTCGAATTCCGCCACAATGCCTACAATGACAGCCAGCTCACGCTGGGCACCGGACTGGCCTCCTTCAAGCTGGACAATATAGCGGAACAACTGAAAGAGAAAAAAGGGCTGAACATCCGTGTCAAAAGTCTATATGACGGTGAACGGTTCATGACCATAGACATTAAAAAAGAAAACAACTAAATCTCCTGAAAACACATCTTTCAACATCTCAATGAGAAGCGGAGTAACATTTCAATATGTTGCTCCGCTTTGTTTTTCCATAACTTATCAGAATTCATTGTTCAAGCAAGTCAGCCTCAACGAAGCGTTGAACGCTTCGGCAGACAATCGCGTCCTGACCTGTACCTGCACGCTGCTCTTCGGCTGGACATCAAAATAATTGTCGCTATATACACTTTCATTGTCAGCAACGGACAAGCATACGGCACGGGCAAACTTGTCTGTTGATACCGTCACTTCATATCCGCCTTCAATGGAACGGACTTCGGTCTGCAAATCCACTTTCGGATAATTCATATTCTTCTGCTTGTCCAGACAGTAGTTGTTATGGTACACCCTGCCCGATTTGTCCGTATAGTCTACGCGGACATATACCGTTCCTCTATCTGCCCCCTCCAGCAGCTTGGCAAGCGGTGCGGAAAAACAGACACGGCTGTCATTACCGGAAATGCCGACAGATTTGTCCCAGTGATAAACCACAGTGCCGTCGAACCGGCAGACCTGGAGCTGCAGCCGGCCGGAAGTATTCTCCAAGCGGTCGGACACTGCATATACTTTCAAATCATCCCCCTCCACTACCGGAGAAATCAGGATGTCATCATAGACCTTGCGAGTATAATAGTGCTGCGCCTTCCAGCGTCCATAATAGTCACGGCTCGCCCAGGAAGCTACGGGCCAACAGTCGTTGTGCTGCCAGAAAAGCGTCCCCATATTATACGGCATCTGGCGGCGGTGCGACTCGATGGCCGTCTTGATGGCATCTCCCTGCAGCACATGGTTCATATAAAGGAATGCCCGGAAATCACGCGGCTTTTTATATTCATTCAATAGATAAGTCTCAATCAGCCCGTTGGCATGGTCGCCACCACGCTGATGGGACATCATCACCTCGGAACGTATATCCCAGTCTTCGGGGTAAGGAGCATAGCGCTTGACGGAGTCGAACTCTGGAAAAGACTGAAAGCCGTACTCGCTGAAAAAGCGGGATTTCTCGCTGTCATAATCGGAAATGGGTGCTTTACCATGCCAGACACTCCAATAGTGACGGTCCCCGTCAGTAGTACCGGACATCTCTCCCTCGAATGCGAACGGAGAAGAAGGCCAATAGAAGGTTCCGGGTGCATACTCCCTGACCACCCCGGGTAAGGTGACATGATACTGCTGCCGGTACTGTGCCCAAATCTTGTCGGCATATTCCTTGTTCTGCCGTTCTATCTCGCACTTCCAGCCCCAGCCCAGCCAGGCATCCTGGCATTCATTGTTTCCACACCACAAAGCAATGCAGGCATGATTGCGCAAACGTTTCACATTGTCCACCGCCTCCTGATGGATATTATCGAGCAGGGCGCCTTCTGCCGGATACATGCTGCAGGCAAACATAAAGTCCTGCCAAATCATAATTCCATGCTCATCACACAAATCATAGAAGACATCGTTCTCATAGATACCTCCGCCCCAGACACGCAACATATTCATGTTTACACCGGCGGCATCGAGAATCGTCCTTTTATAATTCTCGGGAGTGACGCGCGGCAGGAAGTTATCCGAAGGGATGTAATTGGCTCCTTTGGCAAAAACCGGACGCCCGTTCAGCTCTATATAGAAAGTATGCCCGTCCTTATCCGGCTGATGCACCACCTTCAAAGAGCGTATGCCCACCCTTTCGGTTTTAGAGTCCAACAATTCCCCGCCTGCAATGATATCCGTACGGAAACGGTAAAGGAAAGGCTCCCCCAGTCCATTACTCCACCACAGCTTCGGCTTGTGAAGGACGAAATCAACGGTCACCCGATTGGTGCCTCGCTTCAAATCCGCTTGCCACTCGCCAAGCACTCTTCCAGTAACCTCATCCGTTATCGTGACCAACACTCCATTCATATCCTTATCGGCATCCAGCTCCACATGTCCGGCAATCACGGCCCTGCCTGCACCGACTTCCTTCTGCTCGATAAACACATCGTTGATTCTCAAATCGCTCCAAGCCCTGATATACACCGGACGCCAGATGCCGGAGGTAACCAGACGTGGGCCCCAATCCCAGCCATAATGATAACCCGCCTTACGGGCAAAAATGCTTATCTTCTTGTTGAACAAGCCCCCGTTTTCAGACTGGTCATTGGATGCCGGATACTGGTAGGGAAGTGCATCCCATTTGGGGACGTCTATCTTTACCGGCGAATGGAAGTACACCTTCAGTATATTATTCTCCTCCCTGATGTACTGCCTAACGGGGATAGACCAGCGGCGAAACATATTGTCCGCTTTCAGTATACATTCATCATTCAAATAAACGTCAGCGTAAGTATCCAGCCCCTCGAACACAAGCTCCATATTCTCTTTCCGCATCATGTCGGCAGCAAGGGTAAAGCAAGTTTCATAAACCCAGTCTTCCTTGTCAATCCATTGTAATCCCCGTTCGTTCAACCGGAAAAACGGGTCTTCAATAATCTTGTTCTGCAGTAAGTCCGTGTGGACTACTCCCGGAACTGTAGCCGGATACCAATTGGTCAGTCTCGCCTGCCGGAATTTCCAGCCTTCATGAAGGTTCTTTACCACTGTTTTTAGTTTCATACGAGTGTGTTTCATAGCTTTCTTTGACTACTCTAAATTACGGATAGACAAAAATACGACATTCAAAGGATACTTTATAATATCTTCTTAACGAAACATGATACAATCCCGTACACACCTACCGGGTCAGCGTCGCTGCACATCTGCTGCAGTGTGACTGCAAACGTGTTGCAGCGCTACTGCATATATGCTGCAGTGACACTGCATATGTGTTGCAGCGCCACTGCAAAGCTGAATGCAGTAGCACTGCAAAAAGCATGCACTTGCTTTGCAGTGGCAATGCATTATCCCATCGCCTTATTATGAAAGGAGATGTCATCCAGCTTTCATTATCTATAATTAATTTACAAAGACATAGTTTCCAAGTCTTTCAAAGCAAACGGAGTACAAGCAAAAAAGGTCTACAAATCATAGATTTGTAGACCTTTACCCGCTAGTTTTCCATCTTATTCAGAACTGTTGCGGAGAGAGGGGGCGGTGAACCCTATCCTCCATATAACTTAAAGTCAATACTTTACTTTTCCAAATTTTCAATCGGTAACGAATTAGGCACAAAAATTACAACCTCATTTGTCCACCTTTGACCTATGCTTGTCTGCATATATCTTGGGTTCAAAAGTACATATTAATTTTGATTTTGCAAAGCGTTTGTAGATAATGTATTAGACCAAGTGCAAGGTGCAAGTTTATCTATATATAGATACTTGCACCTTGCACCTGATATTTAGAGGTAAAAATTGCTTTGCAGAGAATAATTCATATATTCACATGATATATGCGGAGAATAATTTGTATATTTGCAGAACAAACAATGATAATATGGCTAAATACATCTATCAATACAGCAATTGGCCTCATTTTACTTGGGATGAACAAGAAATACAAGTGCTTTTAGGAAAAGTGCGTCATCTGCAAGGAAAATTGCTGGGGCAGATGAGTACAGTGGGTTTTTCCTTAAAGGAAGAAACCCACCTTACGACGTTGACCCTTGATGTGCTGAAATCTTCGGAGATTGAAGGAGAGATATTGAATTATGACCAAGTTCGATCTTCTATTGCAAGAAGATTAGGCCTGGAATATGCAGGTATGGTCTATCCCGACAGAAATGTCGAGGGAGTGGTTGAAATGATGCTTGATGCTACGCAGAATTACACACAGCCGCTTAATGAAGAACGTCTGTTTGGTTGGCACGCTGCCTTATTTCCGACAGGTCGGAGTGGTATGCACAAAATAGATGTTGCCTGTTATCGCAGTGGAGAAATGCAGGTTGTATCAGGAGCTATGGGGAAAGAGAAAATCCATTACGAAGCTCCCTCTCCGGGACAGGTAAAAGCCGAGATGGATATGTTTTTAAAATGGTTTAATGATGAAAGTAAACTAGACCTTGTTTTGAAATCAGCCATAGCTCATTTCTGGTTCATCATCATTCATCCATTTGATGACGGGAATGGACGGATAGCGAGGGGAATATCGGATTTATTGCTTAGTCGGTCGGACGATACTTCGCAACGTTTTTACAGTTTATCCAGTCAGATACTTACTGAAAGGAAGGTTTATTATGCGGTATTACAGAAAACGCAATTCAGTGACGGGAACATAACAGAGTGGCTCGTTTGGTATCTGAACTGCTTATATCGAGCTTTGCAATCAACAGAAGAAACTTTTCAAAAGGTGTTGTATAAAGCTGATTTTTGGGATACGCATAAAGAAACAGAACTTAATGCTCGTCAACGTCTGATGCTGAACAAACTATTAGATGGATTCGAGGGCAAGTTGACTTCATCCAAATGGGCAAAAATCACAAAGTCGTCGCAGGATACGGCTTTAAGGGACATAAATAATCTGATAGAGAAAAAGATACTGCAAAAGGAAGCACAAGGAGGAAGAAGTACTAATTATGAGTTGGTTGTAAACTAATGTTTCATATAATGTTAGAATACAAGTAAATTCGTAACTTTGTAGCAGAAAAATAAAACTATACGGATTCGTCCGTTTTAGATATAACATAACGTTCGCTGAACGTCTCGTTACGAAAACTGGTAATTTTCATTTGGAAGAGACTAATAGCGCAATGTTCATGCTATACGAAAGTATGGCGTGGGCTTGCCTGTTTCTTCCAAAGGGTATACCAGTACCTCGTAGCGGAGCAGTGTGAGTTCCACGCTTTTTCTTTTGAGGTACAGCGAGCAAAGTATAAACATTTAAAATCAAAGAACATGAGAAAGATTAAAGTTTACATTGCCGCTTCACTTGATGGATACATTGCCCGACCTGACGGAGATTTAGATTGGTTGACAAAATACCCAATAACGCCCGAAATAAATTATGGGTATAATAAGTTTTTCGATTCTGTAGATACGGTAATCATGGGCGGAAAGACCTATCGTGATATTCTTAATATGGATGTTATCTATCCTTATGAGAGTAAAACCACCTATGTAATAACACGGAACATTATAAACTCCCCAAAGGATAACAGATATTTTATAACAGACAATGTGATTGATAATATATCGGAGCTAAAGACGAAACAAGGCAAAGATATTTGGCTTGTAGGGGGTGGAGAATTAATTACGATGATGCTGAATGCTGATTTGATTGATGAAATGCAAATTTGCTATGTTCCTATAATCTTGGGCAAAGGTATTTCATTATTTCCAAACAATCCTAAGGAATCCACGTGGAAGTTAGTTCGAAGTGATATTTATGATTCAGGTCTTATCAAAGTTAATTATGTGATTGATTAACGTTGTTGGTAAATATTTAAGAAAGTATTACCTTTGTAGAAATTTAGAATAAACAAATTATGTCAAGCATACGCTGCGCATTAGCACGTACTTTTAGAATCCGTGCATAGTCTATACTGAGAAAGCCTTTCTCAGTTTTCTTATAGCCTTCAAATCTCCTGAGGGCAGATTTTCTATTATCATTTATTAATTAAGATTGTGATGCAGATGCTATATCTATATCTGTGTCTATATCTCATTTATAAGAAAACAAGTATGGACTTAAATAAAAAACATTTATTATATCTCATCGTATTTTTCCTATTTATCAATTTGAATGTTTCAGGACAATCGAATAGTATTTCAGGAAAAATACTTAATCAAAGCACAAAAGAACCTGTCGGATATGCCGGCATTGCTCTGTTCAAGCAGGATTCTGTATTCTTAAAAGGAACGACAGCAGATTCAATCGGAAGATTTGGATTTACAAACCTTATTTCTGATGATTATGTATTGTCAGTATCTTGTATGGGCTTTGAAGCAAAAAAAATCTTATTGCAAAATCTTTCGGAATCAGCAGAGGTCGATGTATTCTTGAGTGAAAGTGTGTTGTCGCTTGGTGAAATTGTCGTTTCAGCTTCATCTACAATAAGCAAAATAAATCAGCGAATTGTTTTTCCGACAAAACTGCAACTTAGCCATTCGGCAAACGGAATGCAGCTATTGAATACAATGATGCTTCCGGGACTGAATATTAACCCAATGGCAAATACTATTTCATCCTCCGACGGTGGAAAAGTTGTGTTGCAAATCAATGGGGTAAACGCCACATCCGAAGAGATTCAGACGTTACAGCCACGTCAAATCAGACGGGTTGAATATTCTGATTATGCAGGAATAAGATATGGAGAAGCATCAAAAATCGTCAATTATATTGTTACAAGAGACAATATGGGTGGCGTTATCGGGGTGGACTTGATGAACTCCCTGAATATTCTTGCAGGTGGCGATGTGTTTTTCGCCAAGTTTAACAAAGGGAAGTCAGAATATGCGTTGAATTACACAACCGCTTTTCAGAAAATCAATAGCAATAACCGGACACGTACAGGAAGCTATCAATTCGAAAATTCTACCCCATTGCATAGAGATGAAATCGGAGATGGCGGAGATTATTCATATCAGATGCACGATGTTACTTTCGGATATAACTATCAGCAAAGTGATTCAGTATTTTTTAATGCAAAGTTGAAATATGCTTTGACAAATCATCCGCATAATGATTTCAAAAGTAATCTGAAAGAAAACGGTATAGAGACAGGGCGGATATTTGATGGTGTCAGTCAGAAAATAAACACTCCTACAATAGACTTATACTATGAGCGTGGTTTGAAGAACCAACAAAAAGTGTATGCCAACGTTGTTGGGAGTTTTGCCAAAGCCGAAACAGGTCGTAATTACATAGAATATGACAATGCTGATACCCTTTTCAGCGAGCAATTTGGTTTAGTTTCCGATAAATATTCACTGATTGCGGAAGGGATTTACGAAAAGGGATTTACTGATGGCAGTTTAAAACTTGGAGCGAAACACATCCAATCGTTTACAGAACAGGAAATTCATCAAAACGGAGTTTTTAAATCAGATTTGAATCAAACTGAATCTTCCGTTTTTGCAGAATGGAATCACGGTAAAGATAATTTCAGCTATTCGCTTGGGATTCGAATTAATCGGGTACATTTTTCTAATAGTTCAGTCAATAAGAGTTATTATAACTTTCTGCCTAAAGTGATGTTTGGTTATCAGCTAAGCGAAAAATCGTTTATTCGATACGATGCGGAAATGAGCCAAACCAACCCGACTTTGGTTGAGCTGACCGACACAGAAATCAGACTCGATCCTTATCTTGCCGAAAAAGGTAATTTGTCTTTAAAGCCTTACCGCAATCTGAATAACAACCTTTTTTACGAAAACAAGAAAGGCTTGTTTACATTCAATGCTAACCTGCGACATCATTACAAGCATAATCCTATCATGGAGTCAATCAAAGAACAAAGCGATTTCTTCCTGATAATGCCTGAAAATATGAAGAGTTGGAACAGGTATAATGCAGAAATGACCCTAAAGGTGGGAATGATAAAAAACATACTGCAATTTTCACTTACAGGTGGGTACAATCATTTCAACAGTCAAGGGAATAATTATTCTCATTCACACTCTAATTTTTATTACAGTGCGAATGTCTTGGCGATGTATAAAAAATGGATGTTTATAGGTCAGATACAGCCTTTTGATGAAAAACTGTATGGTGAAACCGTTACTAAAAGTGGCAATTATCACTATTTAGCCATTCAATATAATGCCAACAACTTCTCTTTTGGGATAGGAGCGTTCAATCCATTCAAGAATGTTTCACGCACCATTATAGAGAATAAGAATAATCAAGCACCTTTCAGGCGGGAAAGTTTCAGCAGTGCTTCCCAAACAATTGTAGCTACTCTTACATGGAATTTTAGTTTTGGAAAAACTCATGGTTCAGGAACTAAATCCATTGAAAATCAGGATACAGATTATGGTGTAAAAGGCAGCTACAAATAAATCTTATTATTGGAAACTAAATAAATCCGATATTATGTACTACTGGCAAATATATCACTAATTATCTTTCAACAATATGTTGTTTATGGCATCTCACTGAACTCTTATTGATTCAGTGAATGCCTTTCTATGCTATCAATTGATGGTATAAAAATTCGTATCACTAAAAAATGACAAAAATGAGAGATAAAATTAAAAATATAGCCGAGAAGTTGGAACAAAAAATCCGCTCACAAGAACTTAATTTGGTTGACAAGATTAAGGATATACCTCAAATAATATTATTACTTGAGCAAGGGTTTTCGGAAATGAAAGAGTTGATTTCTACTTATAAATTCAAAAGAGATAACGATGAAATACTGTTCTTTAAGTTGATAAAGCCCAAGTTGTTCAGCAAATTAATTTATTACAGAAAAGTATATAATATCGAAATGATGCGTCCTAATGGACAAGATTGTACTTTGAAAAAATACTTAATAAACGAACTGAATCAACTGGAAAATTTCTATAACAAGAATATGGATTTTTATAAATATTATCGTTCAGGAAACACTCACTTAGATAAATATTTTTTCTTGAGAGGCAAACAGGATGTTCAAATGACAATGGAAACCTTTTACTTTGAGAGAGATCCAAACTTTTCGACTATTTGTGATTTTAAAGTTGCCAAAATATTAGCAAACGAAATGTTGCAAATTTATCTGAACGAAGAGATTGCGAAAATAGACGAACAACAAACTGTTCAACCATACAGTTTCCCAAAGGCACGACTAACATGGACAAGAACCAAAACAGACCTTGTTGAATTGATTTATGCTCTTTGTGAAGCGGATTGTTTCAACTACGGAAAAACTAATTTGAAACAGATAACAAGCTATGTTGAAAATGTGTTTAACGTTGATTTGAGAAATCCATATCATACTTATATCGAAATAAGGGAACGGGCTAACCGAACACAGTTTTTAGATGAACTGAAAGAAATATTCATGCGTAAAATAGATAAAGACGATAGAAAATGAAAATATTGGTATACTCCCATTTTTAAAGAGACTGGATTGATCTTCATTTTGCTGAATATAGTCAACTTACACAGACTTTATTCCCAACTATCAACAAACTACATCTACTTTGCTTAAGCCTCAAAAAATCATTTTTTTGAGGCTTTTTCGTATAAACAACACTATTCTCAACCCATGATGTTTATGTAGCAAAAAGTCATATTGTGGAAATCCTTGTTAGACCTATTTCCCACGATGTCTTAATAAATAGTTTTCCCAAGTTGGGAAGAAAAAATTTACAAACAATAGACCTTTGCAATAAATCAATAAGTTACAATTATGGATGTCATAACAGTTGAATCAAAAGCCTTTAAGGAATTGGAAGCTAAGATTAATGCTATTGCAGATTATGTTCTTAATAAGCAAGAAGCGGAGAATATAAACGAAGATGAAATCTGGGTGGATAGTTATGAAGTCTGTACATTCCTAAAAATCAGCGACAAAACATTGCAAAGGCTTCGGGTATCAGGAACGATTGCTTATTCTAATATTCGAGGTCGATATTTTTATAAAATCGGAGAGATAAAACGAATGCTGGAAGAACGACTAATCAGAAGCAATGCTGAATGTATAAATGACTTAGTAACAAATCATAAGTTATATGTTAAGGAAAGAAGAAGTCTTAGAAAGAACAAATAACGGTCTGAATATTTTCAGGCATTATATTGCTTGTCAATGGCGTGTAGGGCGTAATTTCTTCAATCCTTTGTATGAAGACCGCAAAGCGTCATGTAATATCTATTTTGACCGTCGTTCTGGAGTTTATCGTATTAAAGACTTCGGTAACGATGAATATAGTGGTGATTGCTTCTTCTTTGTTGGTAAGTTGAAAGGCTTGGATTGCAGCAACGGTGCGGACTTCGTTGAAATATTGAAAACCATAAACAGGGATATGTCTTTAGGTTTGGATAATTCAGACTATACAAGTTATGTTCCGCAATCAATTCCGCAGAAAAACAGCTCGACAACCCCTGAACCACCCAAAAACAAACCTTACAATATCGTTCAACAAAAATTCACTCAAAAGGAACTGGACTTTTGGGCGCAATCAGGTATTACTCCCGAAATATTGAAGTTATACAAAGCCGTATCCCTGAGAGAGTTTAAGAGTGTAAATAAAGACGATAAACCATTCTCCTACACTTCGTCAGAGCGTGAACCGATATTCGGATATATAGGGAAACGACACGTAAAAATATATCGTCCGTTTTCAGATGTCCGTTTTTTATATGGTGGTAACATTGGAGATAGCTACTGTTTCGGACTGGAACAGTTACCCGCCAAAGGAGATACGTTGTTCATTACCGGCGGAGAAAAAGATGTGATGACATTGGCGACTCACGGGTTTCATGCGATTTGCTTCAATAGTGAAACTTCTACCATTCCGACAGGAATAATCTATAAACTGACATTCCGGTTTAAGCACATCGTACTGCTCTATGATGCGGATAAAACAGGGATGGACAGTGCAATAAAGCATGAAAAAGCCTTGTCGGAATATGGTGTTAAGCGGCTCGTCTTACCCTTGTCTGGCGAAAAGACAGACAAAGATATAACTGACTACTTCCGCAAAGGAAATAATCGCAAAAATCTTCGCCAACTATTTCTGGATTTTCTTGACAATCTATATAATGAAACAATGACCATGCTTAAATCGTGCGAAATAGATTTTAATAACCCTCCGGCAAAAGCCGAAGAAGTTATCTCCGCAGGCGATGTGCCACTCGGAACACAAGGAAATATACTTTGTATCACAGGCGGAGAGGGAACAGGAAAGAGCAACTATGTTGCTGCCCTTATCGCAGGCTCTATACGAAAAGATGACCGAACCATAGATACATTAGGCGTTAGCGTTCGGGATAACTCCGACAGTAAAGCGGTTTTGCTTTACGACACGGAACAATCCGAAGTACAGCTTTTCAAAAACGTATCCAATCTATTGAAGCGAGCCAAACTACAAGATAAACCCGAAGAATTAAAGGCTTTTTCTCTTACGGGCATGTCCCGAAAAGAACGATTGCAAGCCATTGTTCAGAGTATGGACAAGTATCATTATCAATATGAGGGCATCCGCTTGGTAGTCATTGATGGTATCGCCGACTTGGTACTTTCCGCTAACGATGAAGCGGAGAGTATCCGAATTGTGGACGAGCTGTACCGTTTGGCAGGGATATATAAAACCTGTATTGTATGCGTACTTCACTATGTCCCGAACGGATTGAAATTGCGAGGGCATCTTGGCTCTGAATTACAACGTAAGTCAGCCGCTATCCTAAGTATTGAACTTGACAACGATCTGTCCGTTTCAGTTGTAAAAGCACTCAAAGTGAGGGACGGAAGTCCTCTTGATGTTCCTTTGATGCAGTTTTCTTGGGATAAAGAAATCGGTATGCACATCTATATCGGGGAAAAGCCACGAGAAGAAAAAGAGAAACGCAAAGAAAAGGAACTGGCGGTGGTTGCCCGTGAGATATTCTCATCACAGAAGCATCAGACCTATATTGACCTGTGCGACCGCATACAGCAGGCAATGGATGTGAAAGAGCGTACCGCCAAAAGCTATATTAAATTTATGAGAGAGAAAGAAATAATCATCAAAGATCCGTCCAATCAAAACTATTTTATGATAGGACATATTATCTAAATTCAATGGCTATGTATATCAGTAAAGAAGATTTTGAGGCGTGGATGGAACGAATCATGTATCGCTTCGATAAACAAGATAAAACCCTTGATAAAATGAGTAAGCACAGAAATATGTTAGACGGGGAAATCCTGCTTGATAATCAGGATTTATGTCAGTTGCTCAATGTGAGTAAGCGAACACTTCAACGTTACCGTGATAGTGGAGAGTTGCCATTTCATACACTTTATCAAAAAACTTTCTACAAAGAAAGTGACGTACATACTTTCATCCGATTGAATTTTGATAAAAAAAAGGGGGATGATAAAAAATCTGATGATACGTAAAGGTTATTTGTCTTTTTTGTTCTTTGAAAACTCCATACCGTCATGATGACAGGCATGGGTTTTATTACATTAAGAATTGCAAGAGGTTACGGATATTTATTTGTATTTTTGAATGCTAAATGAAATAGTATGAAACAATTAATAGCCTGTTGCGGATTGGATTGCGAAAAGTGTGATGCCCGTATAGCCACTATCTTATCGAAAACCAGATCACGATCAGAGAAAAAGGGCTAAAATATTTTAATGATGAATATAATAAAGACGAATCAGGTTGGCATACCTGCCGATAGCCTGACGCGGCAATACCTTCCGGCAGATTACGTGGACGCATTTACTTGCGATGTGATCGGCGTAAAAAAATTGACGGCTGATGAACTTCAGATAGAGTTTTGGACGGTGATGCCCGGATGGGTGAACTCACTAATGAAACTACGAAATGTGCTTGTTCGTCCGTTTGGACTGCAAACAGGCAAAACAGAGAAGCGAACGGAAGAGTTCAGGAAAGTGATACTGAATGGCGGACAGGTTGGATTAATATCTGTAACTGCGAAGTCTGACAACGAAACGGTTTTGCTATTGAGCGACAGCCACCTCAATGCCTATATGTCGGTTATAGTTGCACAAAATGGCGACTTGCAAACCATCACAGTTGTTACAGTTGTTCAGTACCACAATACACTGGGTAGGATTTACTTTTTCTTCGTTAAACCGTTCCACAAAATCATAGTAAAAGCAACGCTCAAAGGCACTTTAAATAGAATATTAAAATAAGAAAGCCTGTTAAATGAATGAATCAAATAAATATAATATGAAGTTTACATTACGCAAATTTAGAGAATCAGATCTGGAAAATTTAGTAAAGTATGCCAACAACTATAATATAGCCAGGTTTCTAACCAACGGCTTTCCTCATCCTTATACCGAACAAGACGGGAAAAATTTCCTTTCGATAGCGTTAATGCATCCATCTATATTCACGATTGATGTTGCCGGAGAGGCTGTCGGATCGATAGGCTTGTTTCCGCAAAGCGATATTCATCAGAAAAGTGCCGAGTTGGGCTATTGGTTAGCCGAACCATTCTGGGGCAAGGGAATCATTACTCAAGCCATACAAGAGATGGTTGAATACGGATTCAAAACTTTTGATATTGTCCGTATCTATGCCCGTCCGTTTTCCACTAATTTAGCTTCGCAACGGGTGTTGGAAAAGGCAGGCTTTGTTTATGAAGCACGATTGAAAAAAGCCATTTGCAAGAATGGAGAATATATGGATGAAATAATTTACGCCAAGTTAAGAAATGAGTGAATTTAATATACGCAAAGTACAAATCACCGACATTCCGGAGCTTAACAAACTGTACAAAAACACGGTTCTTACAGTTAATCGAAAGGATTATACCTCTGAAGAAGTGGAAGATTGGACTTCTTGCTGTGACAACATTGAAAACTGGCATCAGCTTTTGGATGAGCAACATTATGTGTTAGCCGAAAATGAAAAAGGAATAATGCTTGGTTTCGGCTTCATCAATGACTCTGGTTATATGCATACGTTGTTTGTACATGCAGACTTTCAGCATCAGGGAATAGCAACTTTGCTTTATCAATACCTTGAAATGTATGCAAAAGAAAAAGGGGCAAAACGAATATCATCTGAAGTAAGCATCACAGCAAAGCCTTTTTTTGAAAAGCAGGGTTTTCAAGTGGATGAAGAACAAAAACGCAAGGCGAACAAGTTATATCTAAGCAATTATAAAATGAGCAAACGGATAAGCAAGTAATATCAAACATTTATCGACAGTGCAAATTTAGAAGCAATGAAAAAACAAATAAAATGGAAATAACACATACCGTATACTTTTCAAGCCGCGAAGAATGGAGAAAATGGCTTTCGGACAACTTCGATAAAGCTCCCGAAATCTGGTTTATTTTCCCGAAAAAAATATCCGGCAAGCCAGCCGTTTTGTATAACGACGCTGTCGAAGAAGCGCTCTGCTTCGGATGGATTGACAGTACGCAGAAAAGACTGGACGAACAGCACACCGCGCAACGCTATTCGCCACGCCGACCTAAGAGCGGCTACTCACAGCTCAACAAAGAACGTTTGAGATTGCTGTCAGCCAAAGGACTAATCCATCCCGTAGTCTTAGAAACAGTCAAGGGGATTATCGAAGAAGAGTTTGTTTTTCCGCCGGATATTATGGCTGCTATCCGACAGGACGAAACAACATGGGACAACTATCAGGCATTTTCCGATTCCTACAAACGGATTCGCATTGCACATATCGACTCTGCCCGCGACCGCCCCGATGAATTTGAAAAACGTTTGCATAATTTCGTAAAATGCACACGCGAAAACAAAGTGATTTCCGGTTATGGTGGTACCGACAAATATTATTAAGCCCAAACAATCTGTGGAGCAACCATATTTTTAGCAAGAAATGGCTTCTTGGATAATGTTAAGCATACGAGCAACGATCTTCAATATTTGAAAATGGTTGCTCCTAATTATACAGGTGAGCATCTTTATCAGCACGAAAAGGCTTATTCAGATCAGCATATTATAACAGCCAATGGAACAGCTCCTATCGAATTTGCAAGAGAAATATTCAAGGCTATATCTTATGATGCTACCCTGATCGAAAAATGGTATCAATTATTCAAAAATGGTATTTGGAGCGAATAATGGAATCTATAGCAAAAGAAGTTCGTACCTGTCAGTAAGGCAAGTACGAACTTTCATTTTTACAACTTTAAAGACTTGGATTCTTTTTTTTCAACTTTCGGCGGACTACCAATAACAAGCCTGTCTCCCAAAATTTCTTTAACTCCCTGTAAAGTATTCGGCATCGGGGCATCCTGAACAGTCGAAGTTTCGGATTTTCCCTGCGATTGGTTCTGCTGATTAATCGTAACATTATTACCAGTGCTATTTTCAGCCTGCCCTTCGCTCTCACTAATCGGATTGAGAGAAAGTTGAATTTCACGGTCTAACTTAATCAAATCGTCTTTCAGGATTTTAAGTTCAGGTTCTTTTCGCCAAGTTTCTTCAACCATTTCTTTAAGTACCGGAATATCTTTTTGCAGTTTTTCATTATCCGCTTGATACCTCTCCAATAGTTTGGGCATGGTATCGAGAGCATTTAGGAAATTCTGTGCTGCCGTCTTCGGCTCGGACGCCATTACCCCATGATTGTAGTTATAGAGAATACCGCCTTCTCCCTTAATAAAGAAACGGTTTTGTATCACATCGAATCCATCTTTAGCCGTGGTTTCAGATTTAACCATTAAATCAAAGCCATACAAGGAACCGATTTTCTCGTGCATACCATAGGTGCGTGCTTTCTCCGCTATTTCATTCAGCTTCACTCCAATTTCTTTCGGGTTACTGCCCTGCAATCCATCTAACTGTACGGGATTCAGGCGGGTAACACCATCCGGTTGGTACTGAACACGGGAATTGAACGCTTCCATATCTTTGGAAATACGGCTGATAAATCCGTTATTCTTTTCTACATCCGACATAATATTTTCCAATTTATGGCGAGATGATGATTTACCACGCATAAACGCCTGCCGTTCCGACTCCAAAGATGTGATTTTCTTTTCTAAGCGAGCCTTCTCCAGTAATTCGGTATTGCCTGAAAGAATAGCCACATATTCAGAAAAATTCATGCCACTTTTTTCGTCCATGCTGCCCTCGTCAATGGTACGGCTACCCAAAGAATTATTTTTCAACTGACGGATGAATAGTTGTTTGTTATGGAGTAGTCCGAACTTGTAAGCATCCAACGATTTTTCAACAGCATAGATAATCACATCTACCTTATTATCTGCATATAATTTGGCTATATCATTCCCTTTACGAATGCCCCTGCCGTCTCGCTGTTCGAGGTCTGACGGTCGATCGGGTAGGTCAAGGGCATTACTGCCCTCTTCCCCCCTCAGAACCTGTCTCTTATACACATCTCCGAGCCCACGAGACGGAGCTACATCTCG
>ENA-UACL01000163-UACL01000163.1-human-gut-metagenome-genome-assembly--contig:-NODE-163-length-23763-cov-14.668129_pt1 | contig 23763 bp, 10 predicted proteins | sample MGYA00243876_ERZ654219 | MGnify/ENA primary metagenome ERZ654219 (study PRJEB26926, sample SAMN06164986) | human gut metagenome | biome: ENVO:00009003; feature: ENVO:2100002; material: ENVO:00002003...
TCAGTTCCTCTTCCTGCAAGGATTGGACATTGGTCTGTTCCCTCATCGGATGATGGAAACTCCCGCAGACCGGGCATGGCTTTCCTTCCTCCAACTGCTCACGAAGCAACAGCACCTCTGCCGGCAACAGTCGGTTCAGACGCTCGGCTTCCTGTTGTACCGATTTCAACCGCTGTTCCTCCGCTTCACTCGCTTTCTTTACTTTATCCAGCAGTTGACGGTTCGATACGCTTTGCGCCCTTGCCATTTCCAGATTGGTCAGCAAGCTGGTAATCAGTTCAACGGCAGGAATCAATTGGGAATAAGCGGTATATCGTTCAAACCAGGTTTGCAAGGCGGTTTGCTTCTCCATCAACAAACTTATATCCTTCTCTGTCTTACAAACGGATTGACGCAGATTATCTTTAGCCTGCAATGCCAAAGCCGCTTCTTTCTGACTTTCCGCTAATTGCTTTCTATTTTCCACCAACTGCACATCCAATGCTCTGGCTTTATCCAATTGCGGTTCTTGCTGCGACAAATAGGTCTTAAATTCCGCCAGTTCTTTCTGAGCGGCTTCCCACTGCACGTTCGCGGAAGTCTGTAAAGCCGCATTCTGCCGGATGGCAACCTCTATTTCGCCTAACCGGGAACGACCGGCATCTATCTGCTTCCGGGCGTTACGCTGTTCCATATACACATCGCGGATATCCTGAGCCTGCTCTATACGGGCCAACAGTTCATAACGTGGACGGGCGGCTTCTATTTCTTTTCTGATGCCGGAAAGTGATTCTTCCGCCTGTATGCATCCTGTATGCAAGCGTCCTTCTTCTTCCAGCCATTTCAACTTACCGGACAACGCCTCCTCTTTCTTCTTCGAAACGGACAAGCGGACTTGTAATTCTTCCTTTTCAGCCGAAAGTTGCTGTAATTGCTCATCTGTCAGCAACTCAATGCCTTTGATACGTTCCTGCAATAATTTATATTCGCTTTCCGCCCGCTTGGTGCGTTCATAAATAGAAGCAGAGATACGCGAGTAAATTTCCGTTCCGGTCAGTTTTTCCAAGATTTCGGCTTTATCAGGCTGACGAGCCTTCAGGAAGGTAGCAAAATCTCCTTGAGCCAGCAACACAGAGCGGTTGAACTGTTCGAAAGAGAGTCCGATCAGTTCACTGATGCGGGATAATAATTCGGTCTTTGTTCCTTGCTGTTCCACTCCGGAAGTAAGGTTGGTCAACGTCATTTCCACTTTTTGCAAGGAACCGCTAACCTTCCCACGCGAACGTCGCACCGTCCAACGTGAACGGAACACCTCTCCTGTCAAAGCGACGAAATCCACTTCCGAGTATCCCTCGGCAGTACCCCGGCGAAGGATGGAACGGCTATCGTTCTGTGCAATTCCCCTGTCGGCGACATCCATGACAGAGACGTTATTCTCTTTCGCCTTGTTCATACGTGGCGTACAGTCAAACAAAGCCAGACACAAAGCATCCAGCAAGGTTGACTTTCCGGCTCCGGTACTGCCTGTAATGGCGAATATACCTGCCGAGCACAAAGGTTCGACGGTAAAGTCTATCATAAATTCACCCTCCAATGAAGCCAGATTCTTTCCTCTTATCGCTACTATTTTCATACTCCCGCCTCCTTGATTACACTTTCCAACAATTGTTTCATGGTATCGGGCATCTCTGTCCCTCCATATTTCCGTTTAAAGACATCCAGTGCCATATCCAGCGGACGGATGGTTTGCAACTCCTCGTAGGAAGTGGCGACAATGCCGCTTGCCTTTTTTTGTGGAAGCATAGCGGCGATGCGTGCCAGGCGGACCGCTTTTCCTTTCAACGCTTCCTCTATCTTATACTTATAAGAAGGTTCCGGCTCGGTCATCAAAATCTTTATTTCCAGATAGGGCGACCGCAACGTGACATCCCCATCGGGCAAATCGCCGATGGCTTGCAGCACTTCTTCCAGCGGACGGGCCTGACGGGGAATACTCATCACGCCGGCTAACGGTTCAAATGCCAATCTCTCTATGCCGGTACCCTCAGCACTTATCGTTATCATGACCACTCCCGAAGCATTGTTCCTCTCAGCAAAAGACATGGGCATAGGAGTTCCGGAATAACGCACATTCTCCCGATGGGACACACGCTGGGAGCGATGCAGATGCCCCAATGCAGTATAGGCGATAGCCTCATCAAAAGCATCGGGGGATACACATTCCAAGCCTCCGATAACGGTACGTTCCGAACGGTCGTCCTCCGAGATTTCCGAGCCGGTGGCTTGCAGATGTCCCATGGCGATAACGGGAAGTCCTTTCTCCTTCACTTCATTGAAAAGCTGCTCATAAAGCAGTTGGACTCCTTTTGAGTAATTTTCAGCCGAAGGATAATCGCCCTGACGCAGATAGGGAACGGCAAGGCAATAGGCGGTCACTTCCCCTTCTGTGTAAAGGGGGACAATGAGGTGTTGCAAGTCTATATCACCTTCCGCATTGCGGCGCACGACACCGCGAACGGTGACATTCATATTCTCCAACAGGGGATTGGGAGCCTCCAGACGGGCTGCCGAGTCATGATTTCCGGCAATGATGATAATTTGCACAGAAGGGTTCTCGGACGTAACTTCTCTTAGAAAACGATAATACATTCGTTGTGATTCCGCCGAAGGGTTCGGGCTGTCGAATACATCACCTGCTATCAACAATACATCTATTTCATGCTGTCTTATCTGCTGTTTCAGCCATTCTAGAAAATGGAGATGCTCTTCCCGCCGGTCGTATTCATAAAAAGTCTGGCCCAGATGCCAGTCTGCTGTATGGAGAATTTTCATTAGCTGTTCGGTTTGTTTCCTGCAAAAATAGGAAAACTAAATGAAAAAAGGTATTTCTTTTAGGTACAACCTCTAAATGAAAACTATTTTTCATGCAGAAAACAAGCAGACATGCCACCTTTTCGCTATCTTTGCCATACGAGATAAATAATAAGAAGAAAGGAGAACGTCATGAGTACAATCACATTGGAATCAATACAAAACGAACTGATTCGGGAAATCCTGGACATCAAGAATGTAAAGGTGTTGGAGTCTGTAAGGAAGACTCTTGTTCATGCTAAAAAGGAAATGGAATCTATTTCTACCATGGTGGCAGAGGATGAAGAACCCTACATGACCAAAAGTGAAATAATGGACGGGCTGTCCGAGGCTTGCAAAGACATCAAACTGATGCGTGAAGGAAAGCTGAAAGGCCGTCCCATAGAAGAATTGCTCAATGAACTATAAAATCAAAGTTTATCACCACTTCGAAAAAGAAGTTAAGAAACTTTCCAAGCGATATAAATCATTGAAGCAAGACTTGACAATTTTAGCCGCAGAACTCATGCAGAACCCTGACATGGGTACTGATTTAGGCAATGGCCTACACAAAGTACGCATGAGTATAGCATCAAAAGGAAAAGGGAAAAGAGGCGGAGCAAGAGTGATCACTCTCATCGCCACTCTATCCAAAGAAGAAAAAGAGATTGGCTTACATTTCATTTATGATAAATCAGAGCGTGAGAATATCACTGATAAAGAGTTACAAGCGGTCTTGAAAGACAACGGAATTATCTGAAAAAACAAACCGGTCATGCCAACTGAGGCATGACCGGTTTGTATATCTATCATCATTCAGCCACCAGCCGCACCTCATAAATATGCGGAGTCACTTTCTCATTTCCTTTACCGATCTTTATCTCCAGTTGCTCATTGGATTGCATAGATGCAGGTACATCAAATATCCCCACCGATACATCCGAAGCCGGTTTACCAGCCAATCGTCCTACTTCCTGCCCGTTTATCCATACTTTTGCATCCTTACGAATCTCGGAACGGAACCGGATACGCACTTTATTGACCTGCTTTCCGTTCGTCTTCATACGATAACTGAACCAACCGGCCGCCTCACGCCAGTGAACCCCTTCATCATCCCCCGTACGGGAATTCTCCATCCGGATGAAATGGTCGCTTTCCGGTTGTTGTTCCCCACAAATCACTTTATCGGCGGTCATACCATCCAATGCGGCACGCTCCTTTTCCTCTTTTACCAACTGTTCCTGCCTTGCCTGCAACTCCTGTACGGACAGCACAGGCCAATAGACCATATACCGGCACTCGTATAAACGGAAAAACGGTTCCACAGTCATACCCTCATAGCGTTCGGGATAAACTCCGGACAATGTAAATGTCAACGGCTTACCTTCCACTTTTTTCAGATGAGAAAGAAGATTGTTCTTATCCCCCACAATGACAGGCATCGTTTGTAAAGGCAGACGCGGTCCGGCAGCAATGTGTCCGCCACGACTGTCATCGGCAAACATGCCATCCTGATTTTGCTTGCCCAACCGGGCGGCCAGCACAATCGGTCCGTATAAGATGGAATAGTTGGCAGAACCATCCGGCAGTGCAATGGCACGCAAATGCATCGGCAGTTCCAGCCTTACTTTGTCACCTTTTGACCAAGTACGGTTCAGGCTAACATATCCCTCTTTGACCCTTACGTTCTGCCGTTTACCATTAACAGACAAGCGTAATGCTTCCGGCTTCGTCCATTCGGGAATACGGAAAAGAAGGGTAAATTCTTTCTTTCCCTTTTCCGGAGAAATAACAAGAGTACTCCCCTCCTCATCGGGAAAAGCCGTCTGTTGCTCAATTTGGGTATCTCCCCAGCGCAAGGTAGACGGAATGAAAAGGTTGACATACAGATTATTATCCTTGTGTCCATAAATCATTTCACCATAACGGGCATGATTTTCCATCCCCGATCCCACACAACACCAGAAACTGGTCTGAGGCTGCGAATAGACCCTGTAATGACCGGCACGCATCGGGGTAAAATAAACAAATCCGCCTTGCACAGGATCTTGCGTGGAAAGGATATGGTTATAAAGCGCCCGTTCGTAATAATCCATAAAATGAACGTCCGCACTCGTTTCATACAGCATTTTTGTAAGGCGGAGCATATTGTAGGTGTTACAAGTCTCAGGCCCCTGCTCGCTGGTGAGCATACTGCTGAAATCATCAGCCGGATGAAAATGCTCACGCACACTGTTACCTCCGATAGTGATGCTTCGATGGTTTACCACTGTTTCCCAGAAATAGCGGGCGGCCTCGCTCCAATCCCGGTTGCCTTCCAAATCGGCAATACGTTTGAAACCTATCACTTTCGGTATTTGGGTATTGGCGTGCATACCAGTCAGTTTATCCTCCTGTCTCAACAAAGGCTGCAACACGGTGTGATGAGAAAATTGGTGAGCCAGTTTCAAGTAGCGTTTGTTGCCGGTGATAGCGGCCACATCGGCAAATGTTTCGTTCAACCCTCCATGTTCGCTGCGCAGCATATCCTGTATCTGTTCATCGCTCAACTTGGATACCAGACGAATCATCCAGTCCGTGAGTTTCACCAACATTTCCTTTGCCTCCCGGCTATCGGTCTGAAGAGTTGCATCACGAAGGCCGGCATATATTTTATGAATATTGTAAAGAGGAACCCAGCGGTCGTTCAATCCGAAACCGGACGCGCGAATGTTTCCTTCCTCTATTTCTTTCCACATTTTGCGCCCGTTTGGAACTCCACACAGATAACCGTCACCGGCGGCATCCTGGCAGCGTTTCAGTTCACTTATCATATAATCCAGACGCGCCTTGATCTCCTTATTTCCCGTAGCGGCATACATATAGGAAAGGGCCGATAAATAATGTCCGCCAATATGACCGTCCAGCCCTGTATTTTCCCAATTGGTATAATTTTCAGCTTTAGGAGAAAGACCAGCTTCCTTCAAATAAGGAGCTAACAGACGGTCGGGGTCTATTCCCAGCAGATAACGGATATCCATATCCTCTGCGTGTTTGAAAGGGCTGGCGGTGAGCCGCACATCCCTGACTGGAAAACTTTCTACTTTTGCGGGTAGCTGAGCATGCAAAGCTACAGAAGCTATAGCAAAAACGGAAGTGGATAAAATGGTTTTAAGTAAATTCATAATGTATTTTATCGTTTCTTTATTTATTCTGCTGGATATTCAATATGAACATTCTAAAGTTTCACCTCAATTGCCGTACCGGTATAATTCACCATCTTTCCTCCCTTCAATGGTTTATCGCCTTCTCCTGATCTATGATTTACGAGAACTACCTTGAACTTCCTCTTTTCCAACATTCCGGGATATCTTCCTTCACGGTCGCTGATGTGCAAAGTACGGTTACTATCATCCCAACGGAAAGTGATAGTAGAATAAACTCCCTTTTCATAATTGTAATTATCGTTCTCATCCTCATAAAGAATAAAAGTTGCATTAGCACCCGGATAAACACGAATCTCCAGGTCATCCCAACTTTTTTCTGTGGCATACTGCACCGCAGGCCCCCAAGGAATTATAGAACCGGCACGGATATAAACAGGCATGATATCAATAGGTACTTCACGCTGTATGGTTTGGCCACCAGCCAACTTTGCCCCAGTCCAGAAATCAAACCAGTTACTTCCCTCAGGCAAATATACATCCGTTTTCTCTATTTTCCGCATATTTTTCTGATAACCATTCTGTTTTTTATCCTGCCATGTATAGAGAGAATCAGTTACCGGACGTACTAAAAAACTACGTCCGAACATATACTCCGTATCCATATCAAGTACTTTCTTGTCTTTCGGAAAATCCATCACCAAAGGACGAATAATGCTGCCTGCCTTATTTGTTACTTCCCAAGTAGTACTATATAAATAAGGTAATAAGCGATAACGCAAATGGGTATATTTCTCCAATGCATCATAAGCCCAATCACCTTTATCGCCGAACTGATAGATCTCTACAGCAACAGGACTGGAATTATGAGAACGCATGATAGGTTGGAAAGCTCCCCACTGATACCAACGGACGTGTAACTCATGATAAGCAATATTATTAACATCATTATTATATTTCCAAGCAAAAAATCCTCCCAAGTCAGTGTTCCAGTAAGGAATACCACACAAAGAATAATTCAGGCCAGCTGCCAGTTGCTTGCGCATCACTTCCCAAGTAGAAACGACATCTCCACTCCATGAATGTGAAGCATAACGCTGCTGTCCCAAGAATGAAGAACGGGTAAGTAAGAATACCCGCTTGTCGGAAGTGGTAGCACGCTGGTGCTCATAAACACCTTTATTGGACATCAAAGGAAAAGCATTGTGAACTCTTCGGAAAGAACCTAAATAAGTTTTTGTATCAAAATCTTTATCTTGAATCTCCAGATGATCGGGTTCGGTAGAATCCAACCACCAGCCGTCCATACCTAGATCAAAGATATTCTTTTTCATTTCATTCCAATAAATACTTCTTGCTACAGGATTGAACGGATCGTAAGGTTTCACTCCGGCTTTAGGCGGCCAAGTCTCAAAATGAAGCAAAGCATTCAGACTGTCCATCTTATGATACATCTCTGTCCACGGACCAAAAGAGGCCCATACAGAAATCATGATATGCGCATTCCGCTTGTGTATATAGTCAATCATTTCTTGAGGGCTTTTTATCCTTGGAGTACCATAACGTGCATCCGGATTCTCACCATTCGGAAGATATTTCATGTATTCTTTGTCGCCCATCTTATTAATATAGCGAGGATTCTGGAACTTCATGGAGTTCCAGTTAGAATCACATCCCCAATACTGCCAATCCTGAATGATTCCATCCAAAGGAACTTTCCGATCACGGTATTCATCAACCACTTCGCACAGTTCATCCGGACTCTTATAACGCTCGCGGCACTGCCAGAATCCAAGTGTCCACAGCGGATAAAGAGGAGCCTGCCCGGTCAAATCACGGACTCCGGCTATCACGCCGTCCGCATTGCTACCATAAATGAAATAATAGTCGGCACAATCGCCCACTTCAGAATCGAATGACATTTCTTGCGGATTATCCGTAAACATAGTTGGGGAATAATTGTCCCAATAAAGTCCGTAACCTTTCACTGAATGAATAAAAGGAATACAGATACTCATATTCTTGTTACGAAGAAAAAGTTTTTGATTGCGCTGATTCACTTTTCCAGTCTGTTGTTGCCCCAATCCATAAATCACTTCATCCTTATCTAATAAAAAAGCCTGCCGGACATTGTAAGAAAAAGTACCCGCATCATCAAACGGGGTGAACTGTGTTCCATAATCCTTGTCTTTTAACAACACCCTTCCGGTTGCATCATAAAAATTGATTCCACCTGTAGATGAATTGACCTCCACCTGTAATGCATCCGACTTTAAACGAATATACTCTTTATTCATTGCAAACTCCACAAAGGTCTCCTCAGGCTCTTTCATTACTACAAGGCTCTTCTTGTCATACGAACTTCCCTCCGGTGTCTTATATACCCGGACAATGGATGGAGAATAAAATGCCACTTCAACATCCATACCTTGTACAGTAGTCTTAACTCCTTGCGGCATTTTCTGATAGTTCTGTGCCTGGGAAAATAATCCCAGACAGAGGAGCAACAAACTTATTGAAATCTTTTTACTCATAATTCTTTCTAATTTAATGTAGAAAAGAAAAAACAACCTTTTCATCCTTAAAAAAACATCCAATAAATACTATTTAGAATATCCCGGATTCTGTTTCAGATTACTATTGGTCAACAATACTTTATTTGGAATAGGATACAGATTTTTGGTTTCATCACTCTTATCATGAGAGAACCAAGCTTTTGTAGTGAAGATGCCAAAACGAATCATGTCCTGACGGCGGCGTCCTTCCTGACAAAACTCCCAACCAAGCTCATCAAGGAAACGACCATATTTAATATCCGTTCCTCCATCATGTTCTGTCTTATAACTATCTCTCCGACCATAATCATATACACTTCCTCCCATCAGTTCCGCGTCTGTAACTTGCGCTTTTTCAGGTTCATTCTTGAAGGCGCGTTCACGTACCTGAGTCACCAAAGCACCTGCTCCCGATTTGCCCAAACGCATCAATGACTCCGCTTTCATCATCAATACATCCGCATATCGTAACAACGGCCAGTCATTGCTCAAACGGTTGGTTATACCGGTGGCATATTCAAATTTACCCCAACGGAACCCATCATCCACATCCGACTGATCAATAGAGGGGACATCTACCGTATAAATCAATGGTTTCCCATCAATACTACGCTTCAAGATTTCACCGGAATAGGTATATTGCTGACCTTGAATATAGTTATCCTCTAAACGTGCATCATCCTCATCAAAAGAATTAATAAACTGAGGCACTGCGCACACGCCTCCCCAAGGACGTGCAGTCAATTGGTAAGTATCTTGATTCTCAGGTGCTAAAGTGTACATATGAAAATCAAAATCATTCCATCCTGTCACATAAATTTCATCAAACGGCAATGCAAAGATAATTTCTTTAGAATTCTCATTATGCGTTACAAAAACATCCTTCTGATTATTCTCCAATGCATATTCTCCGGACTTCTCGGCATAATTAATCACGATATCACACTCGTCAATACATTTCTGCCATTGAGCAGTACCCGACCAAACTTCAGCATTCAAATACATTTTGGCCAGCAATGTATGAGCCGCCCACTTATTGAAACGTCCATAATAATAACCTCTCGGCGTTTCGGACAACAAATCCATATTCTCCGTTATTTCTTTCACAATAAAGTCAAAGACCTCTTTACGAGTAGACTGTTGCGGCAAAGAAGTATCTTTAAAATCTGTCACAATGGGCACATTACCATACAAATCAATCAAAATATAATAATATGAAGCCCTCAGTACTTTCAATTCGGCAATCAACTTTTCTTTCGTTTCTCCATCCACACTGATCACACCTTCTTCTATCTGAGATAAAATACGGTTACAGGTATTCACACCATTGTACGTACGTTCCCATCCTTGAAGCACACCGTCATCCTCGGTAGTCCAAGTATGCTGATGCCATCTTTTATAGATATAACCGTCTACCCATCCAATACCATCACGGGCAGGAAGAACATCTTGATCCGCACACAATTCCTGTGCACGAACCACTCCGTTCCATTGCAGCAACGTTTCACGCCAAGGTATATAAGCGGCATTTACCAGATAACTGACATCTTCCTCCGTTTTCGGTACGTAATCCTCAGACACTACCTGTCCATAGCTCTCATGCAGTAAATCAGTACAAGCTGTATTTCCCAACAATGCGGCTGTCATCAGTCCCATTGTCCATAATTTTATATTTGTTTTCATCTTCAATTCCTTTTTAGTTCATTAAAATTTCACATTAACGCCGAAAGTAAATGAGCGCACACTCGGATATCTGTCACGTGTATCATACCCCGGAGTCAAACCATCTGTTGATACTTCCGGATCAATACCTTTATATCCGGTTATAGTCAAAGCATTCAATACCGAACCATAAATACGGAGTGACTTTATATATTTACCTACCTGACCGAAGCTATATCCCAAAGTGATATTGTCAATCTTCCAGTAGTCACCATCTTCTACATAATAGCTATTGAATTCCGGTTCTACTTCCGGACTCAACGTATGCTTGCCAAATACCAAGTCATTCACAGACTTCAAACGATTTTCAAAACGGCTGTTTTTTACATTCTCATAATTCATACGTCCACCATTGATTATCTGGAAACCAAACGCGCCACGCATCGTCACATTCAAGTCGAAGTTTTTATAACGAAGAGTATTGTTCCATCCCGCATACCATTTAGGAAGACCGTTACCAATAACATGCTTATCTTCGGGAGCATGAGTAAAATCTTTATAGTTCACCAACTCACCATTCCTGTCTTCGTAGATCCAACGACCTTCACTGTCCACATCTACTACTTTAAAGCCATAAAAATTACCGATGCTTTCACCTACCTGTACTCTGTGAGAATCGGCTACCTGACCGGAGTATTCCACTGTACCCGTATTAAAATAGTCATAATCCGACTTAAAGATGCTGCCAGACAAACTGATTAGCTTATTAGAGTTCAAAGAGAATGTTCCGGTAGTGCTCCATTCAAAATCTTTATTCTGAACAGGAACCACAGTTACCAACACTTCCACACCACGGTTTCTCATTGTACCCCCATTGGCCATCGTCTTATTATACAAGTTCGGAGGAGTCGGTACTCCATATTCGTATATCAAGCCATCCACATCACGGTTATAATAATCAATAGAACCGGACAAACGGCCACCCCATGAAACGAAGTCCAAACCAATATTGGTTTCTTTCTTTTCCTCCCATTTCAAATCAGGATTCGGATTGGATGCCGGAACAATGGTCTGTACCCAATTCCCATTTACAAAAGCATACGAGCCGTATTTCAACATAGCCACCCCCAGGAAAGGATCTTTAGGCTGTGAACCCGTCACACCATATCCCACACGAAGTTTCAAATCATCAAATATCTTCTGATTCTTCATAAATGCTTCTTCGGTAATTCTCCATCCTACAGATATAGATGGGAAAAGCCCCCATGCATTATCAGTACCCCATAACTGGCTGGCTCCTTCATAACGAAGAGCTCCCATCAACAAATAACGATTCTTGAACGAATAGGTAGCCCGCCCAAAAAAACCGATCAAATTTGTAGGAGTTTTCTTTGAGCCGATATTCGCTTTACCGTCTTTCAAAGCAGAACCAATGCCAATATTATGCCATCCGCCAAAATAATCATCCTGAAAACCATAGTTATCAATCCAAAGCTCTTCAAAGTCTGTTTCATTGTAGCTATAACCACCCAAGACACTAAATTTATGCGCACCGATTTCTTTGTTATATTGTGCAGTAAGTTCCATCAACTTCTCCATCTTGGTATAAGCACCTACCGAAGACCAACCAGCCAATCCATCACGCAAAGCAGAAATATGGTTCAAAGTTTCACCGTAGCCACGGTTCATATTGTCACGAATATAAGAGAATACGGCAGAAAGAGTCAAATCTTTGATAGGATTATAAACAATATTTCCATTGTAACGCAACTGCGTCTTTTTTACATTTCCTTCAGCCTCATACAACAAAGCCAACGGATTCTCGTATTCGAATTTGCTCACATTCTCATTCCATGTACCATCCTCATTTCTTACCGGATCAGTCGGGTTTCTACGAGTTGCCGAGCCATATACCCAACCTCTGAAACTACCCCCACTAGTTGTAGATTCCATCTGGTTTTTCTTACCAAACAAACCGAATTTCAACTTCAACTTATCATCAAACATACGGTGGGTTACCTCAATACGTCCTTGAAAACTTTCGAAATCCGATTTTTTCATGATCCCTTGACGAGAGGCATAGTTCAAGTTGGCAATATAATTAGTCTTTGAATTGCCACCCATCAATGACAAGTTATGAACATGGCTAACCGGTGTACGGCTAATCTCATCAATCCAATCCGTATCAGCCCCATGGTCCTGGTCAGGATAAAGGGTACGGAACTCATCTGCATTCAGCATATCCAACTTTTTGGCTATAAGAGAAGTACTGACGTAGCCATTATACTCCACCTGGTTAATATCCACTCCTTTAGCCTGTTTGGTAGTAATTAAAATCACACCATTCGTACCGCGCGTACCATAAATAGCGGCAGCAGAACCATCCTTCAGCACGTCCACGCTCTCCACATCTTCGGGAGCCACTGTACCGAGTTCTCCCGGAATTCCGTCAATCAATACCAAAGGAGCTGTATTAGCTCCACCAATGGTATTTGTACCACGAAGACGTATCTGAGTACTTCCCGTCGGGTCACCGTTAGGATTGGTAATGGCCAGACCGGCTACTTTTCCTTGAATCAGCTGTCCCACATCTTTCACGGCTCCTTTTACAAAGTTGTCGGCTTTCACACTAGCTACAGAACTGGTCACATCACCTTTACGCTGTGTACCGTAACCAATCACCACCACTTCATCCAAGGTTTTGGTATCCTCCTTTAAAACAATCTCTAATGAATTCTTTCCTGCTGTCGGGACTTCCTGAGTGACATAGCCAATATAAGAAATAACCAACACACTCTTTGCCGGAACATCCAACATAAAGTTTCCATCAAAATCGGTAATGGTTCCCATGGTATTATTGCCTTTTACAACAACACTGGCTCCTATGACAGGCTCGCCGGAAGAATCTTTCACCTTACCCGTCACTTTTTGCTGGGCTAAGGCCGTTAATGAAAAGCTTAGCAGAGTAAGCAACAAAAACAAATGTTTCATTCTATATTAAATTTAAAGTTATACATACCTTTACTGCGGGAATGAATGAAGAAGATGTGTTTTTCTCCCCGTAAAAGGTTGTGGCAAAAGAATGAAATAGGAAATAGAAATACAGGTGAAGAACCATGCTAACAGGGGATACAAATAGCTCTAGCTATAACTTGACGCATTTGTACCCCCTATTTGCAACAATTAAAGGACAGGAAGATGTTTATTCTTCGTGTTGTGATTTCTGGAACTCACTGGGAGTCATTCCAAATTCCTCCTTAAAGCAAGTGGTGAAATACTTCCGATTAAAATACCCCAACGTAGCGGCAACCTCTGTTACACTTTTGTCTTTATCTTCCAACATGTGTCTGGCATGCTTCATCTTGATGTTCCGGATAAAATCCAATGGAGTTCGGCCTGTTATGGCTTTCAATTTACGGGTCAAAGTAGAACGGGACATATTCATGGCATCAGCTAGAGCTGTCACATCAAAATCAGGCTCAGTAAGGTTATCTTCCACGGCTTTTACCGCTTTCTCCAATAGAAGTTTGTCCAGTTGTGCAAACTCAGGTTCAGGCAAATTCACCTTACTATCCAAATAAATACGCATTTTAATCATCTCCTTGCTGTCCGCCCACATTTCATTATTCTTACGGTCCACGCGTTTCAGATAAAGATACAGACTATAACCGGATACACCCATCACTATCAATACATAGAACAAATACGCCCACCAAGTTTCATAAAAAGCAGGAAGGCGTCGGATAGTCAGTTCAGTTACCTCTTTACTCCAAAGACCATTTTCATCCGTCGCTTTCACCTGAAAAGTATAAGTGCCCTTACTCAGATGATTATAAAAAGCCGAGTTTTTTCCACCTTCCACATATACCCACGCTTTGTCCACTCCTATCAACCGATAAGCATAGCGTATTTTTGAAGCATAACGGTGGTTAAGAGAAGAAAAACTAATTTCCAAATTCTGATCATCGGGATGCAATTCTATCCGGTTAATGGAATTGCTACTCTTTCTATCTCCGAATATCAATGATTCTCCTTGCAACTTTATATCAGTTATCTTGGTCTTCACTGCACTAGCCTTTCTTTCCAACCCGTTTGATGGAGTAACCATGCAAATACCCGGAATGCCGCCCCAATAAATATTGCCATCTTTTGCTTGACAAACAGCAGTGGGAAGAAAGCGACGCAACAAGATAGAACCATCCGTGGTAAGATAGGTGCGGAACGAACCGTTACGAGGATTAAATTCTATCAGTTTCTGGTTTGTATCAATCCAAATATGATTATATGCATCAGCCACTATTTGATTCACCTGATTACCGTTCATACCACAAGCCTCATTATAACTGACCAACTTATTCTCTGAAGGATCATAAGAATAGACTCCTCCGTCACAAGTTCCCAACCACAAAATCCAATCGGGAGCAATAGACAGACAAGAGAAATTCTTGTCCAATTTGAAAGAACGAAGTTTTTCATCCGCCGTTGTCTGAAACAAACCGTTGTCTTGAGTACAAATCCATATCAACCCTTCCTTATTCTCCACGATTCCCATCACATGCCCCACATCGGGATAAACCTGTTTAATTCTTTTCTGACGGACATCATAACTGCAAAGTCCTTTGTTCAAGCCTATCCACAAGATTCCGTGCGAGTCTTCATACAATTTGGTCACCGTAGCGTTCGATTCCACCTGCCCGTTCAAATCAATAAGATCCACCAGATACATCTCCATACCCTTACGGATCATACCATAAACCAATCTATTCAAATCTTTTGCCACCCAAATACCGTTATTAATACGTGCTCGAGTCATCTCTCGTCCGTTATCCAAAGACAACGAAACAAGCTCGGGAAAATCCGAATAGACTTTCACTTTATCCTGCTTCAAGTCATATAACACCAACCCGGTTCTTTCTTGCATCATCCACATCATACCGTCTCCGTCATCACACAAAGCCATTACAGCCGGACTGCGGTTTACTCTGTCCGCCAAAGCGGGCAAGGCATAATCCTTGGTCATATTATCCATCAGATGTACAATGAAACTAGGACGGTCAAAGGCCGACACCCATAGACATCCCCTCCCTTTCAGGACTTCTACTAACATATGATTAACAGGCAGAAGCCCTGTCTGGAATTTCAATTGTTTTAACGTCTTATCCGGTTGTATTTGTAAGGACATGAAATCGTGCCCGGTGGTTAACCAGATATACCCCAGTTTATCATCCTGTACCAGACTAAGGATGACCCCATCCTCCTCACCGGCAGCATTGATCGGTATTTCAGAATATACAAACATAGAATCTTCAGGAGCCGAAGGGTCAAAACGCACCACACCATCCCCCCAGGTTGCCAACCAGAAGTAGTCCTGTTCATTATCCTGAACCATCACCGTAGGATTTTGTCTTCTCATCTTATCAGGATAAGGAACGAACTCGTCTTTTTCTTTGTCCAAATGATATACCCGGCCATTCCACACAGAAATAATAATCTCATGGTTGCGGCTCTCACAAAATCCGGAAATAGTAGTTCTTCCGTACTTATTCCGGAGGGGATACTCTTTGACCAACTGTCCGTTGATGTCATATTTGGCCAATATAGAACGATAGCTCAGCCACATATAGCCGTCACTGGTAGCATATAGATACATCACCGGAATATTCTTCAAACGCTCCCGGTCCATAGGATGTACACTGTAGTCCGATTTATCAAGAATATACACCCCTTTGTCTGTACCGAACCATATATTCCCCTTCTTATCCTCAGCGATACACTCCACCAAATTATCCTCTAATAATCCCGGAGTTTCAATGTCCGAACGAAACACTTTCACATGATAACCGTCATCACGACATAATCCGTTCACCGTGCCATACCACATATATCCTTCGCTGTCTCTGAATACGCGATGAATGGCATTTACCGGCAGCTGATCAATGGTAGGGATATCTGTAATAGTTATGTTCTGAGAACACACCAAGAAGGAGAGAAAAGATAGTATAAAGGTCAATATATATTTCATTGTGCTTTCGGTTAGAATCATAGACTGCCACAAAGTTATAAAAAAGAAACCGGATACTCTAGCAAATTTTAAAATTTGCTAAAGTATCCGATAATTGCTCCACTCACAGGTTTCCTTCTTTTGAAGCTTCCTCCTTACATCTGTGTCTTTAATTCTTTTCGGTAGCTTCTTCAGCAGTCTGTGTTTCCACCCCTACGGGAAAAGTATATCAATAACCGAAACCGGTTGCTTTTACATACACCTTATAATCTTTAATCATGCCGGGAGCTCCCTGTTCCGCACGTGGCAGAATACGGAAACCGGTCACGTTATATTCTTCACCGAGATCTATCACCACCTGATGAGGATAAGCCGTATTATCTACCGTCTGCCAGAAAGTACTTTCTTGCAGGTCATAAATCTTGTCGGCTGTGCGGTTACCGCTACGGGTTTCCTCGCTGTCGGCATAAACAATCTTCCAGTTTTCACGAGAGATTTTCTGTCCTTTCTCATCCAGCACATCAAACTCCGCAATGGCGGCAATGTTGGTATTATCAAAAGAAGACAGCCCTTCCAGACAGAAGTAACGTCCTTTCGTAACAGGAACTTTCACTTCTTGCCAACCGTTACCTGGTTTGAAAGTACCGGCAGATACCGGTGTTTCCTTCTCCAGTTTGATGGTCTGCCCCTGTTTACGATGCGTTTCAGGAACAGCCACACGAAGCATATCCAGGATAGGTTTGTTCAATCCGACGATGGTTGCCTCTTTCGGGCCTTTCAAGTCAAGAACGATGATTTCATTCACTCCTTTTTTCAGCCAGCAGCCCGGCATGAACAGGGTTTGTTGAGGACCGATTTCCCAGAAACGTCCCATGGCATGACCGTTCACCCATACCATACCTTTTCCCCAAGACTCCATGTTCAGGAATGTATCAGCCACCTTATCCAAGGTAAAAGTAGCGCGATAGTAGGCCGGAACACTTTCATCATTTTTCTCTATGCCACAGGCGGCAGACGAGTTCATATCCTGAAAGTTCCGGGAAGATACAAATTCATAATCTACGGGAAGATTATAAACAGTCCAGCCTTTCAACGTTTCGGCATTCTTACCGCTCACCAGTTCCACTTTCTCGGTAATTCCCTTGCGGTCGTGAATGGACTTGTCAAAGTTCACACGCCCCATGGCTTCCACCAATAAATCAAGCTGTGTACCGGCTTTTAATGCAGGCAGTGTAAGTTCCTGTTCTCCACCACGGCGATCCAGACGCCCCAACAGTTTCCCGTCGGCAAAAACCTGTGTCCAGTCATGCTGTTCGGTGATTTTCAGAACGGTTCCCGCTTTCACATCTTCCGGCAAATGGGTACGGTACAGGATACTTCCCCAGCCTTGGTCAAATTTCTCCATCGGCTGGATTTCCTCTGTCTGCTTCGGTTCGGGCAGATTGTCAACCAACGGAGCTATTTGAGTGAATTTAATGGCAGGGATTTCCATAACCGGTAAAGCTTCAGGAACTTCAGGCAATGTCTGTCCTTCGTCCAAGTAGTCCTTCAACATATCACGTAAAGCAAAATACTTGTCGGTGGTCCAGCCTGCTTCGCTGATAGGAGCGTCATAGTCATAGCTGCTGCACATAGCCGAGTAAGCCGGATTATTGGCACCGCCCCACCAGCCAAAGGTCGTTCCTCCGTGGGTCATGTACAAACTGAAAGAAATACCTTTGTCCATCATCTCTTTCAGGCCATCCACCATGATTTGTCCGTCACGGGTTTCGTGCTTGCGCCCCCAGTGATCAAACCATCCGCTCCAGAACTCGCTGCACATCAACGGAGCGTCGGGACGTACTTCTTTCAGTTTGGCAAACTGCTTGTCGATATCAGCTCCCGTACCAAAATTTATAGTCCAAAGCAAATCATCCAAACCATTATTCAGGAAATTAGAACTCCAGTCACATTGGAACAAAGGCACTTCAGTAAAGCCTGCGGCACGTACCGTATCACGGATGGCAGACACATAGGGCTTGTCCGTGCCATACGAACCATATTCGTTTTCCACCTGCACCATGATGATGTTACCACCACGGGTAATCTGCAAATCCTGCAACTGCTTGCCCACTTCATGCATAAAGGCTCCCACGTGCTGCATATAGAAAGGATCGAGAGTACGAAGCTGCACGCTGTCGTTCTTCAGCAGCCACCAAGGCAGCCCACCCATTTCCCATTCCGCACATACATACGGACCGGGACGCACAATGACGTACATACCATGCTTCTGAGCCAATTTACAGAAAGCTGCAATATCTTTATTACCTGTAAAATCATACTTACCGGGAGTTTCCTCATGCAAATTCCAAAAGACATACAGACAAAGCGTATTCATGCCCAATGCTTTACACATTTCAATACGATGTTCCCAGTATTCACGGGGAATACGCGGATAATGCACCTCTGCCGCTTTGACCACGAACGGTTTCCCATTCAGCAGAAAGGTATTCTTACCCGCTTCGAATGTCCCGGGCTTATTGCCGGCACATCCTGCCAGCAGCAGGACCGCCAGCAACAAAGTCAGTAATTTCTTCATCTTCATTTATCTATTATTATTTTTCATTCTTATTTATCCGGATTACCGTAAATGAATAAGCCGGCAATTCATATCCGAATTTCTCGCTTACTTCCATTGTACCGGATACAGGACGAACCTGTTGGTCTGTCGGTTTTCCTGCCAAAACCGTCTTTACGGCAGTGGTGTTCATTCCTTCCAAAGAGGGGAGCTCCACTTGCGCATTCACCGCTACCGGCAGCAGATTCACCAGTTTCACGATCATATCTCCTGTCTTTCCGTCGCGAACTACCGACACGCCTATCCGTTTCTTCACCGCATCTTGTGCATTATCCAAAGTCACGGAAGAAGCGATGTATTCACTGCCCGCATTTTGTCCGTACATCTGCTGCGCATAGTAACCTACGGTGGGTTTTACCTCCGTATTATTGAAATAAATCAAATCCGGATTCCACTGGGTATGTCCCTCCTTAGCCAGTAACGGAGCGTAAGAAGTCATGGTCACCACATCGGCATTACGCTCCACGGAAGTCAGGTACAAGGCCTCGGCCAAAGCTGTTTCTATATTGTTGGGACGTCCCGGCAAATGAGCCGCATACTCTCCCAAATACACTTTCGCCTTGTTACGGTCATAACGGTCATAGAAATCCTGATTGTTGATAAACCATCCCGGGGTGTTATAATAATGTTCATCCACCATCGGAATACCCATCTTAGTGGCGAATTTCCAGCCTTCCTCATAATCACTGCCCTCATAGAACGGGCCTACCGTTCCGATAACGGTCACTTCGGGATATTTCTCCTTCACCGCATTGAAAATCATGGTGAAACGTTCTTCAAAGATATCGGTAATCAAATCCTCGTTACCAATACCGATGTACTTCAGATTGAAAGGTTTGGGATGTCCGGCTTGCGCACGCTTCTTTCCCCACACGGTCTTCTTCGCATCTCCATTCGCATATTCTATCAAATCCAGTACATCCTGCACGTACTGCGGCATTTCCTCCATCGGGATTCCGCCTTGCTGACCGCCGCAACCCAGTTCGCCTACCGAGTGATGACTGCAAGTACCCGAATTCTGACAAGGCACTCCGGCTGCCACTACAGGAACAGGTTCGGCCCCCATATCCTCGCAGAACAAAAAATATTCATGATATCCCAAACCGCGGGTCTGATGATAGCCCCACAAATTGCGCAGAGGCTTGCGTTCCTCCAACGCTCCTATAGAGCCTTTCCAATCATAAATATTGTCCACACCATCTCCGTGAGCCACACATCCGCCGGGGAAACGGACAAAACGGGGATGAAGGTCCGCCAAAGTCTGTGCCAAATCGGCGCGCAGCCCGTTCTTCCTGCCTTTAAATGTATTCTGTGGGAAAAGAGAAACCATATCCAAGGCATACTTCCCAGCCATCTGCGGACAAACGGACAACACGGCATCCGCAGCATCCGCCGTTGCCGTCAGTACAGCCTTTTGTTTTTTCCACTCTGTAGATGAAACCCGAATAGCAGCCTGCGCAATTTCCTTGCCATCTTTGGTAGTCAGCCTCACAAGCACTTTTCCACCTTTCGTATCATCCAGCACTTTGGAAAACACAGAGAAGTCATACTTCTCACCTTTTTTCACGGCAATACCGTCAAAACCGTTATTCACCAAGGCAACACCCGGGCGGTGTACCTCTAACACTGCATAGTGAGCATTGTTAGCATGGATGGGACTATCCTCACTGACAGACAGTTCCGCATCAGTACCCTGTATACTCCACGCATACGTGCTGTTCCAGTTCTTATCTCTTGCACCGTCTTTGGCAGAATATTCAAAATCACGGTTCTGAACCAGCTCCGCATAAAGTCCACCATCGGCTCCATAATTGATATCCTCAAAGAAAATACCTATCAGATGCTCGCTAATAGGCTTCACCCGTCCGGCATCCACCCGGATGGTGGCAGTGACCGGTTTCAGTCCGGCAAAGCGGACGGCATCCTGTTCGGTACGCTCATTATTCTGTATATCGCGGAATTTCTTATGCTCAGCAAAACGAATCAACTGTTCTATATCCGCATAAGGTACTTTCTGCATATAACCGTTCAAGGTATCTTTATCAAGGACAATCTGCCGGGCAGTGACCAGTCGGGGCACGGCAGGCTTCTCCGCATTGACATATTGTTGGGGAGCCCACTTCAACAAGTCGGAAGAATGGGAAGTACCCCATACTTTTCCGCTGGGGGTAAGCTGCCACCGGCAATACCAACGTCCATCTTCCGCTTTTTCCAGAAGAGGTTTAATCATTCTCTTTTCCGCCCCCCAACGCCCGAAATCACATTTCAGATAGGCAAAGCCGTCGGATACACTCAGCCACTTGTCGCCATCGGGGCTCCATGCGAATTTCAGTCCGCTGCGTCCCTCGTCTTCCGGATGGGCGTAAGAGAAGATGTAGACCGAATCGGGCTCATTATATACTTTTTCCACGGCAGCACAGACGGATTGGCCTGCTGCCAATGAGGCGATTGCCAGAGATAATAAGGTCTTTTTCATGGTATATGCTTTATTGTCATGTTTCTTTTATAACGTGGGAACAACCTTCCTGATGGTTCCGTCCGGATTAAATTCCATACGGTCTATACATACTTCACGATGCACGCCAGGACCCTTCTCACGATCTATAAAGTTCTTATTAATACGATGATATACAATGTACCACTCATCCGTACCCGGAATTTGTAGGACTGCATTGTGCGCAGGTCCATAGATTTCCTTTGCAGGATCCTGAATCAGTACCACCGGTTTCTTAGCAACCTTTATAGGACCTAGCGGAGATTTCGACGTACCGTATGCCACATGATAGTTGGGCGAACCGGTATCATCCACTGACCACATAAAGTAGTAAAGACCATTACGATAGAACACATATGCCGCTTCACGGAAAGCGTAATCTTTCAGACTTCCTCCTTTCGGTGTCAATACGGTCAAGGTATTCTTTTTGATGGAAACCATATCCTCATTCAGTTCGGCGCCCGCCATATAACCATTGCCCCAGTACAGATAGGATTTTCCCGAAACCGGATCGGTAAACACATCCACATCAATCTGCTGTCCGTGGCCCACGGGAGATTCAGTAATAATGGGATGTCCCAAGTCTTTGAACGGACCAATGGGTGAATCGGCTACCGCCACCCCAATCTGCTTGCCGCCTCCGGCTACAGGATTACCACTGAAATAGAAGAAATATTTATACTTTCCATCCACCATTTTCTCTTCAATGCACGGAGCCCATGCGTTTCCATCCGCCCATGCCACCTGATCGGATTTCAAATCAAGCATCACCCCTTCATCTTTCCAGTCCTTCAGATTATCCGAAGAGAAGACACTGAAATACCATCCGCCCCATCCGGGCTGTCCGTCGGTGGTGGAATAGATATAATATTTTTTAGTCTGATGAGAATACAATATCTCAGGGTCAGCATGGAAACCTTGCAGCACGGGATTGTTGGGAATCGTCATATTGCCCATTTCCTTTGAAGGCCATTTGTCGGTGATGCGCTTCAACTCGGCACGGGTAATGGGGATGATAGTTCCGTGACGCGGATGAAAATTCATCTTCACCTCACTGTCTATCACTTTAAAGCTTTTCAAATCGGTCGTTTCAGTAAACTGGTATTTACCTTTCATATAGACATCATACATCAAGATGTATTTATTCTGACCTATCAGTTTGAAAGTTCCCGCACCTTCCACCGCTTCCGGGGTCTGCTGCTTGTAGTCGGGTTCTTCCTCCCATTGTCCCGAAGTCAGTGAACGGGTAGTTGCTACCCGGATGCCGTTTCCATGTCCTTCGGTTTTATAAAACAGGTGGTAGATTCCATCTTTATATACGATATCACCGTCTATGCAAGATTTCTTGTTTTCAGGGATGAAAAGCGGTTTCGGTTCACCTTCCAGGTCGGTAAATTCTTTATTGGCATAAGCATAATAAATCACATCTGCCCCATCACCATATTTCATTGACCAATAGACCAAGTATTTTCCGGCTTCCGCATCGAAGATAGTCTGAGGAGCCCATACCCGTTTCAGTTTTTCCTGTCCGGCATAACGTTTCTGCATATTGATGACAGAATGGTTCCAGTTCACCAAGTCTGTAGATTTCAGCAACACCATGGCACGATTGGAATCCCATCCATTGTCAGAAACCATATCGGTAACCACCATATAGAATGTCTTTCCGTCTTCGCAACGCAGGATATGCGGGTCGCGCACACCACCGGTAGAACTGATGATTTTGGAATCAATGACAGGTTTGTTGTCATTCAATGCCCAATAGGTATATCCGTCCGTACTTACCGCATAGCATACGGCTTCCTCGCTGATGTGGTTACCTGTAAAATAGGTAAAGAGATAAGCTATGTAATCTTTTTCGGCTACATTGTTTTGTTTGGAAATAGTCTGCTGCGCCCCTGCCATCCAAGGTAGCAAACAGGCAAATAAGGTGATAAAAAATTTGTTTTTCATATAATTAGTCCTGAATTTGTTTGATGCAAAGATATAGTATAGGAACCTATTTTCAGGTATATAAATCTTTCAAAAGAGGGACTTTATTCGGTCAAATGGGGGAAAAATGGAAGTTTATGAAAGACTGGCATAGAAAAAAACAAAAAGTTCTTCCCTATTAAACTACAGTTTCAGTAAAAGAAAAAAGCAAAAGAATCAGCTACACAATAAATTCTGATTATTCATTATAAATGATAACTATTAGCGAAATATATTCAGTTTTCATCACACCTTTTGAGAAAGATACAAAAATAATCCTTAGAAAGGACATATTTAACATTTCTATCCATATGAATTTCATTGTTTGATTTCTCAAGCAATATGTACCATTCTACTTCCTCGCTAGATACAAAATAACAAGAATAACCCACCAAAAACTACAGCAGGTTAGTCATAACCCTGTCTCTTATACACATCTCCGAGCACACGAGACGGAGCTACATCTCGTATGCCGTCTTCTGCTTGAAAAA
>ENA-UACL01000213-UACL01000213.1-human-gut-metagenome-genome-assembly--contig:-NODE-213-length-19362-cov-5.012120_pt1 | contig 19362 bp, 9 predicted proteins | sample MGYA00243876_ERZ654219 | MGnify/ENA primary metagenome ERZ654219 (study PRJEB26926, sample SAMN06164986) | human gut metagenome | biome: ENVO:00009003; feature: ENVO:2100002; material: ENVO:00002003...
ATACTGTCTTATTTTAGCTCTCTTTATTCTGTCCTTCTACCTCGGAAGAGGTGTCTGCGCTCTTGCAAAAAACACCGGCAAAAACACTAATTCAACTGTTATTGTAATAGACCCGGGCCATGGTGGAAGTGATCCCGGTAAGATTTCCACCTCCGGCGTCATGGAAAAGGATGTCAACCTGAGCATTGCAATGGCTCTTAAACAGCTGTTTGAAAACAGAGGCTTTACTGTTGTCATGACCAGAACCACCGACTGTGATCTCGCCCCGGATAATTCCAAGCATCCAAAGACAGATGATCTGACAAAGAGAACTGCCCTGATGTCTAAAAGCAATGTGGCAGTCAGCATCAGTATCCATCAAAACAGCTTTGAGGACAGTTCAAGCTGCGGTCCACAGGTATTCTATTATGAAGCCTCTGATGCAGGAAAAGAGCTCGCATCCTCTGTTCTTGGAGCTTTAAACACTTCTCTTTGTGTCGCAAAGCCACGAAGCATTAAGCCCAATAAAGAATACTTTATACTTAAAAAATCCACATCCCCGACCGTAATCGTAGAATGTGGATTCTTGAGTAATCCTGCTGAGACACTTCTTCTTACTGACAAAAACTATCAGGATGACCTGGCACATGCAATATATATCGGTGTTACAGACTATCTTGCGCAATCACCCTCTGAACATTTACAATAAACTGCTCTGCGATGTGATATAGTCTGGTTGTCTGGACACTTTCACTGCCATCAAGCTGCTTTTTAGTCTCATTATCTGACATCTTAGACTCTTTTGCAGATATATCATGCTCCAGTGCCACATCTATGCGCACACGCTGTTCACCATCACTTATTCCTGCCTCAAACATAGTGATATTGTCTTCAAACAGCTTTTTAGTCTGCTCATCGTCTGTGACTATCATAGCAGATACTGAGTTTTCCTTTGCCTCAAAATATGCAGCTACCCTGCCGCATTTTTTATCCTCAAGGAATATGTCAACCAGTCCCTTTTTATCTTCACCTCTTACTATGCGAAGCTTCATACCTGTGACCCCGTCTGCAGTCTCTATTGGTACAATATAGTTTTCCTGTCTCGACATATTTGAAGCTATCCTTAGCTGACTGCATAATAGCTTCATCTGTCTGAGGTCTATTGAACCTGTGTGCCTATCCTCTATAATCATCGAATCCATAACATGCTCAGCTGTATCAGCCAGCGTTTCCTGCGCCTGCGCAAGCTCCTTTGGATTTTTGACCGACTCAGAAAACCGTCTGAGAGTCTCATCCAAAAGAGCCCTTGCCGTAGCACTGTCTCCACGCTCCCAGAGATTTCTTACTGCCTCTGACGGATTTTTCATTAGCCGTGACGCAGCCATGAGGTTTACCGCGGTTGTTTTTACATCATATTTCTCTAGAAAAGCATATACGTTCTCAGGCACCGAAACTGCCTGATTGAACTGTCTTAGCTGTTCTGTGGCATATTGCTCTGACAGTGCGTTATCCTCGTCTGCCTCATATACAGCCTGCCTTAACTGCTCCGGAGTCATATCAAGCCAGCTGTCATACTGCACAAACTCCATTTTCTCAGGTGAAAGTGTATCAAGCACATCCCTTAGGCAGTTTGTATGATATGCGCTTTCTATCTGTGAGTCAATTTTAATGCCCCTGCTTACACTGTCCACTCCGGCAAAGGTATCGTCCACCTTATAGTCCATTGCACTCTTTCCTCGTACCCGGACCGCTGTAAGCAGATTTTTCATTGTAATATCTGCTCCCTGATTAACAAGTGAGCCTATCACAGCACCATCTGATTGCTCCACCTGTGAAATAAGCCTGTATATGCCTATATATGAGTCTCTTTCTTCCTCTGAGATTTCATTTTTCTTTTCAAGCTTCCAGAGAAACTCGCTGAATTTCTCATCCCTTTCGTCAGGATTTTCTGATTTTATCCGTCTGGCAGTTTCACTTATGTCACTCATGCTCATATCAAGCGGTGATATGCCTCTTTTTATCATCTCAATCGTCACCGCCGGTGTCATATCACTGAATGCTCTCTGCACCTGCTCATCTACAGACTTTATCTGCTTTATATTCTCCTCTGTGATGTCGGTACTATTGTACGCAAGTATCCGCACAGCCCTGCGATTGCTTTCAGATGTATCTATCTGAAGTTCTTTAAGTATATCATCCACATTCTGAAATGCTTTTGACATACTGTCTCCCATATCTGCCCGCGGTGATGTCATAAGAGTCTCATATCCTGAGGCTGCTGCTTCTAATGACTGCTTCATTGCTTTGCCTGCTGTATACAGCTCATACACAGTGTCATCAGCGGATTCCAGGGTCAGTACATACGCCGGCTGCTGCTTCATCTGATTGAAAATATCACAGACATTATTGTACATACGTACCCTATCATCAGATGCCTCTACACTGCTCTCACCAAACAGCGCTCCGTAGTATTTATTTTCCTGCTGCTTAAGCAGCTCCACTACACGTTCAATAGGCTCTGTGTCTATTGAAACTCCTTTTTTTATGAGTGAAAGGTTGGCTTCTGCTGTCATGGAAAGTCTCGCTTCCTCAAGCTTTCTTTGAGCTGTCACAAGCCTTGCTTCCCGGCTGTCTGTAATCTGATTATCCGCAGCTTTATTCGCTGAGGCTTGCGATGCTGCACTATCCTTGCCTCTTGCAGCTATAAGCTTTGACAGATTCTCTATCGTGACAGGTATGTTATCTGACTCTAATGTGACAATGTCATCTGCGGTCGCCTCACCTAATACATCACAGGCTTTCTTTGCCATGTCAAATGTCAGACCATCTTGTGACATAGTGGCATCTGTAGCCTTTTTTCCCATTGCCAGTGCTTCTGTCACTGCCCTTGCATAAAAATCACTGCTCACATTTTCTTCTGCTGCGGTAATGCCGTCTATCTGATTCGCAAGCAGCACATTGTCAGGTGTAACGGCTATATCTTCATCTATCAGCCATCTGCACTGATTCAGATTCTCATCACTACTGTCTATATGAGCTTCCTCTAATATCTGTTTAAGCTGTGGCTTAAGCTCATCAAACAGCTCATCTGATATCTCCGTCATTTTGGTTTTCTGCCTGTAATCTTGTACCTGACTGCTGCTGTACGTAGCCTTGTATACATTGGAAACCGTCGGATTCATGTTATTTCTGACCAGATATGCCTTTGTCTCATTGGATATATTTGTAAGGCTCTTTGCCCGGTCTATGGCATCTGTACCTGCCTTTATATTGTCATCTGTAGCAGGAATATCATATGCTTTCATCTGATTGACAAGCATGGCCGCTTCAGTCTGGCTTCCCGTGATGTCTGTGAGCTGCTCCTTGCTCAGGTCATCTCCATATATGGATATATCTACACCTGCCTTTGCCAGCACTGCTTTTATCTTGTCGGTCTCAGTGACAATGACATCATATCCGTCATCCTTTGCAGCTTTGTAATCATCACTCGTGGTGGTGCTTGCAGTGACAATCATATCATTTCGCCTGTTTTCTGAGGTCTGATTCATGTCATTTAGCAGATTTTCTGCCATATCTGTGCCATCGTTGTTCCCGGCTTCGTTTTTAGCCTGTGGTCTTGCATATATCGTATCCGACATATCAACAGAGTTTGACGAACCGACAACAGCCGCCTTTTTTGACATATTGTCACTGCTGTCTGTCTTTATGTAGTCTGACACACGCATACCCGCTGTCATGTCATTTATGGTTTTTGTGTCCGTATTTTTCGTATCTGTGCTTTTATTAATCAAATTCTCTATCTGCATATTTCCTGCTCCGTGCCCTGCATATATACCATCTCTGCAGCCTTTATTTATGGATATTTTTTGCTCATATGTGAGGGGGTGGTTCTGAATAGTTATCTTTTTACTATATATCGACATATAATACGCAAAAATAAAGACCGCGCCTTAAATTGGCGCGGTCCTTTACCCTGCTGTTTACCGGTATATTAGTATTTAAATACAGCAACTCCGTAAGGCGCAAGTGGATAAGCAAATGAAAATGGTCTGCCGTCACACTCTGATTTGACTGCCTTATAGTCCAGCTTCTTATATGACTGTTTTGCTGCCTTGCCTCTGCCCTTTGCAGCCTTCTTTACAGGCTCTTGTATCGTTTTGCCGGTAAACTTAGGATCCTCACTATCTAAAACGAGCTGATATGTCTTGCGCTTTGGCACTCCGACTCTGTAATCAGGTCTCTCTACCGGTGTGAAATTGATGACAAAGAGCATATTATTCTTGCCATCCTTGCTCTTTCTGATAAAGCTGAAGATGCTTCTGTCTGCATCGTTTGCATTTATCCATTCAAAGCCTTCCCAGCTTGAATCCAGCTCATATAGACAGCGGTTTCTCCTATAGAGATGAAGCAGCTCCTTTACCCAGTTTTGGATCTTTTTATGCTCCGGATTCTCAAGCAGATACCAGTCGAGTTCTCTTTCCTCACTCCACTCCTGCTTCTGTGCAAACTCCTGTCCCATGAAAAGAAGCTTCTTTCCACAGTGTCCCATCATAAATGCATATCCTGCCATGAGGTTCTTGAATTTATCCCCTTCTAAGCCCGGCATTTTGTTGAGCATAGAACACTTCAGATGTACCACCTCATCATGTGACAGTACCAGAATATATTTCTCACTCTCATTATAGCTCATCGCAAATGTCATCTTGTTGTGGTTATTTTTACGGAAATATGGATCCAGCTTCATATAATCAAGGAAGTCATGCATCCATCCCATGTTCCATTTGTAGCTGAAGTTCAGTCCGTCTTCCTCTACCTTGCCTGTTACCTTTGGCCATGCGGTAGACTCTTCGGCTATCATTACAGTTCCGTGATTTCTTCCAAGTATGAGTGTATTGATATGCTTGAAAAACTCTACTGCCTCGAGGTTCTTATTTCCTCCAAACTTGTTTGGCACCCACTGTCCGTCGTTCTTTCCATAGTCAAGATAAAGCATTGACGCAACTGCATCCACACGGAGTCCGTCTACGTGGTAATTTTCTATCCACATAAGTGCACTTCCGATAAGGAAGTTCTTTACTTCATTCTTACCGTAGTCAAATATCTTTGTGCCCCAGTCGGGATGCTCTCCCTTTCTTGGGTCTGCATACTCATATGTGGCTGTTCCATCGAAATTGGCAAGTCCATGCGCATCCTTTGGGAAATGTGCAGGTACCCAGTCGAGGATTACTCCGATATTATTTTTATGGCACTGATCAACAAAGTATGCAAAATCCTCAGGCTCTCCATACCTCGATGTAGGTGCATAGTAGCCTGTCACCTGATATCCCCATGAGCCATCAAACGGATACTCTGAAATACCCATAAGCTCAATATGTGTATATCCCATAGTTTTCACATAGGATATGAGTGATTTTGCAAGCTCCCTGTATGTATAAAAGCCCTCATCATCCCTGCCCGGATGTCTCATCCATGAGCCCGGATGACACTCATATATAGCCATAGGTGAAGAATATACATCAGCATCTGACTTTGCTGCTCTCTTATCCATCCACTCTTTGTCAGTCCATGTGAAGTGCTCGATATCTGTGATGATTGACGCTGTTCCCGGACGAAGCTCTGCGTAGTTTGCGTATGGATCCGCCTTGTACAGCTTATCACCCTGTTCAGTGACTATAATAAACTTATACATCTGACCCTTTTGCGCTCCCGGTACAAAAAGCTCATACACTCCCATGGTTTCCGGCTCTACACGCTTCATCTCATGACTGGTCTCATTCCAGTCGTTAAACTCACCAAACACGTATACTTCCCTCGCATGTGGCGCCCAGACGTCAAAGCACACTCCTTTTTTTCCTTTACGCTCAGCTAAGTGAGCACCCATCTTCTTGTAGATATCATAGTGTGTTGCCTGACCAAACAGGTAACAATCCATTGCTGTAAAATTACACATATATATACCCCCCATAAGTATTTATTTTTCCCTGAAATGATCCTCTTTGAGTACAATTCGGTCATCATCTGTATATCGCCTGGCTGTCAGAATACTTATAGCCTTCTTAAGTCCGCTGTGAGCCTCCCTGTCTATGGCCTCGTCAATTATATCCTTGACCTCTGTCAGAGTGGTAGCCTGGTCTATCCTCTCAATATTGCTGATTCTGTTATGCAATGCCAGAATAGCCATCTCATCTATCTTGTACCCAAGCTCTGCAGAGTACGATTTGGCAAACAATACGAGTTCATCATTTGTAAAAATAGGGACCGATATCTTTTCCGTGAACTTGGATGCAAAGCCCTCATCCATTGAGAGAGCCTTCTTTATACCCTTTGATGTATCCTCAAGTATATAGAGTGTTCCTGTAATATCATGCTCCATCAAAAATGATAGCTGGGCAGCTATGCTGCGGTCGATATCACCGGCTCTTTCTATGATGAGACAGCCTCCTGTTATCTTTCTGACTACCTGCTGCACATCCTTTTTATTGAGTGCGGCAGCATCAATCTTGCCCATCTTTCCTGTAAGCTGTTCACCATCTTTTTGTAATACCTTTATAAAGCTTGTAGCAAGCATTGTCTTTCCGCAGCCCTGCTCTCCCTGTATAATCAGGTTGCCTGTGGATGCGTTTTCTTTCCTGTTGAAATGATCAAGCACTGCATTATATGCCTTGCAGATCTGATCCTCCATACCCTTTACCGGTATGAAATATGAAAATATAGCTTTCTGTTCGCTTGTAAGCTCTTTTATATGTTTTGTTTCTTTCAATTTCGAGTCATCTTCTTCGCTGTCTAAATCCTCCGGCAATGAAATATCCGGCATTTTTCTTGTCTTAGCCATATCCAGCTTCTTCTCCAGTCCCGGATTCTTTGCTGTCATCTTGGCTATTTCCTGCTCGATAAATGATGTCACATGATCAAAATCTCTCTTCTCAGAAACGTTTTCTTTCTCCTGTGAAGCCTCATCATCTGATGTATCATCATCGACATTTAACATATCATCTGTTATTTCAGGCATCATGGTAGTCGGCTGCATGAGTATCTCGTCTTTCTCAGACTCCTCTGCCATAATTATATCCTCCGGCTCTCCAACCGGTTCCTTGACTTCATCTGCAGCATCTTCAGGTGCTTCCTGCGACTCCTGTGCTTCGTCTATAGCCTCTTCCGGTGCTTCCTGCGACTCCTGTGCTTCGTCTATAGCCTCTTTGGGTGCTTCCTGCGGCTCCTGTGCTTCGTCTATAGTATCTTCCGGTGCTTCCTGCGGCTCCTGTACTTCATCCACAGTCTCATCTGCATAAAGCTCCTGCATATCCGGTTTCTGCTCTTCTTCAGGCTCCTTCACGGCAGCTTTCTGCTCTATAATATCAACCGGGACCTTCAAATACTCCTCCTCAAGAAGTTCCTTCGGAGTGACACCTGCATCCAGCTTTGGAATGACATCATTTAGTCTCTCCATGATGTCTCCTGCCTCCTGAAGTGCTCTTGCCTTAGCTGACTCAAGTTTCTGCTGCTCAGCCTCTTTAAGTGCAATTTCAGCCGCATGTCTGGTCTTTTCCCATTCTTCAAGCACATCCTGTATAGACATCTGTCCTGTAATCTGATGCTCAAGCTGAGTCTTTTCACTCATGACCATAGACATCTGTCCGTCAGCGTCTTCACCCAAAAGCTCCTTGAAATTCAACTTAAGTGAACCATCTATCTCTTCATCTGTAGCGATATGCTCTGTCTCTTCCGGCTGCTGTACATACTCTTCCTGCTCCTTTTCGAGCTTGAGATAAGGAATATCCTCAACTATCTTTTTGATGGTATCCATCGTATCAGCAACTTCATTCTTGCCCTTGGCCTCCATGATCTGCTGCATACCCTTGGCAATCTCCTGCTGTAAATTTACAGTATTGAACTTCTCCTGATTTACAGTAATCTGCGGAATAGTTACGTCATCATGCACTATCTCTCCGCCCTTTACCATCTCCATGGCACCTATCTCAGTGACCTCAGCCTCATCCTTTATCTTAGCCGGCTTTTCCTTCTCTGCCTTGAATCGTCTGTACTTTTCCTCCTGAGCCTTGGTAAGTGGCTGATAAAGCATCTTAAGCTCCAGCGCACGCTCCACATATGGTCCGTCTCCGAACCACAGAATGAGCTCATCGCAGGCATCTATACACTTATCGGCTTTTCCGGCCTTGTGGTATAGATATGCAAGCTCGTATGCCCACTCCTCAGTGTATTCTTCATCCTTGTACTCTTCAAGAATAGTGATAAGCTCATCAAATGAAGCTCCCTGCCCTTTTTTGATGGCATATCTTAATACATACTTCATATCATCATGAGGCGCTATCTCAACAAACTCATCATAATACTCTGTAGCAGCATCATAATCACCCATCTTGATGGCGACCTCAGCCAGTCTGTATATAATCATCCTGCCGATTGGTGAACGGTCATAGGCCATTAAAAGTATGTCCCTTGCATCCTGGTATCTTTCGGCCTTCTCGTAGATTTCGCCGATTTTAACGAGTGTATTTACATTTTTAATTTTGTTCCAATTTATGCTATCCGCAATCTCTGCTGCGCTCATATAGCCCTCCTCGGCGCTTAGGGCTTTTATCTGATCCAGCTTGAGATTGTATTCGTATTTATCCACTTATTTCACCTACTCGTATTTAAGCTTATTATTTTTGGTATCTACGCCTGTTGTCTTTGTATAATCCCTTGTGTCCTCAGGAAGCTTCTTTTTCCTGAGAGCATAATTAACAACTCTTTTCACAATATAGTATATCACAGCAAAGGTTGGAACACCAAGTAACATTCCAAGAAAACCAAACATTCCTCCGCCGATTAGTATGGCAAACATAACCCAGAAGGTCGAAAGACCGGTAGATGAGCCAAGTATCTTAGGCCCTATTATATTGCCATCCACCTGCTGCAGCACGACAATAAATATCAGAAGATAAAGCGCATGCCACGGACTCTGAATTACTACTATGAGTAACGATGGAATTGCACCGATAAACGGTCCGAATACCGGAATCACATTTGTGACGCCGATAATCACTGCAACGAGCACCGATGATGGAATCCTTAAAATCAGACATCCGAAATATGCAATCACACCTATAATCAGTGAATCTATAATCTTACCGCTTATGAAGCCTCCAAAAATCTCATTTGTCTTTCTGATCGTCTCAATGATGATATTGCCTGTCTTTGGCTTGCAGACAGCATATATTATCTTTTTGCTCTGTCCTGCGAGAGTCTCCTGAATACTCATCACATAGACCATCACGATTATTCCGATAATAAAATTAAATAAGCCTCTGACTACCGAAATCACACCGGTTGTAATCTGTGCAACATACTTCTGTGCCTCAGGAATCAGCTTTTCTGTGGCATAATCCTCAATGTAGTCGGTTGCATTCTGTAAACCTGTGCTCGCGAGCTCAGCAATTTTGCTGTCCCCGAAATTGCCGTTCTTTATCATGTTGATGAATGCCGCAACATCATTTGGCAGTGTCTTCATAAGTCCTGATATACTTGCTATGACAGAAGGCACAATAGCCGCAATGAGGAGCGAAATAATCGCTACCAGAATAATAACCGAGCCTGTGATTGCAAGAGCTCTTGAAACCTTTCGCAGCTTGCTTTCGCTTTTCATCTTTTTGGAAAGAAGCTTTTTAAAGCATCTTTCCAGCCACAGCATGACAGGATTCATCAGGTATGCAAGCACAAGTCCCATTATAATAGGCATTGCTGCCGCAAGCAGCTTGCTCCATATGCCTGCAAAGCCCTCAAATCTGTACAGTGCAAAGAAAAACAGTATACTGACTGCAAACGTGACAAATACCATGACACCTATTCTGATCAGATGTGGCCATTCCTCACGCCCCGGGTGCGAATTCTGCTTCGCACCCTTATCTGCATTTATCTCAATGTTTGATTTTTTACCAGCTTTTCCGGTTTCTTCCATCGGATTAAACTCTCCTTATTTACGGTTATAGTTGATGAGACATCCCTTTAATATTATCTCTCTTTCATCATCTGTGAGCTCACCCATCTTCAGTGTAAATGGCTTTAATTCACCATCCTTGACAACATATGCCTCAAACTCCGTCTTTGCATCCTCGATTTCCTTCTTGATTCCCGGAAGGAAGATATAGTCGAGGTTGTGGAACGGAAGCTCTCCCTCATCGATGATGAATGGAAGCATTCCCCAGTTGATAAGGTTTGAACGGTATCTCTTTGTGGCATACTCGTTTGCGATATTTGCCCAGCCTCCGAGTACCTTCTGGCAGCTGGCAGCCTGCTCTCTTGCTGAGCCGTCACCCGGCTTAACAGCAAAAATTGTGCTTCCGAAGCCCATATTCTCATGGCTTGCCTCAGGGAATTTTTTCTTTACTACTCCCATGATTTCAGCAACCTCAGGAACAGCCTTTCCTGCGCACTCACCACTCTCTATAGCCTTCTGGGCCTTCTGGATTTCCTTTGCTCTGCCTACATACTCAGGATCCTTTCTTGAAAGTGCGAACTCTGCAAGTCCAAGAGGGTTTGAACGATATGAAGATGTCTCTCCTGAAGGAATGAGCTCATCTGTTGTAGTAACAGGATCATGAATCTCTGAAACCACCTTAAGGAGCATATTCTCAGGAAGCGCGCTCATTGCCGGCCAGTCCTTGATGTTTGGTCCGAACTGGATTTCAACTGAAGGATCTGCCACTCCATGGCTGTCAAATACACGGTTCTCATATATAGTCTTGTCAAAGAAATATTTTGGCTTTGTAAAGTTGACATCAATATCCGCTGCTGATGTAAGGAAGCCCTTGTTTGCTGCTGTTGCAGCGATTGAACGTGCATCCATGAGTGCCACTGAGCTGATCTGTCCGTTCTGTACCTTAGAACCCTCTCTGTTAGGGAAGTTTCTTGTTGAATGACGGATAGAGAATGCGTTGTTGGCAGGTGTATCTCCTGCACCAAAGCAAGGTCCGCAGAAAGCAGTCTTTACGATTGCACCTGTCTCAAGAAGCTTTGCTACAGCTCCATTTTTCACAAGCTCCATGTATATTGGAGTAGATGCCGGGTAAACACTCAGTGTAAACTCGTCTGCTCCGATTGAATGTCCGTTTAATATGTCAGCCGCATCACAGATATTCTCAAATCCACCGCCTGCACAGCCTGCGATGATTCCCTGGTCTACATACAGTTTTCCGTCTCTTACCTTACTCTTTAAATCAAGCTTCACCTTTCCGTCAAAGCTTACCTCAGCTCTCTTCTCACAGTCATCGAGAATATCCATGAGGTTTGCATTGAGCTCATCGATAGTATAGGTATTGCTTGGGTGGAATGGCATAGCTATCATTGGGCGGATCTGGCTTAAATCAATCTCAATAAATCTGTCGTAGTAAGCCACCTCACCCGGATTAAGCTCCTTGTGATCCTCAGCCCTACCGTGAATCTCAAAGAATTCCTTAACCTGGTCATCTGTTCTCCAGATAGAAGAAAGACATGTAGTCTCTGTTGTCATAACATCGACACCTATACGGAAGTCAACGCTCAGATTAGACACACCCGGTCCTACAAACTCCATAACTTTGTTCTTTACGAAGCCGTTTCCGAATACCTCTCCGATAATTGCAAGTGCGACATCCTGTGGTCCAACGCCTTTGATTGGCTCTCCTGTCAGGTAAATACCTACTACCTCAGGCATATCAATATCATATGTCTGTTCAAGAAGCTGCTTAACAAGCTCAGGTCCACCCTCGCCGACTGCCATAGTACCAAGTGCACCATAACGTGTATGTGAATCAGAACCAAGTATCATTTTTCCGCCGCCGGCAAGCATCTCTCGTGCAAACTGATGGATAACTGCCTGATGAGGTGGTACATAGATTCCGCCGTACTTCTTTGCACATGTGAGACCAAACATGTGGTCATCCTCATTGATTGTTCCACCAACTGCACAAAGGCTGTTGTGACAGTTTGTAAGTACATACGGGATAGGGAATTTCTCAAGTCCTGAAGCTCGTGCTGTCTGGATGATACCTACAAATGTGATATCATGCGATGTAAGCTTATCAAACTTAATCTGAAGCTTGTCCATATTGCCGGATGTATTGTGCTCCTTTAAAATACCGTAAGCAATTGTCTCCTGCTTAGCTGTCTGTTTATCGATGTCCATGCCGGTCTTGCTTTTGACAGCTGCCTGAGCCTCCGGTCCATCAATTATTACTTCCTTACCGTTTAAAAGGTAAGCACCATTTTCATATAATTTCACTTATTCTACCTCCGTATGTGTATTTCAAAATTCTTTTATTTACTATTATATAATATTATAGGTAATTGTGGCAATAAATAAATCACCATCTACCTTAATTTCGAATTTTCCTCCCATCAAATGGGTCAGATTCTTTGCAATCGAAAGTCCAAGTCCACTTCCTTCAGTGGTTCTCGACCTCTCTCCCCTCACAAAACGCTCTGTCAGGTCCACATTTCCGTTGCTTACTATGTCAAGCTCGTTCTTAGACACATTCTTTATTGTAAAAACTGCCTTTTTATCTGCCTTTTCAAGCTCTACATATACTCTGGTATTTTCCAGTGCATATTTTGCGGCATTAGTATACAGATTTTCAATAGAGCGGTAAAGCTGACGCCCATCCGCATAGATAAATATCTGTTCTGATGGAATTTTTGTAACTATTGTCAGATTTCTCGACTCAAAGCGCTCATTGAATTCACCTCCGGTCTGGTATAAAAGCTCAACCAGATCAAGCTTTTGCATATTGAGCTTCACATTTCCCGAGGTAATCTTTGATGTCTCTACCAGATCCTCTGTAAGCTGCTTTAAGCGCTGTGACTTTTCCTCCAGCACATGTATATAGTATTTGGCATTTTCATTTTCCAGATTTTCCCTCTTAAGCAGGTCAACATAGTTGACTATTGAAGTCAGAGGTGTCTTTATATCATGTGATACGTTTGTTATTAGGTCTGCCTTTAGTTTTTCATTTTTAAGACTCTCATTTACCGAGCTCATAAGACCCTGGCGTATATGGTTGACAGCCTCCGCCACCTTTTTCTGCTGCCCATGAAACTCATTGACATTGAGTGTAGTGTCAAGCGCTCCTTCCGAGATAGCTTCAAGTGCCTCCTGTATGCGCATTATCTCTTTGTTTTTTTGTGTGTGGATATCCTTTTTCTCAATAACTCTTTTCAAAAGCTCATAGCCCTTGTACATCAGGCTGTGTGTGTAAAGTATATTGCCTTTTATCTTCCTTACAATGCTCTGGTATAAAATAATAAAAGCCAGATCAAACAAAAAAGTAAATGTGCCGGCCGTCATAATGAGTGATGCATAGTCAAAATGCTGGTTTTTTACGCCTGAAATCACTTTTCCCATAAATACCATGAGCAGTGTAAATATCACCAGCATCACATCAGAGTATACCTTGTCAATCGGTAAATAGTATATTGTGTAATCATCCTCTGATTTTCTGCCGGCCACGTTTGCCATATATGCCAGGCTCACAAAGCTGCCTACCAGGCCCGCAAGCGATATTAGTGTATATATATCAATATTTCCATGCGCATCGTGCCTGAATGCATAGCCTGTGGCAAACACTCCTGTCACCATAAGTATCATGCATAGCTGATGTAAAACTATGACCGCTGCTTTTTTTCCTATCGTATACTGCTTCATTTGTTGTCCTCTATCTTATAGCCTACTCCCCAGACCACCTTCAGATATCGCGGCTCTTTAGGATTTATCTCTATTTTTTCCCTGATATGTCTGATGTGCACAGCAACTGTATTGTCGGCGCCTATCGCCTCCTCGTTCCATATACTCTCATATATTTCGTTTATTGAGTAGACCTTTCCCTTGTTTTTAAGAAGTAAAAGCAGGATATTGTACTCAATCGGTGTGAGCTTTACCTCCTCACCATCCACAGTCACCTTTTTTAAATCATCATTTACCAAAAGGCCTCCGGCTTCATAAACCTTGTCTCCGGCTGCATCATTGCTTGACAGAGTGGTATATCTGCGAAGCTGTGACTTTACCCTTGCCACAAGCTCAAGCGGATTAAAAGGCTTTGTGACATAATCATCAGCCCCCACATTGAGGCCTAAAATCTTGTCAGCATCCTCTGTCTTTGCCGAGAGAATAATTATCGGCACCCTGCTTTCCTTTCGTATCTGCAGAGTAGCTCTTATTCCGTCGAGCTTTGGCATCATGACATCTATTATCATGAGGTCTATTTTTTTATTCTTCATAATTTCAACCGCCTGTATGCCGTCGTAAGCCTTCTCCACGTCGTAGCCCTCCTGCATCAGGTAAATCTCAATTGCCTCAACTATTTCCTTGTCGTCATCACAAACTAATATTGTCATATTATCCTCCTTCTATGAATTTTGAACAGAAACCTTCTCCTGCCGTTAGTCAGCTATATTTTATCAGATTATCCACTTTGTTTTTCTTAAAATCTGCTTAATATTACCCACTTTAAATATAAGCCAAAAAGCAGCCGTTCTGTTTTGAACTGCTGCTTTATATTACATAGGTGTGTTTCATTTCCCTTTATTTCCGGTGATGCTCTGCCACATTCTGTGGATACCGTCTGTGAGCTCCTTTCCCTCCTTTGTGTTGATAACAGGTGGATTGCCGGCTTTTCTGCTTATTGCCTTATAATCCTCATCAACAGACGATTTTGAGCCGGCAGCCTTGGCTTCATCCTTATCATTGCTATGATTTGATCCGGCATCAGGTGTATCGTCTGCAAGCTTCACTTCACCCACTACACCATCTCCCAGGTCCTCGCCCTCAGCAAGTCCCAGTTTTCTGATATAATCCATATTTACCTTGATTTCAGTCTGTCTGTTTGCATAGATGGACTTCTCTTCCTTGTCAATAGTACGCTCCTCTACAGGCTTACCTGCATTTTTCTGACGTTCTATCTCCTTATTTCTATCATCGATAATCTTAAGATACTTCTCCGTATCGGACAAATCCTGAAGCTGTCCCTTGAGCTCATACTGGTTAGTTTTAACTATCTTCTCCTGCTCTGCAATCTTATCCTTCATATTCTTGCACAGCTTTTCAAGTGACTCGTTGGTATCATTGATGATATCACGCACTCTTGAAAGCGCCTCATCCGTATAGATAACCGATGCTGCATACACATCCTCAGCCTTTCTGCTTGCATCCCAGACTATCTGGTCCCCCTTCTTTCTGAACTCTCTCTCTGCGTGATTGCGACTCTGCTCAGTAAGCTCATACTCATCCTGTATTGCATATATACACTTATTCAGCTCAGCAAGTAAATCTATCATTTGCTGCTTGTTTATGATCACCCTGCTCGGCTCCGGCTTATACGGCTCCGCCTTTGAGAGCATGATATGAATTTCTCTTAGTACCTTTTCTGTTTTATCGTTCGCATTCATTTTCTATTTCCTCGGATTTAAATTAACGTTATAACTATTCAGGGTGGTTATGAATACTCACCACTTACCCATATTTTATATGAAAATCCGCTTCTCGTAAATAGCCAAATGAATAATAGTAGTTACTATAATTAAATCAATCCCGCTGCCGCATTTCTCAGTTCATCTGCCGCATGCTTTATCTCGGCAGCCTGCTCTTCGCTCACATTTCCGGGCTTTGTCCTTGAAATAAGCTTCTTCACATATGAAAGTGACGATTTCACACTCTTTTTCTGTGCGCTGTCCATAGCCTTTCTTTTTTCCTTGTCAGCCATGACATTTTCCACCTGTCGCACAAGCGTATCAGCCTCACTTCTTGCATCAATATAAGCCTTTCTCTGTCCGTCTGTTGCCTCATACTCCTGCGCCTCACGGATAGCCTGCTCAATCTCAGAATCAGACAAATTTGAGCTTGCGGTAATCGTAATCTCCTGATGCTTTCCTGTGCCCAGGTCCTTTGCAGAAACCTGCACAATGCCGTTTGCATCTATATCAAACGTCACCTCTATCTGCGGCACACCTGCCGGAGCCGGCTTGATGCCCTTTAGCCTGAAGTTTCCAATCAGCTTATTGTCCCTTGCAAACTGCCTCTCACCCTGCAGTACCTTTATATCCACAGAGGTCTGGAAGCTTCCTGCAGTTGTAAAAATCTGGCTGTATCTCGTAGGAATAGTCGTATTTCTGTCAATAATTTTAGTTGAGACACCACCAACTGTCTCAATTCCGAGTGAAAGCGGTGTGACATCCATCAGTATAATCTCTGCCGCACTGCTGCCTGCGACAATTGCTCCACCGAGCTTGCCGCCCTGTACTGCTGCACCGAGTGCCACGCACTCGTCAGGATTTAGGTTGTGTGAAGGCTCTTTTCCTGTAATTCTTCTGACCTCCTCAACAACAGCCGGCACACGTGTCGAGCCTCCTACCAACAGCACCATTCCAAGCTCTGCTGCGGAAATACCCGCATCTGAAAGTGCCTGATTGACAGGAATAGCAGTTCTCTCCACCAGATCCTTTGTTATCTCATTAAACTCAGCCCTTGTGAGGTTCATCTCCATGTGGACCGGCTGTCCCTTTACAGTGGTGATAAATGGCAGGTTGATAGTGGTTGAGGATGATGATGAAAGCACCTTTTTTGCCTTCTCAGCCTCCTCCCTGACACGCTGCATAGCAGTATTATCCTTTCTCAGATCCACATTCTGCTGTCTGTAAAACTCTGTGACAAGATAATTCGTGATTCTCTCATCAAAATCATCTCCACCCAGATGATTATCACCGGCTGTGGCAAGCACCTCTATCAGATTGTCCCCTATTTCGATAACAGACACATCGAAGGTTCCTCCTCCGAGGTCGTAGACAAGAATTTTCTGCTGCTGTCCGTGGTCCAGTCCGTATGCGAGTGCCGCAGAGGTTGGCTCATTTATGATTCGAAGCACATTAAGCCCCGCAATCCTTCCTGCATCCTTAGTTGCCTGCCTCTGCGCATCCGAAAAATATGCAGGAACTGTGATTACAGCGTCTGTCACTGCCTCACCAATATAGTCCTCTGCATCCTTTTTCAGCTTTCTGAGAATCATAGAAGAAATCTCAGGAGCTGAATACAGCTTTCCGTCCACTTTTGCCCTGAAATCGCTTCCCATCTGTCTCTTTATTGAGAAAAATGTCCTGTCCACATTGACTGCTGCCTGCCTCTTTGCAGCCTCGCCAACCAGTCGCTCTCCATTCTTTGTAAAAGCCACTACAGACGGAGTTGTTCTCTGACCCTCGCTGTTAGTTATGACTACCGGCTGATTGTTCTCCAATACTGCCACACAGCTGTTTGTTGTTCCTAAATCTATACCTATAACCTTGCCCATTTTATGCCTCACTGTTTTTTATTTAAGTCTCATAAATAATTGATTTTTTGACTTACTATTTCATCCTAATACTACTTTAAGCTTGGAAAATTCACTCGTCAAGGCATGAGGCTGTTATTTCAGAGAATGTTTATACTTTTAATTTTTATATCACAACATAACAACAAAGGCACCGCCGAAGCAGTGCCTTTATTGATTAGTTTATAGGTTGGATTAAATGATAATTGAGGATTGCTTATTCACTTACTTTCTTTTTGAGTAATCCGAGTAATCCACATGCAATGAAAGATCCGATTACTAATGCAACAAGATACATTAACGGATTTCCGATTGTAGGAACTACGAAGATTCCTCCGTGAGGTGCCATGAGTGTACATCCAAATGCCATTGAAAGTCCACCTGCCACTGCTGAACCGACTACACATGCCGGAAGGACATGAAGCGGATCAGATGCTGCGAATGGGATTGCACCCTCTGTGATAAATGATAATCCCATGATAAAGTTTGTAGGTCCTGCCTTTCTCTCCTCTGCTGTGAACTTGTTCTTGAAGAAGATTGTTGCAAGAGCGATTGCGAGTGGTGGAACCATACCGCCAATCATAACTGCTGCCATGATATTGTAGTTTCCGGCAGCGATTGAAGCTGTACCAAATACATAAGCGGCTTTGTTTACAGGGCCACCCATATCTACTGACATCATTCCTCCGAGAAGTACTCCGAGCACTACTGCGCTTGCACCGTTAAGTCCATTAAGACCATTGTTGATAGCTGTATTTAAAGCTCCGATTGGAGGCTCAACTACAAACTGCATTATAACGCCTACCAGGAATATACCAAGCAGCGGATAAAGCAGAACCGGCTTCATACCATCAAGACTCTCCGGAAGTTTAGAAAATACCTTCTTTAAGAGAAGCACAATATATCCTGCAACGAAACCTGCTACAAGTGCTCCAAGGAAGCCTGATGTACCGTTTGCTGCGATTGAACCGCCTACAAAACCAACTGCAAGACCCGGACGGTCAGCAATACTCATAGCGATAAAGCCTGCAAGAATTGGAAGCATAAATCCAAATGCTGTTCCACCGATTCCCTTAAACATTGCTGCGGCCTGTGTAATAGTACCGAAATTTGCTCTCTGGTCAGCCGACAGTGAATTAAGGTCAACACTGAATCCATCGATAAGGAATGCGATTGCGATAAGAATACCACCACCAACTACAAATGGAAGCATATGTGAAACACCATTCATCAGATGCTTGTAAATCTGATGTCCAATGCTCTCTTTTCCACCAACTGATGAATGTGAAGCCTCTTTTTTACCTGATGTCTTAAATACAGGAGCATCACCGGCAGCAATTCTCTTTATGAGCTCTTCTGCCTTATTGATTCCGTCAGAAACCTGACACTCAATAACCTTCTTTCCGTCAAAGCGGTCTGTAGGTACATTTGTATCACAGGCAACTATAACACCTGCAGCCTTTGCGATTTCATCATCTGTGAGCACATTTTTGGCTCCGCCTGAGCCTCTTGTCTCAACCTTTACCTGATATCCAAGCTCCTTGGCTTTTTTCTCGATAGCCTCAGCAGCCATATAAGTATGGGCAATTCCTGTAGGACAGGCTGTAACTGCAACGATAAATACATCGTCCTTCTTCACCTCAACAGGCTCTTTCGCCTTTGCCTCTTTGGCAGCCTCTTTCTCATCCTTTGCTTTTTCAGCGCTATCGATGATATTTAAAAACTCATCAACTGAACCGGCATTGATAAGAGAATTTGTAAACTGCTCGTCCATCAGCATAACAGAGAGCTTGCTAAGCACCTGAAGATGCACATTATCCTCTGTGTTTGGTGCAGCGATAAGGAAAATAATCTTTGCAGGTGTACCATCGAGTGATTCAAAGTCAACCCCATCCTTTACAACCATTGCCGCAAGACCTGCTTTAGTAACAGCATCAGACTTACAATGAGGAATTGCTATACCCATTCCAATTCCTGTTGTGCCTTCCTCCTCTCTTGCAAAAACACCTGTCTCTTATACACATCTCCGAGCCCACGAGACGGAGCTACATCTCGT
>ENA-UACL01000231-UACL01000231.1-human-gut-metagenome-genome-assembly--contig:-NODE-231-length-18308-cov-4.415110_pt1 | contig 18308 bp, 10 predicted proteins | sample MGYA00243876_ERZ654219 | MGnify/ENA primary metagenome ERZ654219 (study PRJEB26926, sample SAMN06164986) | human gut metagenome | biome: ENVO:00009003; feature: ENVO:2100002; material: ENVO:00002003...
CGAGATGTAGCTCCGTCTCGTGGGCTCGGAGATGTGTATAAGAGACAGAGTATAAGCAATATGCTAAAATCCATTCAAAGCATGACATTCTGAATTATCTACACGGACATATGTGCCATTCTATTCACAGGTCAAAATCATAAGAATTTTCAATGCTTTTATTATCCACACATTTAAGCAGGGAGAATTCTAAAAACGCAGAGATTTCTCCCAGATAACACAGAGGAGGAGAAATGAATGGGGACAGCGGACATCGTAACAAAAGAGTATATGCGGGGAAATGCCGTATTTGCGGATGCATTTAATTACCTGATCTACAATGGAAAAAAGGTGATCGATCCGGCAAAGCTGAAAGAGATCGATCCGACAGAGATTGCACTGCCGTTTGATGATGAAGAAAAAGCCGGTAAAGAAAAAGATGGTGAAGATAAGAATAGAAAAGCGCAGGGAACAGAGTGGAGTTCTGTGAAAAATGAATCAGTGAGAAAGAAAACTGCCGGCAGAGCAGGCAAAAAAACAGATACAGTGCAGAGATACCGTGATCTTTTAAAATTTGCGGTAATCAAACAGGATGAAAGAACGTCCTATGTTCTTTTGGGCATCGAAAACCAGACGGATGTCCATTATGCGATGCCTGTCAGAAATGCCATCTATGATGCCCTGCAATATGGCAGACAGGTGGCGGACATAGCTGCCGGACACCGCCGGAACAAAAATGATTTTTCGGGAAAAAATAATGGTGAGTATCTGTCCGGATTTTTAAAGGAAGATCATATCAGACCGGTCATCACACTTGTGATTCATTTTGGAGCAGAGGAATGGGATGGTCCGTTATCATTGCACGAAATGATGTCGACAAGAGATATGGAACTCTTAAGTTTTGTGGAGAATTACCGGATTCATCTGATCGATCCGGCGAAGTTGACGGAAGAACAACTAAATAAATTTTCCACAAGTATGAGGGAGGTTATAGGGTATATCAAGTACTCGAAAAATAAAGATAAATTGTTAGAATTTTTGAGGACAGATACCCATAGAAGCATAGAAATGAATGCGGTAAGAGTGATAAAGACGATCACGAATACACCGATTGAAGTATCAGAAGAAGAGGAGGAGATAGAGATGTGTAAGGCAATCGAAGATCTGATCGCGGAGAGTGAAGCGCGTGGCAGAGCAGAGGGAGAAGTTCGTGGAGAAGCGCGTGGCAGAGCAGAAGGAGAAACACGTGGAGAAGCGAAGGGCATGATAGAAATCTGCCTCGATATGAGTTTTTCCAAAGAGGATATTTTGAAAAAGTTACAGGAAAAATTAAATATATCCCTGCAGCAGGCGGGGGAGTATTTTGAGATGTATGGGAAAAGGACGGTGTAATTGTACATTGAAAATGAAAAACGCTGAATCCATGATAAATCAATGCAAACAGCGTTTTGGCAAAATCAATAAAACAAAGCGTTACATTTCAACCACAGCAACACCCCATCCGCCTAAGTCAATTTTATCTCCACAGACGATGGCTGCTTCTGAAATCAGCTCTACGCCGTTTTTTCCGTGGTGTGTGACAGAAACCGGATCTTTTGAATAGTTCAGATAGTAGCACAATTCTTTACCGGAATCATTGATACCTCTTTTTACAATGAGTGGATAATGCGGTGCATCTGAGGAAAGATCTCCACCGGAAAAGCCGGTTTCGTGCAGGAAAGATAAAAGCACGGATTCTAACAGTTCATCATTTTCAAACATCGTTCCAAAATAAAGTGTGGAACCATTTCCATATTGATTTTTTGCAGCAGCTGCATAGCGTTCATATGCCGGATGGCTGTATTTTAATACCGGTACAGCGGTATCACAGGTGATAAGTTCCATCCATTCACAGGCGGAGGAGGTCAGGGAAAAGGCAGAGTCGTCCGGATGTGAAAAATGCTTCTGTGCAGCCGCCATGACATCGCTTTGAACCGGCACGATATCCACATGATGCGGGTGTGTAAACTGATCGTAGTGAAGTCCCAGACATTCATGCAGGATATGTGGCTGCATGTCCGGATAAATCTTTAAATATTCATCGGAAAAACCGCTTCGGAATGTGGTGATCAGATGTCCGCCGTTTCTGACATAGGAATCTAATGCCAGAAGCAGAGATTCCGGTGCACTGTAGAGTGCCGGTACGATCAGACATTCATAGCTGGAAAAATCCCGTTCCTTAGAAGAAATCATATCGTATTCAATATTTAACCGGTAGAGGGCATCTGAAAACCAGCGCATCACAGTGTTGTAGCCGTTGGCTCCGGCATTTTCAAGCGGAAACTGTGTGAATCCGGTTAAAGAAGCATTATCAAGCATAATAGCGATCTTATTTTCCTTTTTCAGGTTTTTTAAATGAGAACCAATCTTTTTCCATTCGTTTCCGATCACGACAGCTTCACGGTAAGTCTCATTTTCAGAAAAATCGTGGGAGAGCACACCTTTCCAGTAACTTTCAATTGCATTGTGGATCGAATGCCAGTGCCAGTACATCACACTGTTTGAGCCGTTTGCGATATGGCTGTATGCCTGCAGGCGGAGCTGTCCCGGATAAGGAAGCCACGGAGTCAGTCCCTGAGCCTCGGTCTCTAAGATCAGATAGTTGTCCTTTTTCAGACTGCGTGAGATATTTCCACATACGGTAATTTCTGCACCGGTCAGTTCCTCATTAGAAGGATGGTAAATATCGGCACCAGCCACTGTCATGCAGCGTGAGGCATCGTACTGGTCGACCTGGGACTGATAACCGATCGAGTGTGTGGTCCAGTCAAAATCAAAATTTTGTGTGATAAACTGATCATCCCGTTTGTACTCGCGGACAATATCAGCCTGCCAGCTCAAAAATTTAGTGACAAGTGAACGCTGAAATTTACAAAATTCAGCGGCAAGACTCTGGTTGATCGTACCTCTGACATCCGGGAAATCATCCCAGTCATTCACACGGTTGCTCCAGTAATCCAGTCCAAACTCATGGTTAAAATCATTGATATCCGGAAAATTTTCTTTTAAATAATCTACAAACATTGCCTGGACACGGGGACCGGCAGTTCCATAACTTTTGGTCTCATTGTCAAGCTGATAGCCGATCACATGCGGCACATCTTTCACATGCTCCATCAGAACGCGGACCACACGCTCTGCGTGGGAGAGGTAATCCGGGTTTGTGATATCCATATTCTGGCGGTGGCCATATCGTTCGCGGCCGTTCTGGGTGATTGCCAGGATGTCCGGATATTTTTTTACCAGCCATGTCGGTACGGCATAGGTCGGTGTTCCGACGATCACGGAAATATGGTGGCATGCGGCAGCATTTAACATTCTGTCGATATGTGTAAAATCATACACGCCTTCCTGCGGCTCTAAAGTACTCCATGTTGATTCCGCGATACGGATGACATTCATTCCTGCTTTTTCCATCATTTCCATATCCTTTTCCACACGGTCGTATGGAAGGTATTCGGAATAGTATGCAGCTCCAAAATAAAGTTTTTCTGTTTTCATATAAAACCCCCACCGCCGGATGACAGGTTCGTATTGTCTGGCCTTAGAAGCAGATTTGAGCACTGTGGCGGTGATATCCTTTCTTAATTTAATATAAAATGATAAAATGAACAACCGCTTGCGCATTCTTATTATACCATCTGAAAATTTACATGTAAACGATAAGAAACAGTTTCCAAAAAAATATCTATGATTTACTCGGATATGATAAAAAATGGTGTAGACAGTGAACTTTTAATTTGCTAACATAAAATCAATACTGGAAGTGTATATTGCAGGGAGGGTCAAACATATGGAATTAAATCAGAATACAGAAAAACTGGACAATTATAGAAAACGTGCTGCAGAGCTGGTCGGGAAAATGACACTGGAAGAAAAAGTGGCACAGACTCTGTATCAGGCACCGGCGGTGGAACGGTTAAATATAAAGGCTTATAACTGGTGGAATGAGGCATTGCACGGTGTGGCGCGGGCCGGCACGGCGACGGTATTTCCACAGGCAATCGGTCTGGCGGCAACATTTGATGAGGATCTGTTAGAGCAGGTCGGTGATGCAGTGTCGACGGAGGCACGGGCAAAGTTTAACATGCAGCAGGAGGGAAAGGATACGGATATCTATAAAGGCCTGACTTTCTGGGCACCGAATGTCAATATTTTCAGAGATCCAAGATGGGGCAGAGGACATGAGACGTTTGGGGAAGACCCATATCTGACCAGCCGTCTTGGAGTCCGCTATATTGAGGGTCTGCAGGGGCATGATGAAAATTATTTAAAGGCGGCTGCATGTGCAAAACATTTTGCGGTACACAGCGGACCGGAAGCGGTGCGCCATGAATTTGATGCAGAGGTGACGGAGCAGGATTTAAGGGAAACATATCTTCCGGCATTTGAGGCGTGCGTAAAAGAAGGAAAAGTGGAGGCAGTGATGGGGGCATACAACCGGACGAACGGAGTGCCGTGTTGTGGAAACAAACGTCTGCTGATCGATATTCTGAGAAAAGAATGGGGATTTTCGGGGCATGTGACGTCAGACTGCTGGGCAATCCGTGATTTCCATGAGGGACATCATGTGACAGGCACTGCGATTGAATCGGTTGCGATGGCGATGAATAACGGCTGTGACTTAAACTGTGGTACTCTGTTTGGATTTTTAGTTCAGGCGGTGAGACAGGGACTGGTCAAAGAAGAACGCTTAGACGAGGCTGTCACAAATCTGTTTATGGCGAGGATGAAACTTGGTGTGTTCGATAAAAAAGAAGAAAACCCATACGATAAAATCCCTTATCTTGCCGCAGACAGCAGAGAGATGAAAAAATTAAATGAGGCGGTGGCAAGACGAACCGTTGTCCTGCTAAAAAATAAGGAGCATATATTACCGCTTGATAAAAATAAAATAAAAACGGTTGGCGTGATCGGACCAAATGCGGACAGCAGACGCGCGTTAGTCGGCAATTATGAGGGAACGGCATCACGTTACATTACTGTGTTAGAGGGGATTGAAGATTATGTCGGCGACGATGTGAGGGTGCTCTATTCGGAGGGCTGCCATCTTTATAAGGACCGCACCAGCAATCTGGCACAGGAAAATGACCGCATGTCAGAAGTACTTGGCGTATGCAAGGAGAGTGATGTGGTTGTCGCAGTGCTGGGACTTGACGCGGGCATTGAGGGAGAAGAGGGAGATGCCGGCAATGAGTACGGCAGTGGTGACAAACCGGATCTGAACCTGCCGGGACTGCAGGAGGAGATCTTAGAGGCTGCTGTATCCTGTGGCAAGCCTGTTATTTTAGTTCTGCTATCGGGAAGTGCACTTGCGGTGAACTGGGCGGATGAGCATGTAGATGCGATCGTACAGGGCTGGTATCCGGGGGCAAGAGGCGGAGCTGCCATTGCGGATATTTTATTTGGGGAAGCAAACCCGGAAGGAAAACTGCCGGTCACATTTTACCGTACCACGGAAGAACTGCCGGATTTCGAGGACTATTCCATGCAGGGAAGAACTTACCGGTATATGGAACAGGAAGCATTGTATCCGTTTGGCTATGGGCTTTCCTACACAGAGTATGCATATCAAAATGTGAGATTTTTAGAGCAGGAACCAGTGGTGTCAGAAGGAGTGACGATCGGTCTGTCTGTAAAAAATACCGGAAAAATGGATGGGACTGAGACAGTGCAGGTCTACGTGAAGGCAGAACATTCAAAGATGCCGCATGGCCAGTTAAAAAAGATCGTAAAACTTCCACTCTGTGCCGGGGAAGAAAAAGAAATCAATATCCGGCTGGAATCAGAGGCATTTATGCTGTATGATGAAAACGGTGAAAAGATCCTGCCGTCCGGACACTTCGAGATTTTTGTCGGAGGCATGCAGCCGGATTCACGCAGTGAGAAACTCACAGGAAAAACAGTGGAAAGTCTGATGTTATGAAAATAATTGTGCGTCTCTGTAAAAAAATCGAAGAAAAAATTGACACTTACAGCATACAAAAGAAACTGATTCTTTTGTATGTCTGTTGTGTGGTCCTGCCGGTCGCCCTGACAGACAGTGTTGTAGTCGGAATGATATTTTCGGAGGAACACAATGCAAGAAAACAGGTGACAGAAAATATAGCGAGTGCGGCAGAGTACAGCATTGACAAGGCAGTAGAAGAAGCACTCACAATCTCAAAAAATATTTATATGAATAAGTATATCAACAATTTTCTGAATGCCGATTATGATTCCCATCTGGCATTTTATGAAGCGTATCAGGAGCTGATGCAGGATTCCCTGTTTGACAGTTCGCTTGGCAACAGCAGCGTTGAGATCACGATGTATGCCGACAATGATACGATCGTAAATGGTGGAAAGTTCAAAAAGTTAGGACGTGTAAAACAGACGGAATGGTATCAGAAACTGCAGGATTCCGGGAACAATTTTGTATTTTGTGCCTACATGGATGAAACGCACGATACATCTCCGACGGATTTAAGAAAGGTGTCGATTATCCGGAAATTAAACCGTTATATGTTAGATCCGCATGAAAAAGTTTTAAAGATTGATCTGGATTATAATGCGGTCAATACCGGACTTTTGAGGGCAAATTATGAATCAGAGGTGTATATCTGCAGCGGTGATAAGATTATCTTTTCAAATACCGGAAGAAACAATATAAAAGAATCTTTTGAGAGGTTTGATAAGGGTACCATGCAAAAGTGTTATGTGCAGGAGAAAGAATTATATGGACAGCTGATGAAGATCTATGTGCGGTATCCGGAAATACAGATCTCAAAAATTTTGTGGAACAATGCCATACCGATGATCCTGCTGGTGTTGATCAATATTTTTCTCCCGTGGGTATTTATGCAGTTTCTAAACCGTTCGTTTACAGTACGTCTGCATCTGTTGGAAGATACCTTTTCGCAGGATCATACCGGAAAATTAAAAGTGGTGGAAACAATATCAGGAACCGATGAGATCAGCCAGCTGATGCAGCATTATAATTCCATGGCAAACCGGATGAATCATCTGATCGAGACGGTTTATGAGAGCAGGTTAAAACAGCAGGAGTCGGAGATTGCCAGACAGGATGCTGATATTGCCAGACAAAAGGCGGAACTTCTGGCACTTCACAGCCAGATCAACCCGCATTTTCTATTCAATGTATTGGAAAATATCCGCATGCGGAGCATCTTAAAACATGAGGATGAGACAGCGGAAATGATCGAACAGCTTTCGCTGATAGAACGGCAGTATGTGGAGTGGGGAACAGATATTGTGAGCCTTGGTGCGGAGATCGGTTTTGTGGAGTCGTATTTAAAACTTCAGAAATACCGTTTTGGTGACCGGCTAAGATACAGCATTGAAATGGAGGATGACTGCAGGGAGTACCAGATTCCTAAATTATCGTTAGTGACTTTTACGGAAAATTCATGTGTGCATGGTATTGAGGGAAAAGCGTCACAGTCATGGATCTTTGTCCGTGTATATAAAGATAAAAATAATCTGCATCTTGAAGTGGAGGATACCGGGGAGGGGATGCTGGAAGAATATCTGAATTATCTGCAGGAACGCATGGAAGAGGCAAATATCGAGATGCTTAAAGAAAAAGGACGGGTAGGTGTGATCAATGCCTGCGTGAGACTGAAAATGTATACAGGAGATCATGTAAAATTTCATATCGAAAGTGAAAGAGGTGTTGGAACAGAAGTATCTGTAGTGATACCTTTGAATGCAATTTCATAAAAAGGAGAAGATAGGGAAAATTTTATGGGAGAAAGAATGGAGGGGATAGAATGCTTAAAGTGCTGCTTGTGGACGATGAGCCATTTATCGTACAGGGACTTTCTGCGTTGATTGACTGGGAAAAAGAAGGATTTGAGATTGTGGGAACTGCGGGGAATGGCAGTGAGGCGGTAGAATTTTTAAAGAGTAATCCGGTCGACCTGATCTTAGCGGATATCAAAATGCCGGTTATGAATGGTCTGGAATTTTTAAAATATATCAGGGAAACGCATCTGTCAGAGGCATTTTTTGTAATACTGAGCGGTTATGGAGACTTTACCTATGCGAAAGAGGCAATCAAATGGCAGTGTACGGATTACATATTAAAGCCGATCCAGAAAAGCCAGCTCCTTGCACTGCTTTCAAAGGTAAAACAGATGCAGCAGGATAAAAAGGAAGAGAGCGAGCGAATCCGGAAAATCGGAAAAGCGTATTTTGTGCAGCAGATGCAGACACTTTTGCTCGGCAGACAGGAGGAAACGGCACTCTCTTATGTTAAAGGACAGGTGGATTTTGGAAGAGGGATCCGCTATATCGGGATCGAGTCGGAGGATGGCGAGACGGATACGGACATAGGACCGGAAAAGAAACGGCAGCTCCAGAGACAGATATATGAAGCCTGCATGCAGTATCTTGGAGGTGAATACAGCTGTCTTACATTCTTAGACGCGGAAGGCAAGGAAGAATGTTATGATGTGGGATTTATTTTCTGTAAAAAAATTTCGCAGGAAAAGGGACTGCGGGAGCAGGAATATATCAATCTGCTATTGGAAAAGATTCAGAAAAGCACAGTCCATCCGGTCGTGATGTATGTCGGCAGTGAGGTGGAAGATATCAGTGATATCTCAGAATCTTTCCGGTCGGCAGTGATCGCAAAGACTTTTTCCAATTTTAAGGTGATGCCGAATCTATTGTACTATTCGAAAGAGCAGAAAAATCCGTCCGGTATTGTGGTGAGCCACAAAAAAATCGAGGATCTGCTGCGGAGTGTGGAAGAGAATGACAAGAAAAGGATCGAGGATAATGTTGCAGCGATCTATGAGGAGATGAATGAGGCGGGAATGAACCCGAAATTGGTACAGATGAACATGAATTATCTCCTGTACCGTCTGGTTTCCCTTGCGATGGAGCAGGATGACAGCGTCAATCAGGATGAGGTGTTACAGTATATCTGCGAAAATGCGTTTCAGGTACATATGATCCGAGGAAGCCTTTCACATTTCCGCAGATTCGTCATGGAGTATGCGGATTATCTGGTACAGTTAAGGCAGAATGCGTCCCGCGGTGTGCTTCTTGATGTGGAGGGGGAGATCCGGAAAAATTATGCAGAGAATCTGACGCTCAAAGAACTCGGGAAGAAATATTTTGTCAACAGTGCTTATTTAGGGCAGATGTTCCGGAAAAAATATGGTGTATCGTTCAAGGAATATCTGAATAATTACAGGATCGAGCGGGCAGCGGAGATCCTTCTTAGGACGGATGATAAAATCTATCTTGTGGCGGAAGAAGTAGGATACCGTGATCTGGATTACTTTATTAACCGGTTTATCCAGAGCAAAGGATGTACGCCGACAACGTACCGCAAGAAGACACGCAGTGTAAATGAATAAACGAGGACAATAGTACCTGTGATAGAGAGTCATGACAGATTTTAGATGAAAAACTAAAATTTGTCATGACTTTTTTTGATTTTTGTCCGGTTGTAGAAAAATGACAAATTGGTAAAATAAAATTACTAAATCTGATACAGATCTTACAGAAATCAGATGTGATTAAGAAGGAGGAGAAAAAATGAAACGAAGAAAAGCAGTGTCAGTATTGCTTGTTATGGCAATGGCAGCGTCAATGCTTACCGGATGTGGCGGGGGAAATACCAATACCACAGGAACAAATGGCGCAGCATCCACAGAGGGAGGCTCATCAGGGGAAAACACAAATGATTCATCCGGCGTGAAAGAGTTTACCGCATTTTTTGCAGTACCTGGTTCAGAGATCAATGATGACAATGAGATCGAGCAGAAGATCGCAGAGATCACAGGTGCAAAATGCAAGGAGACATGGCTGACCGGACAGACAGCACAGGAGGCAGTCGGAACACTGATCGCAGGCGGTGAGTATCCGGATATGATCGATGGCGGCGACGGAATGAAACAGCTCTATGATGCGGGTGCGCTGGTAGCACTGGATGATTACATAGACAAATATCCAAACATCAAAGAATTTTTGACAGATGAGGAGTGGGATAAACTCCGTCAGGATGATGGACATATCTACTGGATCAATCAGTTTGGAAATATTTACGGGGAAGAAAAAGCAACCACCCACAGTGACGAGGCATTCTGGATCCAGACGAGAGTGTTAAAGTGGGCAGACTATCCTGAGATCCATACGATGGATCAGTATTTTGACCTGATCGAGAAATACAATGAAGCAAATCCGACCATGGATGACGGAACAGAAAATATCCCGTACACGATCCTCTGCGATGACTGGAGATACTTCTGTCTGGAAAATGCACCACAGTTTTTGGATGGCTATCCAAATGATGGAAGTTGTATCGTAGACCCGGATGAATTAAAGATCGTAGATTACAATACAACACCGACAGCAAAACGTTACTTCCAGAAATTAAATGAAGAGTACCAGAAAGGAATCGTAGATCCGGAGTCTTTTACACAGACCTATGATGAGTACATTGCAAAATTATCAACCGGTCGTGTACTTGGAATGATCGATCAGTGGTGGGATTTTGCATACAACGTAAATGATGCATTTAAGCAGCAGGGACTTGACAAGGAAGGCTGCAATTATGTACCGCTTCCGATCACGATCGACGAAGGTATGAAGAACCAGTGGCACAACTCCGGCGGAACATTAAATGTGTCAAGTGGTCTTGCAATCACCACAAGCTGCGAAGACGTGGAGGGCGCCCTTCAGTTCATCAATGATCTGTTAGACCAGGAAGTACATGATCTTCGTTTCTGGGGCGAAAAAGGTGTGGATTATGATGTGGATGAAAATGGTGAGTATTATCGTACCGAGGATATGAGAATGCAGTCCTCCGACACCGCTTACAAGGCATCCCACAGCTGTTTATATTCTTATTTCCCACAGTATTCCGGTACCAGCCGTGACGGCATTAATGCAATGAAACCGGAGGATCAGGCAAAAGAGTTCTATGACGGATTGAGCGAGGACGTACAGAACTGCTTTAAAGCATATGGCGCAGAGACTTATGTGGATATGCTTGGAACCAGCGAGGCACCGGGACCGTGGTATCCGATGTATTCCTATTCAAACAACATGACGACTGCAACTGAGGGCGGCATGGCATGGACAAAGATGGGCGAAGTAAAACATGAATACCTTCCGAAGGTCGTTATGGCATCTGACTTTGACAGTGCATGGGAAGAGTACATGGGTGTCTACAATAACTGTAATCCGCAGGCATTTATTGATGAGATGCAGGCAGAATTAGACCGCAGAATTGAGGAAGCAAAAAAATATCAGTAAAAATTGTGAGAAAACGGGATGGGGACTGGACGAATGACAGTCCCCATTCTTAAAAAAGAGGAGTGAAACTATGGCTTCAATAACAGTAACGAAAAAAAAACAAAAACAAAAAATCAAAGAGCCGCAGATAAAAATCACATGGAAAGAAATAAAGCGGCAGAAGGTTCTTTTAATATGGTCAGCGATCATCGTAGTGTATGGAGTGATCTTCTGTTATCTGCCTCTTGGCGGCTGGCTGATGGCTTTTCAGAATTATAAACCGAAGGATGGTCTGCTTCATTCTTCTTTTGTGGGACTTGCAAAATTCCAGCAGTTATTTTCCGATGCAACCTTTTTGCGGGTAATCAGAAATACACTTGCCATGGGTGTGATCAATCTGGTCGTCACCTTTGTGATGGCGATCGTATTTGCAATTTTATTGAACGAGGTAAAATCACAGGGAGGAAAAAAGGTCGTACAGACCATTTCTTATCTGCCGCATTTCCTTTCCTGGATTATTGTTACCGGTATTTTACATGATGCATTATCGGGCACCGGTATTATCAACGAACTTTTAGTGAACTTTGGTATTTTAGACCAGCCTCTCAACTTCTTTGCATATCCGAAATACTTCTGGCCGATCGTGGCATTTGCAAATGTATGGAAAGAGACAGGATGGAATGCGATCATCTATTTATCTGCGATCACAGCAATCGATCCTTCACTCTATGAAGCTGCAAATATGGATGGTGCGGGCCGCTGGGCAAGAATCAAATATGTCACACTTCCCGGAATTAAGCCGACGATCATGATCTTACTTTTAATGAATGTCGGAAACGTACTGAATGCAGGTTTTGAGATCCAGTATCTGCTTGGAAACGGTCTGGTACAGAGCGTATCGCAGACCATCGATATTTATGTATTAAAATGGGGCATCAGCCAGAATGATTTCTCCATTGGTACGGCAGCCGGTATTTTCAAGAGTCTGGTTAGTATCATTCTGATCGTGATCGCCAATCAGATCGCAAAACGTAACGGCGAAGAAAGGCTGTTTTAGGGGGTATTGGTATGGAAGCAGTAACAACAAAGAGAAGAAAATCAAGAAAGAAAACATCCGTTGCGGACAAAGTTTTCGTAACGTTAAATACATTATTTATGATCATGTTTGTGATCATTACGTTATATCCGGTGTTAAATACGCTGGCAATCTCACTGAATGACGGAACAGATGCGCTGCGCGGCGGGATCTACCTGCTGCCGAGAAAATTTACATGGAAAAATTATATTACCGTGCTGCAGAAAGACAACCTGATTATGGGTGCCTACATCACGGTTGCAAGAACCGTCATCGGAACAGCACTTGCACTGTTTGCCAACGCGATTCTGGCATTTATTGTCAGCAGAAAACGTTTCATGTTTAAAAAACAGTTATCCCTGTTCTGGGTGATCACCATGTATGTCAATGGTGGAATGATCCCGACCTTCCTGTTATTTAAGACACTTCACCTGACAAACAGTTTCTGGGTGTATGTCATTCCGGGAATGTTCAGCGCATTTAACATGTTAGTCATCCGTACTTATATGAATGGTATCTCAGACAGTCTGGAAGAATCCGCGCAGTTAGACGGGGCAGGTTACACCACGATCTTCTTAAAGATCATTTCCCCGCTCTGCAAACCGGTATATGCGACGGTTGCACTGTTTGTCGCAGTCGGACAGTGGAATTCATGGTTTGATGCAATGCTCTATAACCGTATGAGTGCGAACCTGACAACTTTACAGTATGAGCTGATGAAATTATTATCTTCCGTCACAAACCAGGGAAATTCCGTGGAGGCAATGAAAAATGCGGCAGGATCTGTGACACCGACTTCCGTGCGTGCCGCTGCAACGATACTGACTATGCTGCCGATCATCTGTCTGTATCCGTTCTTACAGCGCTATTTTGTGACAGGACTTACCATTGGCGGTGTCAAGGAATAAGAGGAAAGGACAAAGTTGCATGAAAAGAGGAGCGTTTGAGACTGGAACCTACCGCAATGTATTTGCGGAGGCAGGCTATGATAAGGAAACCATAGAAAAGCGGAAAAATGAGATCTTCCATACACTTTTTTACGGGGCAGAATCAGAGCGAATCTATCATCCCGTCGGGGACGATATGGCATATATCGAGGACACGGGTAACCATGATGCGCGGACAGAAGGGATGTCCTACGGCATGATGATGTGTGTCCAGATGGACCGGAAAGAAGAATTTGACCGTCTGTGGAAATGGGCAAAAACTTATATGTACTTAGAGGAAGGCGAAAATGCAGGATATTTTGCATGGTCGGTGCAGCCGGATGGAACAAAAAATTCTTTTGGCGCAGCACCGGATGGTGAGGAATTTTTTGCGATGGCACTGTTTTTCGCAGCGCACCGCTGGGGAGACGGCGAAGGGATATTCAATTACAGCAGGGAAGCGAAGGAGTTGCTGCACACCTGCATCCACAAGGGAGAAAACGGAGAGGGTGGCAGAGCCATGTGGGATGCCTCAAATCATCTGATCCGTTTTATCACGGATGTGGATTTTTCGGATCCGTCCTATCATCTGCCTCATTTTTATGAGTTGTTCGCACTGTGGGCAAAAGAAGAGGACCGGGCATTTTTTAAGGAGGCGGCGGAGGCGAGCCGTAATTACTTAAAGCGTGCATGTCATCCGGTCACTGGTCTTAGTGCGGAATATGCAGAATTTGACGGAACACCGTATCAGCCTGTTTTAGACCAGTGGGGAGGCAGACATGACTGGTATTACAGTGATGCCTACCGGACGATCGCAAACATTGCCCTTGACTATGAGTGGTTTGCGAAGGATGAGTGGGAGAGTGAGAATGTTGACCGGTTTTTGAATTTTTTCTGTGATACCGTGCAGGAGAAAGACAGGGACGGTATTTTCCTGACCGACGGAACCATTCTGGAAGGAAAGGCACTGCATCCGGTTGCGATGACTGCGGTCAATGCGCAGGCGGCACTTGCCTCAGACCAGAAAAATGCATTTCTCTGTGTCCACCGTTTCTGGGAGACACCGCTTCGCACCGGGGACAGAAGATATTATGACAACTGTCTGTATTTCTTCGCATATCTGGCACTGAGCGGCAATTATAGAATTTATTAGGAGTGCTCGTATGGAAGCAATTTTGGTAAAGGATCAAAAAGCAGCGGCATTTGTGATGGAGGATGGGACATTTGAGGGTGTCTATAGAATCACAGAAAAGGTTTGTGGGGATGTGGAGCAGGTCACAGGTGTCCGCCCGAAGATCATAAAATGGCAGGGAGAGTTGCAGCCGGCGCAGGTGTATGTGGCAACGCTCGGAAACAGTGAGATGTCAGAGGCGATCGCAGAAGAGGAAGGGATAGAACTTTCCTCTCTGTGTGGAAAGCGGGAATGTTTTCTGTTTCAGGTGTTGAAAAATGGCAGTCTGCTGATCGCAGGAAGTGACAAGCGGGGAACAATCTATGGGTTATTCCATATCTCAGAGCTTATGGGGGTATCGCCGTTTGTCCACTTTGCAGATGTGGTCCCTGCCCCGCAGAAAGAAATCATTTTTTCCGAAAAAGACTCGATGCAGAGCAAAGAACCCTCCGTGAAATACCGGGGGTTTTTTATCAATGATGAATGGCCTGCGTTCGGAAACTGGACATTTTCCCATTATGGTGGATTTACTGCAGAAATGTATGACCTGATCTTTGAGACACTGCTTCGGCTGAAAGGAAATTATCTGTGGCCGGCAATGTGGACATCGTCTTTTTCGCTGGATGGACCGGGGGAGGAAAATGCCCGCCTTGCAGACTGCTACGGGATCGTGATGAGCAATTCCCACCATGAACCATGTTTAAGACACAGCGAAGAATGGGATCTGGTGCGTGGAGAGGATTCTGTTTATGGAAATGAGTGGAGCTATCTTACCAACCGTGAGGGACTGATCCGTTACTGGCGCGACGGGCTTTTGCGCAGTGGAAAATATGAAAATATCATCACGATCGGCATGCGCGGGGAGAGAGATTCTCTGATGCTTGGGGAGGATGCATCCTTAGAGCAGAATATTTCCCTGTTAAAAGAGATCATCACAGAACAGAGAAAACTCATCCGGGAATGTGTCGGGGAAAATGAACCGGAAATGCTCGCACTTTATAAAGAAGTGGAGGCTTATTATTACGGGGATGAGACAACGCCGGGGCTTAAAGACTGGGATGGCTTAGACGGTGTGACGCTGATGCTCTGCGAGGATAACTATGGAAATATGCGGACACTTCCGACGGAGGAAATGCGCTCCCACCGCGGGGGCTTTGGCATGTATTATCACTTTGATTACCACGGATCGCCGGTCTCTTATGAGTGGGTGAACAGTTCTTATCTGCCTAAAATCTGGGATCAGATGACGATGGCATATGACTTTGGTGTGCGGGATATCTGGATCGTCAACGTCGGTGACCTGAAATTTCAGGAGTATCCGCTCAGTTTCTTTATGGATCTCGCATATGACTATGAGAAATGGGGAAGCAGCAGGATTCATGCGCCGCAGGATTATCTTGCGTACTGGGTGAAACGTGAATTTGGCGGATGGTTCTATGAGGCGCAGCAGGATGCAGTTTATCGGATCATGCAGCAGTATACAAAAATGAATCATAACTGCAAGCCGGAAGCGATGCGCGCAGATACTTATCATCCGGTGCACTTTGGGGAGGCAGACAAAAGACAAAAGGAAAATGAAAGGTTAGAAGCGGAGACAGAAAAGCTTTTATCTTCTGTGCCGGAAGAGATGCTGCCGGCTTTCTGGGAACTGGTATATTACCCGGCAATGGGAAGTGCAAACGCATCTGATATGCAGCTTTATGCAGGAAAAAATTCATTTTTTGCAAAAATGGGAGCGGTATGTGCAAATGATTATGCAGAAAAAATAAAAGCATGTATCGAAAAAGACCGTTTACTCACAGAACGGTTTCATCAGCTTCTGGATGGAAAATGGGATGGAATGGCACTCTCAGAGCACATCGGCTTTGTGAACTGGAACGATGAGGAGTGCAGGTATCCGCTCATGACCTTCATAGAACCGGCAAATAAGCCGAGGATCTTTGCCATGTCAGAGGGCGGTGATGTCTGTACGGCAGGCGGGGACTGGACGAAAAAATTGATCGTGATGCGGCAGTTTTTAGATCCGGCTGTCAGTGAAGCCTCCCTGTTATTGTTTGGCGGCTCGAAAGAAAAAGTGCCTTATCATATCGAGTGCAAAAGTCCGTGGGTTCTGCCTGGAAAAATGCAGGGAGTCACAGACCGTGAGGAAGTGCTCACGGTGCAGATAAAAAGAGATGAGATCACAGACTGGGAGAATGACCACAGGACATATGATTTTGAGGTTTGCTATGAGGGTGGAAGGATACCGGTAAAAATTTTGCTGGAAAAAGATCTGCCGGGATGTCTGGCGGAGGCATTTTATGAGACAGACGGGATGCTCTCTGTCGAGGCAGAGCACTTTATCTGCAATGAAAAGGCGGATGCGGGAGCATTTTATGTTTTGCCGGAGTACGGAAAAACGTTATCTGGTGTGAAAGCATATCCGCAGACAAAGACTTTTTTTGAAATGGCAGAGCAGATCAGACAGGCACCAAAACTGACGTATCAGATCTATGTCAGGGAGGCGGGAGAATACGAAATGATTTGCTATACCGCTCCGGCAAATCCGGTCTGTCAGGGAGGCAGTGTCTATTTTGGCTGCGCCGTCAATGGAAATGCACCGCAAAAGATAGAGATGATTCCGGATGGATACCGTTCCGGCGAGCCGTCCTGTGCGGAATGGGCGAAAATGGTGGTGGATCAGATCCGCGTTGTCCGTGTGCAGGTCACGCTGCAGAGCGGAGAGAATGAAATTGGAATTTATGCGGGGACACCGGGATTTCTGCTGGAAAAACTGACGTTTGTGCGCAAGGGAAAGCATTTGCCGGAGTCAGGTCTTGGACTGCCGGAGACAAGGAGGACGAACAGATGAGTGGACCTGTGGCACCGAAAGATCCGGAAAAAGACAGATCTTATTTTTACATTATGAAAGAAAAAGAAACCTTTGGCTCGCTCCAGACGCAGGGGGAGTATCAGGGCAGGGGAGTCCAGTTTATCTACGAGAGTGATGGAAGGCTTGAAAGCAGTGCGGAAGTGACCGGTGAGGTCTGTGATGAAGAAATTTTAAAGAAACTTGGCACGGTGGAGGGCTTTAAAAGCCTGGTGCACAGCATCGGTATATCCGTGGAGATGGAACATAGCAGAGAACCGGTCACATTTGTATTTCAGATGTACGGGAAAGAGGATCTCTACGGCGGCGGAACGCTCATAGAAACAGAACTGCGTGGGGATGGCGCAGAAGTCAGGATCCCGCTTGATACGGTAGAGTGGAAAACAGATGATGATGTGCCGGGGCAGATCCGGTTTGTCTTTGAGACGCCGGAACAGTCTGCAAGGGTCAATGTCCGTTTCTTTTTAAAGGATGGATTTTTCGTACCAAAGCCGCAGGAAGAGCGCGTGGTGGATATGGAATCCCACGGATATCAGGAAATGATAGAGCGGTCACTCCTTTCTATGGGAGATGCGGGCAGGATCAGAAGAGTCGTAGAAAAAGCGCGGGCTGGGGAGCCGGTAACCATAGCATATATAGGAGGATCCATCACGCAGGGAGCCGGGGCAGTTCCGCTTCACACACAGTGCTACGCATACCGGTCCTGGAAGGCATTTGCCGGAAAATACGGAAAAAATAACAATGTGAAACTGATAAAAGCGGGAGTGGGCGGAACCCCGTCAGAGCTTGGGATGATCCGTTTTGAGAGGGATGTCCTGCGGGATGGAAAAGAAAAGCCGGATCTGGTAGTCGTGGAATTTGCAGTAAATGACGAGGGGGATGAGACAAAGGGAAGGTGTTATGAGAGCCTTGTAACAAAAATTTTATCCATGCCGGATGCACCGGCTGTCCTGTTATTGTTCTGTCTCTTATACACATCTCCGAGCCCACGAGACG
>ENA-UACL01000279-UACL01000279.1-human-gut-metagenome-genome-assembly--contig:-NODE-279-length-16327-cov-7.089417_pt1 | contig 16327 bp, 9 predicted proteins | sample MGYA00243876_ERZ654219 | MGnify/ENA primary metagenome ERZ654219 (study PRJEB26926, sample SAMN06164986) | human gut metagenome | biome: ENVO:00009003; feature: ENVO:2100002; material: ENVO:00002003...
ATTTTCACTGTTCCATATTTTTCCCCAGAAAATTTGCAGCTGTGGCAGACAATGCTTTCAACAGTCCAAGTGTTTCCTTTTGTCCGCTGTTATCTGCCAGAATCACAGCACCCTGACAGTCTCCATTGCACAGAATACTTGAAAGCACAATTCCCTTCGGAAGGGTTGACATTGTTTTTTTTGTAATGGAGCAGGCCTGTTCTTCTCCTGTTTTCACAACTGTGCTGCGCTTTTCAATCATTTCTTCCATTTCTTCGCTCAGCTGTTCCCCCTCAACTTCCTTTTTCCCGGTTCCCGCTGCTGCGATCACATATTCCCGATCCGTAATGCAGACCAGAGCCTCTGTGGTCTGTGCCAGTGCCTGTGCATAACTTCGTGCAAACTCGCCCAGTTCCCCAACCGGTGAGTATTTTTTGAGCATAATTTCGCCCTCCCGGCTTGTAAAAATCTCTAGGGGATCCCCCTCCCGGATGCGCAGTGTCCTGCGAATTTCTTTCGGAACCACAATTCTTCCCAGATCATCGATTCTGCGCACAATTCCAGTTGCTTTCATATGATAAATTTCCTCCTGTTTTCCAGATTACTTTCCATATTCATGTTGTATGGGTAGTATGCCGGAATCCCGGAAAAATTATGCACAGAAAACAAAGCATTTTACTTGAAAAAACGTTCATCCCGTCATACAATAGAATTAGCTTTCACATAGGAGAAACGTATTATGGATTATAATGAAAATGAATTTAAGGCCAAGGCCAATATCAAAGCCAGACGCATCTGGCTTGTATTTGCCCTTCTTCTTAGTGCAAACTACGGCACAGATGTATCCCAGGGTGGGTATCCTTCCACAAATTTCATCATTTTTTTAATACTGTGCTGGGTTCCTTTTTTTGCCGGTGATCTTCTTTTGCGCATCAGGGGAAAGGCTGATGACCGCTATCGGTATGCGCTTGTCGTCGGTTACGGTATTTTTTACACGTTCCTGATCTGCACCACCGATTCACCGATTGCCTTTACCTATATTCTTCCGGTTGTCAGTCTTCTGGTTCTTTACAAAGACCAGAAATTTATGGTGGGATGTGCAATCGCCAATATCGCCAGTGTCATTGTCAGTGTCTTTTATCATCTGGTCGTTCTCGGTCAGAATACTGCAACGGACCAGAAAAATTATCAGCTGCAGGTTGCCTGTCTCCTGCTCTGTTATATCGGCTATATCATGTCTATCCGCCACCTCATCGAATCCGACGGTGCCCTGACAGACAGTATCAAAGCAGATTTAAAACGGGTTGTTACAACCGTTGAACAGGTTAAAACCGCCAGCAATACCATCATGGACGGAATCACCGTTGTCCGCGAACTTGCCACGGAAAACAAACATGGTTCAGACATCGTCGTAGACGGAATGAACAAACTGACCGACAATAACGATCAGCTGCAGTCCCGGACAGCCTCCTCACAGGAAATGACGGGAGATATCAATTCCCAGGTACAGAATGTTGCTTCCATGATCAATGATATGGTATCCCTGACTGCGGAATCCGGCAAACACGCAAAGACAAGTTCCGTTGATCTGGAGAGTCTGGTACAGACTGCCGGAACGATGGCAGATCTGTCCAATGAGGTAGAACATATTCTGGACGCTTTCAAGGCAGAATTTGAAACCGTAAAACAGGAAACCGGAACCATTGACAGTATTTCCAGCCAGACCAATCTGCTGGCACTTAATGCTTCCATTGAAGCTGCCCGCGCAGGGGAAGCCGGAAAAGGATTCTCCGTCGTTGCAGAACAGATCCGCAAGCTGAGTACCGAAACCAAAGATTCTTCCGGACAGATCAGCGAAGCACTCTCGCGGCTGGATGAAATTTCAGGAAAAATGACTTCTTCCATTGAAGAAACCTTAAAACTTATTCAGGCCACTCTGGAAAAAGTAACCCAGACCGGTGAAAATGTAAATAAAATTACACAGGATTCTTCTCTTCTGGGTGAACACATCCAGACAATTGATTCTGCCATGAAAGAAGTGGAATCTTCCAATCGTCAGCTGGTGGAAAATATGGAACAGGTATCTTCCATCGTGGAAACCATGACCACATGCATCAGTGATTCCGATGAAACAAGCAAACGCATGCTCAGCAAATATGAGGAAAGTGCTTCCAACATCAATAACATAGAAAATGTAATTCAGGAGCTGATGTGTGAACTGGGCATCGGTGGTTTCATGGGTCTGGATGATATTCATGCCGGTATGAAAGCAAAAGTTATTCTTCCAAAACATCTGGAACGCATGGAGTATCACGGAGAAGTCAGATCTGTTGCGGAAAATAGTATTTCCCTGATTTTGTCTGACGATCCACAGTTAAACGAATCCGAAACATGTAAGGTTCAGGTCACGGTTGACAATGTTCTCTACTGTTGGGATCAGGCGCAGATACAAGCTGACACGGCGTCCGGTTCCCACGTCTATGCATTGCAGCTTTCCGCACGTCCGGAGATTAAAAACCGCCGGAAATACCCACGGGCAGATGTGTCCAATCCATGTACCATCACGCTGAAAGATTCCGACACAACGTTCTCCGGTCAGCTTGACAATATCAGTGCCAATGGATTTGCATTTCTGATCCGGGATCCGTTTTTCATGGATCACAAACATGCAGATGTTGCTATCGATATCCAAAATTTTGCCCTTTCGGATCAGTCCCATCTGGAAGGACATGTCATCCGGTGCTCGGATGATGAAGGTGTATATATTGTGGGATGTCAGATGCCGGAAGACAATTATGCAATACGCAATTATGTAGATTCCCTTCTCGGTCAATAAATAAAACAGGGAAAACTTCTATGATTCCATAAAAGTTTTCCCTGTTTTCTTATCATTTAAGCTGTCAGCAAAAGTTTTTCAAACTCTTCTTTGGGAAGCGGTCTCGAATAGTAATATCCCTGAATACTGTCACACTTCATCTGTTTGAGGAAATCCACCTGTTCTTCTCTCTCAACACCTTCTGCCGTAACGCACAATCCAAGTTCCTTTGCAAGTAAAATCGTATGTTCCAGCAATCGTTCCCCACTGAAATCTCCGATGTAATCAATCAGACTTTTGTCAATTTTTAACGTATCGAAACATTTCATGTTCAGTGTTGCAAGGGAAGAATACCCCGATCCAAAATCATCTACAAGCAATGGAAAACCATTGTCATGGAACTTATCTGCCAGCCCCTTGATATTGTCATTGTCAATTGCTGCGCTCTCTGTAATCTCAATCGGAACCAGATGGGTTTTTACTCCGATTTCATCAGCGATCTGCTGATACCGGCTGACCACACTGTCAAAATACAGACTCGCCCTGGACAGATTGATGGATACCGGAATAATCTCCTTTCCCTGTTTCTGCCATTCTAACTGCTGCATACATACTTTTCGGAAAACATACTCATCCAGAACTTTTATCAGTCCGTCTCTCTCAAACAACGGAATGAATTTGCCAGGTGGAATAACATTTCCCTTTTCATCTCTCCAGCGGATCAGACCTTCTGCCCCTACCATCCGCTCTGTTTCCGGATCATATTTCGGCTGATACCACACCTCAAAACAGTTATTTTCCAGAGAATGTTTAAATTCATCCTCCATGGCTTTATCTTCAAGCATGCGGATCGTATCTTCATGGCTGTAAAACTGATAGCTGATATCTTTGCGATCCTTGATCTGATTCTTGGCAAAATTTGCTTCGCTGTATACCTCTTCCACTTTAGCATCCGGTTTCCACTTCGTCACTCCAAAATAAGGGATCAGCTTCGGAACCTTCAGCCTTACAGACAGTTCTGCCAGTATGGTCCCCAGCTGCTGTAACTGCCGGATCGTCTTCTCCTGATCCTTTCCACTACTGTAAATCACAAAACGGTCTGCATTGATATGTCCTGCCAGATCACCTTTTTCCAGTATCTCCTGAATACATTTCCAGATTCCTTTGAGTGTTTCATCCCCTTTGATAATTCCACAGATCGAATTGATAATTTTAAAGGAGTGGATGTCCATGGACACCAGATATCCCGGTTGCCGGAAATCCCGGATTTTCTTCTTAAAACTTTCGTAATTATTTCCACCGGTTACACTGTCCACATATGCCATGCGCTCAAGTTCCCTCTGTTTTTCGGAACTGATATCGGAAAATCCTGCTACCATCCGGTGCAGCTGTCCTCCATCCGATGTATTTACAAATTTTGCACGGCAGTATTTTACTTTCCCATCCCGCACAATCCGGTAATCATACTGATATGCTTTTTTCAGGCTCAGCTGCTTACGGAGATTTTCAATGGAGGTCTCATACAGCATTGTCTCACGATCTTCGGTAAGGACAACCTTCCCCACATATTCTGCCATGATAGCTTCATATCCCGGAATTTCCTTAAGCGTATCATTGAGCACAGAGCGCACTGCGGAGTTCACTTTATATGCATATACCTTATCATGATCCACATCTACATAATATACACTGTTAAAATTGCTTCCCAGTGCCTGAATAATCTCATTCTGGCGTGTGTCTGCCCTGATCTGTTCGATCAGACCCAATACATATTCCGTTTGTTTCTGTGAACCGCCCTGAATCCTACCCATAGAGATCTGATATACCATGTCTTTTCCCGAAGACTGAATCTTTGCACTTACCGTCTTTGCGCCATGGTCAATATCCTGAAACAGTTTTAACAGTTTTTCTTTTTCCATAATTCTGTCCATGAGGATACTATGCTCCAGATCCGCAACATTCTCCACGATTCCCATGTGACGGGCTGCAAACTCTGATGGTCTGATCCTGTGTTCTTTGGGATAATAGTAAAAAAAATACTTTCCCCATTTTGCCAGAGTCTCCTGAATCTCTGTTGATATATCCCTGCACTTCTTCTGATCGATTTTTTCTACCATAGGCCTGCCTTTCCCTGGTAAACTGTAAATATTGTCTGATTATTTCTGTACAAATATACTATAGCATAAACTATTTTCCTCGTAAAGGTAGTAAATTTTCACAAAAACACACGAAAAGCGCATGCAACAGAGATGTCACATGCGCTTTCCAACTACACAGCATTCGCTTATGTTCTATTTTATTTTACGGTTTCTACCTTAATCACATTCGTATTTCCTACTTTGCCATTGATCAGACCACCGGTCAGAACAACAGCATCTCCGGTCTGTAATGAAAGTACTTCTTTTGCCTTTTTCATTGCATGGTAGAACATAACTTCCATCGAACTGAATTCCTCGCAGAGAACCGGAGTTACGCCCCAGCTTAAGTTCAGTTTCCGCCATACCTTCTCGGAAGTCGTCATTCCGATGATATCTACCGGACAACGGAAACGGCTGACCATACGTGCGGTAGTTCCGCTGAGTGTACTTGCGACAATACATTTTGCCTGGACATCAACTGCCATCGCACAGGTTGCATGCGAAATAGCATCCTGAATGCTTCTGGTCTCAAAATCAGAAGTGCGGAAACGCTTGGTATATTTGATCTGGGATTCCGTATACTCAGCAATCTCTGCCATGTTCCGCACGGCATCTACCGGATATTTACCGGCAGCTGATTCCCCGGACAGCATGATCGCGGATGATCCATCGTATACCGCATTTGCCACATCGGAAAGCTCTGCACGTGTCGGACGCGGATTGTGAATCATGGACTCGAGCATCTCGGTCGCGGTTATGACACGTTTTCCGAGCATACGGCACTTACTGATCAGATACTTCTGAACCGCAGGCACTTCCATGCCCGGGATTTCGACTCCGAGATCTCCACGGGCAATCATGACACCATTGGCAATCTCACAGATTTCTTCAATGTGCTCCACACCCGAACGGTTCTCAATCTTTGCAATAATATCAATATCTTCGCCGCCGTTCTCGTCAAGGAATTTACGCATATCCTCGACATCTTTCTTTACGGAGACGAAAGATGCTGCAACGAAATCCACGTCGTTTTTGATACCAAACAGCAGGTCTTTCTTATCCTGCTCACTCAAAAATGCATGATCCATGACCTTGTTCGGAAAATTCATGCTCTTTTTATCCGACACCTCGCCTCCGACAAGAACCTTACAGATGGCATCCGGTGCTTTCAGCTTTTCTACTTCCAGAATAATCAGACCATTGTTGATCAGGACATGATCTCCCACCTTCAGATTGTTGATCAGATTCTTGTAGGTTACGGAAACTCTCTCCTGATTTCCCACAATATCATCCGTTGTCAGTGTAAATGTATCTCCATCTTTTAATGTGATCTTTCCGTTTTCGAAGGTTTTGATCCGGTACTCCGGTCCTTTGGTATCCAGCATGATCGCAATTGGAAGACCTAACGCCTTACGCACTTTTTTGATCGTATCAATCTTCTTCTGATGTTCCTCATGGCTTCCATGGGAAAAGTTTAATCTGGCTACATTCATGCCAGCTTTGCACATCTGTGTCAGTACAGATTCGCTTTCACTTGCAGGTCCGATGGTACAAATAATCTTTGTTTTTCTCATAATGCTTGTTCTCCTGTCTCTATCCAAATTTTTTTGTATCCCCTGAGTTTCATTCTGTCACACACAGACGGGATTTGCGCGGATATACCGCCCGACGATCAGCCGACGCGCCGGTGGAACAAGAAATTTGGGCTTCGAGGTCAGAATTCTCTGTACCAGCAGCCACTGCTGTGTCATATGGCTCACCGGAAGGAAACGAAGCCCGATTCGCCTGACTTGCGGAACAACGGACGGTTTCCCTTCCCTGAGCACTGTCTGGGAAATGCAAAACTCTCCTGCATCATTCAGGTAATCCTCCGCCTGCCGGTTATGCATACTGCTGCTAAGCACATTGACCTTCTGCTGCATTCCACAGGCATCTGCTACATTCATCTCCACCGGCATGCGAAGCACAAACGCCGCAATGACCACAGCGGAACAGATCAGCACAATATGATGTTTCTTTTTGGTCCGTTTTCCGAAGTGCTTATGCATTTGCAATCACATCTGCCAGAGCTTCCATCGCTGGTAGGTCGGACTCTTTCATGGCGGAACGGATCGTTACCATCGGCTCCACAATGGTAATATTTTTCATGGTTTCCAGAATTCCCTTCATCGTTCTTCCGGCCGTCGGTCCCCAGGTACCGTTCTCAATAATACCTACGGTACGGTTCTGGAATGCCTTGGACTGTAAATGATGCAGGAAGTCCTGCATACATGGGAATACACCGCCATCGTAACTTGCTGCTGCAAGAACCATACGGTCATAACGGAACGCATCTTCCACAACTTCTGCCATATCATCACGGGAAAGATCCATGACAGAAACTTTCTCTACTCCTTTGGCACGCAGCATCTCAGCAAATTTCCGTGCTGCTTTTGCAGTATTTCCATGGATCGATGCATATGCTACAAGAACACCCTTATCCTCCGGCTTATAGCTGCTCCAGGTATCATATAATCCAATGTAATAACCAAGATTTTCATTTAATACCGGACCATGCAGCGGACAGATCGTCTGGATATCCAGTCCTGCTGCTTTCTTTAACAGTGCCTGTACCGGTGCGCCGTATTTTCCTACAATATTAAAGTAATATCTTCTCGCTTCACAGGCCCATCCTTCCGGATCTTCATAATCCAGTGCACCGAATTTTCCAAATCCGTCTGCCGAGAATAAAATCTTTTCACTGCTCTCGTATGTTACCATAACTTCCGGCCAGTGTACCATCGGTGCCATATAAAAATTCAGCGTATGGGTACCAAGGGACAAAGACTCTCCTTCTGCCACTGTAATTTTATGGTTCTCATCTACCGGAAGCTCGTCAAAAAACTGTGGAAGCATCTGAAATGTCTTGGCATTTCCCACCAGGGTCACTTCCGGGAAAAGCTCTACCAGACGTCCGATACTTCCGGCATGATCCGGCTCCAGATGGGAAACTATCAGATAATCCACTTTCCGTCCGTCTAATGCGGCCAGCAGATTTTTCTCCCACTGCTCCACACCTCTGGTGTCTACCGTATCCATTAAAGCCACTTTTTCATCCAAAATCAGATAAGAATTATAAGATACACCATGCGGAACCACATACTGGCTCTCGAACAGGTCAATTGTCTTGTCATCTACTCCAATATACTTTACTGCTTCTGAAATTGTTACACTCATTTTTTCTCCCTCTCTCTTTGTTTTTATTTATGTATTATGATGCATACATATCATTTTCTTCTTCACGCTCTAAATCCTCCGGACTCATATAGCGGCGGAACAGGCGCTCTAAAATAAAATCAAATACAATCGATGCAACTGCCGGAATCACCACAAGCAATACCGGTATGATATAAACCGATAAAACCGATGCAACTAAAATCACCAGCAGCAGCAATGCCCATGGCAGATGCCTTATCATCAGCAGAAATGCATTTTTCAATGTCTGCTTTACGGTATTTTCAAATCTTGCAATATATGGGAATAAAAATGCGCTCCACATAATCGCAACAGCAATCATAACCAGAAAGAAATAGAAAAATGCGCCCTTCATACTGCCGGTTTTTAATACCTGATAGGTGATATAGGCATCACAGCCCAGAACAATCATAACGGCCAGCCATATAAGATATGGCAGTGTTGCAGCCTTAAAGTTGTCCCTGAACGCTCCGAAAAAGGTTCTTGTGGTATATCCGCGGTCACCGCGGATGGATTTATGTACCGTGTAATACAGCGCGGTGGTCGCTGCCCCGATCGTAAAAACCGGAATGCAGCAGATCACCCATAAAATGCTGACCCACACGCAGTCCACAAGTTTTCCCAGCATCTGAAATACAATATTATCCCAATTAAATTTCACGCTTATTCCTCCAGTCGCCCAATAATTTCTTCTGCGATTTCTTCTTTTGTTTTTCTATCCGTAGCTACGAGAATGTCTGCAGCCGCCTCATACTTTGGCCGGCGTGCTTCCATCAGTTCAGAAATGTATGCAACATTCATATGACCGTTTAAAAGTGGACGATCCGTACTGTTTTTTACACGTTCGTATATGGTCTGCGGTGTTGCCGTAAGAAATACGATTCTTCCCCCATCCCGCATGCAGTCTACATTTTCCTGTCGCATTGCCACACCGCCTCCACAGGATACGATTGTCGGCTCCTGCTGATTTAGTGACTGGATCAGTTTTGTCTCAAGCTCCCGGAAATAAAGTTCTCCGTATGTTTCGAAAATTTTGCTGATCGGCATTCCCTGTTCTTTTACGATACGCTCGTCCATCTCCACAACCGGATAACCCAGCTTTTGCTTTATCGCACGTGCAATCGTGCTTTTACCGGCTCCCATAAAACCGATCAGGAAAATATTTTTCTTTTCTTTATTCATGAAAAAATTTCTCCTTCACTTCTTCTACCGGCATATCCATACCTGTATATAACCGGAATGCAGCAACTCCCTGCCACAGAAGCATTCCCTTACCTCCAATACAGGTACATCCTGCTTCTTTTGCTTCCCGCAACAGTTTTGTCTCTGCCGGATTATAAACCGCATCACATACAACCAATCCCGGGCGAAATGCAGATAAATCTTTTACCACACTCTGGTCATCCATCGGTTTCATACCAACGATCGTCGCATTTGCAAAAATGTCACTGGATGTGATCTCCTCTGTCATCTTTGCCGTATCCGCAATGTCATATACATTGACAACAATTCCTGGCACTGCTTTTCGGATCTTTTCTGCGGTCTGAAGAGTACGCTCAAAAAATGCATCCTTAATATTGAAAATCGTGATCTCTCTGGCTCCATCTAATGCACATTGTACCTGAATGGCTGTCGCAGCTCCGCCACCGCCTGCGACCGTGATCTTTTTTCCTTTGATATCTACGCCATGGTCCTTGAGGTTGTGTACAAAGCCTTCTCCGTCCGTGATATATCCGGTCAATCTGCCGTCATCGTTGACAATTGTGTTTACAGCTCCGATAATCTGTGCTGCCGGAGACAGCTCATCCACATACTTTGCCGCCTCGGTCTTATCCGGCATCGTCACATTGATTCCACGCATATGAAACAGTTTCACCGCGTCAAGTGCTTCTTTTACCTGATCTTCTTTTACATCAAATGCAACATATGCATAATCCAGCCCCAGCTTTGCAAAGCTGTAATTGTACATTGCCGGGGAACCGGAATGTCCTACCGGCGAACCGATCAGTGCAAGTAACCCTGTATGTCCTGAAATTCTTTCTTCCATCTTTTTCTCCTGTCCTTGTATGTTGGTTATATGATACCATAACTTTTAAATTAAGTACAACAATTCCAGTGGTCTTTGAATAAGTACCTGTGCTCTGTTTTTACGAAGGAACTCCGCATCGCGGAATCCCCACATGACCGAAACACACGGAAGTCCCGTGTTTTCCGCCGTCTGAATATCCACCTCGGAATCACCTACATAAATGGCCTTCTTCGTGTCCGTTTTTAAAATTTTCATGGCTTTTTGTACCATATCGGGTGCCGGTTTTTTTGCCACACCTTCCATCTCACCGATTGCCGTAGTCATATAACCCCGGAAAAAACGTTCATCCAATTCTTTTACTGCCGAGTCCAGCTTATTGGATACAATTGCTGTCTTCACTCCGCGCGCCTTTAATTCAGTCAAAAGATGCATGATATCCGGATATGGTTTTGTATGATCCAGACAATGCTCCCCGTAATATTTTTTAAATTGCGCAAATGTCTCTTCAAACTTCGGGTTTTTCTCCCCATCCGGCACAGCACGCACCATCAGCATGCGCACCCCGTTTCCTACATATCTGCGCACCTGATCCAGCGTACAAGTCGGCATACTCTGTGACTCCAATGCCGCGTTGGTAGCGTTTTTTAAATCTTCCAACGAATATAACAAGGTTCCGTCCAGATCAAAGATCACACTTTTTTGCTCTTCCTGCTCACCGGAATCCCGATAGATTTCTTCAAACAGATCTTTACGCATAATCCGGATATTGTTGATCGTATCACTGCTGTCAACCATGTAATCTCCAACCCGGCCAAGTGTATACTGTTCGTTTTCATCTTTATCCCGGAACAGTTTTACCTTGCGCTCCAGCCTGCGTGCACGAACAATTGTAGTTCCCTTTGGCACGCAGACCTTTGCACATTTCATCGGTTCTACGATGATTCCTTTCTCTACATCTTTGATGGTAGGTTCATACTCTGCATTTCTCAGATCAAACTTCCAATCCGTGTAAATCCGGAATTCTTCCATAAAAGCCTCTTCATTACGAAAGAAACATTCCCCTTTCGGTCCAATGATAAAAACAATTCCTGCTTCCACTGTAGCTTTCATATCTCCCTGCAGAGTCCGCACAGTCACCTGCGTTCCCTCCGCAAAGAGATCCGTTGCCCGGACATATCCCCACGGAACGGAGCGTCTGCAGTACGTCTTTGCATCCTCTGCCTCTATTCTGCAATCCTGTGCATACACAATATCGGTATTTCCCATATAGTCCCGCATACGCTGCTCGATAACAGATTTAATCCCCGAAGCTGCCGGCTGTTCATGTCTTCCCTGTGCATCATACTCCATGCGCGGTGCAAAATGATGTTCTTTGCAAAACTTTAAATATTCCTGTGTCATCAATTCCATCGGAATCAGACCACCCGCTTTTTCCAGATGTCCTCCGCCGGAACCAATTCCTTTGCACAACTCTGCCGCAAGTTCACTCGCCTTGACTTCTTTCACACAGCTTCTCACTGAAAACTTCACACCTTCTGGTTGCAGATTAAATGCCACACAGATATCAATCGCATCCACTTCCAGTACCAGATCGGAAATCAGTCCGAGAATATTCGGATCACACTGCCCCACTTTTACAATCGCGGCACGAAATTCTTCTACATAATCCGTATGAAGAAGTGCTGCTCCAGCAACTTCCAGTTCTTCCAGCGAAAGATTGGCATTGCGGAGTTTCCTCATGATTGCCGGGTCAAAGTTTGCCTCGTCACGCAGATCCCGGTCTAGCGGATGTACAATTTCCGTCAAACTTCCGGTATCCGTATATAATCCATAATACAGTGCTGTTGACAACTCACGATTACCTCGTACATCAAATCCTTCTGTTTTGAGCATATTCCAGACCAGTGTCGAGCACGCGCCCAGATTAGAACGCACCTCGGAAAGCTCTGGTAATTCCGTGCAGATCCGGTGATGGTCAATTACAGCAATATGTTCTGCTTCAAACACTGCAGAATTTCCGGAATGGTACTGGCAGTCCACCATCACCAATAACTCTGGTTTGTGCAGATAATCCACATGCTCGATTGGTATTTTCAGATTCCGGATCAGCATCACCAGATTCGTTTTCCGGATCACATTCTGTCCTCCGTAAATCAGACGTGGTTCTTTTCCTTTGGATTTCAAATACAGATAGACCCCAAATCCACATGCAATGGTATCTGCATCCGGATTGTCATGGCACTGTATTACAATATTGTCATACGCTAATAACTCACTCAGTCTCATCTTGATTCCCCTTGCCTGATTGTTCTACTTGCTTTTTAGATTATATGGGAAGAAAAAGCTGCTGCGGTTCTTTTTGTCAAACATCGAATTATATTGCAGCATATGATACTTTTCAATCCATTCTTTTTCTTCTCCCTCGGCCTCATCGATATGCAGGTAGCAGCCTTTACTCTTGGAATAATAGCCTCTGGAATTGATGGCTGGAACAACCTCCTGCATATCTGCCAGAAACTTATTGTATGCCGGAAGCTCAATTCCAGCCCGTTCCAGTGCCATGGTAGACAGATAATCAAGACTGGTAATGTCTACCGTTTCTTCCGGTGTATCATAATTGGTCCAGATAAAAAACGGAACTGTGTACAGTTTTTCCAGCTCATCTTCCGTCAGCCCTGTGAGTCCTTTTCCATTCAGAATCGGATAAAAATTACTGTTTAAGCTTGGCTGATGATCTCCAAAGAAAATGATTTCTACCGGATCATCTACCTTTGAAAAATAACTGATCAGGTTTTTTACTGCCTCATCACTCTCGTGTACCAGGGACAGATACTGGTTGGCATCCGTATAAGAACGTCCAACTTTATAATAATTCTCCGGAAAATTGTCATAGGTTTCCGTATAACCACCGTGGTTCTGCATGGTAATTCCCATAAAGAACAGTTTTTCATTATTTTTACGGTTTTCATAACGCCTGATAATCTTATCATACAGTTCCTGGTCGGTAATATATTCCCGCAGGATCTTTGTCTGGTCAAAATAATCAATAAAGTGCATTTCGTCAAACCCGATATGCGGATACACCAGATTCCGGCTCCATCCGGTTTCATAATATGGATGCATGGCAATGCACGTATACCCGTCATCTTTCAGATTTGACACAATCGTTGTCGGAGTATCACTGATATACTGCTGATAAACAACGGATCCCATCGGAAGAAATGCCATGGAATTTCCGGACATAAATTCCCACTCCGAATTAGGAGTCTTCGCGCCAAATACCGACGAAAGTGCATATCCCTTCGTTGTATTCTCTTTCAAAGAATCGATAAACGGTGTGAGCGGCATGTTGGTCTGCAGATCCCCCAACACACTCAGATCGGAAAACGATTCATTCATAATGGCAATGATCGTCGGATTTTTTGCTTTTTCATTTGTTGTGCTGTAATCCTTTTTATCGGATTGATAGGTTTTCTCCAGTTCTTTGATCTTATCTTTGGAATATCCTTCCGGAGCAGAAATAAAACTGTCACGAATCCCCAGTACGTAATTCAACAGATATCCATTGCGATAAGTTCCCTTCTGTTCCCACGTCTCTGTGTTTACATCATAAGCATTTGCTGCAATGATCACACAACTTAAGGCAATCGCCATCACAGAAATTACCCGCATCTGAATTTTTCCGGTAAACCGGACATGCCATTTGCGGACAAAAGCAATAAACAATGCTGCCAGAAAGATCACATATACTCCACGATCGTTCAATTGCAATTTATAATTTCCCGCCACACTCAGACCGGTTCCAATGGATCTGATATCGGAAAACGTAAATTCATTTCCGCGGAACAGATATACAAAATAGTCTACAAATCCAAACGAAAGCAGCGACACATGGGCAATGATGCAGGTCAGCCCACTGTTGTTCGTAAAAATCTGCACAACAAAATAGACAATCAGACAGCAAAGCACATTTAAAAAGAGCTTCTCGTACGTTGTCCTCGTAAAGTTTTCAGGATCAAGCAGCATATACTGTATCGAAAAAGTGGTGAGACAGGAACCTCCGATAAACAGAATCAGTGTCCAGAGCCACGGACACCGGTCATCCAGTTCCAGATGCAGACTTTTTACCAGATAGTACAAAAATCCATATGCGATCAATGCAACAATGGAAAAATCAATGGTCACATACATTACGACTGCCAATATAATTGCAATCGCCGCCCAGATGTTATTTTTTTTATCGTATTGAAGTTTGATTTTAAATTTTGGTTTCATGCCATTACAATACAACAAAATTCCCGGCATGTAAACCGGGAATCCTGTCTGAAATCTTAATTTTGTGTGAATTATGTTACTGTTCACAGGTTACCCTGCGAACAGTAATCGAATTATTTCTTTTTGAAGTTTGTGTATCCCTTCTGCTTATATGGATGTGCAGCCCAGAGTTTATCTGCTGTTTCTTTCCAATCCTTTGCGTAATCTACGCACTTTCCACACAGATGCTCAACCGGCTCCTCCTGTTCTACATCTGTAGAATGAGCTCCAGTCTCATGAACCATCTTCTGTAAAATCTCCGGATTCTCAAGCATCGGACATGGACGAAGCATGTTTTCGTTGAATGGCTGGTTATCACGGTAAGCCATAAACAACGGCTGCTTCAGACACTCAAGCAGGGATTTCTCGCGGATGTTTGCTCCAGAGTAGTGAATAAATACACATGGCTCTACATCACCCTTCGGGTTAATATGACAGTAGTTACGTCCTCCGGCGATACATCCTCCAACGTATTCACCGTCGTTCTGGAAATCCATAACGAAGATTTCTTTTCCACCTTCAAATCCACGAACTTCACGCAGTCTGTGGTAAATATATTCTCTCTGCTCCTTGGTCGGCATCAGTTCCGGTGAAGCCTTCATTCCTACCGGCATCAGATGAAAATACCATGCGAAACGGCTTCCATGCTCGATCAGAAGATCAAAGAACTCATCACTGGTAACCGCATCCATATTCTTGCTTGTATAACATACACTGTTTCCAAAGATCAGTCCGTTCTCATGTAACAGATCCATTGCGTGAAGGACTTTATTGTATACACCTTCTCCACGTCGGAAATCGTTGGCATCTTCAAATCCCTCAAGGGAAATGGAAAGGGAAAGATTTCCTACACGCTTCATATCCTCGCAAAGCTTCTCATCTACAAGTGTTCCGTTTGTGTAGCAATGGAATGCGCAGTCATTGTGTTTCTCACACAGACGGATAATATCAGCCTTACGCACCAGTGGTTCTCCACCGGTCATCATATAAAAATATACGCCCAGTTCCTTACCCTGTGTAACAATGTTGTCTAACTCATCAAATGTCAGATTTAATTTATGACCATACTCTGCTGCCCAGCATCCTGTACAATGGAGGTTGCATGCACTGGTCGGGTCCATAAGAATGAGCCACGGAATATTGCAGTTCTCAATTTCTCTCATTTTACGAATCTTCTTGGTTCCTGCAAACGCTGCCTGATATCCAAGATTCAGTGCTGTCATCTTGGCAACATGCGGATCTGTCTCATCCAAAAGACGATTCACATAACGCATCCACTTGCTGTCCGGATTCTGAATCATTTTCTTTGCGCCTTCGTATGCCTCAGAACGGAAATTGCTTCCCATAAACTTCTGTGCAAGGTTTACAATATTGAGCAAACCTTTCTCTCTGTCCTTATTCAGACTCTTTAACGTAGCATCGATAGCGAGCGAAAACGCCTGTCTTTCTGCCGCATCTTTTAAACTTGCCATTTTCTTACTCCTCCGTTTTCTTTCCTGTGTAAATAAATCATAAGATATTTCATCCATTGGAAGTATAGTTGTTTTTCCACCGAATGAACATATTCAATCACAAAACCATGTATGTTTGCAATATACAATCTTCTGAAAATGTCTAAAAAAACATGATTTGTGCATTTTTCCAACGATTTTTGGATATAATTTTTGTTGCAGACTCAAAACGTAGTTTTGAATACTACGTGACATTATACCACTATCTTATGTAAAGTCAACCTAAAATATTTACTTCTGCCGCAAATTGACCGAAGCAATAAAATATACTCTGTCTCTTATACACATCTGACGCTGCCGACGATAC
>ENA-UACL01000290-UACL01000290.1-human-gut-metagenome-genome-assembly--contig:-NODE-290-length-15959-cov-4.694416_pt1 | contig 15959 bp, 10 predicted proteins | sample MGYA00243876_ERZ654219 | MGnify/ENA primary metagenome ERZ654219 (study PRJEB26926, sample SAMN06164986) | human gut metagenome | biome: ENVO:00009003; feature: ENVO:2100002; material: ENVO:00002003...
CGCGACCGAGATGAAGCGAAGCGGAATCGAGGTTCCGCGGGGCAGGTCAGGCGGAGGCAGTCAGAAAACCTGTACCGGAAGAAGAGCAGGCCGCCCGCGACCGAGATGAAGCGAAGCGGAATCGAGGTTCCGCGGGGCAGGTCAGGCGGACGAAGGCGATATTACGTGAAAGCAGTAAGCAGAAGAGAAAGTGAGTGAAAGGAGAACTTATGGAAAAGGAAAAAATTTTATTTACATCTGAGTCAGTTACAGAGGGACATCCGGATAAGATGTGTGATCAGATTTCAGATGCGATTCTGGATGAGTTAATGCGTCAGGATCCGATGAGCCGTGTTGCATGTGAGACATGCTGTACAACAGGTCTTGTTATGGTTATGGGAGAGATCACTACAAAAGCATATGTAGATATCCAGAAGATCGTTCGTGATACAGTTCGCGAGATCGGATATACAAGAGGAAAATATGGCTTTGATGCAGATACCTGCGGTGTACTCACAACATTGGATGAGCAGTCAACAGATATTGCAATGGGAGTTGATAAGGCTCTGGAAGCAAAAGAAAACCAGATGTCTGAGGAAGAGCTGGAAGCAATCGGCGCTGGCGACCAGGGTATGATGTTCGGCTATGCAACCAACGAGACAGAGGAATATATGCCTTACCCGATTTCTCTGGCGCACAAGCTGGCACAGCAGCTGACCAAAGTAAGAAAAGACGGCACACTGACCTATTTAAGACCCGACGGCAAGAGCCAGGTTTCTGTAGAATATGATGAAAACGACAAGCCGGTTCGTCTGGAAGCAGTTGTATTATCCACACAGCATGATCCCGATGTAACACAGGAACAGATTCACGAGGATATCAAAAAATATGTCTTTGATCCGATTCTGCCTGCAGAGCTGATCGATGAGAACACCAAGTTCTTCATCAACCCGACCGGACGTTTCGTAATCGGCGGACCTCACGGTGACGCTGGTCTGACCGGCCGTAAGATCATCGTAGACACCTACGGCGGATATGCACGTCACGGCGGCGGAGCTTTCTCCGGAAAAGACTGTACAAAGGTTGACCGTTCTGCAGCATATGCAGCACGTTACGTTGCAAAGAACATCGTAGCAGCAGGACTTGCAGAGAAATGTGAGATCCAGTTATCCTATGCGATCGGTGTAGCACAGCCGACATCCGTTATGGTAGATACTTTCGGCACAGGTAAATTATCCGATGAGAAGTTAGTTGAGATCATTCGTGAGAACTTCGATCTTCGTCCGGCAGGAATCATCAAGATGCTTGACTTAAGAAGACCGATCTACCGTGGAACAGCAGCTTACGGCCATTTCGGACGTACAGACTTAGACCTTCCGTGGGAGGCAGTTGATAAAGCTGAGACATTAAAAAAATATCTGTAAGAGATATCTGAAATACAAAACTCATTTGTCTTCACAAAAAGTTTAGACAATTTTATATAAATTAAATGGGATTTGAAATTTTTCATGCTATAATAGGTCATAAAGGTATGTTTATGAAGGTCATAAAATACCCTTATGACCTTTTTTGTGGGAACAGAAACCGGAAAGGCGAACATGTAATATGAAACTGAAATCAAAAATCATCATTTCTTTTTGTATTATCATATTTGTTCCGATCGTGCTGATGATGGCGGCACTTTTCAGTTTTCAGCGTATACAGGTGAAGGCGATTGAGCAGACTTATGGAATCAAGGAAAATAATTACAGCTATTTTTCCAATTCCATGCAGCTTTTAAGCCGTTTTACGAAAGAATGTTTCAAGGAACTGAAAGATGCGGCGAAGAATGATCCGGCACGGCTGGAGGATCAGGAATATTTAAATGAACTCAACCAGACATTAGAGGAGAAGAGTTCTTATCTGATCGTGAGAAAGGATAAAGAGTTAATTTATATCGGTGAGGATGCAAGCATTTCGCTGCTGACACAGCTGCCGTCGTATGGGGATACGGTGAAAGATGAGGACGCCGGCACTTACATTGATGGTGACGAACAGGTGCTGATCAAGCAGATCGACTTCCAGTTTCAGGATGGGAGTGACGGAAGTGCCTTTATTGTTACGATCTTAGAGGAGACAGTTCCGGAGGTAAAGAAACTTCTCATTGATGTGCTGATCTCGATCCTGCTGATCCTTGTGCTGACTGCGACGATGCTGACCATCTGGATGTATACCAGCATGATCAATCCAATCAAAAAACTGCAGACGGCGGCACAGAATATCAAGGATGGCAATCTTGATTTTTCAGTGGAATCGGACAGCAGGGATGAGATTGGGGAACTCTGCAGATCGTTTGAGGAGATGCGCCTGCGCTTAAAGGATAATGCGGAGGAAAAGATTGAGGGCGAAAAAGAAAATAAGACGCTCATCAGCAATATTGCACATGATTTAAAGACGCCGATCACGGCAGTAAAAGGGTATGCGGAAGGACTGATGGATGGCGTGGCGGATACACCGGAGAAGCGGGATAAATATATCCGCACGATCTACAATAAGGCAAATGAGATGGATACGCTTTTAAATGAGTTGACATTGTATGCTAAAATTGATACGAACCGTATCCCTTACAATTTCGCAAAGATCAATGTATCGGAATATTTTAATGATTGCGTAGAAGAGATCGGACTTGATCTTGAAACAAAAAATATCAGGCTTGCCTACTTTAATTATGTGGACGAAAATGTTTTGATCATAGCAGATCCGGAGCAGCTTCGTCGTGTGATCCACAATATTATCGGCAATTCCATCAAGTATCTGGATAAACAGCAGGGATTTATCAATATCCGCATCAAGGATGTCGGTGACTTTATTCAGGTGGAGATCGAGGACAACGGAAGAGGTATTTCCGCAAGAGATCTGCCATATATTTTCGACCGGTTTTACCGCGCGGATGCGTCGCGCAACTCGGCAACCGGCGGCAGCGGTATTGGTCTGTCCATTGTAAAGAAGATCATAGAAGACCATGGTGGAAAGATCTGGGCGACCAGCAAAGAGTCCATCGGAACGGTCATGTATTTTGTAATTCGTAAATATCAGGAGGTACCAAATGAGTAAAGTTTTGATTATTGAAGATGAGGTTGCAATCGCAGACCTGGAGAAAGATTATTTAGAACTCAGCGGGTTTGAGGTGGAGACTGAGAATGACGGCGTGGTCGGATTAAAACGTGCGCTCTCCGAAGATTTTGATATGTACATTTTAGATCTGATGCTGCCGGGCATTGACGGCTTTGAGATCTGCAAACAGATCAGAGAGGAAAAAAATACACCGATCCTCATGGTATCTGCCAAAAAAGACGATATCGATAAGATCAGGGGACTGGGACTTGGCGCGGACGATTACATCACAAAGCCGTTCTCACCGAGTGAGCTTGTCGCGAGGGTAAAGGCACACCTTGCCCGCTATGAGCGCCTGATCGGAAGCAACGCAGTAGAGAACGACGTGATTGAGATCCGCGGCATCCGTATCGACAAGACAGCAAGACGTGTCTGGGTCAACGGGGAAGAAAAACAGTTTACGACCAAGGAATTTGACCTTTTAACATTCTTAGCAGAGCACCCGAACCATGTGTTCACGAAGGAAGAACTCTTCCGTGAGATCTGGGATATGGAGTCGATCGGAGATATCGCAACTGTGACCGTGCATATCAAAAAGATCCGTGAGAAGATCGAGATGAATACTAATAAACCTCAGTATATAGAGACTATTTGGGGTGTAGGATACCGCTTTAAACTTTAGTTTTTATCCCAAATATTCTCCGACTATTTGGGGTGTAGGATATACATTTAAACTGTAAAGGTTTTTTATTTTGCATGTATCAGAGAAAAGAAAAATGGCGCGGAAGTCAGAAAATGGCTTCCGCGCCTTATTGCCAGTACATCGTTTTCAAAGAAGTAATATGAATTTGATGAAAGTACAGATCAGAAACGGAAGATTTTGATCATTTGATTGATAAGAAAGAAGCGATTAACCGTCTTCGCTATGAAAAGCCGAATATGCAGATTTGCTTTCGGACAGAAGATGCTTTGAAAAAGCTGCATTTCCGACATGCATTGCATGAGTGATGGATATCTTGCAGAAGAGCTTGAGATAGAGTATAAAAAGGGTATATAATAAAAAAGTTCGGGTTCAGATAACAGGACAGAAAAACAGGGCACATTTTTCATATCCCGATCAATATAGGATAAGCGAGGAAACACAAATGAGTAACTACGAAAAACCAGTTGTTGTAATGGCAGAAGAAAGCACAGAGGGCGTGTATCTTGCAAGCGGAGATCACCTGGAACAGTGCAGATTTGGAAGAACAGAGGCATCTGCAGGGGCAGATGCGTGCCAGGAATGTTCTAAGAGCGGTGGAAAGAGAGCTACTCCTTTGCCGGGAGAAGAATCTGCAAGGAGAGATGATTTTAAAAGCTGCGTGGACAATATGCCGATCAAGCAGTAGAAATGAGGAACAGTATGCAGCCAGCGATCATTTATGAAGATGAAGACATTATCGTCTGTAAAAAACCGGCAGGCGTGGCGACACAGACCAGACGCATCGGGCAGGCGGACATGGAGAGCCTGCTAAAAAATTACCGTGCATCCAAAGGGGAGCTTCCTTATATTGGTGTGGTACATCGGTTAGACCAGCCGGTGGAAGGCATTATGGTGTTTGCAAAAAATAAAGAAGCAGCGGCAGATCTAAGCCGCCAGATCAAAACAAAACTGGCGGACAAATATTATTATGCGATGACGGACGGCGTGCCGGAAAAGAAAAAAGGAACCTTAGAGGATGAACTTTTACAGAATGGAAAGACAAATACCTCCGAGGTGGTGGAAAGAGGAACACCGCAGGCAAAACATGCCAGCCTTTCCTATGAGGTGGTCGAGCAGGATGGAAAACATGCCGTTTTGCGTATCAAACTTGATACCGGACGCCACCATCAGATCCGGGTGCAGCTTGCACATGCAGGGATGCCGATCGTTGGGGATAAAAAGTACAACTTCAAAGAAAACATTGCACCGTCGGGCGGACAGCTTGCACTGTGCTCTTTTAAGATCGCGTTCCGGCATCCGAAAACGCATAGAAAACTGGAGTTTGAAATTGACAAGCCTTTTGGTTTATCATAAAATAAATCCAAAGGTTTAGATAGAAGAGTAAGGAGATTTATCATGGCAAAGGACAAGAAGTTAGTAGAGGCAATCACTTCCATGGAGGAAGATTTTGCCCAGTGGTATACAGATGTGGTCAGGAAAGCGGAACTGATCGATTATTCATCCGTAAAGGGATGTATGATCCTTCGTCCGGCAGGCTATGCGATCTGGGAAAATATTCAGCATGAGTTAGACCGCCGTTTCAAAGAGACCGGTGTTGAGAACGTATATTTACCGCTGTTTATCCCGGAGAGTCTGTTAGAGAAAGAAAAAGATCACGTTGAGGGATTTGCACCGGAGGTTGCATGGGTAACTTATGGTGGTTTGAATCAGCTTCCGGAACGTCTGTGTGTCAGACCGACTTCTGAGACATTGTTCTGTGATTTCTATAAAAACATCATCCAGTCTTACCGTGATCTGCCAAAGGTATATAACCAGTGGTGTTCTGTTGTAAGATGGGAGAAGGAGACACGTCCTTTCTTACGTTCCAGAGAGTTCTTATGGCAGGAGGGACACACAGCACATGCGACCGCAGAGGAAGCAGAGCAGAGAACCGTACAGATGTTAAATGTCTATGCGGATTTCTGTGAGGAAGTATTAGCAATGCCGGTTGTACGCGGACAGAAGACGGAAAAAGAAAAATTTGCAGGTGCGGAGGCAACTTACACGATCGAAGCACTGATGCATGATGGAAAGGCATTACAGTCAGGAACCAGCCACAACTTTGGCAATGGATTTGCGAAAGCATTTGGCATCCAGTATACGGATAAAGATAACAAACTTCAGTATGTATATCAGACATCCTGGGGTATGACGACACGTCTGATCGGCGCGATCATCATGGTACACGGAGATGATTCGGGTCTGGTGCTGCCGCCGCGTATTGCACCGGTACAGGCTATGGTCATCCCGATCCAGCAGCAGAAAGACGGTGTGCTTGACACTGCAAAAGAAGTCTGTGAACGCATCGGAAAAGTCTGCCGTGCAAAACTTGATGATTCCGACAAGAGCCCGGGATGGAAGTTCTCTGAGCAGGAAATGAGAGGTATCCCGGTTCGTATCGAACTTGGACCAAAGGATATCGCAGCAGGCAAATGTGTGGCAGTACGCCGTGATACCAGAGAGAAGATTGAGATCGCATTAGACGAACTTGAAGCAAAACTGCCAGAGTTGTTAGAGCAGATTCAGAAAGATATGTTTGCGCGTGCAAAAGCACACAGAGATGCACATATCTGGGATGCACATAATTACGAAGAATTTACCACGATTGCAAATGAGAAACCGGGCTTTATCCGTGCAATGTGGTGTGGGGATCAGGCTTGCGAGGACAAGATCAAAGAAGACCTTGCAGTGACCTCACGCTGTATGCCGTTTAACGATCAGGAGCACATTTCAGATGTCTGTGTATGCTGTGGAAAGCCGGCACACAAATTAGTATATTGGGGTAAAGCATACTAAGATAATTAATAGTCTGTTTGAAAACAGACGGATTACTTTGAATGAAAACGGAACTGGAAAATGATCCGGGGAACACAGCCAGGTTTCACGGATCACAAGGTTCTGTTTTCATTTTACATAATATGAAAACGATTCCGGTAGCGTTTCTACGATGAATTACAGGACAGAAAAAGTACATGTAACACAAAATATTATTTTTCCAGGGGGCAGGAGAAGATGATAGAAAAATATTATGATGGTGCGATAGAACAGGTAGCAGCCGGTTTGGGAACTGTGGAAAAGAACCATCTTTTAGTCAGATACAGTGGACAATTTTCCGTAGAAAACTTAAATGATACAAAGCAGCTTGAGAAAAATGAAGACATTTTCGTACAGGTACATGAATTTGAAACGGGGGAGATTACCTGTGCGTATGAGCCGTATCTTACCATGATCTGTGATGGGTTCAGGCGGTATATGACGGGAACGTTTGAAGAATTTATGGAAACGTGCGATGTGTATTATCTGCACCGGCCGGTTTTGCTTGGTTATTTTAATCAGGATAATACAGGGCGGGAGGAGATCATTTTGCTTGATGAGGTGGCATATGAGCAGGAACGCATGTTGGCGGCACTTGAGCGCATGCTGTGTGCCATTGCTGACAGGCATCCGGTTCTGTTTGTTTTGAACCGTTTTCAGCTGGCTTCTAAAAGTACCATGCAGCTTACGGCGCGCTTTTTGAAATGTGAAAACTGCAATATCGGTCTTGTGCTTGGCGTGAGTGATATCCAGGCAATGCCGGAATTTCTGGTGCCGGACTGGGAAATGCTGTATGAGACATTAGATGATGGCAGTAAGATTTATCATATCGGAAATTCCGGCAGAAAAAAAGAAGAAACCATAGATGACGAAAAATACGTTGACTATGGAAGTGAAAAAGTGTACCGGAAACTGCAGAATATGGTGGAATTTCTTGATTTTGACCAGGCGGCATATTATTTAGAAACCATTGAGCGAAAGATAAAATTTGATAATCTTTTAGTGGATGATGCCGCGCGTTTTCGCATGTGGCTCTTATTTGTCAAAGTATCGATTTTAAGACAGGATATTCCAAAAGCGCTTGAAATCTGCGAGGATCTGGAAAAAATCCATCTTGCCGGAAAGGAAGAGGAGTGTGCATATGAGCAGGATTATCTGATCGCGACCGCATATATGTACCAGGGAAAATTAAAAGAGGCTTTGGAGATGGCAGGAGAAACATACCGCATCGCCGGGAAAATGTCCGATGATTACCGGATGTTTTTATCCGAACTGTTGGAGGCAAAGATCCAGATGTCCGGCTGGTATAACATCTTTTTCTGTGCACAGGATGTAAAGATAAAGGAAAGCCTGATCCAGAATCTGATCCGTTACAACTATCGCAATCACCTGGCACATGTATATATTTATGCGTACGATAACAAGCCGGAGATCGTGAAAAAAGCAAACCAGTCCGAGGAGCTTCTGATTTATTTCAGCAGGGGAATCCGCATAGCAAAAAAACTTGGAAATGAGTATCTGATCAATATGGCATACCAGAAAAATATTATGCTGTCATCGACAAACGGTATGTATGAGATATCTCTGCTTTATTCGGTGAGGACTTATGAGGCACTGAAAGATAAAAGATCAATCCAGGCAGGGCGTATTTATTCGGGGATTGCATATAACTTATGTGCGATCGGTGAAAATGAGCGCGCGATGGCTTATTACAGGCATGCAATCCGTCTGTTTTATCATCTGAGGGAACCGGAAGATATTGCGGAAGTGCAGTATAACATGTCTTTAAACTGCATTATGTGTGGACAATATGAAAAGGCGGAGTTTTATCTGACACAGTGCATGAAAGCGGTGGAGCGTCTGCATTTAAACAGCTTAAGAGTCTGCAATCTATCCAAATTATATGGACTGCTCGCTCTTGTGTCGATCTTAGAGGGTAACCGGTTTAACTGTGAACGTTATTTAAACAACTGCAGGCAGTTTTTAAATTACGTTATAGAAAAAGAAAAGATGGGGGATGGGTTTGGAACAGTCCACGATTATGCAAAGATCGATGATGACATGTTTTTGTATACATTCTCCCGCGGACTTCTTGCTGTACACGATGGAGATTATGAAAAAGCAGACACAGATTATGAGAAAGCGGAGGATTATCTGAGCCGATCCGAGGGAAATCAGTTTTTCAGCTATGCACTTTTCCGGCAAAAGTGGATGGAATGTTTCAAATGTCTCGAAAATCAGAAAGGTTATGAGAAGCAGAAAAAAACGTTAGAAGAATACGAAAGGCAGCATTTCAGTACCTATGGAAAACTGGCGAAAAAAATGATGGATACACTGCCGCCGGTGGATGAGGCGGACGGGCAGCAGGATGTTTCCGAACAGGAATTAGACGTACTGCTCTGGCAGGAGAGCATGGTATTAGCCTATAAGAGCAAGAAACACCAGCTGGATTTTATTTCGACCTGGCAGAAACTGATTGATGTGACCGGGGTCTGTGCAGAGGAAATGATCGATGCGGTCATGAAAACATTTTTAAATCACTTTAATGTGGACTGTGCGGTGTATGCGCGCTGTATGGAGAGACAGACGCAGGTATTATACAATAATACCGGGATCGATTTAAACGAGGAGCGGACGGGCAGGATCATCGCATCTTTAAAGCGGAATCCGGGAGGCTACGCGATCTCAAAGATCAGCAGCAACTATAACGAACACCAGGATATCACGGCATTGTTTGGTGAGGATGACGTGTGCTCTTTGGTGGCGGTGCCGTATTTTAACAATGCAAAACTCGAAAGTTTTCTGATCACCTATGTGAGGATGAAGGATAACTGGCATTCTTCCGTAAACCGGTATATGCTCGATGAAGATGATTTAAATATGTATCAGCTTTTATTCCGCGAGGTAAAATATTCTTTGAACCGTCTGGACGCATATGATAAAATATACGAGATGAACAATAAACTTTACCTCGCAGCAGTCACTGACCAGCTCACCGGAATTTACAACAGGGAAGGTTTTTACCGTAGGATCAAAGATCTGATAGATGAATTTTCGGGTGGAAAACGGAAACCGGAACTGGGTCTGATGTTTATTGATCTCGATAATTTTAAGCATTATAATGATACTTACGGTCATGATGTCGGCGACCTGGTTTTAAAGGAAATGGCAGATATTTTTTCCGGTCTGTGTGAAAAACAGGGATTTGTCTGCCGCTATGGTGGAGATGAATACATTATTGTATTTTTCACCGCGGATAAAGAAAGGCTGAAGGAAACGGCAAAGCAGATCTATCAGAAGATCGATCAGGCGGACGGTTTTGAAAAAGCGATTTCTGAGAAACTGAAAAAACAGATTTCCATCCGGAAAGAGCAGCGCATTTCCTGCTCCATTGGAATCGTGTTGGCAGAAGACATTCATGGCGAGGAAGAAATCAACCAGATGATCAAGAGGGCGGATGATCTGCTCTATTCGATCAAGACAACGAAAAAGGGAACTTACCGTATATGAAAATCGTTTTGCCGGAAAAAGTAAAATTTATCATAGAAACATTGGAAACACACGGGTATGAGTCGTATGCAGTCGGCGGATGTGTGCGCGATACCATGTTACACCGCACACCGGGCGACTGGGACATCACGACGCAGGCAAAACCGGAGCAGGTCAAAGAAATATTTGCCGAAAAGAACATTCATACCATTGACACCGGAATCCAGCACGGAACCGTGACTGTGATGGTGGAACATGAGGGATTTGAGGTGACGACCTACCGGATCGACGGGGAATATGAGGATGCGAGACATCCGAAAAATGTACAGTTTACCGCGAGTCTGTTAGAGGATTTAAAAAGGCGTGATTTCACGATCAATGCCATGGCGTACAATGACAAAAACGGCCTGATCGACGCGTTTGACGGTGTGGGTGATTTAGAGCGCGGCGTGATCCGCTGTGTGGGATGTGCCATGGAACGTTTTTCCGAGGATGCATTGCGGATGCTTCGCGCCGTGCGTTTTGCGGCGCAGCTTGGGTTCGACATCGAGGCAGAGACAAAAGAAGCGATGGTAAAACTTGCGCCTGATATTGCAAAAATCAGTGCGGAGCGGATACAGACTGAACTGGTAAAATTAATTACATCCGCACATCCGGGAGAAATCAGGACTGCATGGGAAACAGGACTTACGGCAGTGTTTCTGCCGGAGTTTGACCGTATGATGGCGACACCGCAGAATACAAAGCATCATTGTTATTCGGTCGGGGAGCACACGGTGGCAGCGCTGGAACATATTGTGGGAGATAAGGTACTGCGCCTTACCATGCTGTTACATGATGTGGCAAAACCTGTGTGCAGAACCACGGATGCTTCCGGCAATGACCATTTTTACGGACATCCCAAAGAAGGCAGTGAGATGGCAAGAAAGATCCTCCGCCGGTTAAAGTTTGACAATGACACGACCGATAAGGTGTGCCGGCTGGTGTGCTGGCATGATGACAATCCGCCGCTTTCCGAGAAAAACGTAAGAAGGGCGGTAAGCAGGATCGGAGTGGAACAGTATCCTGCATTATTTGCAGTGAAACGTGCGGATATTCTGGCACAGAGTGAATACCAGAGAGAAGAAAAACTCTCTTATGTAGATGGCTATGAGGCGTTATACCGGGAAATTTTAGAGAAGAATCAGTGTCTTACAATACGGGATTTAGCTGTAAATGGAAGTGATCTGATCGCTGCCGGGATGAAATCCGGAAAAGAGATCGGGGAGACATTAAAAAGTCTTTTAGAACTGGTGCTTGATGATCCAGAACTGAATAACAGGGAACTGCTGTTAGAGCGAATCTGTAGTCATGAATAAACAAACCCTCTCATATGATGAAGAGACACGGGGTAAGACCGTAATCAATCATATGGGGGGCGTTTTTTTGTATAATCGACCGGAACAGATATTAGAACAATACGAACTGGAAGTAAAGTCCATCTCAAGAGGACGGGACAGCTATCAGTGTGATACAGAGCAGGGACCGAAAATTTTGCGGGAATACAGAGGATCAAAGGAGCGGGCCGGGTTTTTAGCGGATATGCTGGATCATCTGAGTGGACAGGGAAGAACGGTGGAGACGGTAATGCGGACAAAAGAGGGTGAGCCGTTTTCCGTGAACGAGGAGGAAACAAAATACATATTATATCAGGCATTTCCGGGGGCGGAATGTGACACGAAAAACAGGGCGGATATGCTTTCTGCAGTAAGAGAACTTGCATTGCTTCACCAGTCTGCGCAGAATTATGAGGGCAGTGTGCCGGAGTTTTTAAAGTCAGGGCAGAATAATCTGCTTCTTCTCTATGAAAAAAGAAACCGGGAATTGAACAAAGTCAGAAATTATATCCGTGCAAAAAAGAAAAAGAATGATTTTGAGATGATGTTTTCGGTCTGGTATCCGGAGTATGTGAAAAAAGCACAGGAGACGACGGATATTTTAAAAGATCTGGGAATCCAGGAACAGCTGATCGGATTCTGCCATGGGGACTATAACCAGCACAATGTCATTTTTTCACGGGAAGGGATCGCGGTTGTCCATTTTGAAAATTTCCTGTATCAGGAGAGCGTCGGGGATCTTGCCAACTTTATCCGGAAAATGATGGAAAAAAATAACTGGAATGCCGGACTTGGCATGGATCTGATCCGCGGATATGACCGGGTTAGAAAACTGTCGCCGGAGGAACTGAAATATCTGTATGTGTATCTTGCATACCCGGAAAAATTCTGGAAGATCGCCAACCGTTATTATAATTCACACAAGGCGTGGCTGTCGGGAAGAAATATAGAAAAACTGGAAAAAGTCGTTGCACAGGAGGACGCAAGGGAGCAGTTTTTACAGATGCTCTTTCACTTTACCGTATAGACAGTTTGCGGTATAATCAGGTGAGTAAAAAATTGTTCAAAGCTACAGTAGGAGACAGGAGAATACATGAAGATAAAATATCAGATCATATTACTGCTTACAGCAATGGTCATGCTGCTTGGCGGATGTGGGAAGAAAAATACGGTCGTGACAGGACGCTATTATTATCCGGATCAGGAGAAAGATGCAAAAACGGAAGAAACGTCGGATGATGCAGATGAGTCGGCGGAGACGACTGAGAAAAATGAAGCTGTGATCGGAAGTGACCAGTTTCTGATCAAAACAAATGATATGCAGGAGGAATGCCTGACGTTAGAGCAGATTGCATCCGGGAAAGAGTATGTGTATTATTACACACTTGCGACCAGGTTTCTCGATAAATACGGAAACCGCACTGCAGTGTCTTATTTTGAGCCGGGCAGAGTGATCACGGTGGGAGAAAAAGATGACCAGGGAAAAGTCACACAGGTGCAGATTTCAGATGCCGTCTGGGAATATCCGGATGTATCGCGTTATTCGGTGGATATGGACCGTGGTATTTTTAAGATTGGAGATGAGCGGTATTCCTATGATGCAGATCTTTATATCTGTGAGGATGACCTGAGAAAACAGTTGTCTGATCTGACTGATTTAGATACACTGCGTGTGACCGGTATAGGAAAAAAACTGATTTCCATTGTGGTTACGACCGGACATGGAGAGCTTGCTCTGACCAATACGGATCTTTTTGAGGGAAGCTTTATCCAGATCGGAAGCAAAATTTTTGCGGAAGTGACCAAAGATATGACAATGGAGCTGCCGGCAGGCACCTATACTGTGACGGTGGCAAATAATGGGTACGGCGGCAGTACGGAGCTTACGATCGAGAGTGGAAGAACAGAGACACTTGATCTTAATACCTTAAAGGGCGCGGGACCGAAGTTTGGAAATATTTTATTTGCCGTGGATGTGGAGGATGCGCTCATTCAGATCGATGGAAAGGTTGTTGATACGGAAGAGGCGGTTCCAATCCAGTATGGAGTGCACAGTCTTACGGTCACGGCGCCAGGGTACGATACCTTTAATAAGAAATTATTTGTTAATTCTGAGGAGGCAACGATCGTAGTCGGAATGTCGGGTGACGGCACCGGAACAGACAGCACCACGGAGGAAACGGAAACAGAAAATACTGCGGAAACAGCAAATGAAGCGGACAGTTCGGCAGAGGGAGCGGCAGGAAGCCTTGCAGGAAGTCTTGCAGGAAGTCATACGGCCGGCGAAAGCGGTGGAACAACATCGGGAAGCAGTACCGGAACAGTAGCCGGAACAACTGCAGGAAGCGGTACTGACACATCGACCGGCACGGCAGCAGGAAGCGGAACCGGCACGGGTACATCTTCGGATCTTTATACAGGAAACAGTACCGGAGATGGAACATCAACAGGCAGCAGTGCGGACTATTTATCTACATTGTCAGAGCTTCTGTCAACATTATCCGGTAACAGCAACTAAAAAGGACAGAATTGTACAAATTTAGCATGGAATAGTACTTGAAAAACAGGTTCGTTATCGCTAATATAAAAATAGAATCATAAGTAAGTATGGGAGGAAAGAAAAATGGGATACAAAGAAAATTATGAGAGCTGGCTGAACAATCCTTATTTTGACGAGGATACCAGAAATGAACTGAAAAGTATTGAGGGAAATGAAAAAGAGATCGAAGACCGTTTTTATATGGATCTGGAATTTGGTACAGCCGGACTTCGTGGTGTGATCGGAGCCGGAACCAACCGCATGAACATTTATACCGTGCGCAAGGCTACACAGGGACTTGCCAATTATATCAGCAGGGTAAACGGACAGAAACGCGGTGTTGCCATTGCCTATGATTCCCGTCATATGTCACCGGAGTTTGCAGATGAAGCGGCACTCTGTCTGGCAGCAAACGGAATCAAAGCGTATGTATTTGAATCTTTAAGACCGACACCGGAACTTTCCTATGCAGTGCGTAAATTAGGATGTATCGCCGGAATCAATGTGACCGCAAGCCACAATCCGCCGGAATACAATGGATATAAAGTATACTGGGAGGATGGTGCACAGATTACACCTCCACATGATACCGGAATCATGGATGAAGTAAAAAAAGTAACTGATTACGCAGCGGTAAAGACCATGCCGCTTGATGAGGCAAAGGCAGCAGGACTCTATCAGGTGATCGGCGCAGATATCGATGATCCGTATATTGCAGAGTTAAAGAAACTGGTGCTGCATCAGGACTGCATTGATAAAGTGGGCGGAGAGTTAAAGATCGTATACACACCGTTACATGGAACCGGAAATATTCCGGTACGCCGCGTATTAAAAGAACTTGGTTTTAAAAATGTATACGTTGTTCCGGAGCAGGAGCTGCCGGATGGAGACTTCCCGACCGTAAGCTACCCGAACCCGGAAGCAGCAGAGGCATTTGAACTTGGACTTGCCCTCGGCAAAAAAGTCGATGCAGACCTGATCCTTGCAACAGACCCGGATGCAGACCGTCTCGGCGTGTATGTAAAGGACAGCAAAACAGGGGAATATCACAGCTTAACCGGTAATATGTCCGGCTGCCTGATCGGTGATTATGTGATTGGACAGCGTAAGGAGCGCGATGGAAGCCTGCCGGCTGACGGTGCATTTATCCGTTCCATTGTTTCTACGAATATGGCAGATGCGATCGCTGACTATTACGGAATCGAGCTGGTAGAGGTACTGACCGGATTTAAGTTTATCGGACAGAAGATCTTAGAGTTCGAGAAGACTGGAAAAGGAACCTATCTGTTTGGTATGGAAGAGAGCTACGGCTGTCTGACAGGAACCTATGCGAGAGATAAAGATGCGATCGTTGCATCCATGACACTCTGCGAAGCAGCTGCTTACTATAAGACAAAGAATATGACACTGTGGGATGCAATGCTTGCAATGTATGAGAGATACGGCTATTACAAAGATGATGTGACATCTATCACCTTAAAGGGTATCGAGGGACTTGCAAAGATCCAGGAGATCATGAATACGCTGCGTGATCAGGCACCACAGGAGATCGGCGCTTATAAAGTAACTGCAATCCGTGATTACAAGAAAGACACGGTTACAGATCTTGCAACAGGCAGGGTAACACCGACCGGACTGCCGGCTTCGAATGTTCTTTACTATGAGATGACAGATGGTGCATGGGTATGTGTAAGACCATCCGGTACAGAGCCAAAAGTGAAGTTTTATCTGGGTGTAAAAGGAACATCTCTTGCGGATGCAGATCAGAAATCAGCGGATCTTTCAAAAGCAGTACATGCGATGATCGATAAAATGCTTTAATACGAATTCTGGATAGAAAATGCCGTATGATACAGTGGTGGCGGCAGATTGTGCCGATTTGGAATGCGAAGCATCGGCAAAATCCGTTACTGGAACGAGGTACGAG
>ENA-UACL01000328-UACL01000328.1-human-gut-metagenome-genome-assembly--contig:-NODE-328-length-14617-cov-13.885524_pt1 | contig 14617 bp, 10 predicted proteins | sample MGYA00243876_ERZ654219 | MGnify/ENA primary metagenome ERZ654219 (study PRJEB26926, sample SAMN06164986) | human gut metagenome | biome: ENVO:00009003; feature: ENVO:2100002; material: ENVO:00002003...
CTTTTGCAGAACAATTAGTTAACTTGACAGTAAAAGAAGTTAATGAACTTGCAACAATCCTGAAAGAAGAATATGGTATTGAACCTGCTGCTGCAGCTGTAGCTGTTGCTGCTGGTCCTGCAGCCGGTGGTGCTGCTGCCGCAGAAGAAAAGACTTCTTTCGACGTAGTATTGAAGAGCGCTGGCTCAGCTAAACTTCAGGTAGTTAAAGCCGTTAAGGAAGCTTGCGGTCTTGGCTTGAAGGAAGCTAAGGACATGGTAGACGGTGCTCCTAGCGTAGTAAAAGAAGGTTTGGCTAAGGACGAAGCAGAATCATTGAAGAAAACATTGGAAGAAGCTGGAGCTGAAGTTGAACTTAAATAACATTAGCCTGTAAATCAGGTAATTCGGTTAGGAACCCTTCGTGAAAAGGGTTCTTAACCTTTTTGTGTATATATTTAAAATTAAGTTCTACAAATCCATTAACAGATGTCTTCAAATACTGTAAATCAAAGAGTTAATTTTGCTTCGACTAAGAATCCGCTTGAATATCCGGATTTTCTGGAAGTACAATTGAAGTCATTCAAAGACTTTCTACAACTGGACACCCCACCCGAGAAACGTAAGAACGAGGGACTGTATAAAGTATTTGCTGAAAACTTCCCCATTGCCGATACAAGAAATAATTTTGTTCTTGAGTTTTTGGACTACTATATTGATCCGCCGCGCTATACCATTGATGAATGTATAGAGCGAGGGCTTACATATAGCGCGCCTTTGAAGGCAAAATTGAAATTATATTGTACCGACCCCGACCACGAAGATTTTGACACGGTCATTCAGGACGTGTTCCTCGGTCCTATTCCTTACATGACGGATAAGGCAACATTCGTCATCAACGGTGCGGAACGTGTGGTTGTATCCCAGCTTCACCGTTCACCGGGCGTATTCTTCGGACAGAGCGTACATGCCAACGGTACCAAGTTGTACTCAGCCCGTATCATCCCGTTCAAGGGTTCGTGGATTGAGTTTGCCACCGACATCAACAACGTCATGTATGCGTACATTGACCGTAAGAAGAAATTGCCGGTTACCACTTTGCTGAGAGCCATCGGATTTGAGAATGACAAGGACATTCTCGAGATTTTTAATTTGGCGGAAGACGTGAAGGTGAACAAGACGAACCTCAAGAAGATGGTGGGACGTAAGTTGGCCGCACGTGTGTTGAAAACATGGATTGAGGATTTTGTAGACGAAGATACCGGTGAAGTTGTTTCCATCGAGCGTAACGAAGTCGTTATTGACCGTGAAACTGTAATCGAGCCGGAACATGTTGACATTATATTAGAGTCGGGCGTTCAGAATATCCTCGTACACAAGGAAGAACCGAACCAGTCTGACTATTCTATCATATATAATACTCTGCAGAAGGATCCGAGTAACTCGGAAAAAGAAGCTGTACTCTACATCTACCGCCAGTTGCGTAATGCAGACCCTGCCGATGATGCCAGTGCACGCGAGGTTATCAATAACCTGTTCTTCTCAGAGAAGAGATATGACCTGGGTGATGTAGGCCGTTATCGTATCAACAGAAAGTTGAACTTGACGACCGATATGGACGTGCGTGTCCTTACCAAGGAAGATATTATCGAAATTATCAAATATCTCATCGAGTTGATTAACTCGAAAGCGGATGTGGACGATATCGACCACTTGAGCAACCGTCGTGTGCGTACAGTGGGCGAACAGTTGTCCAATCAGTTTGCCATCGGTCTGGCACGTATGTCGCGTACTATCCGCGAGCGTATGAACGTCCGTGACAATGAAGTCTTTACTCCGATTGACCTGATTAACGCCAAGACAATCTCTTCCGTTATCAATTCATTCTTTGGAACGAATGCTTTGTCACAGTTCATGGACCAGACCAACCCGCTGGCCGAGATTACTCACAAGCGCCGTATGTCTGCCCTGGGTCCCGGCGGTCTGTCACGCGAGCGTGCAGGCTTCGAGGTTCGTGACGTACACTATACTCACTACGGACGTCTTTGTCCTATCGAGACTCCTGAAGGTCCGAACATCGGTTTGATTTCTTCACTCTGTGTGTTCGCGAAAATCAACGAGCTTGGCTTCATTGAAACTCCGTACCGCAAGGTGGCAGAGGGTAAGGTTGATCTTTCTGACGAAGGTTTGGTTTACCTCACCGCAGAAGAAGAGGAAGCCAAGATTATTGCTCAGGGTAATGCTCCTTTGAACGATGACGGTACTTTTGTACGTGATAAAGTAAAATCCCGTCAGGATGCCGACTATCCGGTGGTTCCTCCTTCCGAGGTGGAATTGATGGACGTATCTCCCCAGCAGATTGCTTCTATTGCGGCTTCTTTGATTCCGTTCTTGGAGCATGATGACGCCAACCGTGCATTGATGGGATCAAACATGATGCGCCAGGCTGTTCCTTTATTGAAGAGCGAAGCTCCGATTGTAGGTACCGGTATCGAACGCCAGCTGGCACGCGATTCTCGTACGCAGATTACTGCCGAGGGTGACGGTGTGGTTGAATTCGTGGATGCAACGACTATCCGTATTCTGTACGACCGTACGGAGGAGGAAGAGTTCGTAAGCTTCGAGCCTGCATTGAAAGAATATAATATCCCGAAGTGGCGCCGTACCAACCAGAATATGACGATTGACCTCCGTCCGATTTGCGAGAAGGGTCAGCGCGTGACTGCAGGTCAAATCCTGACGGAAGGTTATTCAACCGAAGACGGAGAACTTGCACTGGGTAAGAACCTGCTGGTTGCTTACATGCCGTGGAAGGGCTATAACTATGAGGATGCTATCGTACTGAATGAACGTGTGGTTCGTGAGGACCTTTTGACCTCTGTACACGTAGAAGAATATTCTTTGGAAGTTCGCGAAACGAAGCGTGGTATGGAAGAGTTGACCTCTGACATTCCTAACGTAAGTGAGGAAGCGACTAAAGACCTTGACGAAAACGGTATTGTTCGTGTGGGTGCCCGCATCGAACCGGGTGATATCCTTATCGGTAAGATTACTCCGAAGGGTGAATCGGATCCTTCTCCGGAAGAGAAACTGCTCCGTGCCATCTTCGGTGACAAGGCCGGTGATGTGAAGGATGCTTCTTTGAAAGCCTCTCCTTCTTTGAAGGGTGTTGTTATCGGTAAGCGTCTGTTCTCCCGTGTTGTCAAGACCCGCAGCTCCAAGCTGGCCGACAAGGCTCTGTTACCGAAGATTGACGATGAGTTCGACGCTAAGATTGGTGACCTCAAGAAAGTGTTGATAAACAAGCTGTTGAAGCTTACAGAAAATTATACATCGGAAGGTGTGAAGGATTACATGGGTGCCGACATTATTTCCAAAGGCGCCAGATTCTCTGCTTCCGACTTCAGCGATTTGGACTTCACCGCTGTTCAGTTGAGCAACTGGACGAAGGATGAACATACCAACGGACTGATTCGTGCATTGGTGATGAACTTCATCAAGAAGTACAAGGAACTCGATGCCGAGCTGAAACGCAAGAAGTTCGCCATCACTATCGGTGACGAGTTGCCCGCAGGTATCATTCAGATGGCCAAGGTATACATTGCCAAGAAACGTAAGATTGGTGTCGGTGACAAGATGGCCGGTCGTCACGGTAACAAGGGTATTGTTTCCCGTGTGGTACGCCAGGAAGACATGCCGTTCCTTGCTGACGGTACTCCGGTAGACATCGTGCTGAATCCGTTGGGTGTGCCTTCACGTATGAACATCGGTCAGATATTCGAGGCCGTTCTCGGGCGTGCCGGAAAAAACCTGGGCGTGAAGTTTGCCACTCCTATCTTTGACGGTGCATCTTTGGACGATTTGAACGAATGGACCGATAAGGCCGGCTTGCCTCGCTACGGCAAGACAACGCTGTATGATGGTGGTACCGGTGAAGCATTCGAGCAGCAGGCTACGGTAGGTGTGACTTACATGCTGAAGCTCGGTCACATGGTTGAAGACAAGATGCACGCACGTTCCATCGGTCCGTACTCACTCATTACGCAACAGCCGTTGGGTGGTAAGGCACAGTTCGGTGGTCAGCGTTTTGGAGAAATGGAAGTTTGGGCACTCGAAGCGTTCGGTGCCGCACACATTCTGCAGGAAATCCTGACTATCAAGTCTGATGACGTTGTAGGACGTTCCAAGGCTTATGAAGCAATCGTGAAGGGTGAACCGATGCCTGCTCCGGGTATCCCCGAGTCACTGAACGTATTGCTGCACGAGTTGAGAGGTTTGGGCTTGAGCATCAACTTAGAATAATGGATAATTGATAATTGAGAGTGGATAATGCAAGTTACCATTCTCAATTATCGGTTTTCAGTTTTTCAATTTCAATTTTCCATTGTCAATTATCAATTAAATAAATTTATGGCTTTTAGAAAAGATAACAAGATAAAGAGTAATTTCTCGAAAATCTCTATCGGTTTGGCTTCTCCTGAGGAAATCCTTGAGAATTCGAGTGGTGAAGTTTTAAAGCCTGAAACCATCAACTATCGTACGTATAAGCCCGAACGCGACGGATTGTTCTGCGAGCGCATCTTTGGTCCTATCAAGGATTACGAGTGCCATTGCGGTAAGTACAAGCGTATCCGTTACAAAGGCATCGTCTGCGACCGTTGTGGTGTGGAAGTGACTGAAAAGAAAGTGCGCCGTGAGCGTATGGGACACATCCAGCTCGTTGTGCCCGTGGCTCACATCTGGTACTTCCGTTCACTTCCCAACAAAATCGGTTACTTGTTGGGCTTGCCCACCAAGAAGCTGGATGCCATTATCTATTACGAGCGTTATGTTGTCATTCAGCCGGGTGTACTGTCCGATGAAGTGGCACAGTATGACTTGCTTGAAGAAGGAGAATACCTGGACTTGCTGGAAAAGTTGCCGAAAGACAACCAGTTCCTCGAAGATTCAGATCCCAATAAGTTCATTGCCAAGATGGGCGCGGAAGCTATCTACGATTTGCTGTCACGCCTCGACCTTGACTCTTTGTCTTACGAACTGCGTAACCGTGCCGGAAGCGATGCTTCACAGCAACGCAAGACCGAAGCTCTGAAACGTCTTCAGGTAGTTGAGTCGTTCCGTGCATCACGCGGACGCAACAAGCCCGAGTGGATGATTGTACGCATTGTACCGGTTATTCCACCCGAACTTCGTCCGTTGGTCCCATTGGATGGCGGCCGTTTCGCAACTTCTGACTTGAATGACCTTTACCGTCGTGTCATCATCCGTAACAACCGTCTGAAGAGATTGATTGAAATCAAAGCTCCTGAAGTGATTTTGCGTAATGAAAAACGTATGTTGCAGGAAGCTGTCGACTCTCTGTTTGATAACTCCCGTAAATCGAGTGCAGTGAAGACCGACGCTAACCGTCCGTTGAAGTCACTTTCCGACAGTTTGAAGGGTAAGCAAGGACGTTTCCGTCAGAACTTGTTGGGTAAGCGTGTCGACTATTCCGCACGTTCTGTAATCGTTGTAGGTCCGGAGCTGAAGATGGGCGAATGCGGTATCCCTAAACTGATGGCAGCCGAGCTTTACAAGCCGTTCATCATTCGTAAGCTCATTGAGCGTGGTATCGTGAAGACGGTAAAGAGCGCCAAGAAGATTGTAGACCGCAAGGAACCCGTTATCTGGGACATTTTGGAACACGTGATGAAGGGGCATCCGGTGCTGTTGAACCGTGCCCCGACACTTCACCGTCTGGGTATCCAGGCATTCCAGCCTAAAATGATTGAAGGTAAGGCAATCCAGCTGCACCCGTTGGCATGTACGGCGTTCAATGCCGACTTCGACGGTGACCAGATGGCCGTGCACTTGCCGTTGAGCAACGAAGCGATTCTGGAAGCACAGATGCTAATGCTCCAGTCACACAATATATTGAACCCTGCCAACGGTGCTCCTATCACTGTGCCTGCTCAGGATATGGTACTTGGTCTGTACTATATTACGAAGCTGCGCAAGGGTGCCAAGGGTGAAGGCCTGACATTCTACGGTCCTGAGGAAGCGCTGATTGCCTACAATGAAGGTAAGTGCGACATCCATGCTCCGGTAAGCGTAATAGTGAAAGACGTTGACGAGAATGGTAACATTGTGGACAAGATGATGCACGATACCTCCGTGGGCCGTGTCATTGTCAACGAAATTGTTCCGGCAGAAGCAGGATATATCAATACGATTATCTCCAAGAAGTCACTCCGAGACATCATCAGTCACGTAATCAAGGTGTGCGGTGTTGCCAAGGCAGCCGACTTCCTCGACGGAATCAAGAACCTCGGTTATTACATGGCCTTCAAGGGTGGTTTGTCGTTCAACTTGGGCGATATCATTATCCCGGAAGAGAAGGAAGCATTAGTACAGAAAGGTTATGATGAAGTAGAGCAGGTAATCAATAACTATAACATGGGTTTCATCACGAACAACGAGCGTTACAACCAGGTAATCGATATCTGGACGCACGTGAACTCTGAGTTGTCCAACATCCTGATGAAAACCATTTCAAGCGACGACCAGGGTTTCAACTCTGTATACATGATGCTGGATTCCGGTGCCCGTGGTTCTAAGGAACAGATTCGTCAGCTCTCCGGTATGCGTGGTTTGATGGCGAAGCCCCAGAAAGCAGGTGCCGAAGGCGGTCAGATTATCGAAAACCCGATTCTTTCTAACTTTAAGGAAGGTCTGTCCGTGTTGGAGTACTTTATCTCTACCCACGGTGCCCGTAAGGGTCTTGCTGATACCGCTTTGAAGACGGCCGATGCCGGATACCTGACCCGTCGTCTGGTTGACGTATCGCATGATGTGATTATTAATGAAGAAGACTGCGGCACGCTCCGCGGATTGGTTTGTACGGCACTGAAGAACAATGATGAAACCATTGCCACTCTGTATGAACGTATCCTGGGTCGTGTATCCGTACATGATATTGTTCATCCTACAACCGGCGAACTGATTGTGGCCGGCGGTGAGGAAATTACCGAGGACATTGCACAACGCATTGAAGACTCTCCAATCGAGAGCGTTGAAATCCGTTCTGTATTGACCTGCGAATCCAAGAAAGGTGTTTGTGCCAAGTGTTACGGACGTAACCTGGCTTCCAGCCGTATGGTTCAGAAGGGCGAGGCAGTCGGCGTAATCGCTGCACAGTCTATCGGTGAGCCGGGTACACAGTTGACACTGCGTACATTCCATGCCGGTGGTACGGCAGCCAATATTGCTGCCAACGCAAGCATCGTGGCCAAGAATCCTGCCCGTCTGGAATTCGAAGAACTCCGTACGGTAGACGTTATCGACGAAGCAGGCGAACCGGCAAAGGTAGTGGTAGGCCGTTTGGCCGAAGTGCGTTTCGTGGATGTCAACACGGGTATTGTGCTTTCCACTCATAATGTACCCTACGGTTCTACGCTCTATGCAGCCGATGGTGAAATGGTAGAGAAAGGCAAGATGATTGCCCGTTGGGACCCGTTCAACGCGGTTATCATTACCGAAGCTACCGGTAAGATTGAATTTGAAGGTGTTATTGAAAACGTGACTTATAAGGTAGAGTCTGATGAATCTACCGGTTTGCGCGAAATCATCATCATTGAGTCTAAGGATAAGACGAAGGTGCCTACCGCACACATCATGACAGAAGACGGCGAACTGATCCGTACATACAACTTGCCAGTAGGTGGCCACGTAGTGGTTGAAGACGGTCAGAAGGTAAAGGCCGGTGAAGTTATCGTGAAGATTCCGCGTGCCGTAGGTAAAGCGGGTGATATCACGGGTGGTCTTCCCCGTGTCACTGAGTTGTTCGAGGCACGTAACCCGTCTAATCCCGCTGTGGTTTCAGAAATCGACGGTGAGGTTACCATGGGTAAGGTGAAACGCGGTAATCGCGAAATCATCGTTACTTCCAAGACCGGTGAAGTGAAGAAGTACCTCGTACCGTTGTCCAAGCAGATTCTGGTTCAGGAGAACGACTATGTACGCGCCGGTACTCCGTTGTCTGACGGTGCTATCACACCTGCGGACATCCTGGCTATCAAAGGTCCTACGGCCGTGCAGGAATATATTGTGAACGAGGTTCAGGACGTTTACCGTCTGCAGGGTGTGAAGATTAATGATAAGCACTTTGAAATCATCGTTCGTCAGATGATGCGCAAGGTGGAAATCGACGAGCCAGGTGATACCCGCTTCCTGGAACAGCAAGTTGTTGACAAGATGGAATTCATGGAAGAGAATGACCGTATCTGGGGAAAGAAGGTGGTAGTGGATGCTGGAGATTCCCAGAGTCTGCAGGCTGGCCAGATTGTGACGGCCCGCAAGCTGCGTGACGAGAACTCCATGTTGAAACGCCGCGACTTGAAACCCGTGGAAGTGCGCGACGCTGTACCTGCGACTTCTACTCAGATTCTTCAAGGTATCACCCGTGCTGCATTGCAGACTTCAAGCTTCATGTCGGCTGCTTCCTTCCAGGAAACGACGAAGGTACTGAACGAGGCTGCCATCAACGGAAAGGTGGACCGTCTGGAAGGTATGAAGGAGAACGTAATTTGCGGTCACCTGATTCCTGCCGGTACCGGACAACGCGAGTTCGAGAAGATTATCGTTGGCTCCAAAGAAGAGTACGACCGTATGCTTGCCAACAAGAAGACGGTACTTGATTATGCTGTAGACGAGAAAGTAGAGGGATAGCCTTACAACGTCAATATAATTCTATAAAATAGAGAGGGAATATCCTATAAGAAGGAGTATTCCCTCTCTGTTTTATCTTTGCCTCTTCCTTCTGTACTGCAATGCTTCTGTATGTTTGTTACAGTGCTACTGCAAAACGGTTGCAGTGGCTTGCTCCTTTTTCAGAACGGATTATTATGTGTCTTTTTGAACTTAAATGTATATCATCCGAAAAAAAAGAGTACTTTTGGTCTATCTTTTAAGAACATTTTAAAAACAATTGTGCAACATGGAAAATCAAGAAAACAACAACGGTCAACTCCAGATAGAATTGAAGGAAGAAGTGGCGCAAGGTACATATGCCAATTTGGCTATTATAACTCATTCCAGTTCGGAATTTATTCTCGACTTTATCCGCGTGATGCCTGGAATGCCAAAGGCTGGCGTGCAATCGCGCATAGTTTTGGCACCCGAACATGCCAAGCGTTTGCTGCGTGCACTCGAAGAGAATATTGGGAAATATGAACGCGCTTTCGGACTGATTCGCATGCCGGACGAACAAACATTTCCGCCTCTTCCCAACATCAAGGGTGAAGCGTAAAATCAAAAAAAAACTTGTAGTGCATTGATTATTCAAAACTTATTAGTATCTTTGCAGCCCAAAAGTGTATAGTTTTGAATTAATATAAACAATAATATATAACTAAAAACAATTAAAATGCCTACAATTCAGCAATTAGTAAGAAAAGGACGCGAAGTGCTGGTGGAGAAATCAAAGTCTCCAGCCTTGGACTCTTGTCCTCAAAGACGTGGCGTTTGCGTGAGAGTGTATACAACCACTCCGAAGAAGCCGAATTCAGCTATGCGTAAAGTAGCTCGTGTACGTTTGACCAATGGTAAAGAGGTGAACTCTTATATTCCGGGAGAAGGTCACAACTTGCAGGAACACTCTATCGTGTTGGTACGTGGTGGTCGTGTAAAAGACCTTCCGGGTGTGCGTTATCACATCGTACGTGGTACTTTGGATACTGCAGGTGTTGCAGGTCGTACACAAAGACGTTCCAAATACGGCGCAAAACGTCCGAAACCGGGTCAAGCAGCTCCTGCTAAGAAGAAATAATCTGGTGGCCTGATTCCCAAAATAGGAAAATTTAAAGTAATAACTTACGTTTTAGTTTGTTGGAAATGCTAAAGGTTGAGTAAATTCTCCGGAGGGAGAGTTGAAGAAGACAGAAGTAAACAACCAAGAACGAAAAACATTATTCTTTCAGACAAATGAGAAAAGCAAAACCAAAAAAACGCGTTATCCTTCCGGATCCCGTGTTCAATGATGTAAAAGTTTCCAAGTTCGTGAATCACTTGATGTACGATGGAAAGAAGAACACTTCTTATGAAATCTTCTATGCTGCGTTGGAAACAGTGAAGAACAAAATGCAGAACGAAGAGAAATCCGCTCTTGAAATCTGGAAAAAAGCTCTGGATAATGTGACTCCTCAAGTGGAAGTTAAGTCTCGCCGTGTGGGTGGTGCTACTTTCCAGGTTCCTACAGAAATCCGTGCTGACCGTAAGGAATCAATTTCCATGAAGAACTTGATTATCTTTGCACGTAAGCGTGGCGGTAAATCAATGGCTGATAAGCTGGCTGCCGAAATCATGGATGCTTTCAATGAACAGGGCGGTGCTTACAAACGTAAAGAAGATATGCATAGAATGGCAGAAGCTAACCGTGCATTTGCTCATTTCAGATTCTAATACTATAAGAGACTAACCAATTAGAAGATTAAAAAAACTTAAAGTAAGGGAATTAGAAAATGGCAAAGCATGATTTACATTTGACACGTAATATCGGTATCATGGCCCACATCGATGCCGGAAAGACAACGACTTCTGAACGTATTTTGTTTTACACGGGTTTGACCCACAAAATCGGTGAGGTACACGATGGTGCCGCTACAATGGACTGGATGGAGCAAGAACAAGAACGTGGTATCACTATCACTTCTGCTGCTACTACCACTCGTTGGAAATATGCCGGTGATACTTATAAAATTAACTTGATTGACACTCCGGGGCACGTTGACTTTACCGCTGAGGTAGAACGCTCTTTGCGTATTCTTGATGGTGCCGTTGCTGCTTATTGTGCAGTAGGTGGTGTTGAACCGCAATCTGAGACAGTTTGGCGCCAGGCTGATAAATATAACGTACCGCGTATCGCTTACGTTAATAAGATGGACCGTTCGGGTGCTGACTTCTTTGAGGTAGTCCGCCAGATGAAGGACGTTTTGGGTGCTAATCCGTGTCCTATCGTCATTCCTATCGGTGCTGAGGAATCTTTCAAAGGTCTGGTAGACCTTATCAAAATGAAAGCTATCTATTGGCATGATGAAACAATGGGTGCTGACTATACAGTAGAAGAAATTCCTGCAAATCTGGTAGACGAAGCTAATGAATGGAGAGATAAGATGCTCGAAAAAGTGGCTGAGTTTGACGATGCTTTGATGGAGAAATATTTCGATGATCCTTCTACCATTACAGAAGAAGAGGTTTTGAGAGCTCTCCGTAACGCAACAGTGCAAATGGCTGTCGTTCCGATGCTTTGCGGTTCTTCATTCAAGAACAAAGGTGTACAGACATTGCTCGATTACGTGTGTGCATTCTTGCCTTCTCCGCTGGATACAGAGAACGTTATCGGTACAAACCCCGAAACTGGTGCTGAAGAAGACCGTAAACCGAGCGAAGACGAAAAGACTTCTGCTTTGGCATTTAAGATTGCAACAGACCCGTATGTAGGTCGTTTGACTTTCTTCCGCGTTTATTCCGGTAAGATTGAGGCTGGTTCTTATATCTATAACTCTCGTTCTGGTAAGAAAGAACGCGTATCCCGTCTGTTCCAGATGCACTCAAACAAGCAGAATCCGGTAGAAGTTATCGGTGCTGGTGATATTGGTGCTGGCGTAGGTTTCAAGGATATACATACTGGTGATACATTGTGTGACGAAACTGCACCGATTGTATTGGAGTCTATGGACTTCCCGGAACCGGTAATTGGTATCGCAGTTGAGCCTAAGACTCAGAAGGATATGGATAAACTGTCAAATGGCTTGGCTAAGCTGGCTGAAGAAGATCCGACGTTTACAGTTAAGACTGACGAACAGACTGGTCAGACAGTTATCTCTGGTATGGGTGAGCTTCACTTGGATATTATCATCGACCGTCTGAAACGTGAGTTCAAGGTTGAATGTAACCAAGGTAAGCCTCAAGTTAACTATAAGGAAGCTATCACTAAGACAGTCAACTTGCGTGAAGTTTACAAGAAGCAGTCCGGTGGTCGTGGTAAGTTTGCTGATATTATCGTGAACATCGGCCCGGTTGATGAAGACTTCAAGGAAGGCGGATTGCAATTCGTCGACGAAGTGAAGGGTGGTAACATTCCTAAGGAATTTATCCCGTCTGTACAGAAAGGCTTCACTACTGCCATGAAGAATGGTGTATTGGCAGGTTATCCGTTGGATTCATTGAAAGTAACCTTGATTGACGGCTCTTTCCACCCGGTTGACTCAGACCAGTTGTCTTTCGAAATCTGTGCTATCCAGGCATATAAGAATGCTTGTGCCAAGGCAGGTCCGGTATTGATGGAGCCTATCATGAAACTGGAAGTTGTTACTCCGGAAGAAAACATGGGTGACGTTATCGGTGACTTGAACAAGCGTCGTGGCCAGGTGGAAGGTATGGAATCCAGCCGTTCCGGTGCACGTATCGTGAAGGCAATGGTTCCGCTGGCAGAAATGTTCGGTTACGTAACAGCATTGCGTACCATCACTTCTGGTCGTGCAACCTCTTCAATGGTATACTCTCACCACGCCCAGGTTTCCAACTCTATTGCCAAGGCAGTATTGGAGGAAGTAAAAGGTCGTGCTGACTTAATCTAAAAAAACTTGAAGTCCCGTAGGCTAGCGAATGACTCTTAGCCTGCGGAACTTCATCTTATATAACTATTTAATAACTAAAGACAGTAATGAGTCAAAAAATTAGAATCAAACTGAAATCTTACGACCACAACTTGGTTGACAAGTCAGCTGAGAAGATTGTAAGAACGGTGAAGACAACGGGCGCCATCGTTAGCGGTCCGATTCCTCTTCCTACGCACAAGCGTATCTTTACCGTGAACCGTTCGACTTTCGTTAACAAGAAGTCGCGTGAACAATTCGAACTCTCTTCTTACAAGAGACTGATTGACATCTATAGCTCAACAGCTAAGACAGTAGATGCTCTGATGAAGTTGGAGTTACCGAGTGGTGTGGAAGTAGAAATCAAAGTGTAAGTATTAAAAATTAAGTGAAATGCCAGGATTATTAGGAAAAAAAATCGGAATGACATCCGTTTTCAGTGCCGAGGGTAAGAATGTACCATGCACTGTTATCGAAGCAGGTCCTTGTGTTGTTACTCAAGTGAAAACTGTAGAAAAGGACGGTTATGAAGCTGTTCAGCTGGGCTTCCAGGACAAGAAGGAGAAGCACACTACAAAGCCTTTGATGGGCCACTTTAAGAAAGCTGGAGTAACTCCCAAGAAACACTTGGCTGAGTTCAAAGAATTTGAAACAGAGTTGAATCTGGGTGACACTGTTACCGTAGAACTGTTCAATGACGCAACTTTTGTTGACGTTGTAGGTACTTCTAAGGGTAAAGGTTTCCAGGGTGTAGTAAAACGCCATGGTTTTGGTGGTGTAGGCCAGACTACTCACGGTCAGCACAACCGCGCTCGTAAGCCGGGTTCTATCGGTGCTTGTTCTTACCCTGCAAAAGTATTCAAAGGAATGCGCATGGGCGGACAGCTTGGTGGCGACAGAGTAACTGTTCAAAACCTGCAGGTATTAAAGGTAATCGCGGAGCACAATCTTCTTTTGATTAAGGGATCTGTTCCTGGTTGCAAAGGTTCAATCGTAATAATTGAGAAATAATGGAAGTTAACGTATATAACATTAAAGGTGAAGACACTGGGAGAAAGATTACGTTAAACGAGTCTATCTTCGGAATTGAGCCCAACGACCACGCTATCTACTTGGATGTTAAACAGTTTATGGCTAACCAGCGTCAGGGTACACACAAGTCAAAGGAAAGAAGCGAAATCAGTGGTTCTACTCGTAAAATCGGTCGCCAGAAAGGTGGTGGTGGTGCACGTCGTGGTGACATGAACTCACCGGTACTTGTTGGTGGTGGACGCGTATTCGGTCCGAAACCGAGAGATTACTACTTCAAATTAAACAAAAAAGTAAAGGCTCTGGCTCGTAAGTCAGCTTTGTCATACAAGGCTCAGAACAACGCAGTTGTAGTAGTAGAAGACTTCTCTTTTGAAGCTCCGAAGACTAAAGATTTTGTTGCAATGACAAAAAATCTTAAAGTTTCTGACAAAAAGCTGCTTGTGATTTTACCAGAAGCAAATAAAAACGTATATTTGTCGGCTCGTAATGTGAAGGGTGCTAATGTGCAGACTATCTCAGGGTTAAATACTTACAGAGTATTGGACGCTGGGGTCGTTGTGTTTGCTGAAAGTGCACTTTCTGCTATCGACAATATCTTAATGTAAAAAGGAGGCTTAAATAATGGGAATTATTATTAAACCGTTAGTGACAGAGAAGATGACTGCAATTACTGATAAGACGAATAATCGTTTCGGCTTTATCGTGCGTCCTGAAGCTAATAAACTGGAAATTAAGAAGGAAGTTGAAGCCCTTTACAACGTTACAGTAGTTGATGTGAATACAATGAAGTATGCCGGCAAAAACAAGAGCCGCTATACTCGTGCCGGTATCATCAACGGACGTACGAATGCGTTCAAGAAGGCTATCGTTACGTTGAAAGAAGGAGATACTATTGATTTTTATAGCAATATTTAATAAAAATGGCAGTACGTAAATTTAAGCCCACAACACCGGGGCAAAGACATAAAATTATTG
>ENA-UACL01000365-UACL01000365.1-human-gut-metagenome-genome-assembly--contig:-NODE-365-length-13405-cov-4.219176_pt1 | contig 13405 bp, 8 predicted proteins | sample MGYA00243876_ERZ654219 | MGnify/ENA primary metagenome ERZ654219 (study PRJEB26926, sample SAMN06164986) | human gut metagenome | biome: ENVO:00009003; feature: ENVO:2100002; material: ENVO:00002003...
CGAGATGTAGCTCCGTCTCGTGGGCTCGGAGATGTGTATAAGAGACAGGGATTCCTCTCCGGATATATATAATACGCGCACACCTTTCTCCGATAAATTCCGGCATACCTGCAAAAGCAGTGTTGATTTACCGATTCCCGGATCACCGCCCACTAACACTAAAGATCCCTGTACGATTCCGCCGCCAAGTACACGGTCAAGCTCTTTCATATCCGTCGACATGCGTTTGTCCTGTGTCATCTCGATCTGTGAGAGCGGAACATTCTTCGCCTCTGCCGCTTTTGCCGCTACCCTGCCGCCTTTTGCTGCACTTTTTTTATCGATCATCTCCTCAACAAATGTATTCCATTCCTTACATGCAGGACACTGTCCCATCCACTTTGATGATTCGTAACCACATTCCTGACAAAAAAATACTGTTGTTTTTCCCTTCGGCATATTCCTTCTCCATCTCTTTTTATTGTTTATCAGTATACTTACTTTATCTGTAAAAAGCAACTTACTTTCTATGACAAAAACCGGAAAAAGCAATCCGCTTCTTCCGGTTTTTATTATTATTGCAGAATTATTTTTTTACTTTAATTTTCACTGCTGAACTCCTGATTGTAAAGTCTGCAAGTAATTCATTCCTGCCATTTACAACCACTTTGTAATAATATGTTTTTTTCTTCTTTGCTTTTTTATCTGCAAAAGACGTCTTCTTTGTGGTTCCAATCAGAGTATACTTACCGTTCTTCTTTTCTGCACGGTAAATCTGATAAGTTTTGGCACCTGTTACCTTATTGTAAGAAACAGTAACCGTTCCTTTTTTGTTATTTTTTACTTTTGCAGCAACTTTGACACCATATATGATGACTGCCGGCTTACCGGAAGCAACCTGTGTACCATATTCCGAGGTCATATAAGAGGCAATTCTTGTTCCTTTTTCCCCATATGCACTGACCATATAATAATATTTCACACCTTTTTTCAACCGTGCCCTGTCATATGCCGCCGTGCCTGTAATGGATCCGTCTTCGCCATAATATTCCCGATAGTGAACCTCACTGTAATATCCTGTCTCATCATTGGAATCTTTTGCGATCAGGTTACCTGTTGCTGCATAAAGTTTTTCGTCCGTATTACATAACGGCGTATATACAGAACGGACGACTTTATAATATTTCGCACCTTTTACCTTTTTCCAGGTAATCTTTACTGCATTCTTTTTCGTATCATAAACAGCTTTGATGGATTTTACTGCTGCAAGTGATGTAGATTCTTTTGACGATGACCATCCACTGTATTCTTTTTGGGAATTATAAGCCCTTACCGATACATTTACGTATTCTCCGCTCGATAATCCTTTAATGGTGTATTTATTTTTCTTTACCGTTACATATTTTTCTGCAACTGTTTTTTTCTCACCATATTTATCATATACCATGTATCGGATCTGATAGCCTGCAGCGTACTTGTCCGCATCCCATTTAACGCTTACATTTTTGCCTTTATTGGTAAGGACGAGATTTCGCGGCTCCTCGAGCTGCATTTTAACTCTGGTCGACGCGGTAATGTATTTTAATGTTTTTCCGTCTTTATAATATGCACAGATCAGATAGGTGTAACTCTCACCGAATTTTAACTTTTTGTCCGTGTATGTTGTCGTTTTTGCGTTTGTGATCGTTTTCACCAGTTCATACTTTGCATTTTCTACTGTTACGGCACTGTTGCCCGAATTGATCCATCCTGAAATTTCTGTGATATCCTTGTCACTCTCAGAAGTTCTGTAAATCTCATATTTTGTTGCAAAACCTACTTTTGTCCAGGTCAGTTTCACTGTATTTTTTGAGTTCTTAGCCACCTTTAATACAATGTTATTTACACGGCTGGTACTTACAGTAAAATTTTTATATATACTGTAACTTTTCGTTTTTCTGTCCGGATCATAATAATAAGAGCGTACCTTGTAGGAGTATTTTGTGCCTGCCTTTAAATTCTGATCTGTATAGACATAGTCTGTGGTCGTTGCTATTTTCTTATATTTTTTACCTGAAAGACGATAAATCTCATATCCGGTACAGCTTCCTCTGGTAAAAGATAACTTTATACTGTTTTTTCCCGCCTTTGTATATACACGCGGTACGGATACCTTATCCGTATAGCTTACCATATTCGAAGCAGGACTCATTGCCGTATAATAAGTCATGCCAACAGATATATTTTTATATGTTTGATTTTTTTGAGCATCTGTTACTTTTATTTCCTTATTTACGGTAAACACCGGCTTCTTTTGTATGTTATAAAGAGAACTGCCTGCATCATAGGTATGCGCAACAAATGTATATTTTACGCCCGGTTTTAAAGAGATTGCACTGTATGATCCATCGATTCCCTTCACTTTGTAAGAACGTACATAACTGCTTATTTCCTTACTTTCAAGCTCCGTAAGTGCATCTTTTAAATAAAGTTTTTTCTGCTGTCCCTGACCATCCGTATAGTAACCATAAGCGTTCAAAAGCTCATAATTATAATGCGCCGGCTTCTTTCCTTCTTCAAAAACATAAATGACTACATCCGCATCGATTGGCGTCCATGAGAGCTGCCAGTCATCTCCATTGTACGTCTTTTCTATTTTGAGATTTTTTACTGTCGGTATGTTTCCATTAATGCTGGCCGTTGCAGTTATGACATCTGAATAACTTCCATCTGAAAAATATCCTTCTTCCGCAGATTCCAGTCTGACGGAACAATAAAAATATGGCAGTCCTGAATCTATTGTAATATTACAATACGGATCTGATGCATACTCTGAATCCGTTTCATAGGAATCGTTTTCTCCTTTTGCATTTACATAAGCATCGTACAGCGTTCCCCTCTTATTGTAAAACTGTAAAAAGCTCTCTATATTCGTAATATTTAACGGTTTGCTGCTTCGCAGGTAATACACACGATAGCTATCCACTCCGTTTTGTGCATTCCAGGTAACTGACATCTCTTTTCCCTTTTCAGAAACTTTTGTACCGGTTACCGGTGATAACTTCTTTAAAGAGTAATTTTTATAAGTATAGGTGTCCGACCATTTACCATACATGTCCACCACATATTTCGTCTGTTTCGATTCTATAATATATTGGCTATTATCATTCCAGTTCCAATATACCTCCTGTTTGTTACTTGTCACTTCATGATAATATACAGCACGGACTTTTACGCTGACCTGCTGTCCTGAATTCAATATGACATATGGCAGTCTTGCTGCATCTGATGTTATCATCTCATGTACGGTTCCGTCTGACGCATCCAAAAATAATCCCGGCATATTATAGACCTTGGTATTTCCATCGCAGACCACTTCATATCCAACCTTCATCATGTCTCCGGCTTTATTTTTCATTGTGGCCGTATCATTATTAACCGGATTCCAGCTTATTTTTACATAAGTTTTTTCAAAAGAAATCTCTTCATAAGCATCTGCATATACAACATATTTATATTTTTTCGATGCTGAATCATATACCGATTCATACGTTAATTGCTTATAAAAATGTCCATTATAACTATAATAAAGAACCTGTGTATCATTTTTTACTGCATACTCATCTATCCGCTTTTTGGCATTTTCCGATGAATCACTTACAGTAATTTCTGTAATTTCATCACCTTCTGTCACATAATGATACCCTGTCGCATCACATGACCGCAATGCTCTATACGTCTTACCATTGACTCTATACATTCCATATGCATCTTGATATTTATCTGTGTTGCCTTTCAGTATGGCTTCTGCCTTATTATACAGGTTTACAAATCCGTCAATATCCGTACCGCTGCACTGGCCATAATAGTTATTTTCATACTTGTATAACCCTACGGTCTTATCCCAAAAATTGCTCCTTTTTGTAACCTTAAAACCTACAATTTCGTCTGTCGTACCTGCTGCAATCACTCCGTTCTGGAACCGATTCACATAAGCATATCTCAGCTACCGGCCAGACGCTGTTGTTATAATACTTCCGTCATCTTTTCCTCTTACATTGATTACCTTTGACGGTTTATCAATTGCAGCGAGTTCTTCCTCTTCAGTCTCTTCTTCGGTCTCTTCTTCTATTTCTTCTTCCGATTCTTCTTCCGTCTCTGTTTCCATCACTTCGGTATCATCAACAGCCTCCGTATCATTCACGTTTTCTGTCTCTTCTACAGTTTTCTCAGTTTCTGATGCCTCTGATGTTTCTGGAATTTCCGATGCCTCGCTGTTCTCTGTCTGCCCACTGTCATTTTCTGCAGACTCACTGTCCGTTTCGCTTTCTGTCTCTGTCTGTTCTGTTGCTAAAGCTGCTTCCATCGCATCTTCTTCCTGTATCACAGCCTCTGTTACTGTCTGTACATCTGTCTGCGGCAATCCAGCAGCACCTGCTGATGTCCAATCTCCGACCGTCAGCGTAAGCGCCATCGCAAATGCCGCCATACGTTTCCAACCCGTGAGTCTCTTTCTTTTCATAACTTTTCTCCTTCTGATTTATTGCACATTGTCACGCGCATTTTTTATGTTAATGTAACAGTTTATCCCCGTCAATCGTACTTTCGTACTTGAAAGCGCAAAAAAGCTTACATGCCCTTTTGACATGTAAGCTTTTTTTGATCTCACTTTTCCGTTCTTAACACTTTGTAACTTTTACATCTACCGGATGGTCGCCAAGTTCTACACTTAAGCTTAATTTGCCGCCAAGATTTGTCTTCATCTTTCCTGCATCTGCGCCATCGATCGTGATGTCGTACTCTGACTCATCCTCAAGTTCTACTGTGATCTGTGCATCTTCCGGTCCCTCTACCTGAAATGTCAGGCCTGTATCTGTTGCATTCAGATTCATGACAGCCGTTCCCGGAACAGATTCATATACGAACATGCCATTGCGCTCTAACTTGGTGATCTCGGAAAATGTCTTCACCTTGTAGATATCTCCCTGATGTTCGAAATTATCAAGTTTCGCCTTTGCACCTAATGTGTAATCCCCAAAACTGATCGTTCCATCTGCTTCTGAACGAATTAATTCGCTGATCGTTGCCATTTTTTCCTCCTGTGATAAAGTAGTTTTCTCTTTATCGTAAAATTTTGTGCCCTTATTATATAATATCCCCGTCACGATTTCCAGTGCTTTCCCGGATATTTCAGTAAAATTTTATTTTGTTTCGAACACGACTTTTTCTTTGTGGATCGTCACGACCACTTCCATATCTTTTTTCACTTTGCCGGACAGGATTTCTTCTGCCAGTTCATCCTCGATATCGTTCTGGATCTGACGGCGCAACGGTCTTGCACCATATTTCGGATCATACGCTTTATCGACAATATGCTTTTTGACACTGTCACGCACGGTAAGGTGGATTCCCATCTGTTTTTCACAGCGGTCTGTAAGTTCTTTTAACATCAGTGCAACGATCTGTTTCATATCGTCTTTGTTTAACGCTCTAAATACGATCGTCTCATCAATACGGTTTAAAAATTCCGGTTTAAAAATACGGCGTACTTCTTCCATCACGCTGTTTTTCATGCGGTCATAATTCTGTTTTTCATCATCCGAAACTGCAAATCCAAGTTTTTTCGGCTCAATGATCGCCTGTGCTCCGGCATTTGACGTCATAATAATGATCGTATTTTTGAAATCCACTTTGCGTCCCTGGGAATCCGTGATATGACCGTCGTCTAACACCTGCAGTAAAATATTAAATACATCCGGATGCGCCTTTTCGATCTCATCAAACAGGATCACCGAATACGGATTTCTGCGCACCTTTTCGCTGAGCTGTCCGCCCTCCTCATGGCCTACATATCCTGGCGGTGAACCAATCATCTTTGATACGCTGTGTTTCTCCATATATTCCGACATATCAACACGGATCATAGACTGTTCGCTGCCAAACACTGCCTCCGCAAGTGCCTTTGAGATCTCTGTTTTTCCGACACCGGTCGGGCCTAAGAACAGGAAAGAACCGATCGGGCGCCTCGGATCTTTTAATCCGACACGTCCTCTTCGCACAGCTTTTGCCACTGCACTCACCGCATCCTCCTGACCGATGACACGTTTGTGTAAGGTAGCCTCTAATTTTCTTAAGCGGGCAGCCTCCCCCTCGGCAATCTTTCTTACCGGGATCTTCGTCCATCCGGATACCACATCCGCAATATCGTCTTCTGTCACTTTTAACTTTTTACTGCGGCTGTCTTTCTTTGTCTTTGCCTGTATTTTGGCAAGCTCTTCTTCACACGCTTCTTTTTCATTCTTCTTCTGCTTTGCACCTTCCACATCACCATCGTGCAGAAATTCTAACATTTCCTCTTCTAACAGGTTGATGCGATGTCTTAATTCAACGACTTCCTCTGGTTTTCCACCCGCGCGCAGACGTACCTTTGCTGCAGCCTCATCCATCAGATCGATTGCTTTATCCGGCAGGAAACGGTCATTGATATAGCGCGCAGACAGGCGTACTGCTGCCGATACCGCATCATCCGTAATCTTTACCTGATGATGCTTTTCATACTGTTCCCGCAGTCCCTCTAAAATCTGCACTGCCTCCTCTTCCGACGGCTCTTCTACCGTAACCGGCTGGAATCTGCGCTCTAGCGCAGCATCTTTTTCAATATATTTGCGGTATTCATCGATTGTCGTTGCACCGATCAGCTGCAGTTCCCCACGCGCAAGTGCAGGTTTTAATATATTGGAAGCATCGATTGCTCCTTCCGCTCCACCCGCTCCGATGATTGTATGCAGTTCATCGATGAAGAGCAGGATATTGCCGGCTGCCCGTACTTCCTGAAGTACCTTTTTAATGCGCTCCTCAAACTCACCGCGATATTTTGAGCCTGCCACGATTCCGGACATATCCAAAGATACCACCCGCTTTCCCGCAACGGTATCCGGAACCATTCCGGTTGTAATACGCTCCGCAATTCCCTCAACGATCGCAGTCTTTCCAACGCCCGGTTCACCGATCAGACATGGGTTATTCTTTGTCCTTCTGCTTAAGATCTGGATCACACGGTCGATCTCTTCCTGTCTGCCGACTAACGGATCTAATACTCCCTCTGCCGCCAATGCAGTCAGATCTCTGGAGTATTGATTTAATACCGGTGTATCCGATGCTGTTTTTTTCACCGGCTTACCATTCATGAAATCTTCTTTGTACAGGCTCGCATCTTCTCCCATTGCGATCAGGATATCCACATACATTTTCTGGATATTGACCGCTAAGGTATTTAAAAGGCGGGATGCCACACACTCTGTCTCTTTCATCATCGCGATCAGGATATGCTCCGTCCCGATCTCCTCTGCATGAAAACGCGCTGCCTCCCTTGCTGCCCCTTCTAACACCTGCAGTGCCCTCGGCGAATATTCCTTAGCCTCTGCCGTCAGCACCTGTGCATCCGGTGCAATGAGTTCCTCGATCAGCTGCATGACTTTGTCAAGTTCTACTCCATTATCATTTAATACCTGCGCAGCGACGCCCGTTCCTTCTTTTAAAAGTCCGATCAGGATATGCTCCGTTCCGATATAATGATGATGCAGTGATTTCGACATCTTTGAAGCCTGATCGATTGCTTTTTTTGCTTTTGATGTATATCGTATCTGCATAGTTTCTCCATTCTTTTTCTATTTATAAATCATTTAAATCGATGATCTCTAAATCATCTTCTTCCTCTTCTTCTCTCGGAATGTGTTTTTTCTCCGGAGTATGTTTCCGCTCCGGCTTTTCTTTTCTCTCCGGCCTTTGTTTCTCCTCCGGTTTTTCTTTTCTCTCCGTGCGCTGTTTTTCCTCCGGTTTTTCTTTTCTCTCCGGCCTTTGTTTCTCCTCCGGTTTTTCTTTTCTCTCCGGACGCTGTTTTTCTTCCGTTTTTTTTCTTTCTACCGGCAGGAAATCTTCGTCCTCTTCCCAGTCCTCATCGTCAAGATCGTCAGACATGCCACGTCCAAACAATCCCGCACGCACTTTATGGATCTTTGATACGCCGACTTCGTTCTCTGTATCGTTTTCTTCCACATCATCCGGCTCTTCTTCCACTTTTTCTTTTGGTTTTCTGTGGAAAAATCCTTTTCTCTGTGTTTCTTCCTCCTCCCAGTCAGCGTCTTCCGGATCATCTACTTCCAAATCATCTTCTTCCACGCCAGGATTCTCTTCTATATTATCATCTTCTTCCAGATCAGGATCATCTTCTGCGTCCTGATCCTTTCCCTGTTTTTCGGGCTTCCAGTCCCAGTCATCCTCTTCCTCATCCCAGTCGTCACTCTTACGTCCTCTCAATAGAAGATTGATAATAATAACGACAAGTACTGCGATCACAAAAGCCATAATTCCCATCATATTTCTGGAAAAAGACTTTTCTTTTGCATATTGTTCAGAGAGATCATTGTATTCCTGCTGGAGATATTCCATATTAGAAACATCTTCCGCTTCTTCTGTTTCAAACTCTGTGTTCTGGTCTGCTGCCTGTCCATCTGTTCCATCCGCCGGCTGGTCTGTTGTCTGACCGTCTGTTCCATCCGCCGGCTGGTCTGTTGTCTGACTGTCTGTTCCGTCTGCCGGCTGGTCTGTTGTCTGACCGTCTGTTCCATCCGCCGGCTGATCCACTGTTCCGTCTGCTGTCTGTCCATCTTCTCTGGTCAGTGTGATCGTATACTGGGCGAGTGCTCCGTTCTGCGCCTTCACGACTACTTTTATCGTATTTGTACCGACCTGCAGATTGTCATTTCCTGTGATCGACTGCACCGTCGCAAATTCATTAACCGGTGTTGCCGTCACTGTAACGCTTGTGACATCATTCGGTACGGTAGCTGTATATTGTACTGTCTTTCCTGTAAAGTCCGGGGATAATGTTCCCGCAGAAAGTGATAACACTTCCAGCGAATTATCTGCGGAAAGTGTTGTCTGTGCAGCAGCCACCTGGATTCCGGCAGCCTTTATGTCTGCCGCAGGTTCTGTCGCAAGACATCCCATGCAGAAAAGTGCAGCTATGAATCTTACTTTTCTCTTCATTCGTTTCACACTCCCTCTATTGCCATCATCACTATGGAATTATATGAGATATTCGAAAATGCGTCAACCTCAAACTCCCTCATTGTCAAATTCCGGAATAAAACTCTCCTCCGCCGTCTCCCCCTCCTGGATAAAACCGTTTTCAATCCCTATATCGATTGCAAAATCAACAACCTCATCATATTCCCGATCCGTGATCTTACGGTTTAATTCCGGATATTTTTTCACGTTAGAGAGCGGTGTAAACTGGTGCATGATACTGATATATATTTGATTCTCATAGGTTTCATGCAGATATTTCAAAACTGCTTTGGAATCTTTCGTGCACCCCGGCAGGATCAGATGGCGCACGATCGTACCACGCTTCATCAGGGAATCCTCCCCGTTTTCAAAAACTGCCGCACCCGTCTGACGCACCATCTCCGCTATCGCCGCCTTAGCCACAGCAGGGTAATCCGGCGCATGGGAATATTTTGCACTCAAAGCGGTATCAAAATACTTAAAATCCGGAAGATAGATATCCACAATTCCTTCTAAAGAACGGATCGTATCCACATTTTCATAGCTGCTGGTATTATAAACGATGGGAATCTTTAAATTCTGATTTCTTGCAAGCTCTACCGCTTTTATGATCTGTGGTACAAACTGCCCCGGTGTCACAAGGTTGATATTATTTGCACCCTTTTCCTGGAGTTCCAGAAAAATTTTGCCAAGCCGCTCCGTACTTATCACCTTACCAGCTGTGCCATTTGCAATATTTTCATTCTGGCAGAACACACAGTGCAGTGCACAGCCGGAAAAAAAGACCGCACCGGAACCCTTCTCCCCGGAAATGCAGGGTTCTTCCCAGAAGTGCAGTGCCGCACGCGCCACCTTAATCTCTGTGGTCTGTCCGCAGATGCCGCGCTCACCGGATTTTCGGTCCACAGCGCACATTCTAGGACACAATGTACATATTTTCATGGTATACCATCACTCTTTCTATTTAATTTAATGATTGCGCAACCGTGCCTTTTTTTGTATGATAGACATTGCAAAAAGAAGATCAAACACAAAGGAGTTTTCTTATGAGTCCAAAAAACTGTATGGTAGCACAGTCAGGCGGCCCTACTGTTGCGATCAATGCCAGCCTTGCCGGTGTGATCGACGGTGTAATGCGTTCTGACATGTATGACACGGTTTATGGTTCCTTAAACGGAATCACAGGTATTTTAAACAACGATCTGACGAATCTTTCTGAATTAATGCAGCAGAATTCGGAATATCTCGACCGCTTAAAGGTCACTCCGGCAATGTATCTTGGCTCCTGCCGTTACAAACTGCCAAATTATTTAGATGATGATTCTTCCTATGTATTCATTTTCAAACAGTTTGAAACTTACCATATTGATGCTTTCTTTTATATCGGCGGCAACGATTCCATGGACACCGTCTTAAAGCTCTCCGAATATGGCAAAAAAATCGGCAGTCCTGTGCGTATTGTCGGTATTCCAAAGACCATCGACAATGATCTCTGTGAGACAGACCATACACCAGGATTCGGTTCTGCCGCAAAATATATCGCATCTTCTCTTTTAGAAATCGCACATGACACATTTATCTATGCAGTCAAAAGTGTGACGATCGTGGAAATCATGGGACGTGATGCCGGATGGCTGACCGCTGCTTCTGCACTGGCAAGAAACGGTTATAATACAGCACCACATCTGATCTATCTCCCGGAGGTTCCATTTGACAAAGAGGACTTTTTACTGGATGTAAAGCGTATGCTTTTCGAGCGCAATAACGTGATCGTTGCCGTATCCGAAGGTATCCGCGATGCTTCCGGCAACTATATCAGTGCTTCCGAAAGTTCTGTTGACACCTTTGGTCACAGCCAGTTAAGCGGAGCCGGAAAAACACTTGAATTTTTAGTCAAAGAAAAACTAGGCGTTAAAGTCCGTTCCGTGGAAGTCAACGTATTACAGCGCTGCGCTGCACACCTTGCTTCAAAGACTGATCTTGATGAGGCTTTTACTCTCGGTCAGAAAGCGGTTGCTCTCTCCGAGGAAGGTGTTACCGCTTCCATGGTAACAATACGCCGTATCTCTGATTCTCCGTACGAAATCGCCTATGAGCATGCCGAGATCCGCCACATTGCAAACGAGGCAAAATCAATTCCGAGAGAATGGATCAATGATGCAGGCAATGATGTCACACAGCCACTGATCGATTACCTTTCACCTCTCATACTCGGTGAAGTTCCGGTAAAATACGAAAACGGTATCCCTGTCTATATGGATGTCAGTCATTTAGCAAAACATCAATAAATTTACCGATCTCAACCCACGCTCTTTTAGATTCCGGCAGCATTTTTGCTGCCATCTGAAAGATGTGGAACATTCCTTCATAAATACTGATTCTTACTTTTACTCCCTGTTCTCTGGCTTTTGCAGCCACATCCACAGAATCCGAGAGCAGCATCTCATAGGAACCGACCTGTATCAGCATCGGCGGAAATCCCCTGAAATCCCCATATAAAGGCGAAATATAAGCATTATACGGATCGTTATCCCCAATATAATCTTTATTATAAATAAGGCTGTCCCTTGTTTTTCCAAATAACGGGTCGCGCTCAAAGTTTGTCTCGTAAGATTCCCCGCTCGCCGCAAGGTCTGTCCACGGTGACATGGCTACGATCCCACACGGAAGCTGCTTTCCGTGATCTTTCAGATAATGGCATAATGCCATCGCAAGACCGCCTCCTGCGGAATCTCCTGCGATGATGATCTGCTCGGAAAACCACCCCTGTTCCAACAGATAACAGTATGCGGCATAGGCATCTTCTAAAGCCGCCGGATACGGATGTTCCGGTGCCACACGGTAATCGGGTGTCAGAACACTCATTCCATGGCTGACTTCACAGTAAAGTCCGGCAAACATACGGTATGCATTCCGCATCGCTCCGACATATCCGCCTCCGTGAAGCTGTAAGATTACTTTTTCCGTATTCGGATTTTCTTTTGCCTGTAAATACTCCATGGAGAAATTATCCATCTCGATCACATCTAATGAAAAACAGTCCGGACATTTCCACGGCGGCTCCGAATCCCCGATTTTTTTCCTCAGTTCTCCATTTTTTATCTTTTTCCCAATCAGGTGATCATTTGTCACATGGGCGATCAGGTCCCTCATGACTCTTCCCCTGATACTCGCTTCGCTCTCTCTCATCCGATTGCTCCTGTTCTTTTTATTCTAAATATAACTCAGCGGACATGAAATCTTCGTTTCAGTTCCACCCTTGCCCTGCGGTCTCCGATGATCAGTGTTCCAAGAAACAGAAACAGGGAAAACGCAAATGCGATCAGTGCAAAAAGCTGTGCCGTCACGATACCGGTAAAAATCAGTATTACCGGAACAATGCTGCATAAAATCATAAAAATCTGCCACATCATATAGCTCTGCCAGTTTCTGCGGTTTACGATCATACAGATGATAATACCAACATCGACTAAAATGATCGCCGACGGCAATGCATAATTGACAGACCATCCGCGGTAGCCGACCAGAAAATCGATTGCGATCACGATCAGTATCGCCATCAGCGTGAGTACCGTGATTTTGGCGCGGTAACCTGTCTTTCCAAGAATTGCAAAACGGATCAGCATATATCCGTAAAAGAATCCAAGCCCCGTGATCGCACTCCATGCAATCTGTGACTCGGTGACCACATTGATATAAATGAGCAGCACCTCAACCAAAAGTGCACAAAACAGATAGATTTTACTGATCATTGTCATTTTCCGGGTGTACACTCTCACATCCGGGTACATATTCTCCACTTCACCTGTGTATTCTAACACGGATCCGCAGAGTGGACAGCGCTCTGTTTCATCTGATATCTCCACATTACAATTTCTGCATTTACTCATAATTTACTCCATTACTCTTTATTTCTACCGCAATCCCGTCCGAGGCTATTTTCCGGAAAAATCCACGCTGCACAGACGCATCGACAAGATCATAACTGAAACTGAATACAAGTGTATCCCCGTAAGAGCAGATCGTTCCTTTCAGATGCTGCCCCTTTGACATGGCAAGAAATGCATGAAACATTTCCACATAAGGGCGGTACTCTTCTGTCACGGAAATATTGCCGATATTTGTGATCGTCGCAGTATTGGCAAGTGCAGAAGTTGTATATACATACTTCATTGCAAGGTTTTTCAGGAAAAGCGGCACAACTCTTGCAATCAGCAGTTTTTCATTGGAAACGTTATAGGAAAACAGCTTTTCAAGATTTTCCCGGTTGATCTGGCTTCGCAGGCTTTCCTTCACGATTGCAGCCACCTCTGCAAACGTATAGGTCTCTTTGGTCTGTCTCTTATACACATCTCCGAGCCCACGAGACGGAGCTACA
>ENA-UACL01000369-UACL01000369.1-human-gut-metagenome-genome-assembly--contig:-NODE-369-length-13323-cov-5.361094_pt1 | contig 13323 bp, 16 predicted proteins | sample MGYA00243876_ERZ654219 | MGnify/ENA primary metagenome ERZ654219 (study PRJEB26926, sample SAMN06164986) | human gut metagenome | biome: ENVO:00009003; feature: ENVO:2100002; material: ENVO:00002003...
TCTCGTGGGCTCGGAGATGTGTATAAGAGACAGAACTTTTTCAGGATTTTCACAAGTTACATACCGTACAACTACTTCAGGAGCCTCTCCCACTTCTAGTTCACAAGAAAAAGATACCAGAGAAGAAGTTTCGGAAAGATAAAATGCACCCTCTACACCGATCACCTCTATTACATTATATTTTTTATCAGTTATAGCAGCATTTCCATCGAAATCATATAACAGATATTGTCCACCCTCCAACTCACACGGAAATTTAACAATACCAGCCGAAGTAGTAAACGACAGATTGGAAACAGTCGCTTCTCCTTCCAGTTTTACTTGAATTTTACATCGCCCCGGATATTTATTTTCTCATATCCAGTCAGCTCCTTCCGGCTGACCTGGCTGAAGTTCTGTTAAATTACAATAATAAGTTTAGACACAAACAAAAGATAGAGCTGATAGTTCTTCTCATCCACCTTTTGCAAATGCCATTCGAACTGCAGATCTTTCAAACGCTGTTTTTGTTTTGGCTTTTTGCTGCCACCGGTCTGATTTCTCCGGCTGTCTCCTCTGTTTTCTGATAGATCAGCACGTTTTTCTTTCAGTCTCCCTGACTGTCTGGCTTCATATTTTTCTGCAAGTCTGGATTCTTTTCCGACTTCAGCACGAATCCTTTTCCAGTTTTGCTGCTTTCTATTTTGTCCAAAATCCTCACTTTGCTTCTCTGTCCGTATCAGTTCCGGTGCATCTCTGGATTTTTGCACAGACGGACGGATATTTTTTCCGCTCCGTTCAGACTGGCGGGGAGACTTATCCACAAGGTTTTCTGCTTTTTCCCCCTGTTTTATTCCCATCTGCACATCACTGGCACGGTTACTGACACGAACAGAAGATTTATCCGTCAGGTTCTCTTCCACCAGACCATCCTTGGTCATCTTCTGGATTTTCTTGTCCCTGACTTTCATTCTCTGTTCTGCCACTACTTACTCCTCCTTCTTCGGATACCCTTTCCCTGCCTGTAATAAACAGAGAAAAGCGATGCCAAAAACAGCACCGCCACTAAAAGTTAATACATATGAAATTGCTCGTAACATTGTTTTCTCCTTTGATTTAACCTGCTTCAGAAGTTTCCTCCAAGCGGGTTGTCATGATTTTATAGAGGGAATTCTTCGGGAATCTGTCTACAAATGGGATAATGACATTTCCATAAAACAGAAGTCCTTCCCCCTCATTACTGTTGGTTACATAGGACAGCTGGGTTGGTGAAATATTCAGCTGTTTGGCAAGAATCTGCCTGTCACCGGATGCCTGGTTCAGCATATAAATGAAATCAGAGTTTTCAAAAATATTCTCTATCTCCCTGGAAGACAATAAATCCTTGATATTCTGGGTGATTCCAGTTGGAATACCACCCCATTTACGAAATCTCTTCCAGATTTCCACACTATAAGCTGCGGTCTGCTCTTCCTTCAAAAGAAGATGGAACTCATCCACATAGTATCTGGTGGACTTATGGGCAGAACGGTTCATTGTTACCCTGTTCCAGACCTGATCCTGGATTACAAGCATCCCGATCTTTTTCAGCTGTTTACCAAGTTCCTTGATATCAAAGCAGACAATACGGTTATTGATATCCACGTTTGTCTGATGGTTAAACACATTCAAAGAACCTGTAACATAGATTTCCAACGAAGTGGCCAGTCGCTGTGCTTCCGGCTCTTCCTGTTTTCTCAGAAGGTTGTATAAATCCTCCAGGATTGGCATCTTCTCCGGCACTGGATCGGCAAGATATTCCTGATATACTAACCGAACACAACGGTCAATAATCGTTTTTTCTACCGGCTCCAGTCCATTCTTTCCTCCAACAATCAGCTCACACAAAGACAGAATAAAATCTGCTTTTAATGACAGCGGATTGTCTTCCTCGGAATAATTCAGATTCAGATCCATTGGATTGATATACTGGTCAGATACCGGAGAAACCCGTACCACCTGCCCATGCAGTGCCTGCACAAGTGCCGAATATTCGGCTTCTGGATCGCAGACGATGATATCATCTTCCGTAATCAGGAAGCAGTTTGTAATTTCCCTCTTTGCTGAGAAGGACTTACCGGAACCAGGTGTACCAAGAATCAGTCCATTCGGGTTCTTCAGACGTTTCCGATCAACCATAATCATGTTGTTGGATAATGCATTCAATCCATAATAAAGAGCTTCCCCTTCCTGAAACAGTTCCTGTGTCGTAAATGGCACGAAGATCGCTGTTGAAGATGTGGTAAGCCCTCTCTGAATTTCAATCCGATTGACTCCCAGTGGAATACAGGACATAAGTGCAGCTTCCTGCTGATAATCCAGCTGTTTTAAAGAACAGTTATATTTCTGTGCGATTCCCTGCACCTGGAAAATATTGTTATCCAACTTCTGACGCTTCTTTGCGGTATTCATTACCAGAACCGTTACAAGGAACATCCTCTCATTTCTGGACTGCAGATCTTCCAACAGGTTCTTCGCCTCTTCTCCATAAGTCACAAGGTCCGATGGAAGCACGTCCATATCATAACCGGAACGTACTGCCCGCTTCTGCTCTTCAATCTTCATCTTATCCAAATCTGAAATCTTGCTCTTGATCATTTTGATTGCTGAACTCTGATCAATGGACTGGATATGAATGTTGACATTGATGCTGTCATCCACATCCAGAAAGTCTGCTAGCATCCGGTCTGTCAGCTCCGGTGCTAGAATCTGCAGGTAACTCACACTTCCCATCGTTCTTCCCATCAAAAATGTCTGATTCTTGGAAAAGTTAAAGGAAGTCGGTGCAATAAAATCTTTGGTCTTTAATCCGGTTTCCGGAAGCATCTTATACTGGAACTTAAATGGTTCAATCCGATCCTGGTTGAACACATGATACAGAATCTCCAGCCTTTCCAGACCATTTAGTGAATGTGCCTGTGCTCCCAGAATCTTAAAGTTGTTTAAGATATCTGTTTCGATTCTTTCAAGCCTTGGTCTTGCCACCTTCAGGCTTTCTGCTTCGATTCCAAAAGTGATATACTTTGTCTTTACCAGACCATTATTTCCTTTGGAAAGCTGATTTTTCAGCATAGTACGGTACTCTTCACGAATGGCATTGAAGTCATCGTTCTGATCCGGAATATCAATGCTTTTCTCAAATTCTGCCACATCCACCTGCTGATTGATAAAGGACAGCTGCACACTGATGGAAGAATCAAAGTAATTTAAGAAATCACAGTAATTTTCAAATATCGTGGTCTTATCCTCATTTAAAGCAAGCTGATAGTTGATGTCATAAAACTGAATCGTCTTGGAGAAAAAGGTCTTTGTCACCTGGCAGATACCATCCTGCAGCATCCGAATATACGGAATACTCTGCTGTGCAGTTGTAGGAATGTTTTTCTGTTTCCTACGATCCCGTTCCTGCTTCTTTCTACGCTTTTCCTGTTCTCTTTCTTTTCTGCTTTTTTTGTTTCTTCTTTCCTGACGGTTTCTTTTTTCCGCCAGGGACAGACGCTCCTGCTGAGCCTCCTGCTTTGTCTTTTTTGCCATCCGGCACACCCTCCTTTTTCACAAGGGTGGAAATCTCCTGATAAAAATTTTCTGTCTTATATGGTCTTACTGCCGGACAGATAAACTTCTGTCGAATGATATTTGCCACCACTTTTTCAAAGGGAAGACCGTCTTTTTCATACATTGCCATGAAGAAAAACGGAAGCATGATCGTTACCATCAGGATGGCTGCGATACTGGAACCGATTGGTTTTCTCATGAACAGATAAAACGGAATTCCCACAACTGCGGCAAGTGAAAAGAAAATCAGCTGCCGCTTTGTCAGATTTAACGCTACTTTTGTTTTGACCTTGGTAAGGTCTTTTGGTACTGGTACATACGCCATGGTATGCGCTCCTTTCCTGCCCGTTAGTGGGCATTAAATATTGATTTGCTAAGGCTTCCGGTCTTGAATAATGAAAATGCAAGAATCACGGTATAAGCCGCTACTGAAAACATTGCTGCATGAAGGTCACTGGATATGGTCATTGCATTTACTAAAACTGCATAAATTCCCACACAGACCATCATGAAGAATCCCTGAAATGCCAGTGCGAACAAGCCTTTTAAATAGTTGTTTCCGATATTGCCCCATTCCTTATTGGTCATGGTGGCAAACGGAATTGGTGCTATGGAAGTATAAAGGTAAATTTCTATCATTCTTCCGTACAAGATTACCGTAATGATAATTGACAGAATGTGCATGGTAACACTGATCAACATCGTTTCCATGGATAGCAGGAACAAATCCCCTAACTCCATATCCTCCAGGGCATCCACAATCCGTGAAATTGCTTCTGTTGCATCCACTGCAGTGTTTCCTGATATCACCCCGGCGGCATTGTTGACCACATGCTGGCCAACATCAAAGACCGCCATCGTGATATTGAACGTATTTGTCACCAGATAAATGGCTACATACGCTTTGAAGATCCAGAGGAAAATGTTATAAGTCTCAAATTCATGGAAATTGTTTTTTTGTGTTACCATCGTGATCAATTCATAGCACAGGACAAAGGTGATGATCAGTCCCGCAATGGGGACAATCACCGTTTGGGATATATTCTGAATCAGATTAAAAATCCCTGCATTCCATCCCTGCGGTGTCTGTCCCACCTGCCCAGCTATGGTTCCCACCTGCTCATTGACAGACGTGAACATGTTATCCAAACTTGACTTAATAAGCCCGATCAGGATATCCTTTATCGCTTCCGTAATTCTCTCAATGATGGTGTTCATCTACCACTCCGCTTAAGAGAACAATGTTGCCAGCTGTGGAATCAGGGTAGTTCCCAGCAGCATGATTCCGGCACCAGCCATCAGCTGTTTGATGCCCTGGCTCTTAGCACCGGGATTGTCATTTCCATATCCTTCCAGAAGGTTTACGACACCCCACACGCCAAGACCTGCGCCGATTGCGACTACAAGAGTTTTTAAAGTTGTAATTGCACTGCTAAAAAATGCCATATACATTCACCAAAACTGACTTCTTTCAGGTGTTTACGGGAATGAAAAAACACCGACTAAAAAGCCGGCGCACCTAATGTCAGTTATTCCTTTCCTCATTATTTTTCGTTCATTCCCATGGTTACTCCGACAGCTCCACCTGAATTACCTCCACCTCTTCTTCGGGTTTCGGTGTGTACTGCGGATTTAACTCTTTTTCTACTTTGTATCGGTTTTTCTCGTTTTCATCTGCAAGAAGCCGATAGTTTTTGTGTTTCGTGATATCATATTTGTCCGAGAAAAATGGTCTGGCACCACGGATCTGCAGAATACATTTCCCTCCATCCATAACTGCGATCTCATCTTCTGTCATCAACTGTTTGCCTGTTTTCTGGTAATTCAGTCCAAAGGATTTCTGATTACTCCTCGTCTCCGAAGTGTTATACAGGTCAATAGTTTCCTTACCCAGAAGCTCGCTCATTTCCTTTAAGGTGGTTTTCTCTTTGCCACCAAGAAAAAGTGTAGTATCACAGTTACCCAGAATGGTATCTGCACTATCCTTATACATTGCCTTTAGCTGACTCTGTGACTGCAAAATAATAGAAGCAGAGATTTCCCTGCTTCGGATAGTTGCAATCAGCTTGTCAAACTGAGGAATTTGTCCGATGTTGGCAAACTCATCAGCGATGACACGCACATGCACCGGAAGTCTTCCACCATATACATCATCTGCCTTATCACAAAGCAAATTGAAAAGCTGTGACTGCAGCATCGCAATCACAAAGTTAAAGGTTGTATCTGTATCGGACATAATCAAGAACAAGGCTGTTTTCCTGTCCCCAATCTTATCCAGTTCCATTTCATCGTAAGACATGATCTCACGAAGTTCTGCGATATCAAATGGGGCAAGTCTGGCTCCACAGGATATCAAAATACTTTTCGCTGTCTTTCCAGCCGCCATTTTGTATTTTTTATATTGTCTGACCGCAAAATGCTGAGGTTCTTTTGCCTCAAGCTCTTCAAACAACATATCCACTGGATTCTGGTAAGTTTCATCCTCTTCACGGGTTTCGCTTTCATTCAAAAGATCCAGAAGGGTATTCAGATTCTTTTCCTCTTCATCCCCTTCATACCAGATAAAAGCAATCAGTGCTGTGTACAGCAATTTCTCTGCTTTCACCCAAAAATCTTCGGAAGCTTTTTCCCCTTCGCCTTTGGTATTCACAATGATTGTTGTCACCAGCTTCAGGATATCTTTTTCAGACCGTATATAAGCAAATGGATTGTAATGAAGGGACTTGGAAAAATTGATGGTATTCAGAACCTTAATCACATATGGCTCATGTACCACTTTTCCAGATTTATCTTTCATGATATTTCCATTCTTATCTTTCTTAGGTGGTCCCTTTGCTAACATCTTCCCGCACTCTTCAATCAAAGTGCCTTTCGGATCTGTAATGACCATGGAACAGTTCATCTGCATGACCGATGGTTTTACGAAAAAACGTGTCTTACCGGAACCACTGCCGCCGATGACCACTATATTTTTATTTCTTGCATACTTCGGCTGCTTCGGTCTGCTCTCCATGGTCAGTGCTTCTGTTGCTGTCAATGGAATGTTCATCCATGGATCTTCCGACATATAAGGCTTGATATCCTCTGCGGTTCCCCATCTGGCTGAACCATACTCGATGCCTTTCCGTAATTTCTTTGCGTCTGCCTGTTTCTGCCAGACCAACACTTTCAGAACGACTGCAACAACAATACCTGCTAGCAGATCTTTCCAGTTATTGCTTAACACAAAACCAGCAAAAATCCGGTCTGCGTGTTCCATTGCATATAAAAGTTTGTTCCCCATATCTTCTCCCGGACTGTTCCGGTAAAGAAAAAATGCCCGGTCTGCATAGAAAGCAGCCAGAGCATAAGGGATATTTGTAAGAACCAGTTTCTTTTTATCCAGGGCGGACAGCTTACCCCCGATTTTATTCTTCCACTTCTGCATCAGAGTTTTGCCGCTTTTCTTTTTCATCGACTCTGCTCCTGATGCCGGTTCTTTACTTTGTCCTTCGTCTTCTTTGGCATCATTGCCCGGTAAGCTGCAAGACGCTTATGAATGGAAGGCTTATTCGCTTTTTGAATCTGTTTCTGGGAAAACTCACGGAAAGCAGCATTGAGGGCATCCTGATCACGTCCCTTGAAAAATACCAGATAAACCGGAGGCTCTTTGCTCTTGTCTTTTTTCAAAGCATAATTGATCCCGTATTTTCTAGCATACCGTTCAAAGGACTTGATATTTTTGTCCGTGATCTCGATATTGACCATCCCGGCATTCTGTTTTGCCAGCTCTTTTACCGTGACCTTTCCCTGTTTCGGCTGATTTTTCTGTGCTTTCTTCTCTACTGATTTCTGCTTTTGATGACGCAGATACGCAACAAGAACCTTTTTCAACAAGTCTGCTGTAATCTTAGTTGCCCGAATACAGAACGTGACCGTTTTCTGAGTTACCTCTTCCTGCATGACTTTTCCCTCCTTTCAGCGATTCAACTGCTGTCCAGATCTGTAATCATGGCAATCACCCCCTTTAATGAAAAAAGACAGATTAACCGGTAATCAGGTTCTGCACCTGTACGAGTTTTTCTGTCCCTTCTTCTTTTCTCTTATCTTCTCCACCACAATAGATGGGAACACACATTTCAAGTATTCTACTGTAAATACGCTGATGGGCAGTATCCAAATCTGTGGATTTCATTTCATTCAGTCCCAGATTCGTTGTTACGATCAGCGGAAGCATTTTACAATAACGGCTATCTATCACATTATAGACCTGCTCCAAAGCAAACTCGGAATTTCGTTCTATTCCCAAGTCATCAATAATCAGCAACGGATAATCCACAAGATTTTGTATAATCTGGTTCTTATCTGCCTGATAGCTGGTCATTTCATTTAAGATCCTAGAAAAATTTGTCATCATGACACGTTCTCCCTGTTCCAAAAGTGCATTTGCAATACAGCCTGCAAAGAAACTTTTCCCGGTTCCAACTGGTCCCATCAAAAGCAATCCTACATTTTTTCTCTTCATATCTGTCCAGTTTTCTACATACTGCCTGGCGATTAGTATCTTCTGGTTGCTTCCATTGTCATTTTCAAATTTCCATTCCCAGAATCTTCTTTCCCGAAGTCCGACGGATTTTCTCTGATAAAGCTGCCTCTGTGCTTCTTCCCACTGCATCTTCTCATCCAGTTCCTGCCTGGCTTTTACCTCGCATTCGCACAAACAGGACACTACATGCTCAAATCCCATCAGACTGACTTTCATCTGTTTTCTTTTTCCACAGGTGCCACAATGAAGACACCCATCTTCGTCCAGATAATCTGCTGTTACTTTGTTTTCCATCACAGGCTTTCTCCTTCCTGAAATTCATATTTATCCATTCCTATCCTGGTTACATCCCTTTCTGCCCAAAGACAGATTGTTGCAAAATGGTTCTGATACTCTTTTCCACTGGATTTCATATAAACAGAAAGATGATCAATCCGTTTCTGGTAATCCCATGGAAATAGCGTCATCAACTCCTGCAGTTCAGCTTCCGACAGAACAACATTTTTAAATCTACCATACTGACTGAATTTTTCTTCCAAAGCGGGTGTATTGCTCTTACTCTTATCAGTATGATTCTTTTCAGTCTTATTTATCTTAGTATTACTTCCATCCAGATTCTTGCAGTCCGGACTTCTATTTTTTTGCGTTCCGGACTTCCAGTTTCTTGCAATCCGGATTTCCAATTCTTTGCAGTCTGGATTTCCAGTTTCTGGCGTTCCAGAAGAAAAGTATCTTACCGGCTTTCCTCTATTCCGTTTTACAAAATTTTTCACATATATGACAGAGGGACGATTATTCCCCTGCCGATATCGCTCGATCAATCCAATCCCATGCACACTATCCAGCTCATATAAAAGCTTTGTCACTGTCGTATGCGACATTCGCAACAGCTCCTGCAATTCTGCGATCGTGTAAATGATATAGACATAACCCTCACTGTCAATCCAGCCATTTTTCTTGGACAGGCTGATTCGATCAAGCAGAATTCCGTAAAGAAGCTTTGCGTCTGTGGACAGGCTTGCAAACTCTTTTTCTGTGAACAGAGCTTTTGGTATCCGAAAAAAAGAAAACTGGTCAGATTCTTCTGCTTTGAAATATTCAAAATCTGCCATAATATTTTCCTACTCTTCTACATCAAAATCACAATTTGCTGCACTACCTGTACCATGGCACATCTCATCAAATACAAAATTGAATGATTGAATCATTTCGTCCAAATAATAATTTCTGGCCTTCTTGTTACAAGCATACATATCACCAATAAAGCCTTCATCATTCCCCATCGCATGAACAAGGGTTTCCAGGACCTTCATAAACTTCTTTTTTGAACAGCTTTCATACTGTCTGTTCACATATTTCTGGATATCTAACACACGAGCAGGATTATTTTCATTTTCCTCCAGAATTCCAAATGCAAGATCCATGCCAAACTCATATCCATCAGCCTGAATTTGATCAATATCCATCTCTCCAAGCTCATCCTGGTATCCTCGCTTTTCCATTGCAGTTAAAGACGTTTCATATTGATCAATATATCCCATATCCGCAATAGTTTCAAAAATATCTCTGGATGCTTTCACCATCTTATCCATAATAATTTCTCTTTCAGCCAGCGGCATATTTGCCATGATAGTATCTAATGTCATCATTGATTCTTCCTCCATCTCATTTTCATAAATATCATTGATATAAAAGTGGTTCGCCTTTCCATTGTTTGGAATGATACGCACCAGATTACCAACCTGAAACAGTTCCTGTACTGCCTGATCTACGCCATATCTAGTCGTATTCAGGTCTTTCTTCATTTCACTTTTGGGATAGATAACATACAGATCTCCGTTATGATCTACCCAACCATTCTGCACCGCAAATTTCAAACGATCCAGAAATAAGCTGTATAAAATCTTTGCTGTATTTGACAGATTTTTGTATTTTGCCATCTGAAACAGCACCTTCGGCACCTGCAGACACTCTACCGGCATATACTCCATCTTACTCATTCATTGTTTCCTCCTTCTGTTTGTACAGCACTTCGGCTGAATTAATATTAATTTCCAGCATCCCTACAAATACCTGATAGTACAGCAGGCATATCTGTTCATCCTCTCTTGCCAGATACAATCCTTCCAGTTCATCGGACGGATGTTTCATTCCATATACTGCCTGACAGATATCATGGATTTTCTCACATTCCACACTTCTAAGATGCAGCTCCAAGGTGTGGTTAAATCTCTGCCAGTCCTCCAATTTCTGATTTACTGACATCATGCACTGGAACAGTTCCGCTGCTTCACATGCTGCTGACAGCACTACATTTTTGTTATTGATACTTCCATCGGCATTTTTCATATGCCCTACCATATACGCCTGATCTACTGAAACCATCTTTTATCCTCCTCTATCTAAACGGCATTTCTTCTTCCATGCCCTCTGGGATCTCTAAGAACCCTTCCGCATCTTCTGGAAACGGTGGTCTGTCAACCATTTTTGCACCTGCGAATTCAATCCGGTTTGCATACACTTCGGTGGTATAGATCTTTTTCCCGGTATCCTTATCTTCATAATTACCTGTGACAATCTCGCCTTCCACCATGACCTTCGTGCCCTGCATCAGATAATCTCTGGCAAATTCTGCTTTCTTTGCAAAAGCCTTTACCGGAATGAAACTGACTTCATCGGAATAATTTCTTCTGACTGCCAGAACAAACTTGGCAATCTTATGAAGTCCTTTTTCATTCTCCACTTCGTTGTATCCGGGATTTCTTACCAATCGCCCGGAAATAACTGTTGTATTCATTGACTTCCCCCTCCTATGCTTTCATTGATTTGTAACAGATACCGATACATGGTCCACATTTTCCATAGGCACATCCGTAACATTCATCTTTTTCCAACTCTTCCTGCTTCATTTCATCGGCAAACATTCCTAACAGTGTTGTATAAATCTTTTTCATTGCCAGGAACTTTTCTTCCGCTTTTTCCATCTTCTCTTTGTAAAATGGGATCAGTTCACGAAGAACTGGATGGAAACGTTCATTTTCATCATCCCAGGCACAGGTTTTCATCATACAGCGTGGCTGTTTCTCATAATTGCCCAGATAATACGGGCAGAACGTACAGCCTCTTTCTTTAACAATTTCCACCGGAATCACAGGCATCTGACTTTTGATTTCCTTTGTTACATGCTTACTTTCAATTCGCTCTCTCATCTTAAAAATCCTCCAAGAATATATATATTTGCAAAAGGGAATTCCCCTGAATTGCCTGTTTTTAAGCACAAAAAAAGAGGCAGACTTACGATTTTTATTTTCGCAAGCCTGCCTCTTATCAATCTAATATTCTATTTTCCAATGACATACCGTATAAACACGTATATCGCTCTGATCACATACACTGGAATCATGATGCTTCCAATCAATGCTCCAATAATGACACTTAATGCAGCCATCCCAAGTGTTGCTGTGGTATCCATTCCTCTCGGAATTAGAATCAACCGCATTTTATGTATTCCAAATGGAAGTCCGGCAATAAATACCCACCAGAACCAATCCGTCTGCCCACTGACCTTCATAATTGTTTTTGTCATCCAAAACCAGAATACCATAAATGCCAGTGGCAGAATTGATTTTTTAATTACATCTCCAATCGTCATTTCTTTCGTCCTCTTATCTAATCTTTTTATCTTCTGTACTTTAGAAAGATATGCCTGATATCTTTGCATCTGTCTATCATTATATCTTATTTGCTTTTCATATTCCACTTTATCATCCCCTTTGCTCTGTTTGTGCTTTCCACGAATCTAATAACTGGAAAATTATTTTTTCGATTTGCTCTTTCTTGTAATCTGGTGGAAAATATTTTTGCAGTTGCTTTTCTGAAAAACTGATTTTCTGATAATTCACTTTTGCTTCTCCTCTAAGAATTTTCTCTATATCTTCTCCAGTCAATTCTTTTTGCTGGCTAAGGTCTTTCAGTTTTTTTGCCTGAGATCCATTTGGCATTTTCTTTGTTGTTCCTATAAACGCCAGTAACAATGACTGCTCATTACTTTTCAAATAAGATAAATCAACTGCAACAGTAAATGGCAATTCATTTTTATCTACAAACTCCAGCAAGTAATTCGACAAGTAGGTCAAGCGTATATATCGTTTGATCGTACTCATTGTCTCTCCGACTTCTGTGCCAACCATCTCAGCTGCCCATCTTTTTTTCAACTTTGGTTCAACTTGGACCAAAGTTAAATCAGTCCGTCTACCCTGACGTTTCAATGCTTCATACTTCATGCGGTATGCAAATGCCTTCTCACTATATAGCAGATTTTCTCTTTGAATGTTGGAATCGACCATAACCACAGTTGCTTCATCATCAGACATATCTCTGATAATGACCGGCATTGTTTTCAGTCCTAATTCCCTGCAAGCATATTTTCTTCTGTGTCCCACAACTAATTCATAATCCTTTTCCCCTGAATTTGAAGGTCTTGCAATTCCTGGCACAAGAACTCCATATTCTGAAATACTTTCAATCATTTCCTCCATTTTATCATCCCTAAACACTTTAAACGGATGATTCTTGAATGTATCCAACTCGTCCAGCGGAATTTCTCGCACACACTCCTGCTCCTCTGACAATCCGAATAATGCATCTACCCCTTTGAATTTTATCTTTGAAGCACTACTTTCTTTCACTGCCATCACCAATCACCTCCTCTACCAATTTTTTATAAGCTTCGGCAACACGACCTTTCGGATCGTGTTTATAAATACTTACTCCCTCAGCACTCGTCTCTGCTGCCCTTATCGAAAACGGGATTGCAGTCTTGAAAATATTGATATATTCGCCATAATTATCATGAAGCAACTCTATAATCTCTTTTGAAAAATTCGTTCTTCGATCTACCATGGTAAGTAAGATTCCGTCAATCTGAAGCTTTCGATTTATCTGCTTTCTAACTTTATATATGGTCTGCATCAACTGTTCCAATCCTTTAACAGGAAGATAATGTGCCATAACCGGAATGATAACCGAATCAGCTGCTGCAAGAGCATTTACAGTAAGCATTCCTAGCGATGGCATATTATCAATCAGGATATAATCATATTCTGGCGAAATTGTCTTGATAAACTGTTTTAACACATATTCTCTGCTCATAACATTTACCAGACTAACTTCTACCCCTGTCTCTTATACACATCTCCGAGCCCACGAGACGGAGCTACATCTCG
>ENA-UACL01000394-UACL01000394.1-human-gut-metagenome-genome-assembly--contig:-NODE-394-length-12662-cov-6.464266_pt1 | contig 12662 bp, 9 predicted proteins | sample MGYA00243876_ERZ654219 | MGnify/ENA primary metagenome ERZ654219 (study PRJEB26926, sample SAMN06164986) | human gut metagenome | biome: ENVO:00009003; feature: ENVO:2100002; material: ENVO:00002003...
CTCGTGGGCTCGGAGATGTGTATAAGAGACAGGATATGATAACCATGAAGAAGAAATTAATTGCAATAATAGTTGGAATGATGCTTTGTGCAGAGCTGTTGGGCGGTTGTGGTAATAAAAATATAAACAAGGATAATATTACCACGGATACTGCCGAGGAGTCGAAACAGCAGGATTCGAATAAAAAACAGGAGCTGCCAACTGCAACATATATGGGTGGAAGCAATACCATTACTGAGGTGTGCGATGAGCTTGGTTCAGCCGGGGCATCGCATGTAGATACCTTTAAAGAATGGGTGACCGATTTTGCGGATTCTGCCGGGAAGAATGCAAAGCTGAAGGATACCTGGTCAGATGCATATAAAATGAAAGCAGATACTGTTAAATGTATGGATGGCTGGGAGAAAAAGCATGACTATTCAGATGCAGATTGCAGAATGACAGCTTTTCTTTTGCTGGATGGGCTGCTTCACGCACAGTCAACGGAAGATAGCTATAGTGGCACATATTTAATGTTTGATACGGAAGCAATAGATAATGTAGACAGGTATGAAATCATAAGGCAGAATAAAGACATGTTTACTACATTATACGGAGAAAAGAGCATTACGGATGACAAACATCCTGAAAAAACATTCTCTGACAACTGGAAAAAGTATGGATTTCAAATAGACAGTAATCGTATTTCACTTATTAGTATAGCAATATATGATCCGGATTCTGATGCTATGTTCGTGGGACATACAGGTGTATTGATAAAGTACAGTGACTATTATTTGTTTGTAGAAAAAATAGCATTTGAGCAGCCATATCAGGCAACAAAGGTGAATAATATGGATGAACTATTAAGTATTCTTTCACTAAGACCTGAGTATTTCGGAGAAGAGAAAGAGGCTGGACCATTTGTATATAATAATGGAGACTATGTTGGAACATTAGAATTGCAAGGATAAATCGGAAAATGAAGTTAAAGAATAAAAAAAGCAGAAATATAATAGGTATTATACAAAGCTGTCTCATCTTTGCATTGGTTATTCTTGTTATTTTTATGATGATACAGATTAACCGGCTGCAAGGAACGGCAAGGGTAATAAATTACGCAGGTCTGGTACGTGGAGCAACACAGCGTGAAGTAAAATTGGAGATTACAGGATCCCAAAATGATGAGTTGATTAAATATTTGGATGATATTTTAAGCGGATTAAAATATCAGGATGGAAATTATGATCTGATAAAGCTTCAGGACAAGGAATATCAGGATAAATTGCAGGTCCAGATTGATTACTGGAATAAAATAAAAAAAGAAATTGAAGCTGTAAGAAGCAGCGGATATGAAAATACAGATATTGTCAATATGAGTGAGATTTATTTTAAGATGGCAGATGAAACTGTATTTGCAGCAGAAAAGTATTCCGAAAAGATTGCCACAAAGATTCGCACCATAGAGATTCTGTCTGCGTTTGATATGCTGTGTCTGGTGATATTGGTTATTGTGCAGACCCTGATGGCAATGAAGATGGCGGTGAAAAATAAGCTGTTAGAACACAGGGCATATACAGATGCCCATACCGGATTGCCAAACAAAAGTGCCTGTAAGGAACTTCTTGGTAATAAAGAAATAATTAGTGAGCCTACCGCATGCATAATGTTTGACCTGAATAATTTAAAGATGGTAAATGATACAATGGGACATTCGGCAGGAGACCAGTTAATATTGAATTTTGCCCGGCTTTTGCGCAATGTGATTCCGGAAAAAGACTTTGTTGGAAGATATGGTGGAGATGAATTTATGGCAGTTATTTATCATACAAGCCAAACAGAGGTTGAGGAAATATTAAAATGTTTATGTCTCGAAAAAGACCGGTTAAACAACAGGGAAGACAAAATGCTGATTGACTATGCATATGGATGGGCATTATCCGCAAACGACGGTAAATATACAATTCAGACATTGCTCGATAAGGCTGACTCTTATATGTACGAAAACAAAAAATTATGTAAGAGATATAGACTGACATCTGAGGTTGAATCTTTTTAGTCTTATAACAGGGAATCAGCATCTGTCAAATGCTGGTTTCTTTTATTTATTTTATCAGAAAGGAAGAGAAGCCGGCAAAGGTTCGGGAAGAAAACAGGCTTTGAGGGATGTCCTGAATGTGATCCATGAAAAAACCTCTTGCATTTCCGGAGAGGGTGTGTAATATAGTACATGCAGCGGCAGATTGGGGGCACCACCTTCAGTCGCTATATAAAATTAATGCACAAAGGGATACGATAAGGAGGATGTTATGTACACAGCATTAACAATTGCTGGAAGTGATTCCAGTGGAGGCGCCGGCATTCAGGCAGATATTAAGACAATGACAGCAAACCATGTTTACGCAATGAGTGCGATCACGGCTTTGACTGCCCAGAATACGACCGGTGTAACAGATATTATGGAGGTAACCCCGAAGTTTTTGGCAGAGCAGCTGGACAGTATTTTTACGGATATCTATCCGGATGCGATTAAAACCGGAATGGTTGCTTCTGGTGAACTGATTGGGACGATTGCGCAGAAGCTGACAGAGTATCACGCAAAAAATATTGTCGTAGATCCTGTCATGGTGGCAACCAGTGGAGCAAGACTGATCAGTGAGGATGCTATCAGCACATTGAAAAGTAAATTATTACCGCTTGCAACGGTGATTACGCCAAATATTCCGGAAGCGGAAGTGCTTTCCGAAATGCAGATCAAGACTGATGCAGATATGGAAAAAGCAGCAGAAATTATTTGTGACACATTGGGCTGTGCCGTTTTATTAAAAGGTGGTCATCAGTTAAATGATGCCAATGACCTGCTCTACCAGAAGGGGAAAGAGCCGGTATGGTTTGAGGGAAAGAGGATTGACAATCCAAATACACACGGGACAGGCTGTACGCTTTCTTCTGCGATTGCATCAAACCTTGCAAAAGGAAGAGATCTTGAAACGTCCGTGAAGTATGCAAAAAATTATATTTCCGGTGCACTTGCCGCCATGCTTGACCTTGGAAAAGGAAGCGGACCAATGGACCATGCATTTGCAATTGAAGGAGAATATTAGTATCCGGCAAATGTGAGGCCGGGTTTATCATAGGTTAAGAGGAGTGTACAAATGGGAAAAAAAGGAACTTCCGTGTTCAGTAACGGATTAATTTGGTTTGGAGCAGGTGTATCCCTGGCGGAAATATTGACAGGTACTTATTTTGCACCGCTTGGATTTGGAAAAGCCATGGCAGCAATTTTACTGGGACATCTGATCGGCGGACTTATGATGTTTGCAGCAGGAATGATTGGAGCGAAAGAACGAAAAAGTGCCATGGAAACTGTGAAAATGAGTTTTGGCGAGAGAGGAAGCCTTCTGTTTGCTGTCTTAAATGTGTTACAGCTTGTAGGGTGGACCGCAATTATGATTTATGACGGAGCGCTTGCGGCAGACGGGGTTTTGCATACCGGAATCTGGGTATGGGCGATCATTATCGGCGCATTGATTGTTGTCTGGATTTTTGTCGGACTTACGAATCTTGGCAAGTTAAATACGGTTGCCATGACCGCACTTTTTATTTTATCTCTGGTTCTTTTTAAAGTGATCTTTTTTGGAACCGGAAGCGCGGCCCCGGTCGTGGATGATGGAAGTCTTACATTTGGTGCGGCTGTGGAACTTGCCGTGGCAATGCCGCTTTCCTGGCTGCCACTGATCAGTGATTATACAAGAGAAGCAGAAAAACCGTTTGCTGCAACACTTGTCAGTGTGGTTGTCTACAGTCTGGTCAGCATTTTTATGTATATGATCGGTATGGGGGCTGCTATTTTTACCGGCGAATATGATATTGCGCAGATTATGTTAAAAACAGGGTTTGGCGTTGTGGGACTTCTCATCATTGTATTTTCCACGGTTACGACGACGTTTCTGGATGCATATTCCGCAGGAGTTTCAAGTGTTTCCATTTCTTCAAAAATTAAGGAGAAATGGGCAGCGATTGTTGTTACCGTGATTGGAACTGTGGCAGCAATTGTTTATCCGATGGATAACATTACAAATTTCCTGTATCTGATTGGTTCTGTATTTGCCCCGATGATTGCAGTGCAGATTGCAGATTATTTCATTTTAAAGAAAGCAGATGCTGGGGAATCCGCATTTCAGTGGAGAAATCTTGTGGTGTGGCTGGTCGGTTTTGTATTGTACCGGGTGCTGATGCATGTGGATACACCGGTTGGAAATACGCTGCCGGATATGGTGATTACCGTAATTGTCTGTGTGATTGTAGAGAAAATTGCAGCAGCAGTAAAAGAAAAAAGAGAAATATAATAATTTTCAAACGAGTAGCAAACGAGCGTAAATCCAGTTTTGTTGCTCGTTTTTAATTTTATAATGCCATGAAAAAGTGTGTAGCTTATCAGCGTAAGTCCAGCTTGTGAGATAAGTACATGCTTTTTTTATGCAGAAAAAGGAGGATTCAGTTAAGATGGCAGAAAGTAACAGGATGAAGGAGATGCCGGTCAATAAGCTCATGGTGCAGATGGGAATACCGATGATCTTGTCAATGGCATTACAGGCGGTCTACAATATTGTGGACAGTGCCTTTGTCGGAAACATGAAGGAGGGAAGCGAAGCCGCATTAAATGCACTTACGCTGGTATTTCCGGTGCAGATGCTCATGGTTGCAGTAGGAATCGGAACCGGTGTGGGGACGAATGCACTTCTTGCGAGGACACTTGGACAGGGAAACAGCAAAAAAGCAGCAAAAGTTGCGGGAAACAGTTTATTTCTTGGAGTAATTATTTATGCGGTATGTCTGCTGTTTGGAATTTTCGGAGTGAAAGCCTATATTTCATCGCAGACGGTTGATCCGGAAGTAATTTCGATGGGAACCGGCTATCTAAGGATATGTTGTGTGATGTCGTTTGGAATTATCTTCTTTTCCCTGTTTGAAAAGTTATTACAGGCAACCGGACGTTCACTTTATTCTACAATCGGTCAGGTTGTGGGGGCAGTAGTAAATATTATTCTTGATCCAATTATGATTTATGGTATTGGACCTGTTCCTGAAATGGGAGTAGAAGGTGCTGCGTATGCGACGGTAATCGGACAGGTAGCATCGGCAGTATTACTCTTTATTTTCCATATGAAATTAAATAAAGAGTTTGCACATGGAACAAAATACATGAGACCGGAGGGCGGGATAATAAAAGAAATTTATTCGATCGGACTTCCGGCGATCATTGCACAGGCATTGATGTCTATTATGGTTTATGTAATGAATCTGATCTTAAAATTTAATCCTTCGGCGCAGACCGCATATGGATTGTTTTATAAAGTGCAGCAGTTTGTGTTGTTCCTTGCATTTGGTCTGCGTGATGCGATCACACCGATCATCGCTTTTTCCTATGGGATGGGAAGTAAAAATCGAATTAAGGATGGTATGAAGTACGGACTGATTTATACAATCGTACTTATGGTTCTTGGTGTGGCGATCACGGAAATTTTCCCGGGTGCATTTGCAACTTTATTTAACGCAGGGCTGTCAAGAGAATATTTTATCGGAGCAATGCGGATTATTTCTATCAGCTTTCTTTTTGCAGGAGTCAATGTCGCATATCAGGGAATTTATCAGGCATTGGACGGAGGCATCGAGTCGCTTGTGATTTCGCTGCTTAGACAGCTTGTAATTATATTGCCGTTGGCAGGCATTTTCTCTATTTTCGTCCGAAACGGACAGATGGGAGTTTTGCTGATCTGGTGGGCGTTCCCGATCACAGAGTTTATCGCGTGTCTGGCCGGCTATGTATTTTTAAAGAGAATCCGTAAAACAAAAGTAGATGTTTTAAGCGAAAGGGAGATGTGATTATGGCAAAAAGAATTATTACGATCAGCAGAGAGTTCGGAAGCGGTGGTCGTTTTATTGGGGAAGAAGTGGCAAAGCAGCTTGGCATAAAGTATTATGACAAGGATATCATTGCGCAAATTGCGGAGCAGTCCGGATTTTCAGCGGAATATGAAGAAAAGGCAGAATTGTCTCCGAAGAAAGGACTGCTTGCCTATGCGTTTGCAGGACGTGACATCACCGGAAAATCCGTGGAAGATATGGTGTATGAAGCGCAGAGAAAAGTGATTTTGGAGATTGCGGAAAAGGAAAGCTGTGTGATCATAGGACGGAATGCGGATTTTATCTTAAAAGACAAAGATAATGTGCTGAACGTTTTTATACATGGGGATATGCCGGAAAAGGTGGCGCGTATCTGTAAACTGTACAATGTTACCGAAGAGGAAGCAGAAAAAATGATGGCAGATATCGATAAAAGGCGTATGACAAATTATCGATTTTATACGGATCAGAAGTGGGGGATGGCAAAGAATTATACATTGTCACTGAACAGTTCCGAGCTTGGATATGATCTGTGTGAGAAGATCATAATGGATTGCAAGAAATAGAAGAAAACAAATGTGCAATTAAGAGATACCATACATGTGACACCCAGATCTGACTGAAGTTGTTTTGCTATTTTTTCAGTATTTCCAGAACGGGAATAATAAATGATAATTGCATTCATATAACTCTTCCTTTCATTATCCAACACTGTGTTGTACAATATTATAAAAGTTAGAGAAACGTTTATCAACCAACAAACAGATGAACTGGCTTCGCTGATACACACTTTATATATTAGTGGAGCACAGGGAGTGTTGTTGGATTGACTTGTCCTTAAAATGCGGTAAAATTTAAGGGAAAGAATGAAAATTAGGGGAATGAGAAATGAAGATAAGAACAGCAACCATGGATGATCTTAACGAGATTGCAAATGTAGAGGCAGAGTGTTTCCCAGCAGCGGAGGCTGCAACGAAAGAAGAATTTGCCGGTCGAATCCGGTATTATGGAAATCACTTCTGGATTATGTTGGAGGAAGACAAACTGATCGCATTTGTAGATGGTTTTGTAACCGATGAGGCAGATTTGACAGATGAAATGTATGAGAAGGCTGCTATGCACAACGAGGATGGTGCATGGCAGATGATATTCGGTGTCAATACACTTCCGGATTATCGTAAACACGGATATGCAGGACAACTGATCCAATGTGCAATCAAGGATGCAAGAGAGCAGGGCAGAAAAGGTCTTGTGTTGACCTGCAAGGAAAAACTGATCAAGTATTATGCAAAATTTAGTTTTGTTGATGAAGGCGTGTCCGATAAATCCACACACGGAAACGCTGTGTGGCATCAGATGCGGCTGACTTTTTAATTCATTGTAATGCGTATAAGTAATCGAAAAATCAATCGTATTTTTTTACGATTGATTTTTTGATTGCTTTTGCATATAAATAGCTTACATTGTTTTTGCAACGATTTTCTCATCGTCATTCTGAATCTCGTTGGTGCTTTTTTCTTTCTTATGATTGATAAATAATGTCCGGAAGATCAGTCTTGCAAGCGGTCCTACAAAAATAAGCTGCAGCGGAAATGCCATGATAAAATTTTTGCAATAGGTCATAAGATAATCCGGTATAAAGTTGGCGGTAAATCCATGTCCGTGATAGACACCGATCACACTGGCGAATGCAACCTGCCAGATTACCGTGAAAGTCTGGATCGCAAAGATGATAAAAATCGGCCGGTCGCCAGGCTGGACAACGCGGAAGGCGCACATTTTTGAGAGATGACCGGACACGAAATAGGCAAGCAATCCGATGATGATATACTCTATCCACATTCCCTTCAATGCAATAAGAAAGGTCGTATTTGTAAAGCTTCCTGTTGCGAGTACCGTGTTATAGACTGTCATGACATAGACCATCATCCATGCGGTGATCGCTGTAAAAAATATGGATTCTCCTCGTGTTCTAGGCATTTTCTTTTCCTCCGTTGTATTTTTGAATCGCATCAAGAATGAGTTTCATAACCATAGTGTTTCCTTTCCGACAACAAAAAAAGACAACAAATGCTGCCCGTCCGTCTGACAGTGGACAGGTGACATTTATTGTCTGATATGTGTCTTGTATTTAATTTGTTTTTACAACTCTTGTATTTTAGCAGAAAAATGAAATTAAAGTCAAGTAAAAAATTTTTTACGGTTGTTTTCTATGGCGTTTCCGGTTGTTAATAAATTCTATGCATGCTATATTGGTAGGAGTGAGGTAAGAGTAACGAGGATAAGAACAGCAACAATGGAGGAAAATCATATGGGTTTGGTCCAAGCGTTACGATAGCAACTGCGAATCATCCGATTGAGCCATCACTTCGTGAAAATGCGATGCAGTATAACAAGACCGTTCATATTGGGGAAAATGTCTGGATCGGCGCAGGGACTATTATAGTTCCGGGAGTTACAATTGGAAAAGATTGACTGGGAAAATCTGTAGAACTATGATAAAACTAACAAAGAAAGTTAAAAGGTTATATGAGGTAAAATAATGCCGGACATTATTATCGTAGAGGACAACAGGGAGATCGGAACACTTTTGTGCGATTTCCTCCGAAAAGAAAATTATACGGTGAGCCTTGCGGACACCGGGGAGAAGGCACTTCAGATCTTTGAGCAGTACGGTGCCAATCTTGTTGTGATTGACATCGGTCTGCCGGGGGTGGACGGTTATTCCGTCTGTTCCAAAATAAGGGAGACTTCAAACGCACATATTATGATCGCGACTGCAAGAGACGACAAGGAAAGCACATTAAAAGGCTTGCAGATCGGCGCGGATGATTACATCTGTAAGCCGTATGATATCGATATTCTGATTGCCAAGATCAACGGCATTTTCAAACGAAAATATGCATTGGACGAAATCGTATGCGACAATCTGAAATTGAACAATGTCACGCAGACGCTCACCGTGAACCAAACACCGGTCAATGTCACGGAAAAGGAATTCCAGCTGCTGAAACTGCTGGTCGAAAATAAAGGAACGACATTGAAGAAAGAATACCTGTTCAACCGCATCTGGGGAAGCGACAGTGAATCGGAGCCGCAGACGCTCACGGTACATATCAAGTGGCTGAGGGAAAAGATCGAGAAGGATTCGAAGAAGCCGAAACACATTATTACGGTTTGGGGAACGGGATACCGATATGAATAATTACAAAAAATTTGCAGCAAAGTTTTGTGGAGTGGAGCTGCTTATTATTGCACTTGCGAATATTGTTTATTATGTGACAGCAAATAATCAGGAACCGTGCATTTCGCGTGTGCAGGATAAAACCGGAACAATCTACAGGATCATTTATACACAGACAGACGACAGAACCTGGATTCTCATGGATATTGCCTTGGGAATTCTGTTTTTGCTGTCTGTTTTTCTGATTTGTTATATCGGAAAGAAGATCATAAAGCCGTTTGAGCAGATGCAGTCGCTGACCGAGGATCTAGCGAAAGGCAATCTCTCGGTGCCGGTCAAAGCCGAAAAAAGCAAATTCTTAGGCAGATTCCTATGGGGAATGGATATGCTGCGCGAAACATTGGAGAGCAACAAAGAAAAAGAACTCGCGCTGCAAAAAGAAAAAAAGACGCTGATCCTGTCGCTGACACATGACATCAGGACGCCGTTATCTGCGATCCGGCTGTATGCGAAGGCGCTGGCAGAAAATCTTTATACGACCGGGGAGCGGCGTGTCGAAGCATGTCAGGGGATTGAAAAGAACGTAAAAGAGATTGAGGAGTATGTCAATGAGATCACGCTCGCATCGAGAGAGGATTTCCTGCAACTGAGTGTCAATCCGGGGGAAGTGTATCTGTCCCATGTGATCGATGCGATCCGGGGACTTTATGAGGAAAAACTGCATAATTTACATACCGGATTTCAGATTGCATCCTACACGGATCTGTTGCTGAAAGGAGATGCGGACCGGCTGATCGAGGTGTTGCAGAACCTTTTGGAAAACGCGATCAAATACGGGGACGGCAAGTGTATTTCCATCGACTTTTCGGAGGAAGAGGACTGCAGACTGATCACGGTAAGAAATTCCGGATGCAGCTTAAAGCAGGAAGAACTCATAAATCTGTTTGATTCTTTTTATCGCGGAAGCAATGTCGGCTCGGCAGATGGTTCGGGACTCGGACTGTATATCAGCCGGCAGTTGATGCAAAAAATGGATGGGGAAGTATTTGCGGAAATTAAGGAAGATGATTTCTGCGCGACAGTTGTTGTGCGAAAGGCATAATGTGCATTTAAGGATTGTTTAATAATTTCTCCTGTAAGATGAGTACATCAAACGAGGGGAGGAACGTTAAAATGCTTTTTCGTATTTTGAAAAAAGATTTGAAAAGAAAAAAAGTAATGAATGCAATATTGCTTTGTTTTATTCTGCTGGCAACGATGTTCGTAGCGAGCGGAATCAGCAATGTTGTTTCCGTCATGAACGGAACGGATTCCTATCTGGATAAGGCGGAGATCGGCGATTATGTGGTCATCTCGATGGGTGCGGACAGCAAAGCGTCCATCGATGAGATCCTGCATGAGATGGAATCCATCCGGGATTATCGCATTGAGACGGTTGTATTCGGAGAAAAATCCAATCTGAAAGATATGCACGGAGAAGAACTGGAGGCAAAGAATTCTGTTATTTACCAGTCCATCGAGGACAGCCGGCTTAAATTCTTTGATAAAGAGAATAAGCAGATTACCCAGATCAAGCCGGGGCATGCATATGCAACCGATGATTTTATGGAGAAAAATCATTTGCAGCCGGGGGATAAAATCAGGATTACGCACAACAGTATTTCTTTTATGGTAACGCTGGATGGTATGGCAAAAGATGCGCTTTTAGGGTCTTCCATGATGGGCAACAGCCGTTTCCTTTTTCATCGGGAGGAGATCGAGAAGCTGCTTTCGGATGAAACCATTTACAATGGGTATCAGGGGCAGATCAGCTATATTGATCTAAAGGATGAGGCAGGCGTATCGGAGATTGCTTCGGCTATTTCACAGGCTCCAGGCATCATGTTTTCCGGCGCACGTTCGCTGATAAAAATGTGCTATGTCATGGATATGATCGTTGCGTTTACGATGCTGATTTTAAGTATCTGCCTGATCATCGTGTCGTTTGTCGTATTAAAGTTTTCCATCACGTTTACGATCTTTGAGGAGTTTCGTGAGATCGGTGTGATGAAAGCAATCGGTATCAGCAATTTCAAGATCCGGAGTCTCTACCTGACAAAGTATCTGATGTTGGCAGTAATAGGAGCGTTTGTGGGATTTTTTATGAGTATCCCGTTTTCTGATCTGTTACTGCGATCGGTCAGCAGCAATATGGTTCTGGAGGCGGATAACCATTTCCTGTTGTCGGTTCTGGGGGCAATTCTGGTCGTTATTGTCATTCTGCTGTATGCTTTTCGCTGCACGAAGCTGGTGAAGAAGTCTTCTCCGATCGATGCGATCCGTTCCGGTCAGACGGGGGAACGTTATAAGAAAAAATCGCCGTTTCGTCTGGTCAAAAGCCATGGAAGTATCGGTTTCTTTATGGCGGTCAATGATGTGTTCAGCGCACCGAAACGGTACATGACGATCATAACCACATTCTTTTTATGCACGTTGTTTGTGCTTGTATTTGTCAACGTCTCATCAACCATGCGAAGTGATACGTTTATTACAACATTCGGAACGCGGAGTGATCTGTACTACACCGATCTGACGGAAGCGATGAGTTGTATGAATCCGGATGGAAGAAAGCAGATCGAGGAGTACTTTGCAAAAACGGAAGCACTGTTTAAGAAAAACGGAATGCCTGCGAAACTGTGTGTGGAAACGCAGTACAAATATAAGGTTCATTTTGACGGAAAAGATTATTCCATCAGTTGTCAGCAGGGAATCCATACGAAAGCATCCGCGTATGAATATATCAATGGAGTAGTTCCGCAAAACAAAAATGAGATTGCGATTACACCGATGGTCAGCAAATTGACCGGGGCGAAACTCGGAGATACCGTAACGATTGATTTTGGAAAAGAGACACTTGACTGCGTTGTGGTTGCTTATTTTCAAAGCATGAATCAGCTTGGAGAAGTCATACGGCTTCACGAGGACGCACCGACCGATTTTACCTATATTGCGAATGTTATGAGTTATCAGATCGATTTTGACGACCATCCTTCTGCGAAGGAGATAGAGATTCGAAAAGAAAAGATCAAAAAGCTTTTTGACAATGAAAAAGTGATGAATGCCACAGAATACTGTGACGACTGTATGGGAGCGGCATCGACGATGGAATCGGTACAGTATCTGCTTCTTGGAATTACACTGATCGTCGTGCTTCTTGTATGTATTCTGATGGAGCGGTCATTTCTTGCGGACGAGAAAAGCCAGATCGCTGTGCTTAAGGCGATGGGATTTGGCAATAGACGGGTGATGGAATGGCATATGATACGATTCGGTATTGTTACGCTTGTGGCTGTTCTTTTGGCGGCGATCTGTTCCATTCCGGCAACGTATCTGATCGGTAATCCGATATTCGGCATGATGGGGGCCGGAAAAGTGGATTATGTGATCCGTCCGTGGAAAATCTTTTTCCTGTATCCGGGCATTATTTTCCTTATGACGCTTCTGGCATCGGGAATGACAGCATTACAGATCCGGACGATCAAGAGCAACGATACAACCAATATAGCTGTCTCTTATACACATCTCCGAGCCCACGAGACGGAGCTACATCTCG
>ENA-UACL01000567-UACL01000567.1-human-gut-metagenome-genome-assembly--contig:-NODE-567-length-9994-cov-2.962370_pt1 | contig 9994 bp, 2 predicted proteins | sample MGYA00243876_ERZ654219 | MGnify/ENA primary metagenome ERZ654219 (study PRJEB26926, sample SAMN06164986) | human gut metagenome | biome: ENVO:00009003; feature: ENVO:2100002; material: ENVO:00002003...
TGTATAAGAGACAGCACTCAAGCTAAAGCAATCAACGAAGAAATGAAGATTGCGGCCGTACACGCCATTGCCAACCTGGCAAAACAACCGGTACCTGATGTAGTCAACGCAGCCTACCACGTAAACAACCTTTCTTTCGGTGCGGAATACTTTATCCCGAAACCGGTAGACCCACGCCTCATCACCGAAGTTTCCTGCGCAGTGGCAAAAGCTGCTATGGAAAGCGGAGTGGCTCGCACAGAAATCAAAGACTGGGACGCTTACTGTGTTCACCTGCGCGAATTGATGGGCTACGAATCCAAACTGACCCGCCAACTGTATGATACTGCCCGCCGCTCACCGCAACGTGTCGTATTTGCCGAAGGTATCCACCCGAATATGCTGAAAGCTGCCGTTGAAGCAAAAGCCGAAGGTATCTGTCATCCTATCTTATTAGGAAACGACGAAGCTATCGGAAAACTGGCAGAAGAAATGGAGCTTAGTCTGGAAGGTATTGAAATCGTCAATCTTCGTCACCCGGACGAATCAGACCGTCGCGAGCGTTACTCCCGCATCCTTGCAGAAAAACGTGCACGCGAAGGATTTACCTACGAAGAAGCCAACGACAAGATGTTCGAGCGCAACTACTTCGGCATGATGATGGTAGAGACTGGCGAAGCGGACGCATTCATCACGGGCGTGTACACCAAATATTCCAATACAATCAAGGTCGCCAAAGAAGTCATCGGCATACAACCGGAATACAACCATTTCGGTACCATGCACATCATGAACAGCAAGAAAGGTACGTACTTCCTGGCGGACACGCTTATCAACCGCCATCCCGACACGGAAACGATGATAGACATTGCACGGCTATCCGAAAAGACCGTGCGTTTCTTCAATCACGAACCGGTCATCGCCATGTTGTCCTATTCCAATTTCGGAACGGACACATGCGGAAGCCCGGCCAGCATCCATAAAGCCGTAGAATACATGCAGGAGAACTACCCGAACCTACCCATCGACGGCGAGATGCAGGTGAACTTCGCCATGAACAACGAGCTGCGCGACCGTAAGTACCCGTTCACTCGCCTACAGGGTAAGGAGGTCAATACCTTGGTATTCCCGAACCTGAGTTCGGCCAATGCCGGTTACCAGTTGCTCCAGGCTCTGAATGGAGACGAAATAGAGATGATAGGCCCTATCCAGATGGGGTTGAACAAACCGATTCATTTCACCGACTTCGAAAGTTCCGTACGCGACATCGTGAACATCACGGCCGTAGCGGTCATCGATGCCATCGTGATGAAGAAAAAGAACCAGTAACCCACGGATTATACTAAAAGGAATCAGGATGCACTGCCAAAGAAAAGATAGTGCATCCTGATTCCGTTTAGTATAAACGGGAATAATATTTATCTCCCTCCTATGTCCTTTCCTAAACTACTGACAAACAGACGGGTTATGCTCTCAGCCCAACTTCTCCCTACGTTTTCTCAAAAACAAGCTTCATCTTTCAGAACACAATGTAAACCCTTCGCTTTATGTATATTAGCTCCCTGAAGGATGGAACCTACATCTTTCAGCTCTCTTTCAGGTGACGGACGATAGTCCTCATAAGCCAAACGATTTTCCGTTGTGCTCCGAACGATTTTTCAATCTCAGAAGAACGAAACGCAGATCTGCGCCAAACGAAAAGCGGCATTCAGCCCGACTTATGACTGACATGGACTGAAAGATAAAGATTTGAAAATTCAGGATGTATCCGATTTGTATTGAGATAGTTACGGGGCATCCTGAAAGATGAAAGGCATTTTCCGGAAAAGTATGGAGGAGGGAAAGGAATGAGGAGTATCGAGTCCGACGGCTATCCGGTTTCTTTGAAGAAGAGTGACACGGAGAAGCGCAGAAATGTGCAGAAATGCGTACTAATGTGCAGAAATGCGTACTAATGTGCAGAAATGCGTACTAATGTGCGGAAACGTGCACAAATGTGCCACCTCTGCCGTGCGTCTCCCTAACTTTGCCGTAAAAAACGAAGCACATGGAACTGAAACACATCGTAAAGAGAGCGGTACGTCGATGGGCGGAGAAAATCGCGAATAAGCGAGCGCAGAACCAAGCGAGCTTGCCTCTGCCGAGTGGGAGCGATTTATCAAAAAGAAAAGCCGGACGTTTGGGAGTTGCCGGAAGCGTGACCGGTCATATCGAAGAAACAACAGTCACCGAATCGCGACCGGAAGCCTTCACAAGGCCGACCTCCCGGAAGGCGGAAGCCCACGATGCGAAAAACAACGCACCTGCCCACCTCGACCACCGGCTGGCCACTTTTGCGGAAGAGCGTTACGACCTGCGCCACAACCTGCTGACGAGGCAGGCGGAATTCCGCCCCAAAGGACAGGATGCGGCCGCCTTCTTCCCCCTCACGGCACGCGACCTCAACTCCCTCTGCCTCGCCGCCCATGAGGCGGGCATCCCGTGCTGGGACCGCGATGTGTCGCGCTTCGTGGCCTCCGACCGCCTGCCCGACTATCATCCCTTCCGCGATTATTTCGACCGCCTGCCGCCGTGGGACGGCAAGGAGCGCCTCGACGCGTTGGCCCGGCGCGTGTCGGACAGTGCGCCGTGGGTGCGCGGGTTCCGCCGGTGGATGTTGGCCGTGGCCGCGCAGTGGATGGGGATGGGCGACGGCCATGCCAACAGTGTGGCCCCGGTATTGGTGAGCGGTCGGCAAGGACTGGGAAAATCCACGTTCTGCCGCAACCTCCTGCCACCCGAACTGTCCGCCTATTACACCGACAGCGCTGACGTGGCGAACACCGCCCATATGGAACAGCTCTTGGTGGAAATGGGGCTCATCAACCTGGACGAGTTCGACCGCATCCCCGTCCGCCGCCATCCGGCCCTGAAGAACGTGATGCAGCTCACCGCCCTGCACGTGCGCAAGGCTTACCGGCGCGACACGCTCCGCCTGCCGCGCATCGCCTCCTTCATGGCCACGTCCAACAGCCACGAACTGCTTTCCGACCCTTCTGGCAGCCGCCGCTTCCTCTGCGTGGAGGTGGAGCGTCCCATCGACAGCACAAATATCGAACATGCTCAAATCTACGCCCAGCTGAAAGCCATGCTCCTCGGTGGCGAACATCATGGGTTCACGGCAGAAGAAGAGGCGGAAATCCAGCGTGCCAACGTGGCTTTCTACCGCACTTGCCCTGCGGAAGAAGCATTCGCCCGCCACTTCCGTGCCGCCCGTCCGGGTGAAGAGGCCCTGTCCGTTTCCCTCCCCGAGCTCATCGCCCTGTTGCGCAAGCGTCAGCCGGGCACGCTCACGGGCATCGGCATGCAGGAGTTCAGCCGCGCCCTCGTGGCCGCAGGCGTGGAACGGAAGCACACGGAAAAGGGTAACCGTTACCGGATCGTGCCGTTGGAGCGTAGACCATAAGTCCGCAATCCTCTATGAATGAACGGAGAAAAAGCCTTTCGATTTTTTCCCATAAAAAATAAGGATTCAAATGGTAAATTCGTACCTTTGCCGTAGCAACTGCAATAACGCTGTTTATGATTGACAACCTAAAACTCCACCGTCACCCCCAACGTGGGCAACAGTGTCCCACTTATTTGTTCTACACGCCGCATCACATAACGCTGATCCTCCAAAGGAGCTTCGGGATTCGACACAACGCCGGTACTCATGAACACGTCCGGCTGACGTAGTTTGCTGACGGTCACATTCTGTAAGTCAAGATACAATCCCAGGCGCCAACGTTTGAAAAAGAATTCTTTGTCCACCCGCACATCCAGTTGGGCATAACCCGGTAGCCGCTCTGCATTATAACGGCTGTAATCGTAGGCAGACTTCCCATTCGCATCCCAATACGTCACATAGGACGAGGCTACCTCATCGTATGGCGTATAAGGAGAGCCGCCGATGCAACTCAACCGTAATCCTACGCTCCAACGGTGTGGGAAATCATACGTACCGCTCATGTTCAGAATCACTCGATTGTCCCACGCCGAAGGAACATAAGCGGCATGACGGTCGGCACGGTATTCGCTGCGGTACCAGGTGAAAGAACTGGTCAGGTTCAGACGGTCGGGCAAAGTCCAACGCATCAAGGCTTCCACTCCGTAGGCACGGCCTTGTGCCGTAGACACCAATGCCTCATTACCTACCACACCATAATCCGTACCCTTACAAGTCAACGGAACCCCGTCGGCCAACGAAAGCGGCACACGGTGATAAGACTTATAGAACCCTTCTACCGACACAGCCCAACGGTCATTGGCTTTCCATTCGCCGCCCCAAGCAGCCTGCGCCACATTCATATAACGTAAATCCCGGTTGACCAACCGGTCTGTCGCGTCTTTATAGCCCAACGCCGTGTAAGGCAGTAATTGGTGATACCAGCCTGCCGAAGCTGCCGTCGACCAATGGGGTGAGAAAACATAACGGAAAGAAGCGCGCGGAGATAGCTGTTCCCACGGACGGGACATGTGCGATGAATAAGTATTGCCGTCTGCCCGCACCCCGACCGACGCACTCCATCGTTCTTCCGGAGCCGTATAAGCCGCAGAGAACGAGGCTCCATAGGCGACAAGCCCCAAATGGGTACGGTAGACAGACCAGTCCCCGACCGACAAAAGACGGCGTTCATGGTCGGTATAATCCATGTAGTTCAATTCCGCACCCTCTTTCAACGTCCAGCCACCCGGCAATGTCGTCATATTCTCTGCACGGAACGTGGTCTTCTGTTCTGTAGAACGCAATCGAAGCGTGAGATTCTCCTCAGTGCTCTCGTCATTATTCCGATATTTCAGATTCTTGTCGTTCAGGTAATTGTGGCTCAACACGTACGTCTGCACATGTCTTCCGGCATAATGCCGGTAAGAAACCCCTACCGTAAAAGTCTCTTGTTCTATCTTAGGCAGATAACTCAAAATATAATCCGAACCTTCGTCTTCTCCTGCCAAATCCGTATTCAGCTCCATCCGGTCTACTCCGGCCAATGCCATCACCGTCAGTTCGTCGTACGGCGTCAAGCGGGTCTTTACCTTAAACTGTCCGTCGATATAGTTCGGAAGGAAAGGCAGACCTATCATTTTAAAAAGTAATTGCAAATGAGACTGGCGCAGGGAAAACAGGTAGGTCGTCTTTTCCCCGATATGGCCGCTCCCGCTCAAGGCGGCCTCGGAGGCTCCCAAAGTAGCCTTGAATGTCTGACGCTCCGAAGAGCCTTCGCGCAAACGGAAATCGAGTACGGAACTCATGGCTCCCGCACGGTCGGCCGGAAATGACCCCGTATAAAACTTAATCTCACGTACCAAATCGGCATTGACGATGCTCACCGGGCCTCCCGTAGCCCCCTGCGTGGCAAAATGGTTGATGTTCGGAATCTCTATACCGTCCATATAAAAACGGTTCTCCGACGGACCGCCGCCCCGCACTATCAAATCGTTACGGTATCCCACCGGCGAAAAAGCCACACCCGGATAACCGCGCACGATACGCGAAATGTCCCGGTTGGCTCCGGGGCTTTTCTCAATCTCACGAAGTCCGATGACCTGCACGCTCACCGGAGCCTCAGCCGTCTTACCATACGACTTAGGACGTACGGTCAAAGTATGCAACGACTTGATGTCCTCCTCCAACTCGACGTTCACTTCGGGCGTGACAGCCGAAACGATATAATCCGGCGTCTCCTGCGGCACATACCCGGCCGCCGTCACCCGGAATGAAAAAATACCGGGCGGTACGTGGGGTAACACGAACACACCGGCCGTATCGGTCACCGCACGCACAGTATCTATCGAAGCAGGAGACACGAAAGCCCCTACCACCGGTTGACGGCTCGTCCGGTCTATTACTTTGCCCGTCACACGAAAAGAAGATTGTGCAACAGCCTGCACCACCAAGAGACTGCATAAAAGCCAGCCGCAGAAAAATTTCTTCATCCTCATCATTTCCATACTGCAAAAATAACATCTTATTTTCTCGTAAGCAAAAATAACCAAAGGCGAAAGCAGAAACAAAATTTTCACTACCTTTGTCCATCATACTTCGGATGGGATGCGAATGAAAAATACTTTCTACCTGTTACTGTTTTGGTTAGGACTTTCCCTGAGAGTTCCGGCACAAGCCATCTGGTCGGCGGATTTCCCGTTCGCCGGAGAACTGCCATCCAACGAAATGACGGAACTCTATCAGGATGAAGACGGTTTTGTTTGGATTGGCACAACGAACGGCTTGTCGCGCTACGACGGTTACCGCCTGCAAACGTTCCAAACAGACTACCGACATCCGGGCCGGCTTACCCACAACCACATCACCTGCATTGCGGAAGACAGTGCATACCTTTGGATCGGAACGAGAAAAGGACTGAACCTCATCGACAAACGAACTTACCGGATTACCACACCGGGCGAAGCTCCGTTGCAGACAGCCCATATCCGCTCTCTTTGTTCCGACGGGAAAAGCCGTATATGGATAGCCTTGAACGACCGGCTATTGGAATCCCGTTTCCCATACCATGAATATACCTCCATCAAACTACCTTCCCTAAACGGCAAACCGTCTTACATCAACTCTTTCTTTTATGAAAAAGGAAAAGAACGCCTATGGATATGCACGTCGAATGGGATTTTCGTCTATACGGACAGTACACAACACCTGCGCCACCTGCCGCCGGTGGGACAGACCAACTCTCCTTTCACGCTTTTCCAAGACAGGGACGGGCGGTACTGGCTCACCACATGGGGAGAAGGACTGTGGCAACTCCTGACCGATAAAACCTTGAGACATGTGGAATATATCCATCAGGACATACAGTCACCACGAGGAAAAGTGGCAGACCGTAAATTTTTCAGTACAGCCCAAGACGATACATTCGGTTACATTTGGGCTTTGTCCTATAACAACCTGTACGCATTCCGGTATGACGACCGTGCCGGGAAGTTGATGCCCGTGGCTTTGCCCGGACACATAGACACCGGCAAAATGTACACCAAAATCCTGAAAGACCACGATGGCAACCTGTGGCTCAGTTCTTACGACCGGGGCACGTTGCTCACGTTTCATACGGAAACCATACGGAGCTACCCGTTGGACGACCTGCGCAAGACCTTGGACTGGATGCCCAATCTGCTCACTTTGAACCGCGACACCCAGGGGCGCTTCTGGTTCATCCAAGACCGCTTCGGTCTCTGCCTCCATGGGCCGCAACACGGAAAAACCGTTTTCGCTACCCCCGAAATCCAGAACCTGACGGTAGATGCCCGCGTCACGGCATCCAGTCCTGTCAGCGGCGGCTTATGGGTAGCAGCTCCCCACCGCAACCAAGTGTACCTGTTGACATACGAACAAGGAACATTTAAGGTAAACCGCCGCATCCGGTTGTCCGACGCTTCCGGTGATTATGTTCCCGCCAACCAGATGGAAGAAACATCGGACGGCAAACTTTGGTTGCGTAGCGGAGGGCGTATGCTCTGCCAGCCTGCCGACGGCACGTCCCTGCTCTCCACGCCCGATAGCCTGCACTTTACCGCCTTTGCCCATAGAGACGCTGTGTCCGTCTGGGCCTCCACTTCCCGACGTCTATATATAATAAAGGTGAAAGGGAAACGTATGGCATGTATTCCGCACCCCCTTGCCTTTCAGAACCACGAGGACGAGGAGGTGCGCTTTCTCTGTCCTGATGACTCGGGCGGCTTTTGGATAGCCACCAGTATGGGGCGCATCCTGTACGGTCAACCGGAGGATTCGGTTTTCCAAGATTTCAGCGACCGTTTCGACACGCAAGGCATGACGATATTGAATCTGTTATGGCGGAACCACCACCTTTGGCTCGTCTCCCACAATCGTTTCATCCACTACGACACACAGCGCCACAACCTGCAACAATACACTTCCTCGGACGGCAATATGTCCACTCCTATCTTCCGCGACCAAGCTGCATTCCTTTCGGCCGACGGTACACTCTACGCCGGAGGACGTGGCGGTTTCGTATCAGTCACTCCCCCATCTTCATCCGGCTCTAAAGCCCCTTCACGTACGGTGATGCTGACCGACTTCAAAAGCGGTACGCGCAGTATGCTGTTCAATCCCTCCGGGCGGTACGCGTCCGGACAGCCCGACCGGCACACGCTTACCTTGCAACCTGAAGCGGCCAACCTTTCCGTCAGTTTTTCTACTTTAGATTATGCTCGAAGCGGAAAAGTACGCTATGCTTACCGGTTGGAAGGCCTCGATACCGATTGGAACTACCTGCAAGAAGGAGAAAACACGGCTTATTACCAGAAACTGCCCAAGGGATACTACCGGTTGGTCGTAAAAGCCACAGACCGTAACGGGCAATGGCAGGCTCCCGCCACGCTGCTCAGCCTCACGCAACTTCCGGCTTGGTATGAAACCATGTGGGCTTACGCGGCCTACGTAACCGTTGCCCTGTTTCTCATCTACGTACTCCTGAGGCTGTACTTGCAACGATTGCGCAACCGCAACCGATTACAACTCCAAGAAGCCCTGACACAAGCCAAACTGGATTATTTCACCAACATCTCCCACGACTTGCTTACGCCGCTCAGCGTGATATCCTGCGTAGGTGACTACTGGGAACGGAAGTATCCGACCGAAAAACGCCAGACCACGGTGCTGCGCCACAACATCTACCGGCTGAAACGCCTGCTGCAACAAGTCCTGGATTTCCGTAAGACCGAGAACGGCAACATGGTACTTCGCCCCGAAGAAGGCGACATCTTCGCTTTCGCCCGTCAACTGTGTACCCACCATTTCTGGCCTTTGGCTGAACAGAAAGGCGTACGGCTGAACCTCCGAATTCCGGAAGGCGAATGCCGGGGCACACTGGATTTTGACAAAACAGACAAGATACTCTACAACTTGCTTTCCAATGCCGTCAAATACACGCCAAGTGGAAAAAATGTCGATTTCATCGTGGAAATACGGCAAAACGGAACAGAAAAAGACGTGATATTCACCGTACAAGACGAGGGTGTCGGCATACCGGCCAAAGAACAACAAAGGATATTCGACCGCTTCTACACCGGAAGCAACGGGCGTAGCGGACAATCGAACGGCATAGGGTTGGCATTGGCACGGGAATTGACCACCTTGCACCATGGCAGATTAACACTGAAAAGCGAACCGGGAAAGGGAAGCTGTTTCACCGTGGCCCTTCCCCTGGACCTTCCGCCCACCGTCTCCGCAAAAGAAAACCTCGAAATACAGCTGATAGATGCTGAAGCACCCACACAAGACTTCACTTCACCAGAAGGTTTCTCCCCTATGCCGCAAGAGCCGTCTCCCGAAGCCCGAGAACCCGGAAACGACCGTCCCTCCATCCTCCTTGTGGACGACAACACGCAACTGTTGGAAATGATGGAGAAGATATTGGCCACGAAGTACCGGGTGCTCACGGCAGAAAACGGGTTGGAGGCTCTGAAACAACTCAAGGCAAGCGCCGTAGACCTCATCGTATCGGATGTCATGATGCCGGGCATGGACGGATTCGCCTTGTGCAGGAAACTTAAATCACAACTCGAAACTAGCCACATTCCCGTTATCATGCTGACAGCCAAACAGAGCGCGGATGACCGGGTAGATTGTTATGAAGCCGGAGCGGACGGTTATTTGGCCAAACCTTTCGAGTTGAAAGTGCTAGCCGCCCGGATAGACAATCTGCTCCATACCTACCGGAACCGCCAACAGGCTTTCAGGATGGAAGACCACGTCCGTCTGGCCGAACTGGAATATTCTTCCAACGACACCCAGTTCCTTCAGGACATGGCAGACTGTATCCACACCCATTTGGCCGAAGAAGGATTCGATTTGGAACAACTGTCCGGCCATTTGAATGTGTCCAAATCCACCCTCCACCGCAAAGTGAAGGCCATGACCGGGCTTACACCTTTGGAATTTATCCGGAACATCAGGCTGAAGTATGCCTGCGAGATGCTTTCACTGTCTCTTATACACATCTCCGAGCCCACGAGACGGAGC
>ENA-UACL01000570-UACL01000570.1-human-gut-metagenome-genome-assembly--contig:-NODE-570-length-9968-cov-5.500353_pt1 | contig 9968 bp, 10 predicted proteins | sample MGYA00243876_ERZ654219 | MGnify/ENA primary metagenome ERZ654219 (study PRJEB26926, sample SAMN06164986) | human gut metagenome | biome: ENVO:00009003; feature: ENVO:2100002; material: ENVO:00002003...
GAGATGTAGCTCCGTCTCGTGGGCTCGGAGATGTGTATAAGAGACAGCTACCTGATGTGCTGCAGTTGCTGCACCTACCAGAAAATCTTGTGGTAATGTATTCATCATTTCGTTCTCTCCTTTTTCATTTCAACTATGCTGCCCTTTACAGCTTTCCTATTTTCAAGTATAGAATATCTCAAAGTACTTTTTTCCACGAATAAGAATTCACGTTTTTGTTAGTATTTTCATTATCTTCCTCCGTTTTTTGAACATGCATTACTTATTAGGGCATGCCTCCCTAATAATCCGGGCTTCTGTTCCGTCAACAAACCGTTTCATAAGTTGTTCGGAGAATATCCAGACTAAAACAGAAACCAAAAGACAAAAGATACGCATAGAAATTATACAAAAATATGGCTCTTTGTGGTTTTTACAAGTTTTTAAACGTTTTATTTGAAATAGCACAATAGGTTAATTTTGTAAATTCATTCTTAATATTATGACATCAATTTCATCATCCGTGCCCACTTCTCCAACAGATTCCTTTCCACTGTCGATTATCTTACATTTCCTTCCACATTGATGATTGAGTTTCTGTCCATTCTCACTATAATGGCAATTGTAACAACCCATAAAACAAACAGAAACGTATTTTGTTGCTGTTCATAGATATCACGTGAGCAGCAACAAGATTACAAAAATGAAGCTCAAATATCAGGAGGAATCATCATGATAAAGAAAACGAACAAGAAAAGAACTTATCTAGTAACCGGTGCGGCAGGATATCTCGGAAGCGAAGTATGCAGACAGCTGTTGGAGCAGAACGAAAGCGTACGTGCATTTGTACTGCCAAACGATCCTGCAATTCAGTACATTCCAAAGGATGTGGAAATTGTTGAGGGCGATCTCAGAGATAAAGCATCTCTGGAAACTTTCTTCCATGTAGATGCAGAGACAGAAACAGTCGTTCTGCACTGTGCAAGCATCGTTGCACTCGGTATGGAGATGCCGAAGATTGTGATGGACATCAATGTAGGCGGAACTCAGAATATCATTGATAAGTGTCTGGAACATAAAGAATGCAAAAAGTTAGTATATGTAGGAAGCACAGGTTCCATTCCGGAAGCGCCGAAAGGCTCCGTAATGAAAGAAATCAGTTACTATGACCCGGATCCGGTGATCAGTGCTTACGGAAAATCTAAAGCAATGGCTTCCCAGCTTGTGTTAGATGCAGTAAAGAACCAGCATCTGAACGCCTGCCTTGTACTTCCAAGCGGCATCCTTGGACCTGGAGACAATGCAATCGGACAGGTAACCGATGGACTGCTCAAACAGATGAACGGAGAAGCTGCCATCGGAATCAACGGAACCTTTAACCTGTGTGATGTAAGAGACCTTGCAAACGCAGTCATTCTGGCAGTAGAAAATGGAAAATCCGGAGAGAGCTATATTCTGGCAAATGAAGTCATTACTTATCCGGAATTTGCAAACATTGTTGCAAAAGAAGGTCGCTGCAAACGTCCGCTCTTCTTCCTTCCTCTTCCACTGGCTTCTTTCGTTGCAAATATATTGGAAAAGCAGGCTCAGAAGAAGGGCTCCACACCTGCACTTACAAAATACATGATTTATAATCTGTCAAGAAATAATGCTTTCGACTCCTCAAAAGCAAGAAAAGATCTTGGCTACAAGACCAGACCTTTCCATGAGACGATTCGAGATGAGATTGCATGGCTGAAGGAAATTGGAAAACTTCAGTGAACCAATACCGTCAACACGGTTTCATTCAACGCCTGAATCAATTCGGCAACCTGCTGCGGAGGCTCCTGTGTACCGGTTTCCAGCCAATTGCTGATGATTCCTGATGTTCCTCCTGCAAGATAAGCATAGACGGCCGCCTGTTCTGGATTACTCGTATAGTCCTCCTCCGGTGTGATGTGAGATAACGCATATCCGGAACAGGCATCCGTAAGCCGTTTCATAAAATCATCATTCGAAGAATTTGCAAGCAACGGCAAAAGAAGTTCTCGATTTTCTCGGAGTGAGGTCAGCAGAGTGACTAATGCCGGTACAGTTTCGTTCTGTACATAGGAATCCAATAATTTTTCAAATGCCTCTACGGCTTCATTCTCCAGTTTTTCCATAAGATCATACACATCCTGATAGTGTTTATAAAACGTGCTGCGATTGATTTCTGCGCGTTCACAGATTTCCTTCACCGTAATCTTGGCAATTGGTTTTTCTTTTAGAAGTTCCAGAAAAATATTCTGAATCATATGTACTGTGTAGCGAACTCGTGCATCTGTTTTCATTGATCTGCCCTCTCTTTCTTGACACCTATTATAGAAATTCAGCGCATTTTATGTGTTGAAGAATTCTTGTTTTTGTTACTATTTTCATGACAAATCACCTTTTGCAAACGATAATCTTGCCTATCCTTATTCGTAGATGTACAGTTGCTTGCTCCGATTCCACACCCTCTCCAGGATGTGATCTGTCTCGGAATCAACTATATGGCTCATGTAATCAGCGAACTGTCTCAGGGAATGACATTAAAAGCCGGTACCATCATCTCCATGGGAACCCCTTCCGGTGTCGGTATGGGATTCCAGCCGCCAGAGTTTTTGAAACCGGGGGATACTGTAGAATGTATCGTAGAAGGAAGCGGAAGCATTACCAATACGATTGCATAAGATTAAATGAGGTGGTGTTTGCCGTAACATCGGTAAACACCACCTCATTATTTTTCCTATAATTCCTTGCCCATCCGGTACGCATCTTCCATAACCGAAGTTTCTGCTATCTTCCCTGCATCCATCACATTGGCAGCATAGAGCCGTCCTTTCACCGGAGAATCTTCCAGATGTTCCACAAAACCATCGAGATCCCCAAGGGAACGTTCAATTATGTCTTCTCCCAGTCCTGCGGAAACAATATAATAGACTTCTTTTTTTCCGAGATTTCTCCAGATTGGATAGGTACGGTCGATAAATGTCTTCATCTGCGCTGTAATACCGTAGAAATAAACCGGTGTTGCCAGCACCAGCACATCTGCCTTTTGAAACTGTGCCAGCATTTCCGCCATATCATCCTTTTGTACACAAGTGCCACCATTTTTCATGCATCCATCGCATGCAAGGCAGAATCCTATCTTTTTTTCTGCAAGACGGACCAGATTCACCTCATGTCCCATCGCCCTCGCACCTTCTGCAAACTGCTCACATAAGAGCTGTGAATTCCCTCTTTTTCTTGGACTTGCTGATATGATTAATGCATTCTTCATTTTCTAAACCTCCTTCCTATTTTTTATTTCTTCTCGCTTACCTTTTCCACCGTTACCTCCACAATCTCCTTCACGATCGCATCTATAATAAAACGAATTGAAAAAATAAGATAACAGATAAACGGGTTGATTATCCGTTTCTTTTTTAACTATCCATATCCATTAGAACTTATGTACTCCCGGCGCAAGTTCATGTCTCTCCCCATTCGGTAGCACTACTTCTGCCACCGTGTTCACCGGAATAACAAACTCGAACGTAATCTTATTACATTCGTATTTCCATCCGCTCTCAATTGTTCCAACCGGAGAATCATACACTGCCTTTGCATGAGATAATTCCTTGCATGCGATTGGTTTTATTGTGATTTTTCTTCCTTCCTGCTGAATTCCGCATACGCCACCGATCAGCCATCCGGTAATTGCACCATAGGAATAATGATTCAGAGAATCGCTTGGTTTTCCTTCTTCATTGATACCATCCCATGTCTCCCAGATTGTCGTGGCACCTTTCTTCACGGCATACAGCCATCCCGGTGCAGACTCCTGAAGCAGAAGTTTGAATGCGGTATCTTCATATCCGTATTCGCACAGTGTTCCACAGATTGCCGGTGTTGTCAGGAATCCGGTATTCAGATGATAATCATTTGCAATCACCAGTTCGTTCAGCTTCTCTGCGTTCTTCGCGCACTTTTCCTCATCCACAAGGCCAAACTGAATCGGGCGGATATACTGACACTGACGCTCTGATTCTACCACGCCGTCTTTCGTAAAGATTTCCTCAAATGCTTTCTTGGCGTTTTCTGACACTTCACGGTAATGTGCCGCATCCTCTTCTTTGCCGAGAATCGCTGCAATCTCAGACAACGTTTCCCCAGAATGTGCGAAATATGCGGTTGCAACATCAAAGTTTCCGTTCTGCATAGACATCATCGGATTGGTTCCCGGCTCGCACCACTCACCGTAATCAATACCCGACTGAATTGCATTGTTCTCTGCACGGCTTTCCAAAAAGGCATACCAGTTCTTCATCATTTCATAATTTTCTTCCAGTATACGAACATCTCCATACTTACGATACATTGCCATTGGCACAATAATGCAGGCATCCCCCCAGCCGACAGAACCTGCCAGCATCGCTGTCATAAAGCTTCCTTTGCTGTTCGGCGGTGCGATATTTGCCACCTTGCCTTCTGGATACTGTCCGTAACGACACTGCGCCAGCCATTTTCTATATACATTATAACTATCCATCAGCATCAGCCCCGTATCGACATAAAGTCCCGCATCTCCTGTCCACGCTGCTCTCTCACGAGTCGGGCAGTCAGTTGGTACATCACAGAAGTTGCCCTTCTGACTCCATTTACTGTTCCATACTAACTGGTTCACGTCCGCATTTCCACAAGTGAAGTCTGCTGTCTCTTCCATCTCAGAGTATACTGCATGTGCAACGAATGTCGCATCTGACAAATCAAGTGTTGTCTCCACTTTTGCGTAGCGGAATCCCATGATGGTAAATCTTGGCTTGTAGTGATTCTCTCCATCCTTACAAATGTATGAAATCATCTGATACGTACCGCCCTCTTTGTGGCGTTTACGATCCTGGAAATTCTCTGTCGTGAAATTCCCGTTCTCATCCAGAGTCTCGCCATGAGTCAGAACAATTGTTTCTCCATCTTTACCAAACACAGTAAATTCCACATATCCGGCAAGATTCTGTCCGAAATCGATGAGCGTCTCTCCATTCGGAATCTGAATCAGTTTACCTTCGAAGTTCTCCATTTCCTTGATTGGGACAGTATTCATTCCTTTCAGCAGGCTCTTATCAAAGTCTTCTGTTTTTACCGGATGCCACACGCCGTTTTCTGTGGCAAATGCTTCTTTTCTCGCATCGTATACTTCCCCCTGCTGCATATCATTCTGCTGCAAAGGTCCTGCCTGACTTGCTTCCCATGTCTCATCAGATACAAGCACCGATTTTCCATCCACTTCCAACTGACATAATAATCCCAGTTCCTGTCCGAACACACCGCGGTCACCATCGACTCCAGATGTAGAACGATACCAGCCATCACCAAGAACAATCACCAGCTCATTCTCACCTTCACGCAATAAATCTGCAACATCATATGTCTGATAAATAAGCTCATTATTGTAATTGCTACTGCCCGGCATCAGAACGGCATCACCTACACGTTTTCCATTTAGCCATGCCTCATATAACCCGTGACAGGTAATATAGAATCTTTTCATTGTTCCCTCAGGCGCACTGAATACACGTCGCAGGTAGCTTGCAGGCTGATGTACTTCATACTCGCCTTCGATTCCCCGTGTTTCCCATTCCTTCTTTGCCTGTGCATTGATTGCATCACTGCAGTCGTATTCCTTTGTTGTAAGTTTGGAAAGTTCTGGATTGATCCACTGGGCATTCCAATCTTCATCGCTTAAGAGACCCATTTCAAAATAAGCCTCTTCACTCCATTCTCCAGCTTCGTCTTTTTCATCCCACAGACGCACCTTCCAGCAAACACGCTGTCTGCTTTCCAAATTCAGTTCCAACAGATGATGCATGTCCTGACTTGCCACTTTGCCGCTATCATAAATGGTCTGATCTCCAGTACATGCTTTAATCTGATATGCACTCTGAGAGATTCCGTCCTCACAAATCCATGAGAGGAACTGTTCTTTCCCGTCTATTCCGATTGGATTTACCTTCTGCTCCGTTCTAAGTTTTATCGCTTTCATATTCGAATATTCTCCTTCATTTCTATTATACATAGGGTATCTCATAATAGAAATTATAGCGAATGGCAAAAATTATTGCGTTCATGATTTCTATATTTTGTTTGTAAATTCGTTTACATCCACCGAATTCATCTCTCGAAATTCCTTCGGCGATATTCCGTACTCCTTTTTAAACGCCCGAAAGAAGCTAGAGTAATCTTTAAATCCATACATTAGGTATTGCAGAGAAGTTAAATGCTCCGCCATACTTCCGTATTCGCCACGCTGAAAGCCTTTGAACCCCTGTTCCGTCATATAGTGAAACAGTTCGTCTTGCAGTATGCTGTACGAAGCTCTAAACATCGGTTTTCCGTTCTTTCACAATAACGGATTACCTTTTTCATCAGTTAGCGGAATATCCGATTTCCACTTCTTTGAATGGCTTATCTGATGTAAGCGATGTATAATCGCACGGTTTGTCGCCACCAACTTTTCATGAGATAATCACTTCAGGAGTGAGTATCTCTCTGGATCAGCTGCATTTGTAGTTGGAGCCGTTTGCTCTAACTGTGATTGATTCCGGTTGAATTCACTCTGAATAACCTTTAGGAGTGAATTACTATGAGTTCAAAAAGACTGCACTACTCTGATGAAAAGTGGCTGGACCTGATTAGCGAATGCCGGTCAAGCGGGCTCTCTGATAAGGACTGGTGCATGGAGCACCAAATCGGTATCAGTACTTTTTATTACCATGTCAAACGACTTCGCAATAAAGCATGCAGTATTCCACCAGCTACGGTCGGTGCCGTGATTCCCTGTCAGAAGCAGGAAGTTGTGGAACTGAATTTCAATCCTGTATCTGAATTACCAATGAATTGTAGTTCAGAGGAGATTACTGCAACTGCGATTAAAATCTCAATGCATGGGATTCAGATTGAAATCACCAATGCTGCGGCAGAGTCTACAATTGTTCAAACGCTAACGGCTCTGCAAAAGTTATGTTAGGCGATCTGTCCGGTGTTTCCAAGATTTTTGTAATCACCGGCCGCACTGATATGAGAAAGAGTTTTGATGGACTCATGGCTATCGTGCGGGACAGCTACGACCTTGACCCATACTCCAATGCCCTGTTTCTCTTTTGCGGAAGAGACTGCCGGAAAATCAAGGCTTTACACTTCGACAAGGATGGTTTTGTCCTGATGCAAAAAAGATTAGATGGCAGCGGTCGTTTCCAGTGGCCACGCAATGCCTCGGAAGCACGCCAGCTTACAAGACAGGAATTCCGATGGCTCATGGAGGGGCTGGCAATCGATCAGCCCAAGGCAATCAAAGCTGGAAGCCGGAAAAAAGACTTCTGATGTTTGTACAAAACAGAGAAAAATAAAAACTTTTTTCCGGTCATAAAGCGACTCATACCAGGCTTATCAACAGCATTTTTTCTATTTTTGCTCCACCTGTGGAATACCGGACGGATTCCTCCCGTTTTCTTATTCCACGGTGGATATCTAACCTGAAAATCCGGAATTATCCATTGAATTACAGGCTCTCAGGTTAGATATCCACAGGATTTTATTGGTCAAAATGACCATGCATAAAATCAGCCGGTTTGCGAAAAACCTGATTTATTTTTATAATAACAGTAGAAATAAACAGGTGGTAAATCATGTCAAACAGCAGCAACCGGCAAAGTGATATCAACACTTTTCTGACAATCATTGAACAACAGAATAATACGATTGCGCTCCTCACAAAAAACGGCGAGGACATGCAGAATACCATCCGGGATCTGCGCCAGACCATTGCAAATCTGGAAGAAACCATTGCCGAGTTAAACCGGAGATTCTTTGGTATTTCAAGCGAGCATTCCAAAAATATCTCTTTGCCAGCAGACAAGGAGTCTGATATAGCTGAAGATATATCAGAGGATGATGCAAAGGAGCCGCCGGCCAAAACCAAAAAGAGTTCAAAACCTCGCAAGCCAAAGGCTTCCCGAGAAGAACTTTATGCTTCGCTTCCAATCTGTGAAGTCAAATGTCCACTGCCGGATGATCAGAAGTTTTGTCCGGACTGTGGTACCCCGTTAGAACCTATGGGATACACATTTGTCAGGGAGGAATTAAGAGTAATCCCTGCAAAACTGTTCCGGGTCCGTTACCTTCAGCAGAAGATGCGCTGTCCCGGCTGTCATGAAGAAGATGAAACAACGATTGTTGCAGCACCTGCTCCAGCGTCTCTGTTTCCACACAGTCCGGCATCACCATCCCTTGTAGCAATGATTATGTACCGGAAAGCGGGACTTTATCTTCCGTTTTACCGGCAGGAGATGGATTTTGGCATGAGTGGTGTTCCCATTCCCCGTGAAACGCAGGCTCGCTGGTTTATCAAAGGAGCTCTTGAATATCTGGAGCCGATTTACAGCCGGCTGCATGAGGAACTCTTAAGAAGAGACCTTATTCACGCAGACGAAGTTCCATGTCAGGTATTGCATGAGGATGGCCGAAAGGCAACTCAGAAATCCTACATGTGGATTTATCAAAGTGGAAGCGATGGGAAGCCTCCGGTGGCACTGTATGAATATCAGCCAGGCCGGGCAAGCGTCTATCCGATTGAATTCCTGAAAGGCTTTCATGGAATGATACAGTGCGATGGTTATGCAGCATACGGATGCATTGAAGATGTAATTCTTATCTGCTGTCTGGCTCATGCACGCCGTAAATTTTTTGATGCCGTTCCAAAAGGAAGGCAAAAAAGAATCCGGCTTCTGGATATCAACTCGGAGCAGGTACTGGATGAACCCATTTCTACAGAGGAAGATGAAAATCTGCTTCCTGCTGAAAAAGGAGTCGCCTTCTGCAATCGTCTGTTCTTCAAGGAACGTTTGTATAAGGAGTTATCTCCGGAAGAAAGAAAAGCAAAACGTCTTGAAGAAGAAACACCAATCTGGGATGAATTCTGGTCCTGGATTGACACGCTGGATCCATCCGGAGGAAGCAAACTGGAGAAAGCGGTTAAGTATGCCTTGAATCATAAGGAATCGTTAATGAATTATCTTCTGGATGGAAGATGTGAAATCTCAAACAATTCCGCTGAGCGAAAAGCAAAGGTTTACGCCACCGGGCGTAAAAACTTCCTGTTTCATGACTCTGTTGACGGTGCGAAAGCAACTGCAATCGTTATGAGTCTTGTCGAGACAGCAAAAGCAAACAACCTGAATGCTTACAAGTATCTTTACACCCTGCTTCTGTATATGCCGGACTACAAAAATGAGCCCTCAGGCATAGAACAGCTGCTACCGTGGAGTATATTTGTACAGGATAAGTGTTCCGGAATCATAGATGATAGCCTGGAACTTCCAGAGAATCGTGGGAACCTGCCAATTTAGGGTTCCCTGGTTCGGATACCCGTGTGGTTATTCATCGCTTACGATATGTTGCAGTAGTCCTTATGTTTAAAGTGACCGAAAATATATGTAAATCTATAATCGGAGATTATGATTGGTCACAAACCACGATTCCGGAATAAAATTCAACCTTTACCAGATAGAGTTTCCGGAAAATGCTCATGCCCCCATAGGCAGATTGACTGTAAAACAGGCATGAGAGATTTCCCTTTTTCTGAAAGATAGTATTCCACTTTAGGTGGTACGCCAGGATATTCATGTCGGATAATCAAGGCATCCGCTTCTGATTTCTTTAACTTGTTGGACAGCATTTTGTGGGTCACATTTCCAAGTGCTTTTTTGATTTCACTGTACCGCATAATATCCTCAGACAGAAACAAGTGCCTGCACCAATTTTATCAAACGGAATGACAACAAGAGATAAAGCACCATAGCAAGGACAGGCGGAACCGTTATTTCAGTATTGGTTTATATGCCATGGACAATCCTGCAAGGCGGATTAGAGGAATGTGGTTGGAGCAAGAAGCAGAAAATGATAACAGGAATTATTACTGTTTATTGACAATACTTTTAAAATGATATATA
>ENA-UACL01000576-UACL01000576.1-human-gut-metagenome-genome-assembly--contig:-NODE-576-length-9925-cov-10.687538_pt1 | contig 9925 bp, 8 predicted proteins | sample MGYA00243876_ERZ654219 | MGnify/ENA primary metagenome ERZ654219 (study PRJEB26926, sample SAMN06164986) | human gut metagenome | biome: ENVO:00009003; feature: ENVO:2100002; material: ENVO:00002003...
GGAGTAGGTTATGACATTAGAAACTGAGAGATTAATACTTCGTTCCTGGAAAGAGGATGATGCAGAGAGTTTATATAAATATGCAAAAAATCCAGAGGTGGGGCCTATAGCAGGATGGCCAGTACATACAAGTGTAGAGAATAGCAGAGAAATCATCAAAAGTGTTTTGGCAGCAGATGAAACATATGCAGTGTGTTTAAGAGAAGATAATGTTGCAATTGGAAGTATCGGATTGATTCCGCCAGCACAGTCGCACACAAAAGCAGCTGATGATGAAATAGAAATTGGATATTGGATAGGTGTTCCATACTGGGGGCAGGGCTTGATTCCCGAAGCGGTTCGAGCTTTACAGAAGCATGCTTTTTTAGATTTGGGTTGTAGTGCTATGTGGTGCGGATATTATGACGGAAATGAAAAATCAAAACGCTGTCAGGAAAAATGTGGATTCAAATATCATCATACGGAAGAAAATAAACCCTGTGCACTTATGGGAGATGTTAGAACGGAGCACTTTACTTATCTTACAAAAGAACAGTGGTCTCATACTTAGGATAAAGTAAATTTTATGGAGGTAAAGAACTGTGAAAAAGCACTATTGGTAATTGACATGCAAAATGTATGTGTTGGAGAAAAACAAGAATAAGTACTTTAAAAAGTTACATGAAGCAGGTGCAGAATTTGTATAGAACAATTTTTGCTGACAGAATTGAAAAATCGGAATTTGTAGAATTAGTAAATCTCGATTTTGGGAAATACAAGAATGTGTCTCATTATGGTTTTAATGCGGTTTGTAAGGAGCAACAATATGATTGGGTTTGTTATATGGTCAAAATACACCATACGTTCTGTTGTCGGTTATTGGTGTGATGGTGGAAACAATTGTAATTATGGCTGCTTATAGTTTAGTTATCGTTAAAAAGTATGAAGAGAAGTAAATAACTTTGAAGTTGCAAGGAGGAAATTATGAAATTTATGCAAACAGAGAAAAAACAGCTATTGATCTATGTGATTATAGCATACGGAATCACATATGTAATGGGACTTCTGATGTGGTATAGCTATGGAAAAGGTCTTGATCTCAGCGCTTTTCCAAAGGCGCAGATGCTGTATCCAGCAGCAGGTGTGATGATGGCTTATTTAATTACCAAAAAAGGAGATAAAAATCTTCCAACGGCTTTTTACATATTCTTTGTAGCTCTCACGGCGGTGCTGGTTGTCTGCACGGCGGCTTCTGTTCTGGCTCCCCAAAATAGAGATCTGATGAGCATGCCATATTCTCAGTGGGCACCGATCATGAATTACGTTATAATAGGTGGCAGCGTTATTTTCTGGATTCTTCTTCTGAAATCCGGTAAAGAAAAGCGCAGATCCTATGGACTGAACAGCGAACATTGGAATATATCTATTCGTATGATCCTGTTGTTTATTGGATTATATCTTCTCAGATTTGTGATTGCCTGTGCTCTGAGCGGCCAGCTTTCTGAATTTGGCAAAATAATGGCAAATCCAACTACCTGGATCATATTTTTTACTGTTTTGGTAAACTTTTTCCTGTCAGTAGTGGCATTCTTTGGAGAAGAATACGGATGGAGATATTTTCTTCAGCCTCTTCTTCAGAAAAAATTTGGACTAAAAGGCGGCGTAATCCTTTTGGGCTGTGTGTGGGCTGTATGGCATCTGCCAATAGACTTCTTCTATTACACTACGCCGGATATGGGGCTGGTGGCTCTGGCAAGCCAGTTTGTTACCTGTATTTCACTGGGGATTTTTATGGCATATACTTATATGAAAACCCAGAATATCTGGGTTCCGATAATTATTCATTTTCTGAATAATAATATGATGGTAGTTTTTGCAGGAACGGACTCTGCGGATGTACTTCAGAATCAGCAAATCCACTGGGGAGCTATTCCTGTGGCACTGGTAATGAATCTGCTGATCTATGGATGGGTGATCTTTCTGAAGCCATTTAAGGAGAAAAAAGCATAATATTGAATTCATTCAAATTATTTACCACAACCACAGAATTTTTGAATATAAGCACAAAACCGCTGAAATTAATATTGAAGAAACGCACATAATATAAAACATATAAATTGAAGGAATGTATATTTTGTGATATGTTAGAACCGTTTTATCTCTTACCGTTTTTGATAAAATGAGTTTGATAGATTGGATTTGTGGAGGTACACGATGATAATAAAAATTGTTACAATTTCACTGATGGCAGTGTTCTACATCTGCTATTTTGCAAAGCTGATTAGTCAGAAAAAGCAAGGCATAAAGACAGATCAATTAGGAAAAGGAAAAGAGGGATTTGTCAAATTTATAGAAGTGGCTCTTAAAATAATCACATATTTGCTTCCTGTAATACAGATTATCAGTATTGTGTTTTATTCGGGAACAGCACATATTGTGTTGCAATTTACAGGAGTTGTAATAACAATGTTCGGTGTACTTGCTTTTATTGTTTCTGTTACACAAATGAAGGAGAATTGGAGAGCAGGTGTGCAAAAAGAAGAAAAGACCAGTTTGGTAACAACGGGCATCTATTCTATTAGCAGAAATCCTGCATTTTTGGGTTTTGATTTAATGTATATAGGAATATTGTTTTCGTTCTTTAATTGGTTCCTTTGCTATGCCACCGGTTTTGCAGTGTTATTTTTTCATTTGCAGATAGTCAATGTAGAGGAAGATTTTTTGATAGAAGCATTCGGAAATGAGTACCTGCAATACAAATCAAAAGTATGCCGATATTTAGGAAGAAAAAGATAACTTGAAGTTCTTGGGGCTAAAGCCAATATAAATAATACTAGACAGATTTGTCCAATAGCGTAAATACGGCATTTTCTCGCTTTGTGTCGTGTTATGTTTAGTAGAATAATATTACTCTGTCAATGAAAGGAAACAGTATGGATCAGAAAAAGATTGGACGTTTCTTAAAAGAACTTAGGAAAGATTAAGGCAAGACGAGAAATGAAACGAAAGTACAACTGTAAATAAAAAGTCTGATAGAACAGATGGAAGAGAGGACCCATGAACAGAATGTAACAATGACGCAAAGCAACTGGAACCCCAATATGCAGACGCAGAATTCGTACCGGAATCAGGGAAGTCAGAGCCGGGAAGCTCCGGTACAAAATGTAAGCTGGAATCGGGGCACACAGGAGATGCCCGGAGATGAAATCGGTATCGGAAAGCTGAAATTTATTTACAGGTAGAAGCGAACGCTTAAGGAAATGCTGAATAAAGCAGCTACCGAAACACTATTTCCGGATATTTCGATTAATCTTCTCAAACTCCCTTCCTCCCAGGGTATTGTGGGTGAGAAGTCTTTTGTTGCTTCCCGCTGATGCATTTTTCCGGTATTGTCCAGGGGTACAGCCGTTATGCTGACGGAACTGTCTGCAGAAATGCTCTACATTATTATAACCACATTGCTCGGAAATGTCGCGGATGGAGTATTCGCTGTACTCTAATAAATCCTGTGCACGGCGCAGACGTCCTTCGATGACATTGTCCATGCAGGAGGAGCCAAATTGGCGGTGATAGAGAGTCTGAAGATGACTGGGACTTAAGTGAAGCTTCGCAGCCATCATGTTTATATTCCATGGAAGCTGAGGATTATTGTAGATCATCTTATGCAATGCAACCAGCTCATGATCGTGAATACCCGGGGACTCATTCTGGATTCCTTCTCTTAATTTGGAGAACAGAACCCGCAGCAGGTGAGTAATGTTTGCTTCGCTTTCAGAGGAGAAAAAGGCGGACTCCCAGGTTAGTAATTTAAAAAGCTGATGACAGTATTCCGGATCTGTTACGGGAAATGGGGTGTTTGTTAACGGAAACAGCTTCACGAAGGAGTGATCGGAACGAAAACGAATCCAGTCATTCCGGTATTCTTCACCGGCAGCACGGTAATAAATCCTGCTTCCTGGTGTATACAGAATAGCAGAATTGGCGGCTGTCCGCATTAGTCTTCCGTCTATGAGCAGCTCCGAGGGAGAGTCGAAAAGAAGCAGAAGATAGCCTGTAAAGCCATTCGGAACATCATATATAAAATCTGAGGGGTGAACGGCACTGTAGCCGACAAATTCAATTTCAGTCATCTGGAATCTCCGTTCTGATACATCAGAGGATATATCAATTTTCTTATAGTATAAATCATTGGAAACTTTAGATCAATGCGATAGTATCAGATTGATATGGCAATCGTCATCAGAGAGCTGCGGATCGTGCAGCGGTCAGACATCTGATGCGTGACTGCATAGGAACATGATTTAGAAGAAGGAGATACATGCATGGTAAATATGGGTGAAGCAACAGAGAATGACAGAAAAAAGATCGTGATTACAAAGGATTCAAAGGCCTTTTTTCACAATAATGTAGATTATTGTGTGGGAACCGGAAGAATGGGGCTTGCATTGACAGAAGAATATCAGGAGGAGCTGCGCTTGGTTCAAAAGGAAATCGGATTTAAGCATATCCGGGGACATGGATTATTCTGTGATGATATGGCGCTCTTTCAGACCTATGAGGAGGATGGTAAGGTAAGGGTCGAGTACAACTATACTTATCTGGATAGAGTAATGGATGCCTATAAGAAGGTGGGGCTGAGACCTTTTCTTGAACTGGGTTTTATGCCTAAAAAGTTGGCAAGTGGAAGCCAGACTATCTTTTACTGGCAGGGAAATACCACTCCTCCAAAAGATTATGATATGTGGTGTAATATGGTGCGTTCATTGCTGCGGCATCTGATGGGACGCTATGGAGAAGAGGAAGTTATTCAATGGCCCATTGAAGTATGGAACGAGCCCAATCTTTGCGGCTTCTGGGAAAATGCGGATATGCAGGAATATTTTAAGCTGTTCCATAGAACCTTTGATGCCATAAAGGAAGTGAATCCGGGATTCCGTGTAGGAGGCCCTGCTGTTTGTGGAGGAACGGATGAGAAATGGATTCAGGCATTTATGGAATATTGCCATGAGAATCACATACCTGTGGATTTCGTAACCAGACATCATTACACCATTGATCCGCCGGAATGTATTGGACATTATGCATATTCTGAACTGATGAAGGCAGAGGACGGCTTTGCCAATTTAAAAACAACCAGAGATATTATTGACAGTTTCCCGGAATATAAGGGTCTGCAGATTCATATCACGGAGTTCAACAGCTCCTATACTCCTCAGGGCGTCATTCATGATACAAACCTGAATGCGGCCCTTATAGCACAGCAGCTTTCCAGATTGGGAGATGTGAATGAATCCTATTCCTACTGGACATTTGGTGATGTGTTTGAAGAGCAGGGAGTTCCTTTTACACCATTCCACGGCGGCTTTGGACTGGTTGCCAATGGCTGTATTACCAAGCCGACCTTCTGGACATTTGCTTTTTACAAAAAGCTTGAGGAAAGTGAAGCCAATTGTGTATATAAGGATGACAATATTGTCGTTTTGAAACGTGCAAACGGTGATTATCTAGGTGTAGCCTGGAATATTGCCCGTAAAAGTGCAGAACAGGGTAAAGAAAAAATGCTGTTGGAGTTTACATTTCCGGCTGAACAGGAGGAGTACTGCTTCCTGACTAAGACGGTAGATGAGGAAACATGTAATCCCTTGAAGGTATGGCATGATATGGGAGAACCTGCCAATCTGAGTGAGGAACAGACGAAGCTGATTCGGGAATCATCCAGACCTTTTGTAAAAACAGAGCGTAAAAAGCAGGAGGACGGAAATATCTGCGTAGAGCTTCCTGTAAACGAAAACGGTGTGGTTTATTTCGAACTGAATGCCGGAAAGGTGAATCAGGATCGAGGATATGACTATGATCGTGTGGTCAGCTTGAAGGCTTAAACCAGCACCCAGTAATTTGCTTTATGAAACAATGTACATGGATTAGGCTTGCAAAGGAGGATATCAAAGTGAAAAAACAAGCGTTTAACCCATATTTACCGTCCTGGGAGTATATTCCGGACGGAGAACCTTATGTTTTTGGCGATCGCGTATATGTTTACGGATCCCATGATTACTTTAACGGATATGTTTTCTGCATGGGAGACTATGTGTGCTGGTCAGCTCCGGTCGATGACCTGGGCAACTGGAGATATGAGGGTGTGATTTATCCGAAGACAGCCGATCCGCTGAACCCGGAAGGCAAAATGTGTCTGTATGCCCCGGATGTTACGGTGGGACCGGACGGAAGGTACTATCTTTATTACGTGTTGGACAAGGTTCCGGTAGTTTCAGTTGCTGTATGTGATACTCCGGCAGGAAAGTATGAATTTTATGGCTATGTTCATTATGAAGATGGCACACGTCTGGGCGAAAAGGAAGGTGATGAGCCCCAGTTTGACCCGGGGGTTCTGACGGAAGGAGATGTGACATATCTTTATACCGGATTTTGCGGAAAAGGTGATAAATCCCGTACTGGAGCTATGGTTACGGTGTTGGGAGCAGATATGCTGACGATCAGGGAAGCTCCGGTGTTTGTGGCCCCTGGCTGTGAATATGGTGCCGGTACCGGATTTGAGGGACATGAGTTTTTTGAGGCACCTTCCATCCGTAAAGTAGGTGACACCTATTATTTTGTCTATTCATCCATATTAATGCACGAATTATGTTATGCCACCAGCAAGAATCCTACTAGGGACTTTGTCTATGGCGGAGTTATTGTCAGCAATTGTGATCTGCACATCGATACCTACAAGCCGGCAGATATGCCAACAGCTTACGGTGCCAATAATCACGGAAGTATTGTGCAGATCGGAGAGGACTGGTACATTTTTTATCACAGGCATACCAATAATACCTGGTACAGCAGACAGGGATGTGCTGAAAAGCTGCAGATTATGCCGGACGGCAGTATTCCACAGGTAAAAATTACCTCCTGCGGTTTAAATGGAGGTCCGCTTGAGGGTAAAGGCGAATACCCCGCTTATCTTGCATGTAATCTGTTTACCGATACCCCATCAGTTTATGTGGGCGAAGGGAATTTTCCACGAGTAATGCAGGACGGAAGGGATGGAGACGAAGAAGTTGGATATATTGCCAATATTACAGATTCAACTACCATCGGTTTCAAATATTTTGACTGCCATGATATTCGTGAAATCAGTATTTGGATCCGGGGCTATGCAGATGGCACTTTTGAAGTAAAGACAGCATGGGATGGAGAGGTACTGGCGACATTAGAGGTTCAATATACCAATGTCTGGGAAAAGTATACCGCACCGGTTACGATTCCGGATGGAATACAGGCGCTTTACCTGACCTATCGCGGTAACGGAAATGCTGCATTAAGATCATTTGAGTTATCATAATCTATGTTATTGCATATACAGGCAGTTCAAAAAGAAATCGGAAAGAGAAAACGATACATTGATATAACCGGAAACTGGTTAAATCACCCCAATGATTATCTTGCCAGAATTCTTTCGACAGGTAGTGATCAAAACTCTTGGAATGTAAAAAAGGAGACTACAATGAGCAAGTTAAAGATTAAAACAAAGGAAAGACGATTTGAGACAGCCAAGGATTTATACGGAATCTTTTTTGAAGACATTAACCGTGCCGGAGACGGAGGACTTTATCCGGAAATGCTTCGAAACAGAAGCTTCGAAGATTCCGTTTTACCGGAGGGTTATATACAGCAGGAGGATGGCGTCCATGTAAAAACCGTATCCGGATGGCTGGATGAGTTTTGCAACGGAGAAGGCTTATGCCGCTGGGTAAAGGGCAACAATATTCCGAAGACAGAAATACCGGCATGGTATACACACAATGCAAAGATGGAGCTGGAACTGACGGATACCCTGAATGAACATCGGGACGCAGCTCTGCGTATGCAGTTTGAAAAGGACGGATCTCTGACGAATACCGGTTACTGCGGTATATCCGTAAAGGCTGGAGAAAGTTACTCTTTGTATTTATTTGCAAAAGCAAAGGAAGAAATAGGACTGGACGTAGCGATTGAATACCAGGGAAAAGTACTGGCTGGAAACAGTCTGGTGGTTTCCGGTCAGGAGTATACAAGATATGACATGAAGCTGACAGCAGCTGAGGATTGTCACGAGGCACAGCTTACTATTTCCTGCAAAGAAGGCGGAGAGGTTCTGCTGGGATTTATTTCACTAATGCCTGACAATACCTACATGGGGCATGGACTCAGAACAGATCTTGTAGAAAAGCTTAAGGGAATGAGTCCAAAGTTTATGCGTTTTCCAGGAGGCTGTATTGTGGAAGGAACGACACCGTCCACAGCGATGAGATTTCGGGATACGGTAGGTCCGGCATGGGAAAGACCCAGTAAGCTGTTTGTATGGCATTACAGAAGTACATTAGGACTTGGCTTTCATGAATATCTGCAGCTTTGCGAGGATCTGGGGATGGAGCCCCTGTATGTATGTAACTGCGGAATGACCTGTCAGGGAAGAAAGAGTGTCCTTCTGGAAGGAGAGGCTCTTGATGAAATGGTACAGGATACACTGGATGCCATTGAATATGCTATCGGCTCTAAGGAAAGCAAATGGGGAAGGCTTCGTGCTTCTATGGGGCATCCGGAACCCTTTAAAATGACCTATCTGGAAATTGGTAATGAAAACTGGGGTCCGGATTATGAAAAGCGATACAACATGATTTATAAGAAGGTAAAGGAACTGTATCCCCAGATTAAAACCATAGCCAATGAGCATGTAGAGAAAAATGGTTGTCCTGCCGAGTGCGTGGATGAACATTTTTACAATACAACAGAGTTCTTTGCAGAACGTGTAAATTATTATGATGACTACGATCGTAAGGGACCAAAAATCTTTGTAGGAGAGGTGGCTGTAAACGAAGGCAACTATATGGGACAGTTGTATGCGGCTTTGGGAGAAGCGGCTTTCCTTATGGGTATTGAGAAAAATCAGGATATCGTAACATTGGCCTCTTATGCTCCATTATTTGAAAATGTAAATTACAGAGCGTGGTATCCTAATCTGATTCGTTTCAATAATCATCAGAGCCTTGGAATTCCTACTTATTATGTCTGGAAAATGTTCGGTCAAAATCGTGGAGAATATGTGGTGCGATCCGAAGATGAGGGAGGACGTGTTTATCGTCCGAGAACCGGAATGGCATCTTTAAAATCCAATAAGGAACTTCGCTTCAGAAATCCCATTTGGAATGGAGAAGAAGCAAAGATTACTCATGAATTAATGGGACATGTGCAGGATACAGAGGATGGCCGCCTGCTTCAGCTTCCGGATGAGGAGCAGAAAAAGGAATTTCACAGTATTCTGGAATGGGCTGATGAGACCAAGAGCTTTGTGGTATTTGGAGAAGAAGACCAGACTTATGGAAGATTTGAGACCGATATTTTTGTTGAGGAAAATGCTTACTTCGAGTTGGGTATATTCAGTGCCAGGGTGGTTCGTTCCTATTATGAGGAGCAGCTCGTGATTACGGCCGGAGTGGAAAAAGAATGGGATGCAGCTCTGGTGCGTCCGTTCCTTTGGAAGTTTAATGGAGGACAATGTTCACTGGAAGAGTTTGGCTATATGCATGACAACAAGCTGACTGAGGACTTTGCTATTTCAGTAAAACAGGGAGAATATCACCGCTTTGGATATGAAACGGACGGAAAACAGATTCGCCTGTATGTTGATGGTGAGCTTCAGAAGGAAATTTCGATTCCCTACGGACCTGCTTTTGTTTCGGTAGTAACTGACACCAAGGACGAAATCATTATTAAGGCGGTTAATTTTGCAGGAGATGTGGATCCGGTTTCCATTACACTGGACTGTCAGGTACAGGGCGACTATACCGTAACACTTCTTAGCGGTGAAAAGGGGGATGAAAACAGCTTTGAAGAGCCGGAGAAGGTGAAGAATATTACCGTGAATATGCATGGCGCTTCCTCAGAGTTCGTATACGAGGCACCG
>ENA-UACL01000624-UACL01000624.1-human-gut-metagenome-genome-assembly--contig:-NODE-624-length-9364-cov-4.056504_pt1 | contig 9364 bp, 6 predicted proteins | sample MGYA00243876_ERZ654219 | MGnify/ENA primary metagenome ERZ654219 (study PRJEB26926, sample SAMN06164986) | human gut metagenome | biome: ENVO:00009003; feature: ENVO:2100002; material: ENVO:00002003...
TGTGTATAAGAGACAGATGTTGCGCTATGCCATAGAGAAATTCCCGGAAGAAGAAAGGAAGGAGTTTATGAAACGTTGAAAGATTTCTTTATCTTTGTCGCTATATATACTGATTTTGAATGGAACAAGAAGATTTTAACATACGCGAGCATCAGCTGACCAGCAAAGAGCGTGATTTTGAGAATGCTCTCCGCCCTCTGAACTTTGAGGATTTCAGCGGACAGGATAAGGTGGTGGATAATCTGCGTATCTTTGTTAAGGCAGCCCGCTTGCGTGGAGAGGCGTTGGATCATGTATTGTTGCATGGACCTCCGGGATTGGGAAAAACGACACTTTCCAATATTATTGCGAATGAACTGGGAGTTGGTTTTAAAGTTACTTCCGGTCCGGTGCTTGATAAACCGGGTGATTTGGCGGGAGTGCTTACCAGTCTGGAACCGAATGATGTGCTGTTTATCGATGAAATTCACCGCCTTTCTCCGGTGGTGGAAGAGTACCTGTACTCTGCGATGGAGGATTACCGCATTGATATCATGATAGATAAAGGCCCGTCTGCACGGAGCATTCAGATTGATCTGAATCCGTTTACGATGGTGGGAGCTACTACCCGTAGTGGCTTGCTGACTGCGCCTTTGCGTGCACGTTTTGGTATTAATCTGCATTTGGAGTATTACGATGACGATGTGTTGAGCGGTATTATTCGTCGTTCGGCAGGGATATTGAATGTACCTTGCTCCACAAGGGCAGCGTCTGAGATCGCTTCCCGTAGCCGTGGAACGCCGCGTATTGCAAATGCATTGTTGCGTCGTGTGCGAGATTTTGCACAGGTGAAAGGTTCGGGTAGCATTGATACGGAGATTGCCAACTTCGCTCTTGAAGCATTGAATATTGATAAGTACGGACTCGATGAAATCGATAATAAGATACTTTGCACCATTATTGATAAATTCAAAGGCGGTCCGGTAGGGCTTACTACCATTGCTACGGCATTGGGTGAAGATGCCGGAACTTTGGAAGAGGTGTATGAGCCTTTCCTTATCAAAGAGGGTTTCTTGAAACGTACCCCCCGCGGACGTGAAGTGACTGAACTGGCTTATAAACATTTAGGACGTAGTCTTTACAATAGTCAGAAAACGTTATTTAGTGATTAACTATTAATTAATATTAGTACTACTTTCATATAGAAATGGTCAAACAAATCATTTCCAGTTCTCCTCCTCTTGGGAGGAGGAGTACCCGAAGGGGGAGGTGGTAGGAAAAAAAAGATTCTTATGCAAACCATCATGAACAAATCCGACGTAACCGGTAATAGAAAGGAGTTACGCAACCATAGCACTTCTGCCGAAGCTACTCTTTGGAAAATGTTGAAAGGGAAACAAATAGCCGGTTTAAAATTTCGTTGTCAACATAGTGTCGGGCCATATATTCTTGATTTTTATTGTCCGCAGATAAAATTGGCTATAGAATTGGATGGTGAGGTACATAATAGACAACAGGATTATGATGAGCAACGTAGTTATTTTCTGAATAGGGTAGAAGACATTGAGGTGTTACGGTTTGAAAATAGGACAGCATTTGAGAATTCGGAACAGATAATATGGGAGATAGAGGAAAAGTTTTCTTCCTACCACCTCCCCCTTTGGGTACTCCTCCTCCCGGGAGGAGGAGAATGGAAATACTACTGTTAACCATTAATAATTAAACGTTAATCATTAAATAAAGTGGCGGGGTTAAAAAGTTTAGCAAAAGAAACGGCTATTTACGGGGTGAGTAGTATTGTAGGGCGTTTCCTCAATTATCTGCTAGTGCCTGTATATACGATAGCTTTGCCTGCATCGTCGGGTGGCTATGGTGTGGTTACGAATATATATGCCTGGGTGGCATTGATACTGGTATTGCTGACGTGTGGCATGGAGACGGGGTTTTTCCGTTTTGCCAATAAAGGGCAGGATGACCCGATGCGGGTGTACTCTACCACCTTGTTGAGCGTGAGTATCGGTTCATTGGTATTCGTTGCTTTGGGATTGTTGTTTCTGGAACCTATTGCCGGATGGCTGGAATACGGCGAACATCCCTGGTATATCGGTATGATGATGATTGTGGTAGCAATGGATGCCATTCAAAGTATTCCGTTCGCTTATTTGCGCTATAAAAAACGCCCTATCAAGTTTGCTGCACTGAAGTTGCTGTTTATCTTCCTCAATATTGCACTCAATCTTTTCTATTATGTCATATTGGAAGGGAATGACGTGGGGTATGCCTTCCTCTTCAATCTGGTATGTACCTCTGTTGTTATGGTGTGCATGATACCGGAACTGAGGGGATTTACCTATGTGTTGGATAAAGAGTTATTGAAACGGATGCTTCGGTACTCTCTGCCGTTGGTAATTCTGGGTGTGGCAGGCATCTTGAATCAGGTGGCTGATAAGATTATCTTTCCTTTCGTTTATCCCGATGAGGCGGAAGCTACCATACAACTCGGTATTTACGGAGCTGCCAGTAAGATAGCCATGATTATGGCTATGTTTACCCAGGCATTCCGCTTTGCTTATGAACCTTTTGTATTTGGTAAGAGTAAGGAGAAAGATAGCCGTGAAATGTATGCCCAGGCTATGAAGTTCTTCATTATTTTTACCTTGCTTGCCTTTCTGGCTGTGATGTTCTACTTGGACATCCTGCGTCATGTCATCGGACGTGATTATTGGGACGGGTTACGGGTGGTGCCTATCGTCATGGCGGCGGAAATCTTTATGGGGATTTATTTCAACCTGTCCTTTTGGTACAAATTGATTGATGAGACCCGTTGGGGAGCCTATTTCTCATTGACGGGCTGTATCATCCTGATTTTGATGAATATCTTCCTGGTTCCGCAGTATGGTTATATTGCTTGTGCCTGGGCTGGGTTTACAGGATACGGCGTTGCTATGCTGCTTTCTTACTTTGTCGGTCAGAAGAAATATCCGATACAGTACGATTTGAAGGCGATAGGCATGTATGTACTTCTTGCCGCTGTGCTTTATGTAGCTGCCGAATATGTATCGATAGACAATATCTATTTGCGTATGGCATATCGTACAGTTTTGCTGTTACTGTTTATTGCGTATGTCGTTAAGCGTGATTTACCGCTGAACCAAATACCAATCCTGAACAAACTCTTAAAACACTAAATGAGCCGCATGGTAAATTGTAAATTGTAAATCGTCAAATTGTAAATGATATGATGGAAACACCTGAACAAAACCGGAATGTTTTTGCCATTAAAAAGTTCCTGAGCGAGTACCTTGATCTGAGGAAGGACAAGGACAATGAGCTGGAAACAGTAGACTCCATCCGCAAGGGAGTAGAGTTTAAAGGGGCTAACCTGTGGATTTTGATCTTTGCCATCTTTATGGCATCGTTGGGACTGAATGTCAACTCTACAGCTGTAATCATAGGTGCGATGTTGATTTCTCCATTGATGGGACCTATCATGGGTGTGGGACTTTCTGTCGGTCTGAATGACTTCGAACTGATGAAGCGTTCACTGAAGAGTTTTCTGATAACCACCCTGTTCAGTGTAACTACGGCTACTATTTTCTTTCTTGTAAGCCCTGTTGCCGAAGGGCAGTCGGAGCTTCTGGCACGTACTTCACCTACGATTTATGACGTATTCATCGCATTGATGGGTGGTCTTGCCGGTGTAGTTGCCCTGTCTACAAAGGAGAAAGGGAATGTGATTCCCGGTGTTGCCATTGCTACGGCTTTGATGCCGCCACTCTGTACGGCAGGTTACGGGTTGGCAACGGGGAATCTGGTTTATTTCCTCGGAGCATTCTATCTTTACTTCATTAATTCGGTATTCATCAGTCTTGCCACGTTTGCCGGTGTGCGTGTGATGCACTTCCAGCGTAAAGAGTTTGTGGACAAGAAGCGGGAGAAGAAAGTACGCCAATACATAATACTCATTGCCGTGCTGACTATGTGTCCGGCCGTCTACTTGACGGTAGGCATTATTCAGAGTACTTTCTATGAGAGTGCCGCCAATCGGTTTGTTGCCGAACAGCTTTCTTTTGAGAATACACAGGTATTGGATAAAAAAATCCATTATCATGGCAACAAAGACAATGAAATACGCGTGGTACTGATCGGACAAGAAGTTCCCGAAGCTTCGATTGCCATTGCCCGTAACAAGATGAAGGACTATAAGTTAGGTGAAACGAAGCTGATCGTTCTTCAGGGAATGAATAATGAAGCTGTGGATATTTCTTCTATCCGAGCTATGGTGATGGAAGATTTCTATAAAAACAGTGAGGAACGACTGGTGGAACAAACAAAGAAAATTACAGTGCTGGAACAGAGTCTGGCAAGATACAAATCTTTCGATGAATTGGGCAAAACGATCGTTCCGGAGCTAAAAGTTCTCTATCCGTCAGTGAAAACTGTTTCTATCTCTCATGCCATAGAACTGACGGTTGATTCGGTACGGACAGATACCATTACGCTTGCTGTGCTGAAGTTTGGCAAACATCCTGATGCCCATGAGAAACAGAAGATTACCGAATGGCTGAAAGCACGTACTGGAGCGAAAAAACTAAGACTGATTGCAGAATGACGCAATTGGAAAGTATATCATACTAAATTATTCAAAATGAGAGTATGCCATGAGCTAAATCTAACTAAATTCTCCTCCTTCAAGAAGGAGGAGTACCCGTAGGGGGAGGTGGTAGCTGAAGTTATAAAGGACTTATTAGTCATAAAATAAGTTTTTTCTACCTACCATCCCGCCCTTTGGCCACCCTTCCTTCTCAAAGGAGGGGAACTGAGTTAGATATTTCTTATATACTCTTAACTTAAGATATAAATTGTAATTTAAACCAAGTATAGAATGAAGCTAAAGTGTATCCTAATTGTAGCTTGCAGCCTCTTCACGTTGACGGGACAGGCGGACGAAGGTATGTGGATGCTGGGAAACCTGAATAAACAGACCCGTAAGACTATGAAAGAACTCGGCCTGCAAATGCCTGCCGATAGACTATATAATCCGAAGAAACCGTCGTTGAAAGATGCGGTAGTCAGCTTTGGAGGGTTTTGTTCCGGTGTGGTAGTGTCGGAAGACGGGTTAGTGTTTACCAATCATCACTGTGGCTTCAGTAGTGTGCAGCAACATTCGTCGGTGGAGCATGATTACCTGAAAGATGGTTTCGTAGCCCGTAGCCGTGCAGAGGAATTGCCTAATCCGGAGCTTTATGTTCGTTTTCTGCTTCGTACGGAAGATGTAACCAAGCGTGTGCTGGGAGCCGTTAAACCTTCGATGAACGAGATGGAACGTTCCAGTGCGGTAGACTCTATGATGATGGTAATAGGCGGTGAGGTATCTCTGAAAGACTCCACTTTGCTTGGCGTGGTAGATGCTTATTATGGAGGCAATGAGTTCTGGCTCTCCGTTTACCGCGATTTCAACGATGTGCGGCTGGTGTTTGCACCTCCTTCCTCTGTCGGTAAGTTCGGTTGGGATACGGATAATTGGGTGTGGCCTCGGCATACAGGAGATTTCTGTGTGTTTCGTATTTATGCAGACCGCAAGAACCAGCCTGCCGATTACTCCCCCGATAATGTCCCGTATCACCCTGAATATGTAGCGCCGATTTCACTGGATGGCTATAAGGAAGGCTCTTTCTGTATGACGATAGGCTATCCGGGAAGTACGGAACGTTACCTTTCTTCATTCGGTATCGAGGAAATGATGAATAACTCCAATCAGGCGCAGATTGACATCCGTGGTGTGAAGCAAGCCATCTGGAAACGTGAAATGGACAGTAAAGACAGCATACGCATTAAGTATGCTTCCAAATACGATGAAAGCTCCAATTACTGGAAGAACAGTATCGGTGTCAACCGTGCTATCCGTAAGCTGGGAATCCTGGAGAAGAAACGTGAAATGGAACAGGAAATTCGTCGATGGATACAGCAAAACCCGGACGAACGTGAGAAACTTCTTCAACTGTTTACAGACCTGGAACTGAATTATAAGAACCGCCGGGAGGTAAACCGTGCACAGGCTTACTTTATCGAGTCCTTCTTATATGGACCGGAATTAGTGCAGCTTGCACTGAAGATTCTGAACTTCGATTTTGAAGGGGAGCAGAAAACAGTTATTGCCGCCTTGAAAGATATCGTTGAGCAATACTCTAATTTGGATCTGGATATAGACAAGGAAGTATTTACGGCACTGTTGAAGGAGTATCGCTCAAAAGTGGATACCACTTTCCTGCCGGAAATCTACCATACTATCGCACAGAAATATAATGGGGATGAGAAAGCTTTCGTAGATAGTCTTTATGCAAGTTCTGAGTTGACTACTCCCCGTGGTTTGAAACGCTTTCTTGAACGGGATACTACCTATCAGATTTTCGATGATCCGGCTATCTCGTTGGGCATTGATATGCTGACGATGTTGTTCGATATGAATATGCAGATGCAGGCACCTACTACGGAGATCATCCGTGGGGAACGCTTGCTGAATGGGGCTATCCGTCGGATGTATACGTCTCGTAACTTTTATCCGGATGCCAATTCCACCATGCGGCTGAGCTTTGGAACGGTATGCGGTTATACTCCCTTTGACGGAGCGGAATATGATTATTATACAACGACAAAGGGTGTCCTGGAGAAAGTGAAAGCTCATGTGGGTGATGTTGATTTTGCAGTACAGCCGGAGATACTTTCATTACTCTCTTCGGGCAATTTCGGAAGATATGCCGATGAAAAGGGCGAAATGAAGGTGTGCTTCATCTCTAATAATGACATTACGGGTGGCAATAGTGGTAGTGCGATGTTCAATTCGAAAGGTGAATTGCTGGGGTTGGCTTTCGATGGAAACTGGGAAGCTATGGGCAGTGATATTCTTTATGAACCGAAGATGCAGCGTACCATCGGGGTGGACGTGCGCTATATACTGTTTATGATTGAGAAATACGGGAAAGCAGGGAACCTGATCCAGGAATTGAATATTCTCAATTAGTGGACGGATCCCTGCTTTTCGTGAGGGAGACAATTACTTGCTTCCGGACAAGATTCCGGTATCGGTATCCCTGTTGTTGATTCTTCTGCCTTGGCTGTTGCGCTTCTTTCCGAAGTCAAGGCTGAAGGATGCATTTACCATGAACAAAAGCCTTAAGTTCTTGGAATACGCTAACTGGCGGTAGGGAGCCGACTTTGATAAGTTTTCTATTTCCTGTTCATACTTCTTGGTAAACGGGTTCAACACTCCGGCAGAAAGGCTCCATTTCTCCGTATTATATCCTGCCATGATGGTGTGCAGCTTCTCCTCTTTAGTCAGTGTTTCACCCCACAGAGTGTGGTTGCTGGTATTCATTTCTGCCATCAGTACCCAGTTCTTGTACATTGCCATCAGACTGCCTCGCAGTCCTGCATTGGTGTGTGTATGCGTGTAGGTGTTGCCATAGCTGATATAGCGGTTCAGAAACGGAGTGATTTTAATGGAGATATACTCTTTGTAAGGTCGTATTTGTATAGCTGTCTCCAGATTGATCCGGTGGAAACCTTTATGATTCTCGGTAGTGCGGACAAAATACCCGTCCTCGTAGTAGGTATTTTCCATAATCGGCTTATTGTCATAACTATATCTTCCAAATAAATCGACAGATACATACTTGCTTTGCCAACTGGCAGACAGTGTATTGGCATAGAATGTAACAGACTTTAAGTCGGGATTTCCTTTGCGTATCTGATACTTATCCATTGCTTGCGAGATGTCGTTCAGATCGGACAGGGAAGGAGCATACCCCGACACGTATCCGTTGTATCTGAAAAACCACTTCCCGTTGATAGAGTACGACAGGCTTAAGGAAGGTTTGACTATATACTTCTCGGAAGAATACTGCTCCTGACTGTTATAAGTTCTCATGGCTCCAATCCCTACTGTGTAGTTCAGAGCTTTTATCTTTGATTGATATTCGGCAAATAGGTACGTTTCGGCCGTATTCATCGTGATTTTATTCTCTATATTACCCGAATATCTATTTTGCAAATAGGCCTGTGTATGCTTGATGCCTCCGGTAAACTTACCCGTACTGAATTGTTTTTCGTAGATACCTTCTCCAATGATGGAGTACTTCTCACCTTTGGTTTCTGAATAGATATCCGTATCGTTATTGGCATTATTAAGGGCTTTCTGAATAAAAGTCCGTTCATTCTTGCTGTCCAGATAAGAAGCCACTATATCTGCATAGATTGTCTGCTTGTTTTTCAGATTCCTCTGGTAATAGATATCCAACGAAGGGATAACTACTTTGGAGGTAGAAAGGTCGGATATGGAGTAGGAGGTGTCTCCTTCATACAATGTACTGATTCTGTCCGACATGGAACTGGGAGTATCGCTGTATTGATTTCTGAGAGCAATATTGAGAAGTTGTTTGTCATTATCCTGGTAACTGTAATTGAGGTTGAAGTTAAGGTTATCATACTTTACTTTGGTAGGTTCTCCCACTTCTCTGTTCTCCTGATAAGCCTCCGGGAAGTGGAAACTTTCATAGTTTTCGCGTGTCCACTTCAGATCTCTCTGTCCCCAATATACGGTAGTGCTGAGCTCTGACTTATTGAAGTGGTATTTGGCGGCGAGGTTATGTTCGCCATATCCCGTATCGGATACTCCGTTGGTGAGATCGGCAGAGATACTCCCTCCTGATTCTCTTCTCTTTACAATGTAGTTCAATACAGCTCCTGCATTTCCATAACGTGCGCCGGGATTGTCTATATATTCGATGCGGATCACATCTGTCGGGCGGATGGCAATTATTTCAGCTTGAGTCACTTCTACGCCGTTAATCCTAAGTTGCACATTGTCTCCTCCGGGAATCGTGATGCTGTTGTCTATCGGATTGATCAGGATGCGCGACAGTTGTAGATTTCTCAGTAAGGAAACTCCGTTGGAAGCGGCTTTAGTCTGCATTTCGGTCGGGAGGATAATTTGCCGGTCGGTCTTTTTGATGATGGGGCTGGCTGTGACGGTAACACCTTCCAGCATTACATTATCGGGCGATAAGGGTAGTTCTCCCAGATTCAGGTTGGCTTGCAGGTTGCGGATGGAGAGATAGGAGTTTTCATATCCGACGCATGAGATACATAAGATATAATCTCCATCGTTTACTTCTTTCAGCAGGAAGCCGCCACCGTTGTCTGTGGCAACTCCGGTGATGAATGTTGAATCCTGAGTCAGCAGGCTGACATTGGCATACTCGATGTGCTGATTGTTACTCTCATCGATGATTTTCCCTGTGATTTTGTTTGCCGCCATCAGGGAGGTACATAGGAATAATACTCCTGAAATGATACTTAGTCTCTTCATTTTACTTATTATTTTTAG
>ENA-UACL01000664-UACL01000664.1-human-gut-metagenome-genome-assembly--contig:-NODE-664-length-9037-cov-7.449566_pt1 | contig 9037 bp, 10 predicted proteins | sample MGYA00243876_ERZ654219 | MGnify/ENA primary metagenome ERZ654219 (study PRJEB26926, sample SAMN06164986) | human gut metagenome | biome: ENVO:00009003; feature: ENVO:2100002; material: ENVO:00002003...
AGTCTCAATACTGCTTTTTCGTTTGCACCACCTTCGATTCTTTCCTTAACGATTTTGCGATTACATAATCTGGGAGTTGTCTGTTATTAAATACCTGCGGCAAATTCTTCTATTAAACTGTTTATTAATTCCGGTTTATCTGTATTAGAATTATGTCCAGCTCCTTCAATCCACTTCAAAGGAATTTTGCTCTTTTGGTGCCATGCTTTGTTATACCTTATACATGAACCGGCATGGTCTTGAGTTCCACATATTAACAGAGATGGGCACTTCAGTTCATATGGCAGATTCTTTTCCATGGCCGCTGCCAAAATACGATAGCCATGTCCAGCAATTTGTGCATAGCGTTTCTGGTTTCCGTCATAATTTAGCATCATTTCACGCATGAGGCTTCTACCATAGTCAGTCGTGGCAACGCCTTCCGCCCCCGATTTCAGGAGCCATTTCCACGGATAATGAGCATATACCGGCTCCATCCGTTTCAAAAGCCAGATCTCAACTGCCGTCACATAGCTTCGTTGCAGCGGTGCAGAGTCAATGGAGACAAAGCCTGTCATTTTGTCTGGGTAAAGCAGCGCATAAGCCTGTCCCACATATCCACCCATAGACTGCCCGACAATAACAGGCTTTGTAAGTCCTTCTTGGTTTAAGATATCATCCAGCCATTTTGCCTTGTCGAACAAATCAAAATCAAACCGAAACGGCCATGAGGAAGCGTGTGCCGGTGCATCCCAGACGATAACATTATACCTGTTCTCGAAATACTGAATCTGCTTATCAAACAATCTATGGTCCGCCGTCAATCCCGGTAGAAAAACAAGGGTAATTTCATCCGAGTGTGAAACGTTTGTCCAATAGTGGATTGTTCCGCAAGGAGTCTGATATGTTTTTTCTTCCATTGATTTTCTCTCCAAAACTTCCGATTTTCTCAATTCTCCAAACTTGAAGTTAACTAATGGATGCCATTTTATCAGTCGGCCATGATCTCCTGAGAGCCACATAGGAGATTAAAAAGTTTGCAAGCCAACCAGCTGGTACCGCAAGCCAGACAAAGGCAATGCCGAAACGTGGTGCACAGATCAGGGCAACGGACAGACGAATCGCAAGGTTCACCATGTTTGCAACGAGGAACGGACGCATAATTCCGAGACCGCGAAGAACTCCATCGGTTGCCATCTTGATACCCATGAAGATGAAAAAGTAACCAAGCCACCTCATATAATCACCAGACACCTGATAGGCAAACGCCGTTCCGTCTTTTCCTAAGAACAGCGAGGAGATCTGCGTGTGTAGCGTTTCAATGACGAGAAAGGCAAGAACGGCAAAGCACACGTCCAGCACCAGCGCCGCATGGTAGCCTTTTTTGATGCGTTGGGGTTTGCCTGCGCCAAGGTTTTGGGAAACATACGGCGAAACCGCATTGCCGATGGACACAAAGATCAATGAAAAAACATTTTCCACCCTCATCGTTGCTGTATACCCGGCGAGTGCCTGTGTACCGAAAGGATTTACCACTGCCTGCACAATCATCATACCGATGGACACTGTGGACTGCTGTAAAACCGACGGCACCGCAATGCGAAGCATGGAATACAGTTCCTGCCGTTCAAACCTGTTAAAGGGGCTTTTATATTGCCGCATCCGTGCAAAGAAAATCAAAAACGAAAACACTGCGGAAATTCCCTGTGCAATCAGGGTTGCAATAGCCGCACCGAACACACCGAGACCTAGCCCGGCCACCATCCAAAGATCCATTAAAATATTCAGGATAGACGAAAAAATCAGCAGTCCTAGCGGAATTTTGGATTCGCCGATTGAGGTGAACATGGTAGAAAGAATGTTATACATAAACAGAAACGGAAAGCCCACAAAATAGACCCGCAGATACAGTACTGCATCATCCAGTATGTCGGCAGGGGTTTGCAGTCCACTCATCATCGAGTTGGCGAAGAAAAAGCCAAAAACACCAAGGACTATACTTAGAAGCAAAAAGCTAATTAAGGAGGTTGACACGATTGTTTTCATTTTGCCATACTCCCTGGCTCCGAAATAACGGCTCACAAGCACACCGGCTCCGACACCGGCTCCCAGTGCCACACAAATGAACACATTGGTCAATGCTGCACATGCACCGACAGCTGCAAGTGCGGAAGAACCAACAAACTGGCCAACAATAATAGAGTCGGCCATATTATATATTTGCTGAAAAAAACTTCCAAGAATCATTGGCATTGCAAAAACCGTCAACGCTTTGAGGGGCGTATCGGTTATCAAATACTCATCTTTCGACATTATCATATTCCTCCATGGTATCTTGTATCGTGGTATCCCATTCACTTACCTTCTCGAATTCCGATTTGTAAAACACATTCTTTTTTATCGAGGGAAGTCCGGTTGATGATCCTACTGATTTACAAAATAGGAGTATAATGGGGGTACAAATCCCATCCACATTCCCTAAAAGCCTTGATTTTAAGCCTTTTCAGCCAAAAGTACGGTTTCTGGGCAAATTATAGCATATTGTTGCAAGTCTATTCTTACAATTCCATCAGAAAATGTTCATGCAGCGCACGTTTCACCTGATCGAAATTACCTCGCTCCGGACATTGGATGGAAACAACCAATCCCTTCTCTGGGAGAATCGTTGTAATCTGTCCGAATGCGCCATCAGCACGATAGGATCCTGGATATGGACTGATCCAGAACTGATAGCCATATCCTACATGCCAGAGATCTGCAGATGGCTCGAAGGTAAATTTCGGGGTGGACACCTCCTTCACCCAGTCCCTGCTGACAATCTGCTCGCCCTTCCAGTTACCCTCAGCCAGATAGAGCTGTCCCAGTTTCATCATCTCGGTACAAGTCAGATACATACCTCCGCCGCCATTCGGATGTCCCTGTGGATCATGCTCCCAGAGCGGCCATCCCATATCAAGGGGCTGGAATACCTTCTCATACAGATACTCTCCCATCCGCTTGCCAACGGCCCGTTCTACCATATGAGCAGCCAGAATACTGTCGGCAGAGGAATAGCAGAATGCACTGCCTGGCTCCACAGGAACCGGCTGTGCCATCATATATTTCTCATAATCCGGTGCGCCGACGCCCGGACGTCTGTCCGCATTCATCAGAAGTGCCTTACCAAAGCCACTGGACATGCAGAGCAGATGTTTCAACTGAATCTTCTCCAGATTTGGATCCGGATTTGAAGGAAGTTTATCTTTAAACACTTCCGCCACATGATCTTCCAGGCTTAGTTTTCCCTCTTCCATTGCGAGTCCAACTGCTGTTACCGTAAAACTCTTGGTATGTGAATAAATATTTCTCGGTGCATTTGCTGCGTAGTGCATCTCACAGAGTACCTTGTTCTCATCTCCGACACTGATAGCTTCCAGCGGCAGATTGTGGCTGCTGGCATAACGATGAAATTCCAAAAACTTCTCTTCCAGTAACATAATACCTCTATCCTTTCCGGTAAATCTCTGATGTCAGTCCGATATAACCGATGCGACGTGTCGCAAGGTTAAAACCAATCTATCTGACATCTCCAATCTGGTTCTATTATCTCATACACATCTCTGCATCTGTCGGCAGTGGCATCAGCGGTGCGGACGGCAGGGTCTGATACCAATAAGCAACACTGGTGTAATCATCGTAACGCGGTCCGGTCCAGCCCATGTTGTCGAGTGTCATACGAAACTTATTCTCAAAACGGATCGGGTCTGCAATATGGAAATGATACAGCAGGAATCTCTGCTGTCCGTTATAGAATTCCCGGTTGTCTCCATAGATTGCATACATGCCGGTATATAAGCCGCTGAAGGTCTGATAGCTCTTGATGATGATGTCATTTCCAAATCCATAGGAACCGCCGAAGTAGTCTTCAGTTCCGGTATAGTGGATAGACGGATACGGATCATCGTCCAGATACATGCGGGCTTCGCCTTCTACCCAACAGGTATTGTTGCCATTCATACCAGTTGCCAGAGTCACACCGACAAATTGTCCCCTGCCTTCGATTCCGTCAACGATTGTGTAGGTACGACCCTTCTGAACCGGGTGCTCTTGGCGATAGGTGGCATGGAAATAACCAGCCTCCGCCGGAATCTCCTGATAAGCTCCGGTGATAATATAATAGAGATTTTCATCCTTGTCACCACGGTTTTCCATCGTGATCCGAGCTCTCTTATGGAACGGCATCTCAAAATAGCTGTTATAGCCGCGACCAGGAGCTACCAGCATCATGGCAGAATTCAACACCGGATATTTGCCATCCCGGTCCACGAAATTTTCATCATAGGCACATCCGAAGAATGCAGAGAGCGGAGCTTCCACAGACGGATATTCCTGATCATCCCAATACATACGGATGATAAAATGGTGCCCGACATATCCGGTAAACCACATATGCTGGATCACACCCGGTCCTGCAGCATCTACCAGAGTTACGGTTTCCCCTGCAGGAATCGTCACGGTCGGACGAAGCTTGGTGCAGTCACCGCCCTGGGAACCACCTGCGCGTACACCGGTTGGATTCTCTGCGGAAAATGCAAACGTTTTGGAGTTCTGGATCATACAATAGTTGTTCATATTCTTCTCCTCTCTGATCAAACCTGGATCATCTGAAATTATTGCTTACTACGCTATCGCGTTTCTCTATTCACTATAAATTCACTATAACATTTATCTCCCATGAAGTGACGGAATTACAGAATCATTCCGTCTGCGCCTTCTCATTTTCTTCCCGGATAATCTCCTTTCTGGCGTTCTGTACACGCGCATTGCCAGTAACCACAGCCTTGTCCTCAACCTTCACATTCCTACGAAATAAATTCTTTGACATATTAGTTATATAGTGTTAGTATAATTATAGAAAGGGTGCTACCGATAGACGGTTAGCCCAAGTAAATTAGTTTGACAAAAATGCCGCTTAGTTTACCAGACGTGGGCGGCTATTTTTGTGTCTTGTTATTATCCTTACCAAAGGAATATCCGATTCCAAAGCAGGTTAAGCCGAAGCTTACTACTGCAATAAAGTCAACAATACTCATATGGCTTAGCCCTCCTTTCCTTGGATTCCCTTACGGGTTTCTATGTAATCAGAGGGTCACAGTCCCTCTGCCGAAGGACTAACCGCCTACCGTTATGGTAGCACCCATGAGCAATTGTATCAGACAGAATTCAATTTATCAATTCCTAAAATATTTTTACCACCCTTTAATCTATCTGTTCGTTACTGTTCAGACGCAAGCTTGACACCACGCTGTCAAGCTATGCGCCATAGTATTAATCGTTGCTGGTAACACCGTTAGGTGTGAACAGTGACTTATCTAGTTCTTATCAGCCGCCAGTATCTGATCGATCGTCTTCATCAGCTGCTTATATGCCTCGTCATTATCAATACCGCCCATGATCGGCTCTCCGATAATATTTCCGTTACGGTCAAGCACGATTGTAGTCGGGAAGGCCATAATGCTTGTTGCATATTTTCCGGCTTCACTGTTGGAATCAAGGGAAAGATTCGTATATTTTGCACCCTGCTTCTCTAAAATACTCTTAGCTTCAGCAATTCCATCCTCATTTCCGTCAAGAGAATCTGTATTGATACCAATTACCTGTCCGCCTTTTTCCTTCAGCTCCTCATTTAATTTATTCAGTTCCGGAAGCTCCTGTACGCATGGAGAACATCCATTAAACCAAAAATTCAAAACCGTGACCGCATTCTTTGAAATGATGCTGCTGTCCACGTCATTTCCATCCAGATCCTTTGCATGAAACTCTGGAAATACGCTTGCTCCCTCTTTGCCGGAATCCTTATTTGATGCATTCGCACTCTGCTTCTCAAGAAGTGGCTGAAGCTCATCCTCAAGCTTTTTGATTTCTTCAACATCTTCCTTCAAAGACTTGAGTTCATCATCGGTAAACTTATCCTTAATTTTGTCTAAAGAGTTTGCCAGAAAATCTCCGTAATTCGTAGCTGTCGCATCCTTGACAGTTGATTTGTCAATGCTGTTAAATACCTTCTCCCATAAAGCCTTATGGTTTTCAAGAATACTGTTCTCTTTCTGTGTCAATTCATTAATCTTTGCATCCAGATCTTCTGCTTCCTGCGTTGACATCTGCGACTCTGTTGCTGTATTTTCCTTGTTAGCAGAATTTCCGCACGCACTTACTCCGAGTACCATCGCTGCAATAAGCAGCATTACCGTTAATTTCTTCATTTTATTCTCCTTTATTCATTGTTTGATTTCATTTGCTTTCCTGAACGTTTTTACTCATGGGAAGCTTTCTTGTCGTTCGGTTTCGAATTTCCAAATCCATATTGATAGTGAATTGCTTCCGTCGGGCATTCCTTTATACACATGCCACAGCGGATACATTCCGTATGGTTCGGATGCTTTGTGACATCCACGTCCATCTTGCAGGCTCTCTCACATTTGCCGCAGGATACACATTTATCCTCATCCACCTTCATCTGCAGAAAAGATACTTTATTGCAAAGCGCATAGATTGCGCCCAGCGGACATATCCATTTACAGAATGGGCGGTAAAACATAAGGCTGAGGATTACAAAAGTAATAAGTATACCGAATTTCCATGTAAACAGTTTGCCAAGGGCCGCTCTGATACTTGCATTGGCAATCGAAAGCGGAATCGCTCCCTCCAACACTCCCTGCGGGCAAAGATATTTACAGAAAAACGGATTTCCCATTCCCAGTGAATTTGTCACCAGAAGGGGTAGTAAAATAACAAAAATCAACAACACCCCATATTTTATATAGCGAAGCGGCTTAAGCTTTTTCGTTGAAAATTTCTTAAACGGTATCTTATGCAGCAGCTCCTGGAACCATCCGAACGGACATAAAAATCCGCACACAAATCGTCCGAGCAAAACGCCGATCAATATAAAAAATCCCGTTATGTAATAAGAAAATTTAAACTTCGAAGAACCGATTACAGCCTGCAAGGCACCGATCGGACACGCCCCGGATGCAGCCGGACAGGAATAGCAATTCAGTCCCGGCACACAGACGGTCTTTGCATCCCCTCTGTAAATCTCTCCTTTAAAGAAGTTCGGCAGATGGATATTGGTAAGAATCGTTGCCACGGCCTGAATCCATCCCCGAAAGCGCGCCAGAAACTGTGATATTTTATGTTTTTTCTTATCCAATTCCAACACACTCCATACATAATTTGATTGCCTTTGAGAGTACCGTGGCTGCCTCCCCGCGCATCGCACCATATCCGATCATCAGGATCGCTGCTGCCAGAAGCGTGATCTGCGCTGCTGCTCTGTTTATCTGTTTCATATCCTTTCCCTTCCTAAGTTTTAACATTTTGTCGTTGTTTACGATGATAATAGATTAGCAAAGGAATATGAACACCCTGTGTTTGAAAAAGAAAGATATCTTTAAGATTTGCGTTCTAATTCTTAAGAAATTATTGAGAACTTCTCAAGCAGCCCCTTCTTATTACAAAGCAGTTTTCGTATTTTCCATGATAAACGGCTTTGCCTCTTCCTGTCCCCACGAGGTATCATACATTCCCATCAGGTAATTTTTCAACTGCTTTCGGTTATCAAACTTTAGCACCTGATAAGGCAGGGAAAAGGACAGCTTTTCCACAAAAAGCAGCTTCTTGTCTTTCGTTGGCACCAATACACCGGCATGACCGATGAAAAGTTCATTCTCATTTTCCCCGAAACTGGAATGAAATACAACCGTAATCAGAGATGCTTTCGTTCCGGAGATTTTTACCTCATTTTGCTTCCACGCTTTCTTCTGCTTTTTGATGTGTGTATCGACATCCGTTGTATAAGCCGTATTTAACGTAGAATACAAGGTCTCAAAAGCATGTTTCTGCTTCCTGGTAACTTTCTTTGCCGGCGCATGTTTAAGCGCATCCTGATCCATAAACAGATTCGACGCATTTACCTTTGCATCTGCCTTCACCGAGATCTTGTCTTTCATCAGATCAAATGCGGTAATGCGGCAATTGTATCCGATAAAATCCGGATATTTTTTATTCCACAATTCCATGATCTTGTTCTCATCATACTGCGGATTTTTTGTCGAAAGCTTCTTAAACCCTTTCTTGACAAGTCCGGTGTTTTTGATCGTTTTATTATAATCCTTTACATCGGAATGTGTGAATATCTCCTTTGCCTATCAGCCCTTTTAACAATAGAGCTGACACATTTTTCTTTGCCACATTGTAACATATCCGCTACGGAATATAACTTAAGTTTTCTTTAAGACGCCATCTGGTCGATTTGCATTACCTCGCATTTCCGACAATCAACGCAAAGTATCCCCACAGTCATCTTTATTTCTTGCAGTTTCGCATTGTTAAGATCAAAACCGCTGAGAATACACAGGAAATCTATTCCTGCCTGATTCTGTACAATTTCGGCATTTTTATCGCAAACGAAGCGGCAGAAGAAAACCGGAAAAAGAAACGGGATACTCCCTATGCGCAAATCATTGACAGCATCCTCATCTATGGAAATTTTTCCAGCGGTCTCCTTGATAAAAGCTTTCTTTAATAGGGTCAGACCCAAATGTCTTTTATAATTTCTGAAATTCACTCATTATTTATTATACCTCTCTGAAAAATCTTTTTTAATGAGGTCAGCCCCCTTTTATCATAGTACTGGAAATTACTCCACACCTTTTTGCCTCTGGCAAAGCTCCTAACGTATCCGTCAACCGTCATTCCTAAATACTTTGCCGTCTTCTTAGCCGCATTGTCATCAATAATGACCAAATCTGTCATTGGAGCGCTTTGTGCATAATGGCATTACCTTTTTATCCTTCACGCTTTTTTAACATCTCATCTATTATTTCTTTATAATCAATAAAGAAATCACGTTCAAAAGACACGTTTCTTATTGGATCTATTATTTCTATAACTAAATATCCACCAAATAAAACCATAACAATAATTACTATCATCTCAATAATCAATTGAACACTAGAATCTACCTTCTGTCTCTTATACACATCTCCGAGCCCACGAGACGGAGCTACATCTCGTA
>ENA-UACL01000683-UACL01000683.1-human-gut-metagenome-genome-assembly--contig:-NODE-683-length-8902-cov-4.054595_pt1 | contig 8902 bp, 3 predicted proteins | sample MGYA00243876_ERZ654219 | MGnify/ENA primary metagenome ERZ654219 (study PRJEB26926, sample SAMN06164986) | human gut metagenome | biome: ENVO:00009003; feature: ENVO:2100002; material: ENVO:00002003...
AACAGGAGGAGAAAAGCCAATGAAAAAACGAATACTCAGTATCCTGCTACTGTGCTGCATGTTGCTGACGCTGCTGCCGACAGCGGCCTTTGCGGCAGATACAGGAAAGGCGATCCAGCTTGGCACAGACGCACTAAGTAAAAATGTAAACACAGCGAGCGCACCGACCGTGTATTTCGGGCAAGACCATGAAAATAATCCTGCTGCATGGCGTGTGATCGGCTATAACGGAAACGGCGTTGCAAGCGCACAGGGGGATATGACCCTGCTTGCGGCGGGCAATATGAGCTCAGTGTTGCAATTTGCCGATTTCGGAACAAACAACAGATATGCATCGAGTTATTTGAAAACCGCAATAGACGCGCTTGCAGAAAAGCTGACGACAGAAGAAAATACTGCCGTAAAGAAACGGACGCTTACAAGCGGAAGCTACAACGGAGAAAATACCGACTGTGTAGCAGGAGAGCAGGTGGATAACGCTGTATTCTGGCCACTTTCCACAGCGGAAGCGTTTGCGGTAAATCAGGATCTGCGAATTGTGGATCCCGAACATCCGAGTTGGGCGTCAAGCTATTGGTGGCTGCGCTCCCCTGGTTACTCTGATCACGATGCCGCCACCGTGAATGGTGATGGTTCTGTCGTCTACTCTGGGAACGCTATCAGCAGTTGGTGGTGTGTTCGTCCCGCTTTTAACTTAAATTCAAGCTCCGTACTCTTTACATCCGCCGCTGTGGGAGGAAAGCCTGACGGAGGCTTGACCCCGATTTCCAAATACACTGGAAACGAATGGAAGCTGACGTTGAAGGACAGCAACCGCAATTTTGCCGTAACGGAAACAACCGTCAGCGGCGACCCCGGCGATACCGTTACGCTGCATTACACCGGGGCGACCGCAGGGATAAATGAATATATCTCTGTCATCCTTGCGGATAACAGCGGCGCACAGTATTATGGCAGAATAGCGCAGCCTACTGCCGAAAACGGAACGGTTGAGATCAAAATCCCGTCCGGCCTTGCACCGGGCAGCTATACCTTAAAGGTCTTCAGCGAGCAGTGCAACGACGATAAAAAGACCGACTATGCAAGCGATTTTGTAGACATCGATCTCACCGTTGGGTATCAAGAGCAGTTTACCCTCACTCCCGGCGGCGTCTATTACTTTGACCTCTCCGGCGTGAGCATTCCCGGCACGGCAAACGGCTCTCTGCCGGACAAAACAATGCATTATGTCCCCTTTACCTATGCCGGGACAGTGGACGCCTACAAGCTCACATCAGAGATGGCCACCACCGAGGAGTATGCACAGCAGAACGAATATGCCCATAGCCTGTTCGTGGCGGACTATGCCGTAACGCATGCGGTAAGCTGGGATAACCTGAATGCCGAAGGGCTGATTTTTGGCAAAGGCTACGCCACCGGCAGCGTGGACTATACGCTGCGTGCGCCGTCCGGGGGAAGTGGTGGTACAGGCTCGGGTGCTTTAGAACGCGGCACGCCCCAAAGCAACGAATGGGACAGGATACTGGACAAGGACGACGGATATATCAAAAACTGTAGAAATATAGATTCCTGGGGACAAGATACTTTACCCAATACGCTATCGAACCGTGTGATTCGCGGCCAGTACGATTTGCCCCGCAAATATGCCGGCGCCAATACTACGCTCTCCTTCAAGTTCCTCGGTTTCCGCCCCGTCCTTGAAGTCCTGAACCCCGGCACGCTGGGCTCTGACGGGCTGAAAGCCGTTACCCTTGACCTTGGCGGCGGAAAATTGGGAGGAAGCTCGGATACTATCCAGATCATTGTGAAAACCGGCGAGAGCTTTACCGCGCCTGCGTCCGAAGGTCTGACCCGCCCCGACGGAAATACCGGCAGCTACTTCGAGTGGCTTGGCAGCGATGGCGAGCTCTACGCTCCGGACGATAATGTTCCGGCGGACGTAACCAAGCTGACGGCGCAGTTTGTTCCCCCAGAGCAGTTCAACCTCGCTCCCGGTGGCACCTATTACTTTGACCTCTCCGGCGTGGGCATTCCCGGCACGGTGAACGACGCTCTGCCGGATAATACGCTGCACTATGTGCCCTTTACCTATGCCGGGACAGTGGACGCCTACAAGCTCACGTCGGAGATGGCAACCACTGAGGAGTATGCAGAGCAGAAAAAATATCCCCACAGCCTGTTCGTGGCGGACTATGCCGTAGCGTACGCGGCAAGCTGGGATCATTTGAATGACATAGACATGATTTTTGGCAAAGACTACACCGCCGGCGGTGTGGACTATACGATGCGTGCGCCATCCGAGGGAAGTGATTATACAGGCTCAGGTGATTCAGAACGCGGCACGCCCCAAAGCAACGAATGGGACAGGCTGCTGGACAAGGACGACGGATATATCAAAAACTGGAACGGGATTTTTTCGTGTGGACAAGATACTGTGATCAGATTGCCGTGGCGCCGTACGGTTCGCGGGCACTATTCGAGCCGCTTCTGTGGCCACCGCGACGCTGCGGGCCAAAACCCGCAGGTCGGTTTCCGCCCCGTCCTCGAGGTTTTGAACCGTGACACGATAGGTCCTGACGGACTGAAGGACGTTACCCTTGACCTTGGCGGCGGCAAGCTGGGCGATGAAAGCAGCATTCGGATCATCGTGAAAAACGGCAGCGAATTTACCGCGCCTGCGTCCGACGGTCTGACCCGCCCGGAGGGAGCTACAGGCAATTACTTTAAGTGGCTTGGCAGCGACGGCAAGCTCTACGCGCCCGGTGCAAGCGTTCCGGAGGATGTAACCACGCTCACGGCGCGGTTTGTGCCAGACACCTATACCGTCATCGTGACCACGGACAGTCTGCCGGATGGCAAGACAGGCAAGGCTTACAGCCATACCCTGACCGCCATCGGCGCAGCGCCCATCACATGGAGCATTGATGAAGGCGCTCTGCCTGCCGGTTTACGTCTGAACGAAAAAACCGGAGAAATCAGCGGCATACCCACTGCGGCGGGAACCGCCACCTTCACCGTCAAGGCAGAAAACAGCGAGGGCAGCGACACAAGGGCGCTGAGCATTACCGTGAACAACGCTGTCGAGCAAACCCCCGTGCGCTATCTGGACGCGGACGGCAAGGAGCGCTTCTGCACCGAATACACGGTGCTGAAAAGCGTTATTATCGAGGATTTTTTCAATAGCGACAACAAGTGGTACGATATGCCCGCAGGCTGGTATGTGGTGGAGGGCGACGTGACCATCACGCCCCGTTTGGACACCCACGGCGCGGTCAATCTGATTCTAACGGACGACTGCCACCTCACGGTACCGTGGGGCATCAACGTGAAGGAGGGCGACACCTTCACCATATACGCCCAGAGCACCGCTGAGGCATCCATGGGCAAGCTGACGGCGTGCCTCCCGGAACTGTCTGATCATGAAAAGAGTGTGTGGCCTGTGGCTGGACTGTCCGGCATCGGCGCCGGTGTGCGCGTGTGGGCTGCCAACGACAACTTCTATGAAAACGAGGGTACGATCATCATCAACGGCGGCAATATCCACGCCAAAGGACAGCAGGGCTCCTCCGCCATCGGCGGATCGGATTATGAACACAACGTTTCCTCCGACGGAGATACGCCTGGCAATCTCAGGCAGGGCGGCAGCATCACCATCAATGGCGGCGTTGTCCGTACCGAACCCTTTGCCTTGCCGGAAGGCAATCCTCTTGCTGTGGACAGCGTAGGGATCGGCACATGCCAAATGGGATATGGCGGCAGCGTCACCATCAACGGCGGAACGGTCATCGCCGAGGCTACCTGCGATGCGATCACCACAGGATATGGCGGCACGATCACCATCAACGGCGGCGATGTAACCGCCATTGGGGGCGTCAACAACTTTGGAGAAAATTCGCACAGGGTGCTCTCCGGAAACGGAATCGGGCCGTATGAGAGCGGCAGCGTCATCATCAACGGCGGCACGGTCAAGGCAACTGCCAAGGGAGAGGGCTTCGGCATCGGCGGAGCCAGAATTTATAACACCGGGGCAATGACCGTTACCATCAATGGCGGAGAGATAGAAGCCACGGCCAATCACAATAACGCCGCCATTGGCGATAAAGGCAACGGCAAGAGCGGCGTTACCATCAACGGCGGCGTCATCCATGCGGTCGGAAAAGGCGGTGCGGCAGGCATCGGCAGTAAGGGCGACATTCGCATCACTGGCGGTGAGCTCACCGTTTCCGCCGAGGGCAGCGGCGCAGCCATCGGCGGCTTTACGGACAGCTATTCCGAGCGTGTGGATTGCAAAAGCATCACCATCAACGGCAATGCGATCAAATCCATTTCCAGTAAGGACGGCGCCTGCATCGGCGCTGCCACCGGCGGAAGCGTCGGAAGCATCACCATTTCGGACGCAGAGCTTCCGCTTCTCAGCAGCAATAAAATTCTGATCGGCTGGGACGCAGACTCGCCGGGCGGGAAGCTCACCATCCGAAACTGCCACGTTGCATCCACGGACGAACTCACCACTCGTACCGACGGGATCCGCGTGGGCAGCAACAGCGAGCTCGTCATTGAAGAAAGCGAGATCAGGCTGCCGCATTTTAGAAGCATTCGCGTCGGCGGCAATGGGAGCATCGCCGTTCGGGATTCCGATCTGCACACCTACGGCATTTTTATGGACGAAAACGCGAAATCACCGAATGACGCAAAGACACTGAAAAGGCTGGAGATCACGGACAGCACCGTGTTGACGGGCGATATCATCGGCGCTCGTGGAGAATATTCTTCCGTTGAAGAGATCGTGATCCGCGGCAGCATCATCCGCCTGAACGACGAGTACACCTATAATCGCTGCACGATTGGCGGCGGCGAAAAGGCTTCCTTTGGCAGCATCGACATTCAGGACAGCCAAATCGATAGTAGGTCTTCAGTCAACGCGGTTATCGGCAACGGTACACAATCCCAATCCTATGGTGAGAGCCGTATCCGCATTGCGAACAGCCAGGTGTCCGTTCGCAATGAATTGTTCGGCCCCGCCATCGGCGCGGCGTATGGCTCAAGTGGAGGCCAGATAAATATTCTTATTGAAAACAGCACCGTGACCGCAAAGGGCGGCAATTTGAGGTCTGGTACCGACTATATTCCCGGCATCGGGAAAAACTCGTCTGGCAGAGCTTCAGAGATTGGAAAGATTCAAATTCTGAACAGCACGGTGGAATCCTTCCGGCTTGAGGAAAAGGACGGCACAAACTATGTCTATGACAAGCTGCACACAAAGGAGCTGCCCGGTATTCCGGCGGAAAACATCACCATCTGCGGCAGCACCGTCAACGGAAAGACCATTGACCATAGCCCTGACGAGTACGGCAAATGCGCGCTCTGCGACAAGTATGATCTTGGATACTGCTATGAGCATGGGCTTTTGACGCTCGAGGGGCTGACGGACTGCGCCCATGACGGCAGCGAAAAGAAGCTGACGGGGCTTTCCCATCAGACGGGCGAGAACAAAACGAAGCAGCTTACGGAGAACACGGACTACACCGCCATCTATTCCAACAACGTCCATCCCTACACCCTCACACCGGGCGACGAGGGCTTTGACAGCAAAAAGGCTCCCAAGGTGACGCTGTACGGCACGGGAAACTACTGCGGCAAGGCAGAGCATTACTTCACCATCAGCGAAAATGCTGCCGCCGCCCCCACCATCACCACGGACACCCTGCCGGGCGGCAAGGTGGGCGAGGCGTACAGCCAGACCCTGAGCGCCACCGGCACTACGCCCATCACATGGGGCATTGACAGTGGCAATCTCCCTGCCGGCCTGACGCTGGACGAAGCCACCGGCGAGATCAGCGGCACGCCTACCGCAGCGGGAACCGCCAGCTTCACCGTTAAGGCGGAAAACAGTGCGGGCAGCGATACGAAGGAGCTGTCTATTACGATAACCAAAGCCGCGCCTGCCGAGTATACCGTCAGATTCAATGCCAACGGTGGCGGCGGCACAATGGCAGATGTCACCGGCGTTTCCGGCAGCTATACCCTGCCTTCCTGCGGTTTTACTGAACCGGAAGGCAAGCAATTCAATGGCTGGTCAACCAGTGCCGACGGTTCGGTTATTTCCGGCACGACCTATGAAGTAAGCTCGGATACTACCTTCTATGCAATCTGGGAGAGTAAAGAGTATTCCATCATCGTAACGGACGGCAAAGCGACAATCGGTGCAGGAAGCGAAATCAGTAAAGCGGCGCAAGGCACAACCATTACTCTGACCGCAAATGCGGCTCCTGACGGTAAGGTGTTTGATAAGTGGGTAGTAGAAAGCGGCAACACTACTCTTGAAGATGCGAACAGTGAAACCACTACTTTCATAATGCCTGACAGTGAAGTCAGCGTGAAAGCGACCTACAAGAACGCACCGGTCACCACCTATAGCCTCACAACACAGGTAAACGGCGGTCACGGAACGATTTCCGCAAGCAAAACCGGACTGACCGAAGGTTCCACCGAAACGGTTACCTTTACCCCTGATGACGGCTATGAAATCGACCTTGTTACTGTGAACGGCGTTGTAACAGACGTACTTTCCAATATCCTGAATGTTACGATGGACGCAGACAAAACCGTTATTGTAACATACAAGGCAATTCCTCATACCCATACCTACGATCAGGAAATTCAGAAGCCGGAAACCCTCAAGTCGGCTGCCGACTGCACCAACGATGCAGTATATTTCAAGAGCTGCTCCTGCGGAGAGATCAGCACAACAGAAACCTTTACAGCAGCAGGTACACAGCTCGGGCACGCATGGGCAAGCGATTGGAGCAAGGACACAGACAATCATTGGAAAGAATGCTCTCGCTGCCACGAAAAGAAGGACGAGGCGGCTCACGATTACGGCAGCGATAACATCTGCGACACCTGCGGATATGACAAGACCGTACCGCATACGCACAATCTGACCCTCGTTCCCGCAAAGGCTCCTACTTGCACGGAGAAAGGCAACACGGCATATTACACCTGCGACGGCTGTGACAAGTGGTTTGAGGATGCAACCGGTGCATCCGAAATTACCAACAAGACAAGCGTAATCCTTGCGGCAACAGGTCATAGCGTTTCCGACTGGAAGTCCGATCATACCGATCACTGGAAAGAGTGCACCGTTGTCGGCTGCGGCGTGATCATCGAGGACAGCAAGGCGGCACATACCGCCGGTGAATGGATCATCGACACCCCGGCAACAGCTACCACAAGCGGCTCAAAGCATAAGGAATGCACCGTCTGCGGTTATACGATGGCAACCGAAACCATTCCGGCAACCGGCGGCGGTGAGCATACTCACAGCTACGGCAGCGAGTGGAAGTACGATGCCGACAACCACTGGCATGAGTGCTCCTGCGGAGATAAGGCCGATAAGGCGGCACACGACTTCAAGTGGGTTGTTGACAAGGAAGCGACCGCAACGCAAAAAGGCTCCAAGCATGAGGAGTGCAAGGTTTGCGGCTACAAGAAGGCGGCAGTTGAGATTCTGGCTACCGGCTCCACAACAAAACCGACCGATCCTACGCAAACCAACTCGAACACCGGTGCAGAAGGCCCAAAAACCGGTGACAACAGCAATATGATCCTCTGGATCCCACTGCTGTTTATCAGCGGCGGTGCAGTGATCGGCATCACCGTTTACAGAAAAAAGAAGAAAGAAAACGCTGAATAAATCAGCTGCGAACCTTTGAGCAAAGGGCGGTGACGGACATTGCCGTCATCGCCCTTTCGCTTGGACTGGAGAAGAACCACATGATGCAGGATTATCAATCGAACCGCCCCGTCAGGCAGCAACCGCCGGGACGATTCCCGAACGAGTCAGATCGAACGGTAGAGAGAATCAGAAAAAGGAAGAAAAAACAGACGCAGCACCGTATGGTGCTTTGCGGTGCGATCGCCGCACTGGCGGTAATCATCGTTGGCATTATACTGCTGGCAAAAGGCTGCTCCGGCGGCACGGACGCACTTGCAGGCACATGGGAGTTCGACGGAACGACCACCTATTCCTTTGACGGCAGCGGAAGCGGTGCAATGGAGCTGCCCTCCATATCCTACGATTTCACCTATACCATCGACGGCAACAAGCTCATGATCGATTACGCCAATGAGTCGGTGCGGGATTCCAAATATGAGTTTACCGTTGACGGAAATACCCTTACCTTGATCGGTGACGAGGGCACGGTCGGCGGGACATACGAGCTGAAAAGAAGCTCAAAGAAATAAGGGCTTCCGCAAAAAACAACAGGAGTGACGCTATGGCAGAATCCAAGAGCAGACTGTTACACATATTGAAATACCTTTGGCAAAACACGGATGCCGGGCATTATACAACAACGGCGGACATCCTCACCTATCTGAAGACTGATATTCCGGCTTCCTGGGAAGATCGGATGAAAATCTGGCAGACTTTTCTTTTTGTGATATAATGAAGAAATCAGAAAAGTCAGATTAAATCAATGCACATGGAGGAGACCGAACATGACAGATGAAAGATTAAAGCAGCAGTTAGAGTTTGTACTGGAGATTGATAAGGAAAAAAATATTTTCCGTCAGACGCATCTTTCAGGACACGGAAGAAATGAAAATGATGCAGAGCATGCATGGCATATGGCAATCATGGCATATCTGTTAAGAGAATATTCAAATGAAGAGATAGATATTGCAAGGGTGATGCTGATGTGCCTGATCCATGATATTGTGGAGATTGATGCAGGTGATACTTATGCGTATGATGCTGAAAATCTGAAGACGCAGAAAGCAAGAGAAGATACTGCAAAGGAAAGAATCTTCTCACTTCTTCCATCGGAACAGAAAGAAGAGATGATTGCATTATTTGATCTGTCTCTTATACACATCTCCGAGCCCACGAGACGGAGCT
>ENA-UACL01000724-UACL01000724.1-human-gut-metagenome-genome-assembly--contig:-NODE-724-length-8598-cov-4.751141_pt1 | contig 8598 bp, 10 predicted proteins | sample MGYA00243876_ERZ654219 | MGnify/ENA primary metagenome ERZ654219 (study PRJEB26926, sample SAMN06164986) | human gut metagenome | biome: ENVO:00009003; feature: ENVO:2100002; material: ENVO:00002003...
CGAGATGTAGCTCCGTCTCGTGGGCTCGGAGATGTGTATAAGAGACAGGATGCCAATGAAGAAGGACTGCAAAAACAGCCCGAACAGGGGACCAATGTCCATCTGCATCAGGCTGGATTGCAGCATGGACAAGCCAATGTCGTTGACACGGGTATTTCCGGCAATGATGCTGCTGGAATCGGATACCACCTTTTGGGTGACATCGAACACCGCCATCACGATGTCAAAAGTATTGCTGATGAGCCACACCGAAATAGCAGTCTTAAAAATCCAGCGCATGATGAGGGCAGGCTCAAACTGTGCCATATTGTTGTGCTGGGTAATCATCTCGATCAGTTCGTAACAGGCGATAAAGGTCAGGATGATGCCTGCAATGGGCAGCACCACGTTCCGGGACAGCGATTCGATCATGGCGAACACCCGTGGCTCAAAGCTGGAGGGCTTGGTGCCCACCTGCTGGGCGATGTTGCCCACCTGCGTGTTCACATCGTCGAACAGGCCGGAAAGGTTTGACATAATGCCTGCCGTCAGGATGCCTTTGATCCAGTCGGCAATGGCTTTGAGAACGGTTTCCATTCAGCAGTCACCGTCCTTAGCTGAAGTGGTTGATGAGGGTCTTGAGCAGATTCAGGAGAAAAATAATGTGGGTCAAAAACTGCATAATAGCACCGCCTTTCATGGATGGGTGGATAAAAACGCGGCTTGGAGCACGGACATTTAATAAAACTGCAAGCTGCAGAGGGCTTTCCGCTGTTGCTCAAGCCGCCGTATGGAACAATGCCCTCATTTCATCTATCATTTTTGATTGATGAATGATAGATGAAATGATATGAGCAAACACAAAAAGTGTTCGACGGAAACAAAAAAGCCGACTGCTTTTCGGCAATCGGCAAATCATAATCAAAGCTATATAGCTGTTTTTATAAGTCGGCGAACAGGAACCTTATGATAAACATCAAGGATGCGTTTTTCTCCATTTCGCCAAAAGGGGTTCATATAATAACAATCGCATTCTTTACAATACCAAATGTATTCAGCTTCTCCGTTGATCTCTAATGTGAATGCCTTCATTTTTAGAAGCGGATGCCACGGGCAATGTTTCTGAAGCTTTTCTTTTTGACGATCAGCTTTGCAAAGTCCAAAAAGCTTACCACATTTTAGAGGGGGCGGATTAAACTTAAAACGACTATCAATGGGATTTTCTATATAATCATTGAAGTTTGATAATCCAAGTTGATTGAGAGGTCTATAATGAAGCCCTGCATTATGTTGATTTTTTGCCATTATAACAATCCTTTCTCAAGCAAGCATTTTGCCCTCCAGATAGGAGCAGCGGAGATAATCAGGATTGGTGTAGTATACGTTGGAATTGAAATCGGAGATCTCATCCGTGATAAACGACGAAAAAACATCCAGAATTGCCTGTGCAGCATCTTCATCTTTCATGGTGGACAGCACCAGCCCCTGATACAGCATTCCGATGGAGGTTGCAGAAGGGACCGTATAGCGGCACTCCGCAGCAGTATCAAAATCCCCATCCGGAATGTTGAGATCTTCAATCAGCTCATCTGAAACCTGCTCAAAGGACAGACAGTGGTTTACTTCTGCCAGCCGGAGCTGCCGTTCGATGCCGGCTTTTGTGAAGTGACGAATCACATCCTGCCGATGATTTTTGGTCTTACGGGCGATGGTCTCGATCAGGCTGCAAACGTAGAGAACATCATTTTTCTGCTTTTCGGTCATGGATGGATTCACTCCTCTCAAAGGTCAGGCAGTGCAAAGCGTTTACGGTATGAAAGCTGATCTGGTGTGTTGGATGCTTGAACTTCGCCAATGCCCAAAATGCTTCACGGCTGATCTGCCCGGACGTAAATCCATTGACATAGTCCCAGATGGTGTCATCTGCCATGGGACCCTCCACAATATCATAGGGATGGGTTTCGCCTGCACGACATTTTGCAATGAAATCCAGCCATTCGTCCGACATTTCAGGGAAACGCAGGATTTTCAGGTCAGGATTCTCTACATAGCGATAGACGTTCACAATACCATCGGCAGAACGGCGGTCTGCCCAGCGGTAGGCTTGTTGATAGCTGTTCGTGCAGTAGAATCCCCAAGAAAAGTCCTTTGTATACCGTGTGATGCGGATTTCGGGATAGACAACTTCTTCTTTACTGCCATGATACAATAAAATCTCGCTCATCTGATTCACCTTCTGTATGTGAGATCGTTACTATGGCTTTCCTTATTATAAATATGTACCGGGCGGCAATCGCCGCCCGCTGTTCTTAACCGAACAGACCGCTCAGCAGGGGAATCAGGGTAATGCCCACCAGAGCAACGCCGCCGCCAGCCATGAGCTGCTTCATGCCCTGACTCTTGCTGCCGGGGTTGTCGTTACCATAACCTTCCAGCAGGTTGATGGCACCCCAAACGCCGAGACCGGCACCCAGAGCGACAACCAGAGTCTGAAGAACTTCGATAGCAGAGTTGAAGAATTCCATAGTCTTTTCTCCTTTATTATAAAGCGTTTCCGGTCGTTTGTACACACCCGAAATCTTGTAGTTTTACGTTGCATAACCGCAGCAAGGCTGATTTTCTGGTGCACCTTTCTGACCGGGATAAAAATAAAACCGCCTACCGGGTCAGGCAGACGGGAGCGAATCAGCATCCACCACGATGAACTCATCTCCGGGTTGGATTTTTTCTTTGCGGTTCAGATATTTTTCAATATCGAAGGTGTTTTTGGGGTCGTAGTCCGAGGTCAGCTTGTAGTTAGGGTGCTGGGTCAGGTCGTACTTGTCGCTCAAAAACGGTCTGACGCCACGCAACTGCAAAATACACTTGCCGCCGTCCAGCACCGCCAGCTCGTCCCGGCTCAACAATTCGTGGCCCATCTTTTGGAACGTAGTGCCGTAACTGGGGCTATTGCCACGGGTGTCTGAGGTGTTGAAGGCGTCGATGGTCTCCTTGCCCAGCATCTCGGACAAGTCTTTCAGGGTGGTCGGCTCACTGCCGCCGAGGAAAATCTGGCTGTCCATGTTGCCCACAATGGTATCCGCGTTATCCTTGTAAATGGCTTTCAACTGGCTTCTCGCCTGCAAAACAAGGCAGGCGGAGATCTCACGGCTGCGGATGGTGGCCACCAGCTTTTCCAGATTGGGAATCTGCCCGATGTTGGCGCACTCGTCGATGAGACACCGTACATGAACGGGCAGCTTGCCGCCGTATACATCATCTGCCTTGTCGCACAGCAGATTGAAAAGCTGGGTGTAGACCATGCTGATGAGGAAGTTGAAGGTGCTGTCCGTATCGCTCATGATGAGGAACAATGCCGTTTTCTTATCGCCCAGCGTGTCCAGTTGCAGCTCATCGTACATAGTGAGGTCACGCAGCTCTTGGATGTCGAAGGGGGCTAATCTGGCACCACAGGAAATGAGGATGGATTTTGCGGTCTTGCCGGCAGCCAGCTTGTAAAGTTTGTACTGCCGCCCGGCAAAGCTGTTGGGCTTCTTTTTTGCCAGTTCCTCAAACAGCAAGTCCACCGGGTTCTGGTATTCCTCGTCGTCCTCCAGTACCTGCATGGTATTGAGCATTTCCAGCAAAGTAGCGAAGTTTTGTTCCTCCACCGGGGCTTCATAATGCAGATACGCGATCAGTGCGGTGAGCAAAAGACGTTCGCTTTTTTCCCAAAATGGGTCCCCGCCGGACCCTTCACCCTTGGTGTTGGTCATCAGGGTTGTGACCAGTTTCAGAATGTCCTTTTCGCTGTGGACATAGGCGAAGGGGTTATAGTGCATGGACTTTTTGAAGTTGATGGTGTTCAGGATTTTCAGCTTGTAACCGTTTTTCAGAAGTGCGTTCCCGCACTCGACCACGATACTACCTTTCGGGTCAGTGACCACATAGGAACTATGACATTGTAAAAGGTTGGGTTTAAGCCAAAATCTCGTCTTGCCGCTGCCGGAGCCTCCCACCACCAGCACATTTTTGTTCCGGGCGTTTTTGGGGTCCGGTGGGCGGTTGGACATCATCAGCCGTTCCGTTTTGGTCAGGATGATGTTGTCTGCAAACTTGGGTGCCATGAACGGCTCAATATCCTTGGCGGTGCCCCACCGGGCAGAGCCGTACTCCATGCCGTGGCGGTACTTCTTGGCGTTTTTGCCACGCAGATAGACCGCCAGCCGTAACCCTGCACCGCAGCACAAGCCCACCAGCAAATCGAGCGGATGCAAGCTGGGCAGCGGGTTCGCAAACGCCACCGGAACGGTGCCCATCATCGCCATGATCTTATCCCCCAGCTCTTTGCCCTCGGCAAGCCGCCACGCTTCGCCAATGTTGGTTGCCACCAGCCCCAGCAAAATATAGGGCAGATACAGTGCCAGCAGCTTTGTCAGCTTTTTCGTGGTCACAGTCCACGCTCCTGTTCCTTGTGCCGGACTTTGCCGGGGAGTTCTGCCGCCGCCTGCACCAGTTCATGCAGTTTTGCCAGCACCGAGGGGCGTTTGTCCTTGTTCAGCAGGGATGCCGAATACTCCTTGAACGCCGATTGGAAGGCTTCTGCATCCGGGGCTTTGAAAAAGACCAGATACCGGGGCGGCACTTCGGAGGTGTCCTTGCGGATGGCATAGTCGATGCCGTACTTTTTGGCGTAGCGTTCCAGCCCACGGATGCCGGTCTTGCTGATCTCCACGCTGGACACACCCCGGTTTTGCCGCAGAAGGGTGCGGACACTTTGCTTACCTTGGGATGTTTTGGACTGGTACAGCCGAAACGCCGCTTTTACTGCCCGCAGGACAGTCCGGGCGGACAGCTTTGTGGTGGAGATCATAATGTTGAATGACTTCTGTTCGATTTCTTCCTGCAATGCCATCACCTCCCGTGCAGCAGGGTGATTTTAGCGGTCATGCTCTGCCGGGGGCTTGGTGCGGGGCTTTTCTGCGGGAGGTTCATCAGGCACCGGCAGCACCAACAGACGGTTGCCTAGCTTCAGAAAGGCTTCCGGCTGATGGAAAAGCTGCTCGTACTTCTGTGCCAGTTCTGGGGTCAGGGATGCAAAATCCTCCTCGCCCAATCCCACCACTAGAAAGTCTCCGGCAATGGCATCATACATTTCTCCGTTTTCATCCCGAAGAGCACGGTTCAGGGGCAGACCCATGAGCTTACCATCGTCATTGCAGATGATAGCCACTGGGTCTGCAAAGGGGTAAACAGCAGCAATCGTGCCGCCCACCGCCTCCTGCAAGGCTTTCAGGTTGTTGTCAATCTCGACCTGCTGCGGATACTGTCCCGGTGCAATTTTCAGCACCGACAAGGTGTTCTCGTTCTGTTCCATTATCGTCCTCCTCGAATTTGATAGAGATCTCCTGCCAGGCATGGGCGGCGTTCAACAGAGCTGCCACGAAGAAGCCGAAAAAAGCGCCGGCTTCAAAAAATGCGAAACCGATAAAAAAGTTCAGCATGGCACACCTCACTCCATGCAGATGCAGGGCAGCTTCTGGTCGTCTGCCATCAGGGTGATGCTGTGGCTTGCCAGATACTTCTGGAACAGGTAGACCTCATCAATGGTCAGCGAGATGACCTCGCCGTCCATGTTGGTGCGAACCAGAATCACCGGGCCGGTCAGGTAGTGCTTGCCGCCCATCTTCAGCACCTGCGCCGGGTTGTAGCAGAGCAGCAGCGAGGTGTTGGGAAGGTTCAGGCAGGCATCATCCTCCTCAAAGCAGGGCAGGATGCCGGGAGCCTCGTCCAGCGTGATGATGGTCAGCTCCATATCCGGGGCAATGGCTGCGAGGTAGACCTCGCCGCCCCGGTTTGCCGCCAGTGCAGCGCAGATACGCACGTCAATGGTGATCTCCTCGGAGCGGATGGTACAGGTAGCGTTGTTTTTCATAGGCGTTTCTCCTTTTGTTTGCAAAAGAAAAAGACCCCATCGGGTCTTTCGTTACGGTATAAGTCAGCGTTCATTCTGCCGCTGCTGTTTACGCTGCCACTGATCCAGCAGCTTGATGATGGTGTCCTCCATCTGTTTCGGGGTGTAGCTGCGAGGAAAGTATTTCCGCAGGGTATCGTTTTTGATGACTACCTTGTCCAGCTCGTCCTTTTTCTCTTCGCCCATGACTGCAAAGGCAACGTCATACGAGAAGTGCCCTTCCTGCGCCAGCTTTTTAAGCCGCTGCGCTTGGGAAAGGGACGGTGCATTCTGGGTGTCGTTCATTGCTTCCAAAAAATCCCGCTGTTGGCTTTCGTCCAGATAGGACAGCTCCACAGCGGGATTGAAGGAGATTTTCTTTTCGTCTACCATGTCCAGCAGTTCCGGGATAAGGTTGGTCAGGCGGATATAACGTCGAACTGTATCACCGCTTATGCCTTGGTCTTTGGCAACTGCATCATCGCTGCGGAACTTCGCCGCAACTTGCGGCGAAGTCAAATCCGACCTAGCACCTTGATTTTTTATCGCTTCCAGCTTCATTTTGTAGGCAAGAGCCCTCTCACTGGGCAGGATGTGTTCACGTTGGAGGTTGCTGTCCACCATCAATATCACAGCAGCATCGTCCGACATCTGCCGCACAATAACCGGCAGCGTGTCCAGCCCGGCAAGTTTCGCCGCATACTGACGGCGGTGCCCGGAGATGATCTCGTAGCCGTCACCGTCCGGGCGAGGTCGGGCAATCAGCGGAGCCAGTACGCCGTACTGTGCGATGCTCTCCACCGTCCGGGTCATGGCTTCATCGTCCAGCACCTTGAAAGGGTGGTTGGTGAAGGGGTGCAGCTCGTCGATGGGAATCTGCTGCACCTGCTCCCGTTGTTCCTCCTGTCGGTTTTCCTCGGTGGAAAACAGGTCATCTAGCCCTTTCAGAGCTAAGTTTCCGCTGTCGATCGGCATCCGCCAGCACCTCCTTTGCAAGAGATTTGTAGGCTTCTGCCACCTTGCCCTTGGGGTCATAGGCAAAGATGCTTTTGCCTGCCGCACTGGTTTCAGCCGCTCGGACGGAGCGTGGAATGGTCTGCTCAAACACCTTCAGGTGCTTTCCGTATGCCTGCCGGATCAGATTGCTGATCTGCTTTCCGTAGTTGGTGCGGCTGTCGGTCATGGTGAGCAGGATGCCCTCGATTTTCAGCTTCGGGTTGATCTGCCGCCGGACTTTCTGCACCGTCTGCAAAAGCTGTTCCAAGCCTTTTGCAGACAGATACTGCGCCTGCACAGGAATCAGGGTGGTGTCTGCTGCTGCCAGTGCGTTCACGGTCAGCATCCCAAGGGAAGGAGTGCAGTCCAGCAGAATAAAATCGTACTCCCGCTTGGCACTGTCCAGCACTTGTTTCAGCATCTTTTCCCGGTTCATGCTGTTTACCAGAGCCACCTCCAATCCTGCCAATTCGATGTTGGCAGGGATGAGGTCTACGCCCTCTGCATGGTGCAGGATGCCCTCACCGGGTTGGATAGGCTGGTCGTTCATGGCTTTCTGCATCAGAGTAGACAATGTGGCAGGCAGCTCGTCCGGCTGCTGCCAGCCCATGCTGATGGTAAGACTGCCCTGCGGGTCAGTGTCCACCAGCAGAACTTTTTTGCCCTCCATCGCCAGCCCGATGCCCAGATTTTCACAGGTGGTGGTCTTGCCGGTGCCGCCTTTCTGGTTGACGATGGCTATTGTGGTTGCTTTCTTTGAAATTTTCATCACCTCCGCATCGCTAAGTCGTGGTTGGTTTGGTTCTGGTAGGAAAGCTGCATGGTGGTGGGCGCGTTGTACAGAGAAGCGAGCAGATATTGTTTCATGTTACGGATCGGGCTGCTGTTCTCTGCAAAGCACTTCAGCACAAAGCGGATGTGGTCGGCGTTCAACTTCATAAACCGACTGCATACCACCTCGGCGGGCTTATCGTCCCCAGCAATGTGCAGCAGCTTACGGTTGGTAGCGCAGGTGTCCACCAGCAAGTCTACGATCTGGTAGATAATGTCCTCGTCATCCGGGCAGAGCCGGAGCAAAAGGTCTATCTCCAAAGACTGAGAAAAATATTCTTCCAGTTGGGTGCGTTTGCTCATCCCATCCGCTTCTTCAGAATTGAATGGATCAGTCTCACTCATTTCAGTATCATTCTCTTTAGTCTTATTACATCGTGATTTTGAAGGGTCTTGACTTGCGTTTTTGAAGCCTCCAGAATCGTGAAAATCACGATTCTGGAATATTGATTTTGACGATTCTGCTGAAAAGTTCTTCACATACACCAAACTTGGCTTTCCCAGACCTCTGCGTTTTCGTTCAATCAGACCAAACTTTTCGAGTTCCCGGAGCAGCTTGGTCGCTTTGTTGTCTGCGCAACACAACGCCCTCTTGACATCCTCTATCGTGAAGATGATGAACACCCGGTTCTGCTCGTCCAGCCAGCCGTTTTTCACAGACAGGCTCATGCGGTCCAGCAGGATGCCGTACAGGGTTTTTGCATCGGTGGACAGACTCTGGAACCGTGGCTCCTGAAAAAGAGCCTTGGGAATGCGGTAGAACGAAAACAGTTCTCCGGCTTGTCCGTAAAAGTAGTCAAGGGTCATACAATTCTGTCAAGGATGAAAAACAACGATGGTTCATTGACATGGTTGACAAA
>ENA-UACL01000805-UACL01000805.1-human-gut-metagenome-genome-assembly--contig:-NODE-805-length-7991-cov-2.940776_pt1 | contig 7991 bp, 6 predicted proteins | sample MGYA00243876_ERZ654219 | MGnify/ENA primary metagenome ERZ654219 (study PRJEB26926, sample SAMN06164986) | human gut metagenome | biome: ENVO:00009003; feature: ENVO:2100002; material: ENVO:00002003...
AGATGTAGCTCCGTCTCGTGGGCTCGGAGATGTGTATAAGAGACAGATGCTGAACAGCGCCTGCTTCTGCAGGCCGCTGGCGTAGCTCATCTCCTTGGCGATGGCCGTGGTCAGGAAGGTGACGCTGCGGAAGAGGCTGTCCGGCATATTGGGGCTGTTGCCTGCCACCATCATGACAGCCATCGCCTCGCCGATGGCGCGGCCAATGCCCAGAACGATACCGGCTGCAATGCCGCTCCTGGCCGCCGGGATGCTGATCTTGAACCACGTTTCCGTATCGGTCGCACCCAGTGCCAGACTGCCCTGCTCATACTCGGGCGGCACGGCGTTGAGGGCCGTCACCGACACCGACACGATGCTGGGCAGTATCATGATGGACAGCACCACGATGGCCGACAGCAGGCAGGCGCCCGACGCCTTGCCAAACACCTTCGCCACCGCAGGCACCAGCACCTGCATGCCCAGCAGACCGAACACCACGCTGGGGATGCCGCTCAGCAGCTCCACCGCCGTGACGACCACATTGCGCACGCCGGGAGCTGCCGCTTTCGAGAGGAACACTGCTGTCAGCAGGCCCACCGGCACGCCGATGAGGGACGCGCCCAGGGTGCCGTAAATACTCGAAAGCACGAAGGGCAGGATGCCGTACTTCGGCTCGGACGCCGTGGAGGCCCACTCGGTGCCGAAGAGGAATTTCAGCGGGCCGATCTTTCCGATGGCGGGCAGGCCCGACAGGAACATATAGATGGTAATGACAGCCACGCAGCCCACAGCAAGGATGCCGCAGAGGAAGAAGATGGCGTTCATGACAGCTTCCAGCCATTGGGCCGGGGTGCGGGGCAGCTCGAATTTTTTCATAAAAACACCTGAGGGATCCCTCACAAAGTTACTCGTTCACCGGCACAGCGCCTGCGGTGCGGATGAGGTCGGCAGCGTCCTTGCTGGTGGCAAAGTCCACAAAGGCCTGTGCCTGCTCAGACAAGGTGACGCTCTTGTTGGTGACGAACACGAAGGGACGCTGGATCTTGTAGCTGCCGTCCTTCACGGTGTCCTCGCTGCACTCCACACCCTCCACAGTGACCATGGCGACGGTGTCGCCCACAGCGGACAGGGAAGCGTAGCCGACGGCCAGAGGGTTGGCCTCCACAGCGCTGATGACTGCGCCGGTAGCGGTCAGCTCCTGTGCGTACTTGCAGCTGTCCTTCACGTCCACGATGCTCTCAAAGCCATCGCGGGTGCCGGAACCGGCCTCACGGCCCACCAGAACGATCTCGCCGTCGTCGCCGCCGACCTCGGACCAGTTGGTGATCTCGCCGGTGAACATCTGCTTGAGCTGGTCAACGGTCAGGTCCTCGACCTTGCTGTCCTTGTTGACGATGATGGCGATGCCGTCCAGAGCCACGATGGTGCCGTCCACGTCGTTCTTCTCGTCGTCCTTCAGGGCGCGGGAGGACAGGCCGATGTCCAGCGTCTTGTCGGTAGCGCCGGTGATGCCTGCGCCGGAACCGGTGGGGTCGTAGCTGACGGTGACGCCCGGCTCGACCTCGGCAAAGCCCTCGGTCAGGGCAGCGATGACGTTCTTCATAGAGGTAGAACCGCCGGTAGCCACATTGCCGGACAGGGTGCCTGCAGCGGTCTCAGCAGCGGCAGAAGAAGAGGTGGACTCTGCAGCAGAGGATGCCACAGTGGAAGAGGTTGCGCCGCCGCAGGCGGTCAGAGCCATCGCTGCAGCAGCGCCGCAGACAGTGATAAACGAACGACGAGTGATCTTTTTCATAATAATATCTCCTTCAACTGGGCCGGCCCTTTTGTTCTGGCCGGGCTGTTTTCCTTTTCCTTGTTGTGTCTCTCTTGGGACGCCTTTATTGTAGCGCACCGCCCATCCAGCTGCGACCATGGCGGCGCAAAATGCAGGTAAAGCTTTGTGCAGTGTTTTTGCGCTGCTGTCATCCTCTGGTAAAGTCGGTGTGGAAAACAGGACACTCGATTTTACATTTCCGGTCAAACTGTCAAAAATCTGTACTTCTGTTTGTGCATCCCGCCCGCTGAAGGGTGCAAAAAAGGCTGCTTCACAGAACGTAAAGCAGCCTTTCAGAGCCTATGATCGAATCAGAATTTCTCTTCCGTGCCGTCCGGGCGGTAGAGCTGGACATATCTGCGCCACTTGTCCGCGCCCATCACCCGGCTGTAGCAGTCGGCCAGCTCTTTGTTGGCCGTCTCCGCATCCAGTGTCTCCCCCTTAGCGGGCAGGACCAGCACCCGGAACCATGCGTCGAAAAGATGCTCCGTCCAGCCGGTGTCAACGGCCCCGCAGCGGGCATAAAAGCCCAGACGCCGGACGGCCATGGCCTCGTCGTCAGCCTTCTCGGGACACTCGGCCTCGATGAGGATGGCCTTTGCGCCCTCCTCGTGGGCGGGCAGAGCGGCCAGCAGCTTTGCGCCAATGCCGGTACTGCGGTAGGCGGGCAGGACGGAGAAATAGTCCAGCTGGCTCACTTCACAGCCCATAGGCCGCACCATCAGCAGATAGGACACCAGCGTCTCCCCCTCGAACACGCCCCAGGTGTGGGCCATGCCGACGGCTTCACTGTTGAGAATCATGCTCAGGGGTTTCAGCTCGCTGGGCGGGAAGTCGCGGCGCATCTCGTCCAGATACACCCGCGTCAACTCGTCGGCGGTGAGTTTCTTCCACGTAAAGGTCTGGGGCTTCATATCAAAATTCCTTTCCGATAAAAATACCGCCGGGCCGGGCGCAGCGGCCCGTTCCCGGCGGTGTTCGAGAAGCTGTTTGCGTAAGAAAACAGCTTCTTAGTTACAGCTGCTTGCGCAGGGCATCGTACACGGCCTGCACATCGCCCTTGATGACCACCTGACAGGCGTTCTTGGCCGGGCGGATGACGCCCTCTGCGCCTGCGGCCTTGGCAGCGGCCTCGTCCACGGAGGCGTAGCTGTGTACCTCAAAGCGGAGGCGGGTGGCGCAGTAGTCCACCTTGACGATATTATTCTTGCCGCCGAGGGCTTTCAGGATGCCGGAGGCCAGTGCCTCGCTCTCGGCAGAGCTCATGCTGGGCGTCTCGGCCCCGCCGTTTTTATGGTTGTGATAATACTTGCGTCCAAAGTAGAAGCAGGCCATGGCCACCATGGCGAGAACGATCTTGAACGGCAGCGTGATCGGAAGGAATGTGACGATGAGTGCGATGACGATAGCAGCGATCCAGCTGTAAATATCCATTCCCAAAAACATACGATAATTCCTCCTTTGGGGAACGATGCGGCGGGCGCTTCCGGCAGGAAGCCGCCCGGACCCAGTCCGGGTACAACACCATATTAACATACTGCCGGGAAAAAAGAAAGCCTTTTCGGGTATCTTTCGGCCCGAGAGCTTGCATCCCGGGCCGGAATCGGGTACTATAAAGACAGTATATCCCCAATACACGGAAGGAGCATCCTTATGGAATGGACTGATATTCGCCTGACCGTATCCAAAGCTGACGCCGAGGCCGCAGAGGCCGTGGCCACCATGATCGCGGAGGGCGGCATTTATATCGAAGACTACAGCGACATCGAGGAACAGGTGGAGCAGATCGCCCACGTGGACCTCATCGAGCAGGAGCTGCTGGACAAGCCCCGGGACACCGTCATCATCCACATGTACCTCGAGCCGGGCGCTTCGCCGGTGGAGACGCTGGCCCTCATCGCGGCCCGGATGGAGGCCGCAGGCATCCCCTACACCTCCGAGACCGAGGGCGTAGAACAGGAGGACTGGCAGAACGGCTGGCGCAAGTATTACCACCCGATGGACGTGGGCCAGCGCCTCGCCATCGTGCCGTCCTGGCAGGACTACGACACCGACCGCGTCAAGCTCATCCTCGACCCGGGCCTCGCTTTCGGCACCGGCGGCCATGAGACCACCAACCTCTGCCTCGAAGTGCTGGACGAGCGGGTCAAGGGCGGCGAGCGGGTGCTGGACATCGGCACCGGCAGCGGCATCCTTGCCATTGCCGCCCTCAAGCTGGGCGCAGGCAGTGCCGAGGGTGTGGACATCGACCCCGTGGCCGTGCGCACCGCAGGCGAGAATGCCGCCCTGAACGGCGTGGCCGACAAGCTGACCGTCCTCGTGGGCGATCTGTCCGACAAGGCCAGCGGCAAGTACGACATCATCACGGCCAATATCGTGGCCAACGCCATCATGTCGCTGGCCCCCGCCGTCCCCGGCCTGATGGCCGACGACGCCGTCTTCATCGCCAGCGGCATCATCGACAGCCGCAAGGACGAAGTGATCGCAGGTCTGGAAAAGGCCGGCCTTGCCGTTGTGGAAGTGAAGGAGAAGCGCGGCTGGGAGTGCATCGTCTGCAAGAAGGCATAAGGCCAACCTCTCAGTCAGTGCTTCGCACTGCCATTGCCGGGTTGCGGCTCCCAGCATTCGCTTCGTGCTTGAAAAGCACTTGCGCCTTGCTGGCCGCTGCCCCAACAACGACTCCCTGCTTCCGCCACTGGCGGCGGTCGTCGTTATTGCCCCTGTGAGGGGAGCCTAAGATGTAAAGGATCAAAAAATATGCCGCACCGTTATTTTACCACTGAAATTTCCGACGGTACCGCCGTGCTGCGGGGGGCCGACGCCCACCATCTCTCCCGCGTGATGCGGGGCAAACTGGGGGACACCGTCATCCTCTGCGACGGCAGCGCCGTCGAGTATACTGCCACCATCACCGGTTTTGGCGACGAGACGGTGGAGTTCAGCGTGGAGCCGGGCTACCCCAGCGCCGCAGAGCCCACCGTGGACGTCACCCTGCTGGTGGGCTACCCCAAGCAGGACAAGCTGGAGCAGGTCATCCGCCATGGCGTCGAACTGGGCTGTGACCACTTCATCCCATTTTTCAGCCGCTACTGCGTGGCCGCGCCCAAGAAGGAAGAGCAGAAAAACGAGCGCTACAACCGCATCGCCTTTGAAGCCGCCAAGCAGTGCGGCCGGGGCGTTCTGCCGGATGTAGCCCTGCCGCTGCCGAACTTCGGGGCCGTGTGCCGCACCTTTGACCAGTATGACCTTGTGCTGTTCTGCTACGAGTGCGGCGGCGCACCCCTGCGCCAGCTGCTGGCTGAGGCCAGACCCGCCGATGGCGAAAAGCTGAAGATCGCCGTCATCACCGGCGCAGAGGGCGGCTTCGCCGCCGAGGAAGCTGAGATGGCCGCAAAAGCCGGCGCAAAGACCGTCGGCCTCGGCCCCCGCATCCTCCGCTGTGAGACGGCCCCGCTGGCCGTTGTCTCTGCCGTCATGACCCTGACGGGGAATCTTGAATAAGTTCTGACATCAGAAACGGCGTCCCGCCGAGGTGGGACGCCGTTTCTCATTTATTCTGCATCTGCATCCCGCAGGGCCTTTTTGATGGTCAACAGGTTCTGCGGGCTCATGGAGAAGCTGCGCAGGCCGAGGTGGAGATACTGAGTCGCGTTGACGGCATTGCCGACGGCGAGGCCGCAGATGGTGACGGGGATGTCCGCTTTCCTGGCGGCGTCCACCACCATGGCGATGAGCTTTTTCATGGCCGGGCTGGCGGGACGGTAGTAGTGCTCGGCAATGGCCAGTTCCCGGCTCACCGCGTGGGTGTACTGGGTCAAATCGTTGGTGCCGATGACGAAGAACCGGCAGCCGTGAGCCGTGAAGTCCTCTGCCGTCAGGCAGGCGGCGGGTACGCTGAGCATGACGCCGAAGGGGACATCCGGCTCGAACTCCACGCCCCGCTCGGTGAGCTTGCGGCGGCAGTGGTCTACCACCTGCATGGCGGAATCCCAGTCCTCGATGTCTGTCACCATGGGGAACATGACCCGCAGCGGGCCTTTTGTGGCGGCACGCATGAGGGCGCAGATCTGTACTGCCATCTGGGGCAGATTGCGCAGACTGCTGCGGATGCCCCGCAGGCCCAGCTTGGAGGACTGGACGCCCTGATAGGCGTCGGCCATGGTGCGGTCAGCACCGAAGTCGAAGGTGCGCACCGTCACCGTCCTGCCCCTGGCGGCGGCGAGGCAGGAGGTGTAGAACAGATACTGCTCCTGCTCGTCCATGGCGTGGCCGGGCATCATCATGTAGCTGCTGCGCAGCAGGCCCACGCCGGACGCGCCGGACTCCATCGCGGTCCCCACGTCCTCGGGGCCGAAGCAGTTGGCCAGAAGCTCGAATTCTTCGCCGTCCCGGGTGCGGTTGGGCAGCTCGAGCTGGGCGTTCAGCTCCTCGTTCTGGCGCTGCATCTCGCAGATGCAGGTGATGGCGCTCTGCCGGGCGGCAGCATCCGGGTCAAGGATGCACTCACCCTCGGTGGCGTTCAGGATGACCTCGCGGCCGTCGCAGTCTTTCAGGAAATCTTCGCCAACCTGGGTGATGCCCGGGATGTTCAGCGAGCGGGCGATGATGGCCGCATGGCTCTGGCCGCTGCCCTCGGCGGTGATGAGGCCGAGGATGCGGCCCGCCGGGACGCTGAACAGATCGGTGGGCATGAGCAGGTCAGACGCAAGGATGACCGGGTGGTCGAGGGCCAGCCAGCTGCGGAGCCGGTGGCAGAGGATGTTGGTGATGCGCTGGGTCACGTCGAGGATGTCCACGCTCCGCAGCTGCATGTAGGCGTTGTCCTTCATGGCGGCCAGCTGGGCGGCGTAGCGGCGGCCCACACGGTCCATCGCCTCGGCGGCACCGACGCCGGCTTTTATCTGGAAAGCCACCTCATTCATGAAGCCCTCGTCTTCCAGCATCATGCTCTGGAACAGGAAGATGGCCTGCTCCGAGGGCGCGGCGCGGCCAGCCATCTCGTCCAGCTCCTGCTGAGCGACCTTGATGGCGTCTTCCAGCGCCTGCTTTTCCTGTTCGGGGTGGAAAGGCCCCTCGCCGAACACCAGCGGTGGGCGGTCCAGCCGGCTGACCTGACCCAGCACGAGGCCGGGCGATGCGGTAAAGCCCTTATATACCTTCATGTTTCCATCTCCTCCGGCGGCACTCTGCCGGTCAGCGCCCGGCAGACCAGTGCCTGCAAAAAGGTGTTGGGCAGCAGAGCGGCCCGCGCGGCCTGCGCCGGGCCTGCTTCACCCTCGAACAGCGGCTCGAAGCTCCTGAGGCGCTCGAAGTCGCATTTTGCAAGGAAAGCTTCTCCCAAAGTACGGGTGGTGTAGTAGGGGGCGGGGTCTACGCCCACGTCCTCAGCCACGGCTTCCAGCGGGGCAAGCTCTGCATCCGAGAGTTTTGCCAGCAGGAGAGCAGCGTCTGCCGTCAGGGTGGAGGGGTGCTTTTCCCGCATGTCCTTCTGGACGGCCTCGAAGGCCGCATGGAATGCGGCGGCATCCGCGCTGCTCTCAGCCCCGCTGTCCACAGCGTAGGCGCAGCCCCGCAGCCGCCCGAAGGCCCGCAATGTATCGTGGTAGCCCAGCTCGATGTTCCGCCGGGCGGTGGCGGGCTCGAAGTGGAGGATGTCGCCCAGCTCCCAGTAGCTTCGGATGAGGGTGGTGGGCAGGCCGGTGCGGTTGGGGCGGGTGATGCCCACACCCTCCAGGTCTACACAGACCAGCTCTTCTGCGCCCATCTTCTGGGCCAGCGCGGTGGGCATATTGTCCCGGTAGCCGCCGTCGAGGTAAGACACCCCGTCGATGGTGTGGGCCCGCAGGGCGGGGAAGCAGGCTGCAGAGGCCAGCAGGTAGTCTTTCACCTTGCCCTCGGGGATGTCTTCCAGCGGAAGCTCCCGGGCCTTGAGGGTCTTCTGCTCCACGGTCACAAGGCCCAGCCGGATGGGGCTTTTGCGGAGTTTATCTTCGTCCAGCACCCGCTCGACGATCTCTTCCAGCGGAGTGACGTCCATGCCGCCCTGAGTCACAGCGTCTTTGAGGAATGCGTGCAGCTCGGAAAGCGGCGCATCCTCGGCGGGCAGCTCCATCACATCCTGACTGCGGATGGTCAGCCACATCTGTCTCTTATACACATCTCCGAGCCCACGAGACGGAGCTACATCTCGTAT
>ENA-UACL01000815-UACL01000815.1-human-gut-metagenome-genome-assembly--contig:-NODE-815-length-7927-cov-3.619029_pt1 | contig 7927 bp, 9 predicted proteins | sample MGYA00243876_ERZ654219 | MGnify/ENA primary metagenome ERZ654219 (study PRJEB26926, sample SAMN06164986) | human gut metagenome | biome: ENVO:00009003; feature: ENVO:2100002; material: ENVO:00002003...
TACGAGATGTAGCTCCGTCTCGTGGACTCGGAGATGTGTATAAGAGACAGAAAAAAGATACAGCAGTTGACATAAAATGACTAAAGTTTTATTATATATCTAGTGTTTTTTAACAGAGGTGATTTTCGCGGATTGTAATAATCTGCGAATTTTTTATTACATTCTTTCTGATTAGGCATTAGCATAATATCATGAAAAAAGAGAGCGGGCCGGCGAATGGGAAGTTCGCCGGCCCAGATTTACACTAGGAGCAAAGTTTATACTTTGCGGAGATAAAATATGTTTTCGTGGCCTTTCATGTTGTCGCGGCCACGCTATAGTCTGATTTACTTATACCGCTGCCAGCTGCTTTCCAAGCTCCTCGCAGGCTGTCTTTGCATCATCGTCCGGTGCATCCTGACAGATAACACCCTCGCCGCCTACCACTGTAGCTCCGGCTGCTGTCATTCGCTCTACCCAGTCGCGCATCCACTCACCATCGCCCCATCCGTATGAACCGAACAGACCGATTGTCTTGCCTGCCACGCAGCCCTCAAGCTCTGTGACAAACGGGTCCATCTCTCCCTCCTCAAGTACCTCTGCACCCATTGCAGGGCATCCGAGTGCGAATGCTGTCTCTGATTTAAGCTCATCTATTGAAGCACTGCTTACGAATACGATTTCTGCTTCCTTTCCGGCATCTGTGACGCCCTTTGCAACTGCCTCTGCCATTGCTGCTGTATTGCCTGACTGAGACCAATAAACTACACTGATTTTGCTCATTTTAAATCCTCCTATACCGCTATCTGCTGCGGTTCTTCTTTATATATTTCCAGTATCAGCCTCATATCTATATCCTCGGCCAATAGCTGTATGACACTTTCCTTCGCCTTTTCAAAATCCTCAAACATCTTCTTTTTGAGTGGTACGTTGCGGTACACCTTCCAGTATCCTGAATACAGGCAGCCGCATCCGTTATGCTCTATAAAGCCTCTCACATCCTCTATTGGATATCCAAGCAAAAGCCCCATCTCATGCGGAAACTGCTTGTGTTCGTCATTCAGATATGCTTCGTAGTGTTTTTTGAATCTAAGTAATATCTTGCCGAATGAAAAATCCTCATATCCCGCTTTCTTTAGTATGTCCAAAGCCTCTGAATTATTCAGATATGCTTCTAAGAGGCTCCTGCGGAATAAGAGGAAGGCGGTTTTCTCATTCCTTGCTGCGAGCCTGAAATGCGATATCCCGGAAGCCCTCAGAATCACTCTCATGGCACTCTCATCAGCGCTGTCTATCATGAGCATATTTGAAATTCTCGCTCCTGTAATTAGTGGGGCACACTGGAGGGCAAGCTGCATTTCCACGCTCTTTAAATCCATGCTCATAGCAATCTGAAATACTTCCTGACACATTTTGGCTCCTTTCGCGTTAGTTATCTCTAACCTGAGTTAAATATATCTTACTTGCACCTATATGTCAAGTATTTTTTTGCTATTTTTACACTTTTTATTCTCAATTAATTGCAACAAAAAACACACTAAGAATCTTTAATTCTCAGTGTGCTTTCCTTATTGCCGTTCTTCTTTTTATACAATTCCTATAAAATCAGGCTTATGACACCTGCACTCTATACATATTTTTGCGGTCAATCGCTCCAATCTCTTCGAGCGTATTGATCATCCGATACACCGTAGCAGTCCCGATAGAGCGGTCTATCTTCGATGCCCGGTAATAAATCTCTTTGCAGCTTCCGCACTCGCCCTCGAGGATTACATCAAGTAAAATAAGTCTCTGCTTTGTAATCCTGCATCCGCTGTCCTTTAGTTTGCCAACGATTACCTCTTTTTGCTCTATTGCTTCTTTCGACATACATCCTCCTATCGTTACCTATGCCGGCAGATGCAGCTTAAGCGGCAGATGAGTTCTTTTCATGAAATGCCCATCCTGTGCTTCATACACACCATGCCGTGGATTAATGACAGCCCTTGCAATGGCTGCAGTCCATTCCACACTGCAGGCTCTTGCCTGCTTTCTTTGATTTGATTATTGTCCTGATTACAAGTGCAACTATCACTACGAGAATTGCAATTACAATGATATCAGCCAGCATGTCATCATCTCCTATTCACTACAAATGATACTAAATATACTACTGCATTATTTCTTTTCCTTGAAAAATCCTATTATTATCTTTACGGCAAGCCCCAGCAGGCATAGAAGAACTATGACTGCTATGAGGTCTGCCGTGTTAAATTCCAAATTGATTCTCATTTAAACATCTATTACACATTTGATGCCGCAAATGAAGTGCTCTTTACTGTTGCCTTATTAGGGTCTTTTCTGAACAATAAGTATAATACACCTGCAAGGAGTACAAATGCAACTACTGTCCAGAAGTTGAAGGCTACCTCACCTATGCAAAGTCCCACAATCTGGTAGAACATAAGTGTTACACAGTAAGCTGAAACGTTCTGGAATATGATTGTAAACCAGAAGAACTTACGGTTGTTAAGTTCCTTTGCTGTTGTTGAGATAGCTGCAAGACATGGTGAGTCAAACAGGTTGAACAGCAAGAATGATACTGCTACCATTGTTGTTGGGAAGAATGCTGCAAACTGATCATGCATGCTTACTGCATACTCTTCTACCTCTCCAAGTCCTGAGAGTACACCCATTGTTGAAACGATACCCTCTTTTGCTACAAAGCCTGAGAGTGATGATGCAACTGCCTGCCATGTATCGAATCCGAGTGGTGCAAAGATAACTGCGATTGCAGATCCGATTACTGCAAGTAAACTGTTTTCTTTGTCAACAAGTCCGAATGCGCCATCCTGAATGCCGAAGCTTGAAAGGAACCACATAACTGCACAGCAAAGGAAGAGGATTGTTCCGGCCTTCTTGAGGAATGCCCATACTCTCTCCCATACATGTAACAGCACACCCTTTACTGAAGGGATATGATACTGTGGGAGCTCCATTACAAACGGTGCAGGCTCTCCTGCAAATGCTCTTGTTTTCTTTAAAATGATACAGTAGATGATTGTGAGGCCGATTCCTGCAAAGTACATAAGAGGTGCCATCCACCAGCAGCCGTCACCCATGATAAAGCCTGCGATAAGTGCGATAACCGGAAGCTTTGCTCCACATGGGATATTTGTTACTGTCATCATTGTCATACGACGGTCTTTTTCGTTCTCGATAGTACGTGTTGCCATGATTCCGGGTACACCACATCCTGATCCGATGAGGAATGGGATGAAGGACTTTCCTGAAAGACCGAATCTACGGAAGATTCTGTCCATGATGAAGGCTACTCGTGCCATGTATCCGCAGTCCTCAAGGATTGAGAGGAATAAGAATACGATAGCCATCTGTGGTGCAAATCCGATAGGTGCACCAAGACCTCCGATGATACCGTCAACTACAAGTGATACGAGCCAGTCAGAGCAGCCTACATTTTCCATAAATGTCTGTACTGCCGGCTGAATCCACGCGCCAAAGAGTGTGTCGTTTGTCCAGTCTGTTACAATTCCACCGAGTGATGATACTGCAACATAATATACAGCCCACATGATGAGTGCAAAAATAGGCAGTGCCAGGAACCTGTTTGTAACAATCCTATCAATTTTGTCTGATACTGTCTCTTTTCCGGCGCGTGCCTTCTTTACGCATGAGCCGATGATTGAAGATATGTACTGATATCTCTCGTTTGTGATGATACTCTCTGTGTCATCATCGTATTTGTCCTCGAGAGCTTTAATCTCTGCGTCTACATTTGGAGTACTCTTTAATACCTCAGAAATCTTTGAGTCACGCTCTAAAAGCTTGATTGCAAAGAATCTCTTCTGATTCTCCGCTACTGCAAGACCAAGCTTATCCTCGATGCCTGCGATTGTACTCTCCACATCATCTGCGAAGTGATGTACCCTCTGAACGGATTTACCTGACTTTGCAATCTGGATTGCCTTCTCTGCAGTCTCCTTGATTCCTGTCTTCTTTAAAGCTGAAATCTCAACAACCTCACAGCCGAGCTTCTCTCCAAGTGCTTTGATATTGATTTTGTCTCCGTTTTTCCTTACAATGTCCATCATATTGACAGCCATAAGCACCGGAATGCCAAGCTCGATAATCTGTGTTGTCAGATACAGATTACGCTCGATATTTGTTCCGTCCACGATATTGATAATCGCATCAGGCTGCTCTCCGATTAAGTAATTTCTTGCAACAACCTCCTCGAGAGTATATGGAGAAAGTGAGTAGATACCCGGTAAATCCACCAGGTCTACATCCTTGTGACCGATAAGCTTTCCCTCTTTTTTCTCAACTGTAACACCAGGCCAGTTACCAACATACTGATTGGCACCTGTTAAGGCATTGAACAGTGTTGTTTTTCCGCAGTTCGGGTTTCCTGCGAGAGCAATTTTTACTGCCATGTTTTAATCTCCTTATTTTTGTTTGCTCATTCTGCCTATAGTTTGTATTTACTAACCTATAGTCAAAAAAATTTACTCTACTTCTATCATAGAGGCATCGTCCTTACGAAGTGATAGCTCATAGCCTCTCACTGTCACCTCTACCGGATCGCCAAGCGGTGCCACCTTGCGGATAAATATCTCAACACCCTTAGTAATTCCCATATCCATGATACGTCTCTTGACTGCGCCCTGGCCTGTGAGCTTGACAACCTTGACTGTCTCGCCTACTTTGGCTTGCTTTAATGTCTTCATGCTGACTACTCCTTTTTTAATTTTATTGTTGTTTAAAAAATTTATATAAACGTTTGCATAATATCTTATACAAAGTCGTTTAAATCTTAAATGATTACAGCTTATACAGCACATTGCTGCATGTGTTATATGTGTTATATATGTTATATATGTTATATATGTTATATATATCATACATGCTATATCCATGCCTGTTACATATGTTATATCAAACCATGATCTTATTTGCCATGTCCTTGCCGATTGCTACTCTGGCGCCCTTTACATTGACTATCATATTGCCGGCTATCTCTGAGATGACAGTCACCTCTGTGCCTACTACAAAGCCCAGCTTCTCAAGGAAAGATCTCACCTCTTCCTTTCCGCCGATTTTCTTGATTATCTGTGCCTCCCCAGCACCACTCATTGATAATGGCATCATATTTACCTCTTTTCACGTCTTTTCTTCACGTCTTTAATGATAAAAAACATCATTTGGTACCTCTTACGGGTGTTAGTATACTCTAACGTTACTTAGATGTCAATAATATTTTTTAGATTTTTCTTACTTTTTTCAGTTGTGGCTAATATGGTGGGTCCCAAGTGAGCACCGGGAAACCTGTGCAATACGACCTTATAATCATTTTCACCACAACGTAAGGTACGCGCGCCCCGGACACCGGTGGCGCACATGTACTCTCCTTCAGGCGCATAGCGAAACAGTTTAGATACTGTTAGAATTATGCCCACGAAACGCAGAAACGCTCCTGCAAGGACGCAGGAGCGAGGAGAACCGCGCCATGAACGGCGCGTTTTGACGGTTTCGTCAAGCATAGAAACCCTAAAAAACATAATTCATACAGTATCTTAACTGTGAAGCGTAGCCTGCAGGAGAGTACGTGTGCGACACCCGGTGCCCGGGGCGCGCGTACCGAACCTCAGTCAAAAAAAAAAAAAAATATATTATAATATTATATTACGTAAAACCAGCTCGAATCCGTCTCCATCTCGCTGGCCACAAGCTCCTTTCGCTCTCCTGTTCTGATGGAAAGCTCCTGGTTTTTGATGCTCACACGAGCCCCTGGCTCGATAGATGAAGTAATAAATGCATTACTTCCGATGACAGCACCTCTTCCGATGACAGTCTCACCACCAAGTATAGAAGCTCCGGCATAGATGATGACATTATCCTCAATAGTAGGATGTCTCTTCACGCCCTTTAGCTTCTGACCGCCTCTGGTAGAAAGTGCTCCGATAGTCACACCCTGATATACCTTGACATTGTCACCGATAATAGTAGTCTCACCGACCACGATGCCCGTTCCGTGGTCTATAAAGAAATTCTTGCCAATAGTGGCACCAGGATGGATATCAATACCGGTTTTGCTGTGTGCATGCTCTGTCATCATACGCGGGATGAGCGGTACTCCAAGCAGATGCAGCTCGTGGGCTATACGGTTTGTAGTGATTGCAAGCAGTCCCGGATAGCAAAGGATAATCTCATTGTAATTGTAGGCTGCAGGGTCTCCGTCAAAAAACGCAGCCACATCAGTCTCCACCAAAGCTCTGATTTTTGGAATCCTTTTAAAGAAATCATTGCTGATTTTCTCAGACATATTGACAAGCTCGTGATGTGATAAGCTCCTGTATTTAGGATTCTGCGGCAGGGCAAGCACCACCTGCTTGCGCAGATTGTACATGATATCCTCCAAAAGAACAGCAATCTGGCTGTCCAGGTTGTAATATCTGAAGCTCGTGCCCTTGAAATAGCCCGGATACATTATCTTAATAAGCTTTGAGAGCAGATCACAAACAGCCTCCTTGTCTGGCTGTGAAAAAAGTGCCTGCTGATTTATGATTTTGTCATCATGATAATCGTCAAGTATCTGTGATACAAGCCCTTCTATCATTTCTTTATTATTATCCATATATTCGAAGCCTCCGAATTTACTATTTATAATATTTTTTTGCCTCCATACGCTCCTCCCATGTGCGGTTTTTATACCGCCTATGAAAAGCACATACATGCAACCATATAACCATACCATTATAAGCGCAATAGTGGTCATTGTGCCATAAAATGAAGAATAATTATTGTATTTATCCACGTACACAGAAAAGATTCCCGAAAAAATCATCCATGCAGCAGCCGCAAATACCGCTCCCGGCAGCTGGTACTTTGCCCTCTGCTTCTTGTTTGGCAGAAACACATAAATCACCCAGAAAAATAAAATAAGCACCGGCAGGCAGATTACCAGACGATAATCGACCACACTGCCTATTATACTTCCAATTATATGATGAACATTCGAAAAATACATCTTCCTGAGCATATTTCCAAACACCATGATACCCAGTAAAAAAATGAGCGCCAGTGCAAAAACGATACTGTAAAGCACCGAATATATGCGCCTCAAAATAAAATTTCTGTTTTCCTTAACATGGTACATATCGTCAAGCCCAAGCTGAAACGAAATAAAAGCCTTTGAGCTTAAGTACACGGCTGTAATCATCGTGATAGAAAGCCTGCCTGTGCCGCTGGCATACACCTCACTTGCCAGATCCTTCATGATGTCACCAAACGACTCCGGAATAAACGAGCTCGCCCACATCAAAAAATCAGCCTCTGTAAGCGGTGTCCAGCTCAGCAGTGAAAAGAAAAACAATAAAAATGGGAAAAACGACAGCATCAAAAAGAAGGCTGCCTGCCCTGCGTATGCAGAAATAGAGCTCTCTGAAAAATTGGTCACAAAATCAAAGGCTGTCACAATGATATCCCATCTTCTGCTGTATTTTCTTGCACTTTTTCCTTCGATGTTAGATTCTTTACAATCACCACCTACGGCCTTACGTTTCTCCGTTTTGATTTCCGGTGTTTTACTACCTAAATCCGTTCTACTTTGCTTTGTCATCTGCCTTCTTCTGGAATTTCTCCTCAAAAACTATAAAACGCTCATGAGTACCCTCACCAATGAGTCCTGCCTCATCAAAAGCCTTTACAGAAAAAGTGAGCGCTCTACCATCAACCTTCACAAGCTCCGACTCACAGGTCACCTTCATGCCAACCGGTGTAGCCGAAACATGCTTAATATCAAGCGCAGTACCGACAGTACCACTTCCCTCCTCAAGCTCAGACGCAACACTCTCAAAAGCTGTATTTTCCATCAGCGCAATCATAGCCGGAGTAGCAAACCTGTCTCTTATACACATCTCCGAGCCCACGAGACGGAGCTACATCTCGT
>ENA-UACL01000826-UACL01000826.1-human-gut-metagenome-genome-assembly--contig:-NODE-826-length-7860-cov-3.639462_pt1 | contig 7860 bp, 6 predicted proteins | sample MGYA00243876_ERZ654219 | MGnify/ENA primary metagenome ERZ654219 (study PRJEB26926, sample SAMN06164986) | human gut metagenome | biome: ENVO:00009003; feature: ENVO:2100002; material: ENVO:00002003...
GTATAAGAGACAGGCGGTGTACAGACAAGCTTTAGCCTGATGGTTCCCAGCAAGGCAAAACATCCGGAAGTTGCGGTAGACTTTATGGAATACACCTTGCATGACGATGAATACAGCTTGAAGTGGTGCGATATCCTGGGTGGGTTCTCTCCGCTTAAAAGTGTGCAAAATGATGAGAAATTTGCCAATGATCCCTATTTGAAAAGTGTACTGGCTGACCTTGACAACCACCAGGTGCGCTCTGATGTACCGGGATTTGTAAATTTAGAGGGTACCTGCTATGGACCGGAAATTGAAAAGATGTTTGAAGGCGGACAGACCCCGGAGCAGGCCTTAGAAGTCATGGAAACTGAGGGTAACAAGCTGCTGGAACAGTACCGTAACGCATAACGAGGCAAAAGATGGAACATACCAAGAAGATTTCAAGAAAAACCAAAAGAGAACATAAGACGCTGACAGGATGGCTGTTTATTGCACCGGCATTTATTTGCTTTTTGCTTTTTCTTCTTATTCCTGCCATTATGGCCGTGGTAATGAGCTTTACATCCTATAATGGTTTTACAGCGATGAAATTTATTGGTATAGACAACTATACCCGTTTGTTTCAGGATACTTATTTTTTGCAGTCGCTGTGGAATATCTGTCTGTATGTTTTAATGTACGTCCCAAGCGTCGTGATTCTTTCCTTCCTTCTGGCTGTATTGCTGAATCAGAAGGTTCGGGGTATTCGCGCTTTCCGCGTGCTGTTTTATCTGCCGTGCCTTACGTCTACAGTGGCGTCTTCCATGGTGTGGAAATGGCTGATGAATCCGCAGGGAGGGTTGCTCAACATGCTGCTTTCAGCTGTTGGGCTTCCCACCTCCGCTTGGCTCAATGAAAGTAAAACAGCCATGGTATCTATTGTCATTATCTGCGTGTGGTCTACTCTGGCGTCAAACATTATGATCTATTTGGCCGCGCTTCAGAATATTCCCGGATCTGTGTATGAATCCGCAAGCATTGACGGCGTCGGCCGTTGGCGCAGGATTTGGAAAATTACACTGCCGTTGGTGGCACCAACCACATTCTTTGTGCTCACGATGGCGTTGATTGGCGCGTTTCAGGTGTTCGACCAGATTTATGTGCTTACTTCTGGAGGCCCGGCTCATGCAACAACAGTGCCTATGTATTCCATTTATACAAACGCATTTCAAGAGTCACAGCTAGGGTATGCTTGTTCGCAGGCGATGATTTTGTTTTTGATGATCCTGGTGGTTACTCTCGTTCAGCAGAAATTCAACAAAGAGAGCTTGATTTGAGGAGGTCTGAAAAATGAGATGCTATCAAAACAAGCGAAAATTAGACGGGGCGAGAGTACGCCTAAAAACAGGAAGGGCATTGTCCAAAACAGGAATTTTCGCGCTTTTAATCCTTTTTTCCTTGATTTTTGTCATTCCGTTTTATTGGTCGCTGTTGACGTCGGTGCGCCCAAATGATGAAATTTTTTCAAGCGGGCTGCAGTTTTGGCCCGAGCATATCACATGGGAGCATTATGAAAAGGCGTTCAGCATTATTCCTTTTTTCCAGTATTCTTTAAATACTCTTCTGATTACAGCTTGCATTATCGTCAGCAATCTGCTGTTTTGTTCGATGGCGGGATATGCTTTTGCAAAGATACAATTCCGTGGTGGTAAGCTGGTATACAGATTAATGCTGTTCAGTGTGATGATTCCGAGCACAGTTCTTCTCATTCCGCAGTTTTTGGTGTTAGCCCGTTTTCCTTTGGTAGGAGGCAATAACCTGTTTGGGCAGGGAGGATATGGTTTTTCCGGTAATTTTCTTGGCGTAGTGTTGCCAACGGCGATCAGCGTGTTTAACATTTTATTTATGCGATCGTTTTTTATTTCTTTGCCCAATGAATTGGGAGAGGCCGGCCGTATTGACGGCTCTGGAGAAGCTAGAATATTTTTTCAGCTTTATCTGCCGCTTGCAAAACCGGCTATGGCGACGTTATCCGTATTTTGTTTTCAAGCCGGCTGGAACTCCTTTTTATGGCCCAACGTCATCCTGCGCAGCGGAAACTTTAAAGTGTTGACACAGGGGCTAGCTTCCTTCACGGTGAATAACAGCGTGGACTATGGACCAATGATGGCTGCCACTGTTTGCGCCACAATTCCCGTATTGATCGTATTCCTATTTGCTCAGAAATATTTCATACAAGGAATTGCGTTTTCAGGCACAAAATCTTAACTTACTGAAGGATTATTGGAAAGGAAAAGTTTATGAAGCCATTCACATTGTATCTGCTCCATTCCTCTCATACAGATGTAGGATATACGGATACGCAGGAGAAAATGAAATTCCATCATGTTGCCTTTATCCGGGAAGTGCTGGAATTAATAGAACACGAACCGCGTTTCAAATGGAACTGCGAAAGCTATTGGTGTGTGGAACAGTTTTTAAAAGAAGCCACACCGGAAGAGACGCAGGCGTTTGTCCGTGCGGTGAAAAAGGGAAATATCGGGCTTTCTGCCAGCTATTTGAATCTGACTGACCTTGTGCCGGAATATGTGCATCAGGGTATTATGGATGCTTGTACTGCGCAGAGAGCAGCCCTGGGAATTCCCGCCAGAAGCGCAATGACGGCTGATGTTAACGGATACAGCTGGGGATTTGCTGATATTCTGGCACAGCAGGGAGTAACACGGCTGATGTCCAGTATACATACGCATCACGGATATCATCCGTTATTCCGCAAGCAGACGCCGTTTTATTGGGAATCTCCCAAAGGCCATCGTATTCTGTGCTGGAACGGCGATCATTATAACCTTGGTAATGAGCTGGGTATTGCGCAGGCCGCGTGGTTTGAATATACGCTTCAGGATGGCATGTCTTTTGAACCTTTGCCCGACTTTGAAAAGGCGGTTCGCCGTATTGACGCTTATGCTGAAACGCTGCAAGCGCAGGGATATTCCTTGGATTTTGCTCCTGTTTGCTTAAGCGGAAACATGACGGACAATTCACCGCCATCGCTCCGTATTCTGGATTTCATAGATCGGTATCAGTCTTTGGGAAAAGCAGTTACTTTGAAAATGGCTACCTTAGATGAGTTTTTTGATGCGCTTGAAAAAAGCGGCGCGTCTATTCCAGCTTATCGAGGAGACTGGACTGATTGGTGGGCAGACGGCGTGGGTTCTACTCCTGCAGACGTTATGCAGTACCGGGCTTCTGCACGCAGCTATCATATCGTGCAGAAGCTTGACCCGGAAGGTAGCATCACCCCTGCATCCGCGCGTCAGGCTGCTTTATACAACCTGATGTTCTACGGAGAACATACGTGGGGATACTCTTCCTCTATCACTGAGCCGTTTCATCCGCAGGTGAATAATCTGGATCAGTGGAAACGTCTGTATGCGCTTAAGGCATGCGAATCAGCTACTATTGCCAGAGAGGCCTTGCAGCGGGCTATGGGTGAAACAGCTATATCGCTGCATCGGGAACTGACCTTCTGTGCGGTTAATCCGCATGATGAACCTGTGCAGGAGATATTCCGACAGGACTTAGAGCATTTTTACGGACACGAACACTTTACTGTAGTGGACGAAGCTACTGGAAAAGAAGTACCGTTCCAGCTCAGCCGTTATTCCCGCGGCCCGGAAATATGTATTGAATTGACGCTCGCCCCCAAAGAAAAGAAAAAATTCCGGTTGCAGGAGCAGCCTCGTCCAGCACTGCCCTCAGCCGGATTAAAAGCTCCCACAGGCATTGAAGGTGTGGATGATCTTAATTGGCATGTTGAACAGCAGCTTGCAGAGGGCGGATGCGCAACCTGCGACTGGCTGGAAAACCAATTTTATAAAATCACCTTTACCCCGGAACAGGGAATTACTTCCGTGTTTGATAAGCTGCATGGACGGGAATTGATTGCTGAGGGGCGCCCATATGGAGCCTTTACCCCTATCTATGAGGTAACAGAGCGAGATATAGGTGAGGATTACCTTTTTGTACGGCGCAATATGGGGCGTAACCGAAAGGCCGCCCGCACTCATCGCTGCCCCGGTGTGCTTTATGACGTGCGCGTACTGGAAAACGGTGCGTTATATACCCGTGTGGAGCTTAAATACCGGATTGACGGTGCAAAGGAATGTTCCGTGATTTTAACCGCATTTAAGTTTTGCCCAAGACTTGATGTGGATTTCCGTATCCATAAACAAAGCGTTTGGGAGCCTGAAAATCTGTACCTGTCTTTGCCGTTTGAAGGAGAGGTTTGGTTAGATAAAACCGCGGCTCAGATGCGCCCAAGAGTAGATCAGCTGCCAGGTACCTGCATTGATTTTTATGCGGTTCAGAACGGTTTGGTTTTCCGCAAAGAGGAGTCCAGCCTGATAGTTACCACTCCTGATGTGCCTCTGGTATGGATGGGCACACTGCGGCCTCATCCCATCCGTCTGATGGGAGAGGGCGCGCCTAATGCTGATGAAACCTATTCATGGGTCATGAATAATTTTTGGGAAACAAACTTCAAAGCCAGCTTGGGCGGATTTTATCAGTTCCATTACAGTCTGGAACTATCTGATACGCAGGATGTACAGGCAGCGTTTCGAAAGGCTGAGGCGCTTTGTGAGGGCGTGCTGAGTTTTTATCGCTTTGAAGAAAAGAAAGAAGGATAAGCGATGATTTCATTGGGAATTGATCTCGGGGGCACGCAGATTAAATATGGCTTGGTAGAGGACGGAAAAATTTTAGATTGTGGAATTTGTGACACAAGATTGGAAGAGGGATACCAGGCAGTTGTACACAGGATGGCTGACTGTGCCAAAAGCTTTTTGCGGGGTGCGGAGGCTGAGTTTGTAGGGATCGCTTCCCCTGGGCTTGTTGATACCTATCAGGGGGTAGTGCGGTATTCTAACAATTTTGGCTGGCATAATGTGCCGCTTGCCAAGGATCTTTCTGACTGTTTGGAACTTCCAGCACGTATCGCCAACGACGCCCAGTGCGCAGCACTGGGCGAAGCACTATACGGTGCCGGAAAAGGGATTCCGCGGATGGCGATGCTTACGATTGGAACAGGCGTCGGCGGCGGATTTGTACGAGATGGACAATTGGAAACAGATGGCTATGGTTCTATGGCCTATATATTTGGTCATTGTGTTATTGCGCATGATGGAAAGCTTTGCAACTGCGGACAAAGGGGTTGTCTAGAAACATATGCCTCGGCTACTGCGATTGCACGACGGGGTGAGCAGGTATTTGAAGGTTCAAAAAACGTACGGCAAATTTTTGAATTGGCACGTGCGGGGGATAAGGTAGCGCAAGGAGTTCTCCGTGAATTTTTGGAGTATCTGACGGTAGGCGTAGTTAACGTTGCAAATATTCTGCGGCCTCAGGTCATTGTGATTGGCGGAGGGGTTTCGGCCTCCGGCGATTTAATTTTATCCGCAGTTAACCAAGGATTGGAAAATGGCGTATATGGATACGAATACGCGCCAGTTAGAGCGGTGTGCGCCCGGCTTGGAAACCAGGCGGGTATTGTAGGCTCAGCAAATCTGACAGATCGACAAAAATGAGAGGAGTACCATTTTCATGCCTCAGCAAATTAAATTTGACAAATATCCGGAAAAAACGGTGCAGGGATATAAAGCAGTACAGGGCTGGGAGGACGTTCGGGAGTGCCTGGATAAAGCCGCAAAAGAAAACGGTGTTTTGACAGCGGAATTTTACCCGGGTGTTTATCGCGGAGAGCTGGTAAATGAGCTTGCCAAGCTGGGATTTGCCATGTTCGATGCAGAGAGCTGTACCATTTCAGACGAAGAATATCAAGAATTAGTTGCGCCGTTTGTAACGGATGACAGAGTATTTGGGGTGATGAATACCCTGCGTCTGGAGGATATCTATCGGGAGGAAAAAATAGAAGCTTTGCGCCGGCAGATTCAGTCCTGCAACGGCCCTGCAATTGTTTATGGGACAGGCGCCGCTTTGGTAGCGCCTCAGGGCAAAATTGTCTATTTCGATATGCCGCGCTGGGAAATTCAATGCCGTTTTCAAAAAGGGCTTACCAACTGGAAAACAGACAATGCGGCGGAGGAAAAGCTGCGAAAGTTTAAGCGGGGCTTTTTTGTGGAATGGCGCATGGCTGACCGCAAAAAGAAAGAGCTTTTTGAAAAGATGGATTATGTTTTGGATACCGTTATCCCTGGCAGTCCTAAAATGGTAAGCGGAGACGGCTTCCGCGCCGGCTTAGATATGCTTTCCCATGAGCCGTTTCGTCTGGTGCCTTATTATGCACCGGAGGTTTGGGGCGGACAGTGGATGAAACGCGTTTGTGGCCTGGATCCAAAAGAAAAAAATTATGCGTGGGCGTTTGATGGCGTACCGGAGGAAAACAGTGTGTTTTTGCGGTTCGGTGATGTCCGTATGGAGTTTCCGTCGATCAATGTGGTCTTTTATCGTCCGCGCCTGTTATTGGGAGAACGTGTGCATGCACGTTTCGGAGATGAATTCCCAATCCGTTTTGATTTCTTGGATACCATGGGCGGGCAAAATTTGTCGTTGCAGGTGCACCCCCTGACGGAATATATACAGAATACATTTGGCATGCACTACACGCAGGATGAAAGCTACTATATTCTTGACTGTGACGAAGATGCGGTTGTGTATCTTGGACTGAAGGAAGGCGTGGATAAGGAAGAAATGCTCGCTGCACTTCACGAGGCACAGGATAAAGGCACTACTTTTGATGCAGAGCGGTATGTAAACTGCTGGCCGGCTAAAAAACACGACCATTTTTTGATACCGGCAGGGACAATTCACTGTTCTGGCAAAAATTCTATGGTTCTGGAAGTAAGCGCGACGCCCTATATATTTACCTTCAAGCTTTGGGACTGGGGACGTTTAGGCTTAGACGGACGTCCGCGTCCTGTGCATTTAAAGCATGGTGAGAAGGTAATTCAATGGGATCGTACGACTGGCTGGGTTCAGGAGAATTTGCTGAATCAGTTTTCTGTCCTAGAGCAGGAGGACGGATATTGTGTGGAGCATACTGGACTGCACGAGCGGGAGTTTATAGAAACAAAGCGCGACACACTGCAGAAGGAGCATCTTTTTGCAGGCGTAGGCAGTGTGCAAATGTGTAATCTTATAGACGGTGAAGGCGCTGTAATTTCATCTCCTAAGAGCGCTTTTTCTCCGTTTACAGTACACTATGCAGAGACCTTTATTTTACCGGCGGCAATTACTGAATTCACAGTTAAACCGCTGGGGGATGAATGTAAAATTTTGCGCGCATATGTGCGCTGACAGGGAGTTTTTAGATGAAACAGGCGTATGCTCGGCGGCTTTATGACGCTGTAATGAAAAATTTTTTAGTTTCAGAATCTACTATGGCCTTTTTGGAGTTTTTCCCCCGCCGGCCGGAGGACAGGGATACCTGCTATCTTTTTTCTTATTTCGGTGTGGCAGGCATGATGTACCGTGCAATCAAAGCGGGTCAAGAGGATGTGCGTGAGCCCTATCGCAAATTAATAGAAAATTTTGTTTATTATCAGGATGGACAAATGCCGCAGGGACAAAGCAAATACCATTCTGAACGCGGCAGCAGCCCCAAGAGTGGCCACGGCCCCTGCTTTTTTGACGATAATATCTGGGTTGCCCGTAATTTATTATGCGCGTATGAGGTATTTGGTGCTTCTTCTTATATAGAAGAAGCAAAAAAAATTGTGGCCTATACTTATACAGCATGGGACTGGGATTTGGGCGGCTTAGTGTGGTGCGAACAGGGACTGACGGATCAGGCCACCGAGCAGGAGCTGGAACGGGGCCTTTCTGCTAATGCATGCTGTATTCTTGTCAACGCGTGGCTGTACCAGTTGACAGGAGAAAAAA
>ENA-UACL01000841-UACL01000841.1-human-gut-metagenome-genome-assembly--contig:-NODE-841-length-7812-cov-3.571355_pt1 | contig 7812 bp, 8 predicted proteins | sample MGYA00243876_ERZ654219 | MGnify/ENA primary metagenome ERZ654219 (study PRJEB26926, sample SAMN06164986) | human gut metagenome | biome: ENVO:00009003; feature: ENVO:2100002; material: ENVO:00002003...
ACTGTAATATCTGATGATAACTCATCTTCAATATACAACCCCGCCAAGCCTATATCACGCATTCTTGAAATTAACCGTTCGGTCAATTTAACCCGGTAATTCACTAAAATGCTGCCCTGTTCATTGTAAATGGATTTCCCAACAATCATTCCGGGCTGTGCACTGTCAATACTGATATATCTCATACGTCAATCTCTCCATCAAAAACCGTCGTTGCCGGTCCTTTCATCTGTACTTCGCCATTAGCTAAATACGTGTCATATAGTTTACCCCCACGAATCTGTACCTCAACTTCTTCTCCCCGTTTGCAAAAGCCATTTAAAACAGCCGCTACAACGGATGCACATGTGCCTGTTCCGCAGGAAATCGTCTCCCCGGAACCGCGTTCCCACACCCGCATCTCTACAGTATTGCGATCAAGTACTTTTACAAACTCTGTATTCACGCGGTTTGGAAATCTTTCATGCTTTTCAAATGATGGACCAATTTTTTCAATCGGAAGATTCTTCACATCATCCACATACACGATTGCATGCGGATTTCCCATGGAAATGCAGGTCATCCGGTACTCTGTCCCGTCCACAACGATCGGCTCATCTACTGCACGTTCTCCTTCCGCTGCCACAGGGATCTCTGCCGGTGTGAGAATCGGACTTCCCATATCAACCTTTACTTTTGCGACCTTTCCATTTTCTATGAAAAACTGTAGATATTTAATCCCGGCAAGCGTCTCTACGGAAATTGCCTCCTTATCTGTCAGCCCATAATCATACATATATTTTCCAACACAACGGATTCCATTTCCACACATCTCTCCGCGTGAACCATCCGCATTGTACATTTCCATCTCACAATCTGCCACTTTCGATGGGTTGATCAGGATCAGACCATCCGATCCGACCCCGAAATGGCGGTCACTGATCCTGACCGCCAGTGCTGATGGATCTTCTATCTTTTCTTTAAAGCAATTTACATATACATAATCATTTCCCAGTCCCTGCATTTTTGTAAATTTCATCTTTTTCTCCATTCCGCTGCCTGTTGCAGCCTTTTAAGTATCTTTTCAGTTTAATTATGTATCCTACTCATTCAGGATCGTCAGGATCATCTGTGCAGTCTCCGTCAGATTGGTTCCACTGTCCATACTACTTTTCTGCAAGTACCGGTGTGCTTCATCCTCAGACATATTATTTCGTTCCATCAGTAATGCTTTCGCCTGGTCAACCAGCTTCTTTTCTGCATCATTTCTTTTCCGGCTTCTTTCTTTCCGCTTCTTTCTTGCTCTTTCCTGTGACTGCTGAAGCATTTCCACTGTACTGACAAGATCGTAGATCTTGATCGGCAGTGGCAGTCCCACAACACCCTCCGGCAGTTCATCCATCCATTTTGATGGGGGTGCGACCAGAAGCATATCAAATGAAAACGGCAGTGCTTCCCTTAGTTCCGTATATTGCATATCCTGAAGACGATATCCACATACCACGATTCCATCGCTCCAGTTATCCACATATTGCAGAACTTTTGCACCGGTCAGACAAACTGCAGATACTTCCATCCCCGCACGTACAAGTACATTACGGATATTTACTGCGTTATCTCTTCTCGGAAATACCACAATAATATGGCTCATATCTGCTCACCTCCAGTTGCCTTTTTGATCCTCTCTTCATACCATCTTAAAAATTGACATTCAAAGTTCAATTTCCTGCGTTGTATCTGTCCTACAGTCTGTGGAGATAATGTGCGATCTCCCAGTCAGTCACCTGCATACAGTACTCCTTATATTCTTTCTTGTTGGCCTTGATGATCTTCTTAGCCAGTTCTCCCCCCAATACATCGATCAGAAACTGATCTTTCTCCAGTTCCGCCGTGGCATCCCCAAGATTTCTCGGGAGTTCTTCCACATGAAGTTCATCTCTTCTTTCCTGCGTCATCTTCTGGATATTCTCATCTATATTCGCAGGAGGCATAATTTTATTCTTAATTCCGTCAAGTCCTGCTTTCAGAAGAACTGCCAGTGCCAGATACGGATTTGCCGTTGCATCCGGACTTCGCAGCTCCAGCCTGGATTTTCTTTCTTTATCTGCCGATACACGAATCAATGGTCCTCTTGTCTTTGCCGACCATCCCATATATACCGGTGCTTCATATCCCGGCACAAAACGCTTGTAAGAATTTACTGTCGGATTTGTGATACACGTGATCGCCTTCATATGCTTCATCAGACCACCGATAAAATAGTATCCTTCTTCACTCAGACCATTTACGTCCTCCGCATTATAGAGGACATTCATTCCATCGCTTCCATAAAGGGAAAGATTGATATGCATTCCCGAACCGTAGGTCTCACTCTTTGGCTTTGGCATAAACGTAGCATGCAGTCCATGTCTTTTTGCAATGGTCTTAACCACCATCTTAAATGTCATCAGATTATCTGCCGTAACCATCGCCTCATCATAATGAAAGTCGATTTCATGCTGAGCCGGTGCGATCTCATGGTGAGAAGAAATGATCTCAAATCCCATTTCCGCCAGTGTAAGGATCATATCTCTCCTTGCATTTTCTCCCAGATCCAATGGCCCGATATCAAAATATCCGCCTTCTTCATGAGTAACTGTTGTCGGCAGTCCATCTTCATCTGTATGGAACAGAAAGAACTCACACTCCGGTCCGACATTCATGGAATATCCCATCTCTTCCGCTTCGGCAACTGCTTTCCGCAGAACATAACGTGGATCCCCCTCATACGGAGTTCCATCTTTACGATAGACATCACAGATCAGTCTTGCTACTTTTCCCTGCTGCGGCCGCCACGGGAAAATCTCAAAGGTACTCAGATCCGGATACAGATACATATCGCAATCCTCTTCTCCTTCGATTCCCTCCAGCGACGACACATCAAACATACATTTATTATTCAGTGCTTTTTCAAGCTGTCCTACTGTTACAGCCATATTCTTCAACGTTCCAAAAATATCTGTAAACTGCAGACGGATAAAGGCAACATCTTCTTCCTCCACAATACGGATGATGTCTTCCCTTGTATAGTTATGCATATAACAACCTCCTTTTCATACCGTTTCCAGTTTTTTCATCCTAATACAGAAAATCTGCCATCAGCAGCTCCCCACACACTCCGGTATATATTGATAAAGGGCGATCTCCACCCATACTGGAAACGCCCTTGTCTCTGTGCCTTATTATATCGGCTTGATTTTCTCTTGTCAATCAACCTTTTTCTAGTTAAAATATACCATTTCTTCGATCGGTTCTGCCGGTTCAATATTCTCCGCATCCAATACCGGACCCTCGCCTCTGTATACAGAGAGATTTTTAAAGCTGACTTTTGCTCTTACTTTTACCCAGTCACCCGGTTTCAGCTTTGGTGCATATGGACTTCTACAGACATAACCAAGGAAAGAGGTATCATCTGCACAACAGGTCATTGCTGTACGTCCCGGAAGAAATACCTTTGACGGAAAAGCCCGTGGCTTCATCACCTTTGCCACAAACTCTACTACTTTTCCCTTATACCGGTCTGGATTTTCCATCATATCCACATACCAGATTCCATAGTCTTCCCTGCGGATCTCAATCACCGGAGCATTTAAATCATACGGAACCTCATCCTCAAAAATATTGTCGACTTCTCCGTTCTCATCTTCAAAAATAACTTCTGCCTGTGGGCTGACCACCTTGACACTTCTTCTGTATCCCGCCAGCGGACCTCTGTCCTCACAGCGGTTAAAAAGAACCAGTTCCGCCCCTTTTACCATTTCAACAAATAATGGCTTCAGATTTGTAAGGTACATCTGAAAAGTACTTGCATCAACCGTTGCGATCTTCTGTTCGATCTTCCAGCCTGCCGGAAGTGCCAGTTTCTCAAAATCACTGACCGGCCACATACCATTGTATTCAACTACAACTCTCTCCGGTTTATGCTTCCGGTTCATCTCCTCAAGCCATGCTTCTGTCAGGTCCTCTTTATCTTCCACTTTTTCGATCACAACACCATACTTCAGCATTTCCTTTGGATCATACTCTTCCTCTCCTTCCTCACAGAGGATCAGAAGCGTCTTCCCCTGGATCTGAAAATAATCCTGCTCCAACGTAAATGTCAGAAACTGGGTCTTTCCGCTGTCCAGGAATCCTGTCATCAGATATACCATAACATCCGATTGTCTCATTTTTCTTTCTCACTTTCTTTTTCTTTCAGACTATTTCACCTGAAATAATTCCGCCAGTTTGTCTTCTTTAATCTCTGCACCGATCACACAGATACGTCCTGTATATTCAGGTGCTCCGGTTCTTACTTCATGCTCACCCGGAACCATGTCGAAATAGATCCATTCTCCATCAGCACCTGCAACCATACCTTTTGCACGAAGGATATTGCCATAAGATCCATCTTCTTCCAGGGTCTTGAGGATATTTCCGATCTCTTCTTTTGTATAAGTACGGATTGTCTCTTTTCCCCAACTTGTAAATACATCATCGGCATGATGGTGTCCCTCATGATCGTGATGGTGGTGTCCACAGCCGCAGCCACATTCATGATCATGGTCGTGATGATGTTCATGCTCTTCATGGTCATGGTCGTGATGATGCTCATGCTCCTCATGGTCATGGTCGTGATGATGCTCATGCTCCTCATGATCATGGTCGTGATGATGTTCATGCTCCTCGTGGTCATGGTCGTGATGATGTTCATGCTCCTCGTGAGCAACTTCTGCAAGCAGTTCTTCTTCCAGAGACTTGCTGGATTCCATTGCCTCCAAAATCTTTTCACCCGGGAGCTGCTCGATCGGTGTTGTGATGATCGGAGCTTTTTCATTTAACTCTCTCAGCAGAGCAACACTTTCCTGAATCTTCTCCGGCTTTGCCTTATCTGTACGGCTTAAGATCACTGCTCCTGCATACTCGATCTGATTACTGAAAAATTCGCCAAAATTTTTGCGGTAGATCTTGCACTTTGTCACATCTACCACGGTGGTAAAGCTGTTCAGCTCCGCATCAATCTCAGCCTGCACATCCTGCACTGCCTTGATAACATCCGACAGTTTTCCGACACCGGAAGGCTCGATCAGAATACGGTCAGGGTGATACGTGTCTACTACCTCATGAAGAGACTTTCCAAAATCTCCTACCAGTGAACAACAAATACAACCTGAGTTCATCTCACGGATCTCGATTCCCGCCTCTTTCAGGAATCCACCGTCGATTCCAATCTCTCCGAACTCATTCTCGATCAATACAACCTGCTCTCCCTTAAAACCTTCTGAAAGAAGCTTTTTGATCAATGTCGTCTTACCGGCTCCAAGAAAACCGGAAATAATATCTATTTTTGTCATTTTAAAGACCTCCTATCTTACTGCCTTTTTCTATCTTATCTCTTTTCTTTCCTCTCTGTCAATTCAGATTCATTCTCTCCGGACAGTAACCGTATTTATTTCAGATCCAGCTCGATCGGACAATGATCTGATCCCATTACTTCTGTCAGAATCTTTGCATCTGCCAATCTGTCCTTCAGGCATTCTGACACGCAGAAATAGTCAATCCGCCAGCCTGCATTCTTCGCTCTTGCACTGAACCGGTACGACCACCATGAATAAATTCCCTCCTGATCGGGATAAAAATACCGGAAAGTATCAATGAAACCTGCATCAAGAAGCTCTGTGAACTTTCCACGCTCTTCATCTGTAAATCCTGCATTTTTCCGGTTTGTCTTCGGATTTTTAAGGTCGATCTCTTTATGTGCAACATTCAGATCACCGGTTACGATCACCGGCTTCTTTTTCTCCAGTTTCTTAAGATATGCACGGAAATCATCTTCCCATTTCATCCTGTAATCCAGTCTTGCAAGCTCACTTTGGGAATTTGGTGTATAAACTGTCACAAAATAGAAATCCTCAAACTCACAGGTGATCACGCGTCCCTCCTGGTCATGCTCTTCAATCCCCAGTCCATAGGATACCGATAATGGTTCTTTTTTGGTAAATACTGCTGTTCCGGAATAGCCTTTCTTCACAGCATAATTCCAGTACTGATGATACCTTTTCAGTTCCAGATTCAACTGTCCTTCCTGCATCTTCGTCTCCTGAATACAGAAAATATCCGCATCTGCCTCATGAAAGAAATCCAGGAATCCTTTCTGAACGCATGCCCGGATACCATTTACATTCCACGATATTAGCTTCAATCTATTCCTCCTTCCAGGACTTCTCCTTATAATAGACTTCGTCAAGGAATAATCCTCTTGCCGGAGCCAGAAATCCAGCCTTTGTTCTATCCTTTGCCTCTAAAGCTATCGTCACGCTTTCGATCCTGCGTGTCCCCATTCCAACTTCGAGCAAAGTTCCTGTCAGAATCCTTACCATATGATAAAGAAATCCCGTTCCCTCATATTGGATGTTGATCCTGCCACCTTGTCCGCCAACCATTATAGCATAAATGGTCCGCTTTGTGGACATTTCATCTTTTTTATCCGTATAAGCTGCAAACTCATGCGTGCCGGTCAAAAGTTCCGCTGCCTGCTGCATCGCTGCAATATCAAGTTTCTTCGGGAAATGATACGTGTAACGCCGGTCAAATACATCCGGCTTTTCATCAGTATCAATCTGATACACATACCTTTTTCCTACAGCACTCTTTCTCGCATGAAACCCATTTTTTTCAAGTCCGGCTTCTCTGATCCGGATATCCGGAGGCAGCAGCTTATTTACCTTCTCTGTGAAAAATCCGTCCTCCGCTTTCCCGTGAAGCACCACACTGGCTGTCTGTCCGCGGGCATGCACTCCTGCATCCGTCCTTCCTGATCCATTTACTTCCACCGCATATCCGGCTGCCTTTGAAATACAGGATTCCAGAATCCCCTGAATGGTCATCTCTGTATTGGCCTGTCTCTGCCATCCCTGATATGCTGTCCCATCATAAGCGATCACCAGCCTGTACGTCCGCATTCTTTCATCTCCTCTTTCAAAAAGAAAACCGGTCATACTTCCGCTTCAGGTATAACCGGTTCGTTCTTCCTATTTTAAAAACTTTTTCAGCTCATCCATGAATGTATTCGCATCTTTAAACTCTCTGTATACTGATGCGAACCTCACATATGCCACCGGATCAAGATCTTTTAACTTATCCATAACAATCTCTCCAATCTCACTGCTCGGGATCTCTTTTTCTTCCCGGTTAAAGATCTCCAGCTCGATCGCCTCGATCGTCTTCTGGATCTGATCTGCAGGAACAGGACGCTTATAACACGCACTCAGCACACCATTCTCAATCTTTGACCGTTGATACTGCTCCCGGTTGTTGTCTTTCTTGATCACGATCAGAGGAATCGTCTCTACTTTTTCATAAGTTGTAAAACGTTTCCCGCACTCGTCACAGGAACGCCTTCTGCGAATCGAACTCTTATCCTCTGCCGGTCTGGAATCGATCACTCTTGTATCAGGGTTTCCACAATATGGACATCTCATTCGTCTGTTCCGCCTTTCCGCATATACAATCCACCACACACTCCCTGCGGCATTTATTTTCAATCCGTCTGTGAAACGAATTTATTTCCGCCCTCATTATACACAATGTCTAGTATTTTTGCAAAAACTTTTCTTCTTTTATTTCCACTAATACTGCATCCGGTCCGATTTTTTTTACACAACTGTACGGAATCACATATTCACAGTCCGTTCCAAAAAATCCGCAAAATTTTCCCGGTCCCGGTACAATAATCGATTCAATCTTCCCGGAACAGGTATCAAGCTCCAGGTCCACAACACAGCCCCTGTCTCTTATACACATCTCCGAGCCCAC
>ENA-UACL01000842-UACL01000842.1-human-gut-metagenome-genome-assembly--contig:-NODE-842-length-7811-cov-2.409618_pt1 | contig 7811 bp, 8 predicted proteins | sample MGYA00243876_ERZ654219 | MGnify/ENA primary metagenome ERZ654219 (study PRJEB26926, sample SAMN06164986) | human gut metagenome | biome: ENVO:00009003; feature: ENVO:2100002; material: ENVO:00002003...
CAGGTCTTGGCCGTCAGCTGACGGCGGCAAGTGCCGCCGGATGCCCGGACATCGAGCTGACCGCCGTAGGAACCAACAGCATCGCGGCTTCGGCTATGCTCAAGGCGGGCGCACACCGCGCCGCCACCGGCGAAAATGCCGTGGTGGTCAACTGCCGCCGGGCGGACATCATCGTCGGCCCCATCGGCATCGTCATCGCCGATTCGCTGCTGGGTGAGATCACCCCGGCCATGGCGGCGGCGGTCTGCCAGAGCAGTGCAGCGCGGGTGCTCATCCCCATCAATCACTGCGATAACATCGTGGTGGGTGTGCCGGACCAGCCCATCGGCCAGCTGGTAGCAGCAGCGGTGGAGAAGGTCAAAGAGTTGATACGATAAAAGAAAAACGGAAGCTCTCCCGAGGGAAAGCTTCCGTTTTTTAATGCTTGCGCTGCCGTGCGGCCACCTGCTGGGCCGTGGGGGGAATATCGCCCTGTGCGGCCTTTTCCAGCTGACCGATACGGCGGTCGAGGTCGATGAGACGCTGGGCCATGATGTCCGGCAGGTCCTGCTGGTCGAGGTCGTCGGCGGGGTTGATGGCCTTGTTGTTGATGCGCACCACTTCGGCAGGGACGCCGACAGCGGTGCAGTTGGCGGGCAGGTTCTTGAGCACCACGCTGCCCGCGCCGATGCGGGCGTTGTCGCCGATATACACCGGACCCAGCACCTTGGTGCCTGCGCCGATAAGGACATTGTTGCCCAGGGTGGGGTGGCGCTTGCCGGTGTCCTTGCCGGTGCCGCCGAGGGTCACGCCGTGGTAGATGGTGCAGTTGTCGCCGATCTCCGCCGTCTCGCCGAAGACGATGCCCATGCCGTGGTCGATGAACAGGCAGCTGCCGATCTTCGCGCCGGGGTGTATCTCGATGCCGGTCTTATGCCGACCCCGCTGGCTGACCCATCGGGCGAGGAAAAAGTGCTTGTGCTCGAACAGCCAGTGGGCAATGCGGTGATAGACCAGAATGTGAAAGCCCGGGTAAAGCAGTATGACCTCCAGCACGCTGCGCGCTGCGGGGTCCTTGCGCTGGATGTTCCGCGCGTCCTCCAACAAACCCATGGGAAAACCCTCTCTTTCCTGATTCCGATGAAGCTGCTCTGAATAAAAATCACGCCTCTGCCATGAAAACAGCCTCTGACTCTTTTGACCATATTTATAATAGCACACCCGGACGGGAATGTACAGCAATATGCTAGGAATTGACATGACTAACCCTGAATCTGGCGGGGAAAAACTGCTTTTGGGTAGAGTAGCTAAAATTCCGGGAGGGAAGCGGCAAACCTTTTTGCAACAAAATATATGCGGAAGCATTGACACATTTCGCGCTTCTATGCTAAAATATTATGAAAAGATTCCAGACTTATAAAAGGAGACAGCACCATGCAGAAAAGCGCGATGTGCACCAAACTGAACAAGCAGTTCGCGTCCGGTTTTGCCGTGGCTTCGTTGTTTCCTTTTTTTGCGCAATGAGCTTTTCCCTTTGCGGGGAAAAGTTTTTTTTTGCCCGTAAGCCGGAAAGCCGAACCAGACAAACGCAAATCAGGAGGGAACTGCGATGCTGCTTGTAAATGCTGTGAACACCGAAGGAAGACCGCTTGAGATTTTTGTAAAGGACGGCAGGATCGCTGCTGTGGGTCAGGAGCTGGAAGCACTGACCGGGGAGAACGAAACGGTCATTGATGCCGGAGGGCTGACCGTGCTGCCCGCCTTTGTGGACCTGCACTGCCACTGGCGCACCCCGGGCTTTGAGTACAAGGAGGACATCGAGACCGGCAGCCGCGCCGCTGCCGCCGGTGGCTACACCTTTGTAAACCTGATGCCCAACACTAAGCCCGTCTGCTCCTCTGCCGCACAGGCCATGATGGTGGAGCAGAAAGCCGCCGAGGTGGGGCTGTGCGATGCAAACCAGACCGTCTCCATCACCGAGAACTTTGACGGCGTGAGCATCGACCACCTCAAGACCCTGCCCGCCAGCGTGAAGTTCATCACCGAGGACGGCCACGGCGTGCAGGACAACGCCACCATGGCCAAGGCTTTTGCCATCTGCACCCAGAAGGACATCACCGTGATGAGCCACGCCGAGGATATGGAGATCAGCCCGTGGGACTACCGTCTGGCTGAGGACATCGAGACGGTGCGCAACTGCTGGCTGAGCGAATACTACCAGACCAAGCTGCACATGTGCCACGTGTCCACCCGCGGTGCGCTGGATGCCATCCAGATGGCAAAGCTGCGGGGTGCACCCGTCACCTGCGAGGTGACCCCGCACCACCTGTGGTTCACCAATGACACCTGCGACTACCGCGTCAACCCGCCCATCCGCACCGCCGACGATGTGCAGGCGCTGGTGGACGGCATCCGCACCGGCATCGTGGATGCCATTGCAACCGACCACGCGCCCCACTCCGAAGAGGACAAGCTGAAGGGCATGGCCGGTATGGTGGGCAGCGAGACCGCTTTCGGCGTCTGCTACACCAAGCTCTGCAAGGAAGAGGGACTTCCCCTCGAGCTGCTGAGCCACCTGATGAGCACCCGCCCGGCGGAAATTCTGGGCCTTGCCAAGGGTCAGCTGGAGCCGGGCTATGACGCCGACTTTGTGCTGGTAGACCTCGACACCCCCTATACCGTGGACAAGAACAAGCTCCACTCCAAGTCCCACAACTGCCCCTTCGACGGTGCGCAGCTCTACGGCAGGGTCTGCGCCACGGTCAAGGGCGGCGAGCTGACCTATCAGGCAGAAGAATAAGCTGCAAATACATTTATTTATATAAAAGAGAGACAAACAGGAGGAACCCCAAATGACGAACATGGATAAGCTTTACGAAGCAGTCGAAGCACGCGGCCCGGTCTGCGTGGGTCTGGACACCGATTTCAGCTACCTGCCCGCAGATTTCGTGGACAGCACCCTCTCCAAGGGCGAGAACATCGTCCGCTTCAACAAGAAGCTCATCGACGCCACCAAGGCCGTCGCGGGCTGCTACAAGGTGCAGATCGCTTACTACGAGTCTCTGGGTCTTGAGGGCATGAAGGCCTACGCCGACACCCTGAAGGCTGTGCGCGAGGCCGGTGTGCCGGTCATCGCCGACATCAAGCGCGGCGACATCGCCAAGACCGCTGAGATGTACGCCATGGGCCACTTCACCGGCGACTTTGAGGCCGACTTTGTCACGCTGGCTCCCTACATGGGTCTGGACTCCATCAGCCCCTATCTGCCCTACGCCGAAAAGCAGGGCAAGGGCATGTTCGTGCTCTGCCGCACCTCCAACGGCGGTGCCAAGGACTTTGAGTACGAGAAGCTGGCCGACGGCCGCCACGTCTACGATCTGGTGGGCGACAAGCTGAACGCTCTGGGCAAGGACTACATGGGCGAGCACGGCTACTCCTCCATCGGTCTGGTCATCGGCGGCACCCACATCGAGGAGGCCACCGAGATCCGCGCCAAGTATCAGGACAGCTTCTTCCTCATCCCCGGCTACGGCGCACAGGGCGGCAAGGCCGAGGACATCGCCCAGTATCTGTCGAAGGGCAACGGCGGCGTGGTCAACTCCAGCCGCGGCATCCTGCTGGCCTACAAGAAGCAGCCGGGCGTAGCCTTCGACGAGGCCGCTTACAACGAGTGTGTGAACATGAAGGAGGCCATTGCTCATGCGTGCAGCCTGCTGTGAAGCCACTGTCCTGCGCAATGAGGTCATTGCCCCGGACATCCGTCTGCTGACGGTGGTCTGGCCGGACCGCGACCACGCACCCCACGCAGGCCAGTTCTTTACCCTGCGTGCATGGGGCGCAGACGAAGCCCCCTTCCTGTCCCGGCCCATCAGCGTGCACCGCTGGAACCCGGACAGCAGCACCATCGAGTTTTTGTATCAGGTGGTGGGCGAGGGCACCGAGAAGCTGGCACAGCTCAAGCAGCAGGATACCTTCCAGCTCACCGGCCCCATGGGCAACGGCTTTGATGTGCCGGACATCCTGAGCAAGTACAAAAAGATCGCCGTGGTGGGCGGCGGCATCGGCACTGCGCCCATGTTCCAGCTCACCCGCGAGCTGGCCGCGGCGGGCGTGAAGCCGGATGTGTTCTTCGGTTTCCGGGATGCCCCCTACTGCATGGAGGAGTACCGCGAGATCGCAAACCTCGTCAAGGTGTCCACCGACACCGGCGCGGTGGGCTTCCACGGCTTTGTCACCCAGCTGTACGACCCCGCCGACTACGATGTGGTGCTGGTGTGCGGCCCCACGGTCATGATGAAGAACGCCGCCCGCCTGTGTGCCGAAAAGGGCACCCCCTGCTTTGTGAGCATGGAAAAGAAGATGGCCTGCGGCATCGGTGCCTGCCTCGGCTGCACCTGCGAAACCAGGAGCGGCGAGGGCAAGAGCGTGTGCAAGAATGGCCCTGTGTTTGATGCAGCGGAGGTGTTCTGATGGCAGACTTGAAAACGAACCTGCTGGGCTTTACCATGAACAGCCCCATCATCGGGGCCTCCGGCACGGTGGGCTACGGCGTGGAATACGAAGAGCTGGCTGATTTCAGCAAGATCGGCGGCATCTCGGGCAAGGGCCTGACCCTGCACGGCCAGTACGGCAACAAGGGCGAGCGCCTGTGGGAGACGCCCTCGGGCCTCATCAACAGCATCGGCCTGCAGAACCCCGGTGTCCAGCACTTCATTGATGTGGAGCTGGGCGAGATGCTGGAACTCAAGCAGAAGTACGGCACGGTGGCCATTGCCAACCTTGGCGGCCACAGTGAGGAAGAGTATGTGGAAGGTGCCGCGATGCTGAGCGACAGCGCAGTGGACATCGTGGAGCTGAACATCTCCTGCCCCAACGTCAAGGTGGGCGGCATGGCCTACGGCGTCAAGGCGGAAGCTGCCGGTGAGGTGGTGCGCATGGTGCGCGCTGCCTGCAAAAAGCCCCTGATGGTCAAGCTGAGCCCGCAGGCCGAGAACATCCCCGAGATGTGCAAGGCTGTGGAAGCCGCCGGTGCGGACGCCATCAGCCTGACCAACACCTTCCAGGCCTGCGCCATCGATCTGGAAAAGCGCCGCCCGGTGTTCAACAACATCTTTGCGGGCCTGTCCGGCCCGGCGGTGCGGCCCATTGCCCTGCGCATGGTGTGGCAGGCCGTGGGCGCTGTGAACATCCCGGTGGTGGGTCTGGGCGGCATTGCCACCGGCCGTGACGCACTGGAATTCATCATGGCCGGTGCCACGGCGGTGCAGGTGGGTGCAGCAAACTTTGCCAACCCCCGCGCCATGGAGACCATCGCCGAAGAAATGGCGGCCTGGATGGACGCCCACGGCGTCAAGACGCTGGACGAGATCCGCGGCTGCGCACGCTGAGCGAATAAAACAGAGATTAAACGTATATGACTTGCAAATATTCACTGATTCTTAAAATTTATGAATAAATTTGCGTTTTGACAAAATGCGTGGTACAATACCGCATGAACGAAAACAACAGAGTATAGAGAGGGAAAAATATCATGAGTGAAGCACTTGAAATTCTGAAGAGCTGTGACGCATTTCTGGAAGGCCACTTCCTGCTGTCTTCTGGCCGCCATTCCAGCGCATACTGCCAGATGGCATATCTGCAGCAGTACCCCGACCGCTGCGCCGAGGTCATGAAGGCTGTGGCCGATAAGATCAAGGAGATGGATGTGGATGTCATCGTCGGACCTGCCATGGGCGGCATCGTCTACGCCTACGAGCTGGCCCGCCAGACCGGCAAGCGCGCTATCTTCACCGAGCGCGTGGACAACGTGATGACCCTGAAGCGCTTCGCCATCCATCCGGGTGAGAAGTGCCTCATCGCTGAGGACGTCGTGACCACCGGCATCTCCTCTCTGGAGACCAAGCGTGTCATCGAAGAGGCCGGCGGCGTCTGCCTGGGCATCACCTGCGTGGTGGACCGCACCAAGCCCGAGGCTCCGTCTCCCATTCCCATTCTGGCCAGCGCCCTGAAGCTGGACCTGCCCAACTATACCCCGGAAGAGTGCCCCATCTGCAAGGAGGGCAAGCTGCCGCTGGTGCATCTGGGCAGCCGCAAGATGAAGCAGGAAGCCAAGCAGACCCTGTAAACGCGCAGGCGTGTTGAAGCGAGGAGTATCTAATGAACGCATATCTTCTTTTGGCAAATGGTATGGTCTTTGCCGGCCAGTCGGTGGGCGCTGAGGGCGTCACCGTGGGCGAGGTCGTCTTTGCCACCGGCATGGTGGGCTTTCAGGAGACCCTGACCGACCCCAGCTACTACGGCCAGATCATCACCCAGACCTACCCCCTCATCGGCAACTACGGCATGAATAAGGACGACATGGAGTCGGATAAGATCTGGGCCAAGGGTTATATCGTCCGCGAGGCCTGCCAGACCCCGTCCAACTGGCGCTGTGAGGAGACGCTGGACAGCTTTCTGAAGAGAAACAATACCATCGGCATCGAGGGCATCGACACCCGCCACCTCACCCGCATCATCCGGGAGAGCGGCGTCATGAACGGTGCCATCCTGACCACCTTCGACCCCGCCGACCCCGCCAACAAGGAAAAGACCGACGCCCTGCTGGCCGAGATCGAAGCCGAACTCCCGAAAGGCGTCGCCATCGCACACCTGCAGAGTGTGAACGACTTCCTCTACGCTTCGATCAACGAGGTAATCAAGACTCTGATCGAGGCCATCCTCCTGGTGGTGCTCGTAGTCTATGTCTTCCTGCAGGATATCCGTTCGACACTTATCCCCACGGTTTCGATCATCGTATCGCTGGTCGGTACGTTCGCCTTCCTCTCGGTAGCGGGCTTCTCGATCAACCTGCTGACGCTCTTCGCGCTCGAAGTGCTTACGCTGGTCTTTGGCGGGTTGGGGCGCCGCAGGACGATGGTGGTCTTTTCGGCTACGAAGCGTGCTGCGGTCGACGAGATGTTCAACGAGTTGCAGAGCCGCGAATATGCCGTGATCTCCTATGAGGTCGAGGCACAGCGCAGCGCCGACGGCATCGTCTACCGGGCCACCCTGGTCATCCGTGCCAAGGGGAATACGGATGAAGACCGCTATGTCGACCTGCTGCGTGAGAATCCCGACATTACCATCGAACGGATCGTATGAGCCGGTCGTACAGCAGGCAGAAGCCCAGCGGCAGGGTGATTCCGACCACGGTGTAAGGTATCCACCACCAGGGCGACCCTGTGGGGATGACCGGGTGGCAGGCCAGGTAGCGGGGCGGGTAGTCGCAAACCCACATCTGAAAGAGTATCAGCAGTTTGAATGCGGGGATGTGCCACAGCATGATCGCCATGGTGTGTCGTCCCGTATAGTCCAGCATACGTGTCAACGGGTTGCCGTATGCCGTGAGGCGGCTTGCAGCAGTGATGAGCATGTAGCATCCTGTGCACACCAGCACGACGAAGAGCACCGGGTTGCCGAAAAGTCTCCCGCCGAGGTTGACGCGGCAGCCTGCGGCTGCCGCCGCGAGCAGGATGACTAGGCAGAGCGTTGCGATGCGCCCGTCCAGCGGGAGCCGCGCGTGGAAGATGCGGAAGAGTTTTCCGAGGTAGATTATCCCCGTGATGGCGAATGTCCGGACGGCGATCCACTCGCCCGGAATGCCCTACGGATGGCGGGCGTGCAGTATGGCGACCGTAAACAGGAACAGGATGGAACCTCCGCGCAGCCGCTCCGCCACGGTCGGCGTCGGGGCGAGTTTGCGGGTTGCCAGCGTGATGCAGAAAAAGAGCATCAGCCCGAGGAACCTGTCTCTTATACACATCTCCGAGCCCACGAGACGGAGCTACATCTCG
>ENA-UACL01000920-UACL01000920.1-human-gut-metagenome-genome-assembly--contig:-NODE-920-length-7359-cov-4.814211_pt1 | contig 7359 bp, 4 predicted proteins | sample MGYA00243876_ERZ654219 | MGnify/ENA primary metagenome ERZ654219 (study PRJEB26926, sample SAMN06164986) | human gut metagenome | biome: ENVO:00009003; feature: ENVO:2100002; material: ENVO:00002003...
ATACGAGATGTAGCTCCGTCTCGTGGGCTCGGAGATGTGTATAAGAGACAGTTACGGTACAGATGCCGCAGGGAGCGAAAGCTTTTTTGCGAATAAACACACGGATTTCTCAGAAGGAAAAAGATTCATCATTATTCACATGGCTGCATCTTATGCCAATGGAAGCAGTGATGCATTCTATGGAACAAATGCTACAGGCGAGGCTTTGGCAAAAGAGCTTTATAATTATTGTGTGAATAAGCCGGAAATACCAGATGTAGCGATGTCATTTTCCAAACCGAATGTAAAAGCTTATGTAGATGGAAATGTTCAGAGAACGGAGAACATTCAGTTCAACGCATCTTCCCAGCAGAAAATTACAATGGACTTACCAAAGGGAGTAAAGCTCCATAATGTATCTACTGGAAATGTAAGTGCGGCAGGTGCAAGCGTAACAATTGGAGGAGGAACCACGTTTTATCTTTCAGCGCCTCTGACACAGACAAAAGATGTAAGTGCTACTTTTTCTACAAAGATGAAGGGAAGTATTACAAAAGATTATTCAGCATATAAATTGACTACGAATGCAAGTGTTCAGGATCTGGCATTTGTATTTGGAGAAGGTGTTGCTGATGAAAAATATGTAAGCTTAAAGGTGTCCTGGATTGAACAGGCTACGATCGAAATCGTAAAGAAAGACGATACAGCGGATGTCAATCTTGCAGGTGCAGTATTCGGTGTATACAGCGATGAGGCTTGTACAAAGCTGATCACTCAGATGCCGGCAACAGATAAGAATGGAAAATCTTCTGTTACGATCATCAAGACACAGGATACTGTTTATCTGAAAGAGATCACAGCACCACAGGGATATGTAGTAAATGCAACGGCAACAAATGTAAAACTGGTAGCAAGTAAGACCTCAGCTGTAACCGTGGAAAATAAGGAACAGCTGGCAGAGCTTACCATTTACAAAGAAGGACAGGTTTTGACCGGAGCAGATGTCAGTGAAAATGGAACGGTATTTCAGTATGAAAACCGCAGACAGAAAAATGCAGTGTATAACGTGTATGCCGGGGCAGATATCGTAACAGCTTATGGCACAAAAGTGTACAGCAAAGGTGACCTTGTAAAAGAAAACCTGACAACAGGTGAGAATGGTTCTGTCACACTGAAAAACCTGCATCTTGGAACCTACGTGGTAAAAGAAACAAAAGCACCGGACTCTTTCTATAACGGCAGCGAAGAAAAGCCAGTGACTCTGACCTATGCCGGACAGAATAAAGAAGTTGTATTTGCAGATGTGACTTTTAACAACGAGAGACAGAAAGCAGATGTTTCCGTAGTAAAACAGGATAAAGACACCAAGAAACCACTGAAAGGCGGTATTTTTGCTCTGTATGCATCCGATGATATCAGAAATGCAGACGGAAGCGTTGTTGTGAAAAAAGGAACGCTGATTGAGAAAGTAACTACTGGCGCAGACGGAACTGCAAAATTTACAGCAGATCTTCCGATTGGATATTCCTATTCTGTAAAAGAAGATCAGGCGCCGGAAGGCTATGTAAGAAATACAGAAGATGTGTATACGTTCAAGTTTTCTTACACCAATGATAAAGAAGCAACCGTATCATTTGCCCATACCTTCAGCAATGACCGTGTGACAGCAAAGATCAATTTATTCAAAGTTGATAAAGAGACAGGAAAAGCAGTACCACAGGGAGATGCCACACTGAAAGGTGCAGTTTATGGTCTGTATGCCCGTGAAGATATCGTGCATCCGGATGGAGCAACTGGAACTATTTATAAAGCAGGAGAACAGGTAGCTTCTCTTACAACCGATGACAAAGGACAGGCTTCTGTAAATGGCTTATATCTTGGCAAATATTATATCAAAGAGATCACACCGCCGACCGGATACCTGGCAGATACAGAAGAGCATGATCTTGTGTGCAGTTATGAAGGAGATATGACAGCAGAAGTGAAAAGAGAGTGCACTTCCAGTGAGCAGGTCATCAAGCAGCCATTCCAGATCATCAAAGCAGCCAACAATGGAAAGACCGATGCAGATCTGTTATCCGGAGCTGGATTTACAGTTTATCTGAAATCTTCCCTTACAAAGAAAGCAGATGGAAGCTATGATTTTGATTCTGCCAAACCAGTAGTGAGCGGAGAAAATGGAGCAAATGAGATTTTCACAGATGAAAAAGGGTATGCCTGTAGTATTCCATTACCATTTGGAAGCTATATCGTGCGTGAAACTACAACACCGCACAATTATAAGCCAGTCGATGATTTTGAAGTGAATATCACAGAGCACCATCCAAATGAGCCGCAGATCTGGCGAGTGCTTCTGGATGAAGAGTTTAAGGCAAAACTGAAAATCGTGAAAAAAGACGATGAAACAAAGAAATCCGTATTGATTGCCGGAACAGAATTTAAGGTATATGACCTGGACAACAAAAAGTATGTGGAACAGGTAACAACTTACCCAGTGACAACCACTCACAAGTCCTATTTTACGGACAGCCAGGGATATCTGATCATGCCGAAGAATCTGAAGATCGGACATTACAGGATTGAGGAAGTCAATGCACCGGAAGGGTACACGATCAATAAGAATTATGTAGAGATTGCGGTGGATGCTAACACAGCATACCAGATGGATTCTGAGAGTGGAGATGCCATTATTACGGTAGATTACGAGAACCATCCGGTAAAAGGAAAGTTGACGATCTATAAAAAAGGTGAGATGCTGACCGGATTTAAAAAGGATTTTGTTTATGAAGAAAGATACCTGAAGGGTGCATCATTTCATGTCTATGCAGCTGAAAATATCTATACACCGGATTATCAGAAAGATGAAAACGGAAACAGACAGCTGATCTATGCAAAAGATGCACTGGTAACAGCGGTAACGACTGGAGAAGACGGAAAAGCAGTTGCTGATAACCTGCCACTTGGTTCTTACTATGTAGTAGAAAAGACTGCACCGGAAGGATTTGTCCTGAACCATGACAGATCAGATGTCGCATTTGTCTATGTAGATCAGGATACACCTGTGATCGAACAGGAAGTGACTGTTGGCGATGACCGACAGAAAGTTGCAATTCAGGTAGAAAAACAGGATGCAGAAAATGGTGCAACCGTAGCAGGAGCTGTCTTTGGTATCTATAACAAAGCGGATATTAAGGCAGATGGAAAAGTGATCGTGAAAGCAGACACACTCTTACAGGAAATGACTTCTGATAACGGTGGTCTTGCAGCATGTACGCTGGATCTGCCACTTGGACAGTATTATGTAAAAGAGTTAAAAGCACCGGCGGGATTTGTATCCTCTGATGAAGTTCTGAATCTGGATGCTTCTTACCAGGGACAGGATGTGAAGACAGTAAAACTGAAAACAGTGAAAAAGAACCAGCCGACAACAGTAGAAATCACAAAATCTGATGTAACAACAGGTGTGGAACTGGATGGGGCAAAACTTACCGTTCTTGATAAAGAAGGAAATGTTGTGGATCAGTGGACTTCTGTAAAAGATCAGCCACATGTGATCAAACGACTGACAGTCGGAGAGGAATACACTCTTCGTGAGGAAATGGCACCTTATGGATATCTGAAAGCAACGGATGTGAAGTTCACGCTGAAAGATACTGCCGAGGTTCAGAAAGTAGAGATGAAAGATGAAGTTCCAACAGGACTTCTAATCATCAACAAAAATGGAGAGTTTTTGGATAAAGTGACACTTCTGGACAATGTAAAAGGTACTTTGGAACATCTCTTTGAATATGTAACTGGAAGTCTTACAGATGTAACTTTCGATGTTTTTGCTGCGGAAGATATCAAAGCGGCAGATGGTGTCAGCGAAGATTATTTCAAAGCAGATGAAAAAGTGGGAACCATTACCACGGATTCCAATGGTATTGCACAGATGGGAGATCTACCGGCTGGCAAGTACTATGTGAAGGAAGTAAAAACTGCCCATGGTTATGTGCTGGACAAAGAGCCGAGATATGTTGACCTTTCCTACCGTGATCAGGACACACCAGTCATCACTTATGATGAAAAATGGCAGAATGCCCGTCAGAAAGTAAAGGTTACGGTTCTGAAGAAAGAAAAAGATACAGACCGTGTTCTTGCAGGTGGTGTCTTCGGTCTTTATACCAGTGAAGATATCAAAAATGCAAAGGGCGAGGTACTCCTTGAGAAAGACAGTCTGATCGAGCAGCGAGTAACGGATGAAAAAGGACAGATTACTTTTACGGCAGATCTTCCGGTAGATGGAAAATACTATGTGAAAGAAATCTTTGCGCCGGACGGATTTGTTACAACAGAAGAAGTACAGGAATTTACCTTTGAATATGCCGGAGAAGATCAGGCAGAAGTAAGCTACGACTTTACTTTTGAAAATCAGCCAACCACAGTGGAGCTGTCCAAAACAGACCTGACAACAGGTAAAGAACTTCCAGGTGCACACCTGAAAGTGACGGATTCAGATGGCAATACAGTGGATGAATGGACTTCTACGGAAGAATCCCATGTGATCAAAGAACTGGTTGTTGGTAAGGAATACACCATGACAGAGACAAAACCGGCAGATGGATATGTCACTGCAGAAAGTATTACCTTTACAGTAGAGAATACACCAGAAATTCAGAAGCATGAGATGAAAGATGATGTGACAAAAGTAGAGATCAGTAAGACTGATATCACAGGAGAAACTGAGATTCCAGGTGCGAAACTGACGATTCTCGATAAGGATGATCAGGTAGTAGAGAGCTGGACTTCCACAGAGGAAGCACACTATATCGAAAAACTGCCAATCGGTAAATATACCTTACGTGAAGAGCAGGCACCGAAAGGATATCTTCTGACAGCCGATGTGACATTTGAGGTGAAAGATACCGGAGAAATCCAGAAAGTGGCTATGAAAGATGATACTGCCAAGGGAAAAGTGATTCTCAATAAGACAGATAAATCATCAGGAGAACCGCTGAAAGGGGTAGAATTTGAACTCCGTGACAGCAAAGGAAAAGTTCTGGAAACCTTAAAGACAGATGCTGCCGGTCATGCAGAAAGTAAGCTGTATGAGATTGCCACATTTAAGAACGGCAAATATGATACCGAGATGAAGTATTATCTGGTGGAAACAAAGACACTGGACGGATACACACTGGATCAGACCAAGCATGAAGTGACATTTGCTTATGCAGATGACAGTACACCGGTCGTGGAAGTCACTTTCAATTTAACAAATGAGAAACCGGAAGTTCCAGAAACACCGAACACACCGGATACACCACAGTCCCATGAAGAGACAAAGGTATCAAATGCACCAAAAACAGGTGACAGCACGAATATCTGGCTGCCGATTCTGCTTCTGGTAATCTCCACAGGAGGTATGGCAGGACTTTATATCTGCAGAAAAAGGAAAAGCAAATAAGGAAACCATCGGTTATGATTGGGAGCTTCTATGTGAGGCTCCCTTTTTCATACAAAAAAATCACAGAAAGGAACAGAAAACTATGATGAAAGCAATGGAAAAAAGACAGGAAGCACGAAAAAACCAGGAGAAAACTTTAAAGAGAATGATGGCTTATCAGAAGAAAGCCGAGCAGATGGTCAGCAGAAAAAGAATGAACCATCACATGATCAGAAAGGGGTAAAAGCGTATGATGAACAGAAAAGAATTTTATGAATATGTCAAAGACAATGTAAAGGAGTATCTGCCAGAGTCTTACAAGGACGCAGAAATTAAACTGCAGGAAGTAGAAAAAAACAACGGGTTGAAGTTGACAGGTATTACGATTCCAAACGGAGATCAGAGAATCGTACCGACAGTCTATCTGGATTCCCTCTACCAGGAATATATCCATGGAAAAGATGTAGACTCTTGTGTTGGGGATGTGGCTGATATGCGTATTGAGGCACAGGGAAAAGCAGAATTTCTTGATATGGGAGTTCCAGATATTTTGGATTATGAAAAGATGAAAAATAAGTTACAGGTAAGAATTTGTGACAAAGAATGGAATACCGATCGTCTGGCAGATAAAGTCGTCACAGAACACGGAGATTTTGCAGCTTATTATGCAGTAAACCTGGAGGAAAATGGAGAAGGGATCAGCAGTATTCCAGTAACTGTTTCTCTGATGAACGAATGGGGAGTATCTGCCGAACAGATTCAAGCGGATGCGATGGTGGCAGACCGAAAACGTGGTGTCACACTTATGGATATGAATGAGATTATCAAATCTATGATTTTTGGTGAAGAACCAGAAAACCTGCTGAATGAAAAAATGGATATGGAAGCCATGGAAAACCCAATGTTTTGTCTGACAAACAAAGCTAAGATGAATGGAGCTTCCCTGTTACTGCAGGAAGATATTCGTAAACAGATTGGGGAATGCCTGGGAAGTGATTACTTTGTCATCCCATCTTCCGTTCATGAAGTGTTGATTCTCCCTGATAACGGAATTTTTCAGGTCCCGGAATTAAATGCGATGGTACAGGAAGTTAATGAGACACAGGTGGAAAGACAGGAACAGCTTTCTGATAAGGTTCAGTTCTGTGATAAAAAGACCGCAGTCATGGAAAATGCTGAACGCAGGGAAGCACGTCTGGAGAAAGAAAAAGCAGCAGAAAAAGCAACTGGGAGAACAGAAGCAAAAGGTGGAATCCATGGAAAACTGGAGAAAGCCAAGGCGGAGATCAAAGCAAAAGGGACAGATACAATCCCAAAGAATAGGGCGAAAGACCTTGCCTCAGTATTATAACGAGAAATAACGATAATTTAAGGGGACTGTGTTGAGCAGTCCTCACTTTTATATAGTAGGAGGAGAAAAGAATATGGATTGGTGTTTATATGGTGATGACAAACGAAAGGAAATGGATAGAGATTTAAAGCCGGAATATCTTTTGGATGACTTGCGGAGATATCAGGATGTATTTGGTGAAGAATTTGGTGTAAAAGAGCTTCTTATGCTGGAGGATATCCGGGTAAAGGCTATGATTGCCGGAGCACTTGCAGATGTGCCGGAATTTCTTATTGATCAGATTGGAAAAGCAAGTAACAGTAGTAATTTTCCTTCTATGACAAGGGCAATGGAACGGATTGCCGATGTTGTAGAAGAAAAGTGGGAAGAAGAAAGGGAGTAACAGATGGCAAATAAATTATATGCAATGGAACTTCTGACGGAGGAAGTGGCAAAGGATGTTGCTGCCAATCCGCAGGAATGGATGCGGTTTCTAAATACTGCATCCAGGCTGTACCGGTACACTTTTCCGGAACAGCTCTTGATCTATGCACAGCGTCCGGGAGCAACAGCCGTGGCATCCATGGAAATCTGGAATCAGAAGATGTACCGATGGATTAAAAAGGGT